>Ga0247777_1000235_pt1 | contig 14600 bp, 12 predicted proteins | sample UWRJL154409C5_FD_179937 | JGI IMG/M metagenome (GOLD analysis project Ga0247777, IMG submission 179937) | Plant litter microbial communities from Arlington Agricultural Research Station in Wisconsin, United States - UWRJ-L154-409C-5 | ecosystem: Environmental > Terrestrial > Plant litter >...
CGCCGAGCAGATTGATACGCCCCGTGCTCCGGATACGCTTCACGGTGGGCTCGAAACTGTCCGGATCGACCGTCTCGGGCTGCGCGCCTTCGAGGCCGAGGAGGATGGCGCGATCCGTGCCGTGCCCATGCCCTGTGAGCGCCAGTGAGCCGTACAGGCGCACGATCACTTGCTCGGTGCGGCTGAGCAGCCCCTCCTTCTTCAGGTCCAGGGCGAACTCCTGCGCGGCACGCATGGGCCCCATGGTATGGGAGCTGGACGGGCCGATGCCGATCTTGAAGATGTCGAAGACGCTGAGCGTCATGGGGACAAAACTCTCAATCGCCCGCCATCGAGAGCAGGCTTGCGTTGCCCCCGACCGCGGCCGTGTTGATGGTGACAGTTTGCTCCGTTCCGAAGCGATGCAGATAGTGCGGACCGCCTGCCTTGGGGCCCGTGCCCGACAGTCCAGTGCCGCCGAACGGCTGCACCCCGACGACGGCCCCGATCATGTTCCGGTTCACGTACACATTGCCGACCCGGGCGCGGCTGGCGATCCGCTGCGCTACCGAGTCGATCCGGGTATGCACCCCGAGCGTCAGGCCGTAACCCATGGCGTTCACGGCATCGACCACGTTATCCAGCTCGGACGCCTTGTAGCGAACCACATGCACGATGGGCCCGAACACTTCCCGTTCAAGCGATGCGAGGCTCGCGACCTCGACCGCAAGCGGCGCAAAGAAGCGACCGGAGCGCGCGGACTCCGGCAACTTGATGCGGTGATGCCAGCGCGCGTTGGCGGTGATCTGTGCAGCGTGCTGTTCGAGCATGCGCAGCGCGTCCCGATCGATCACCGGCCCGACATCGGTGGCGAGCAGTGCCGGATCGCCGATGCGCAGCTCTTCCATGTAGCCGGACAGCAGTTCGAGCACGCGCGGCGCGATTTCGCTCTGAAGCAGCAGCACACGAAGAGCGGAACAACGCTGACCCGCGCTATTGAAGCCCGACGCGACGGCATCCAGCACCACCTGTTCGGCCAGTGCGGAGCTGTCGACGATCATCGCGTTGAGGCCGCCCGTCTCGGCGATGAGCGTGGCGATGCTGCCGTTACGCGCGGCGAGGCTGCGCTCGATCAGTCGCGCCGTGTCCGTTGACCCGGTGAACGCAACGCCCGCAATTCGCGGATCGCGGGTGATCGCCGCACCCACAGTGCCGCCGTCGCCCGGAAGGAACTGCAGCACTTCCGCCGGCACGCCTGCCGCGTGCAGAAGTTGGATGGCCAGCGCCGCCGTAAGCGGCGTTTGCTCCGCCGGCTTGGCGATTACAGCGTTGCCGGCAGCCAGAGCCGCAGCAATCTGCCCCGTGAAGATCGCGAGTGGGAAATTCCAGGGACTGATGCACGCGAAGACGCCGCGACCTCGAAGGCGCAGCGAGTTGCGCTCACCGGTCGGACCCACCAGCACTTTCTCGCCACCGAATTCCGCGCGTGCTTGCGACGCGTAGTAGCGCAGGAAGTCGACGGCCTCGCGCACCTCGGCTACGCCGTCCGCCAGCGTCTTGCCAGCTTCGAGCGTGCAGCGAGCCAGGAACTGCGCGCGATTCGCCTCGAAGGCGTCGGCCGCCTTCAGCAAGATCGCAGCACGCTTGTCGGCGCCGAGAGAATCCCACGCCGGTTGGGTTCGATGTGCGCTCGAGACCGCGCGCTCCGCGTCGGCAGCGGTCGCCTGCGTGATGGTGCCGACTCGGCGCGACTCGTCCGCCGGGTTGACCAGCTGCAGCGTCTCGCCGCTGCCGGTCTTGCCGTCGATCAGTGCCGTGGCGTGCCACGGCTTCGCCGATGCCGATTCGCAGGCGGCCTTGATCGCGCGCAGCTCAGCGCCATCCGCGAAGTTGACGCCCGTGGAGTTCACGCGATCGCCACCGTAAATGCGTGGCGGATCGACGATGCGCGGATGGGGCACCTCGGTGTAAGCGTCCACCTGTGCGATCGGGTCCGTGACAACGGCGTCCGCCGGCAGGCGCGCATCGACGATGCGATTCACGAATGAGGTGTTCGCGCCGTTCTCGAGCAAGCGGCGCACGAGGTAGGGGAGCAGATCCTCATGCGGACCCACCGGAGCGTAGACGCGGCACGCGTGCCCGCCCTGATCTGGCGCGATGACCTGCGAATACAGCTCTTCGCCCATACCGTGCAGGCGCTGGAACTCGAACGAGCCGGCGGCGTTGCCGAACACCTCGGCAACGAACGCGACCGTTTGCGCGTTGTGAGTTGCGAACTGCGGGTAGATGACGTCTTTCGTCGTCGCGAGCAGACGGGCGCAGGCGAGGTAGGACGCATCGGTGCTCGGCTTGCGCGTAAACACGGGATAGCTCGAAAAGCCTCGCTCCTGGGCGCGCTTGATCTCGCTATCCCAATACGCGCCTTTCACGAGGCGCACGGTGATCTTGCGCTTGTGCAGCCGTGCACGCGCGGCGAGCCACTCCAGCACGTTGTATGCACGACGTTGATACGCCTGAACGGCGAGCCCAAATCCGGCGTAACCGTTGAGCAGGTCGCTCGTCAGCACGGAGTCGATGAGCAGCAGCGACAGCTCCAGTCGCTCCGCCTCTTCTGCATCCACGGTGAGCCCGATGCCGGACTCGCGCGCAAGCCTTACCAGCGCGTGCAGGCGCGGCACGAGCTCTGTCATCACGCGATCCTTCTGCGCCAGCTCGTAGCGCGGATGGAGCGCCGACAGCTTCACAGAGATGCTGTGACGCGCGGTGATGTCCTGGTCCGGCCGCGCCTTGCGACCGACTTCCAGGATGGCCGCGCGGTACTTCTCGAAATACTTCTCGGCGTCATGGGAGGTCAGCGCCGACTCGCCCAGCATGTCGAAGGAGTAGCGATACGCCCGCTCGCGCGAACCTTCCGTTCGCTGCAGGGCTTCCTCGATATCGCGCCCCATCACGAACTGATGCCCCAGAATGCGCATCGCCTGCCGAAGCGCCGTGCGCGCGACGGGCTCGCTGAGGCGGCTCGTCAGCCGGCCGAACCATGACCGGATCGAACCCATCTCCGCGCGGTCCACGTCGACGATACGGCCGGTGAGCATCAGGCCCCAGGTGGAGGCGTTCACGAACAGCGAGTCGCTGTCACCCAGATGATCCTCCCAGTCGCCGCTGGGGATCTTGTCTGAAATGAGCCGGTCTGCCGTCTCCGCGTCCGGAATGCGCAACAGCGCTTCCGCCAGGCACATGAGGATGACGCCCTCACGCGACCCGAGGTGATACTCGCGCAGGAACGCATCGAGCCCGCTGCCGCTCGGCTTCGCGCCGCGCACCGCGTTCACCAGCGCCAGCGCCCGGCGTTGCACGGCCTCGCGACGCTCGGGGGGAAGCCTCGCGAGGTCCGCGAGACTGCGCACTATTTCCGTTTCCGGAGCGAGATACCGCTCGTTGATTGCCGCGCCGACCTCGGAGTCGAGCGAGGCGCCATCTGCCACGACGAATTGAAAAGTCATATGGCGCGTAGTTTAAGACGAACGCGCCGCCTCCATCTCGAGAGCTTGCGCGTTTTCTTCGCCGAGGTAGCCGCGGATGAGCTTGCGCATCAAGTAGAGCAAGGGGATCAGGACGATAGCGGCCGACATCTTGTAGAGGTAGTTCACCGTACCCACCGCGAGGAACTGGGACACCGGCCACTTCTGGGGCCCGATCACGAACGCGATGTATAGAACGACAAAGCTGTCGAGGATCTGGGACACAGCCGTAGAACCCGTCGCTCGCAGCCAGACGTGCTTTTCACCGGTGACGCGCCGGATGCGGTGGAAAACCACCACGTCGACGAGCTGGCCGATCAGGAAGGCAACGAGTGAGCCGCCAATAGTCCACAAGCCCTGCCCGAAAATCTGCGCATAGGCGTTCTGGACGTCCGGCACGCCCAGGGCTGCGTTCGAGCTGACCCAGAAATCCGCCGGCGACAGGCCGATGGAGACATAAGCCGTCAGGAAGGCGTAGGCGATGAAGATCGCCGCGGTCCACGAAATGAAGCGAACGCCCCGGACCCCGAAGTATTCGTTGATGGTGTCGGTCAGAATGAAGACGAACGGCCAGAGCAGCACGCCGGTGGTGAAATTGAGGGTGCCCTCGATGCCCAATAGTTTCCAGTGAAACGGGTTCATGCCCAGCGTGGCTTCCAGCGAGAAGATTTTCACGCCGACGAACTCGGCCATGATGGCGTTCGCCAGGAAAAAGCCGGACAGGACGATGAAGAGGCGCCCGGCCTTGTTGTCGATGACACTCAATTGTTGACTCCCCGGTAGGATTTGGCAGAAGCCCTCAATCGCCGGGCGGCTGAGAGGGAGCCCGGAGCGCTCAGTCGCCGCGCGGCTGGAGAAGGCACCCCTTCCAGCCGCGCGGCGACTGAGCGCTCTTAGCCGCCCGGCGATTGAGGGCTTCTTTGCACTGCGGCGTCAGTATAATTCAGCCCATGAAAACCACCCTCTTGAACCGCCTGAGCACCGAGCTCGAAGCCCTCAAAGAGCAAGGCCTCTACAAAAGCGAGCGCGTACTGACGAGCCCCCAGGGCGGCACCGTCCGGACGGCCGACCATGACGTCGTCAACCTCTGCGCCAACAACTACCTCGGCCTCGCAAACCACATGTCCGTGCGGGAAGCCGCCCACCGTGCCCTGGATAAGTACGGGTACGGCATGGCCTCGGTGCGCTTCATCTGCGGCACCCAGACAGTGCACAAGCAACTCGAAGAGAAGGTCAGCCGCTTCCTCGGGACGGAAGACACCATCCTCTATTCTTCCTGTTTCGACGCCAACGGCGGCCTGTTCGAAACCCTACTTGGGGAGGAAGACGCCGTCATCTCGGACGCGCTAAATCACGCCAGCATCATCGACGGGATCCGGCTGTGCAAAGCCCAGCGCCTGCGCTACGCCAACAGCGACCTCAACGAGCTGGAGAACTGCCTCAAACAGTCTGCCGGCGCGCGCACTCGACTCATCGCAACCGACGGCGTGTTCTCGATGGATGGCTTCATCGCCAACCTGAAGGGCATCTGCGACCTGGCGGAAAAGTACGATGCGCTCGTCATGGTAGATGACTCGCACGCCACCGGCTTCATGGGCGCACGCGGTCGCGGCACTCATGAACACTGCGGTGTGATGGATCGGGTGGACATCCTGACAGGTACGTTCGGCAAAGCATTGGGCGGCGGCAGCGGCGGATATATCGCCGCGCGCAAGCCGATCATCGACTGGCTGCGCCAGCGGTCCCGCCCCTACCTCTTTTCCAACAGCATTCCGCCCGTGGTGGCGGCGGTGAGCCTGCGCGTGCTGGACATGCTGGAAGGCTCGACCGAGCTGCGCGAAAAGCTGTTCGAGAACGCCCGCTACTTCCGCGCCGGCCTCGAAAGCGCCGGCTTCGAGTTGAAACCCGGCGAACATCCCATAATTCCGGTGATGCTCGGGGACGCCGCGCTCGCCGGCCGCATGGCCAACCGCCTCCTGGAGTTGGGCGTGTACGTCGTCGGGTTCTCGTTCCCGGTGGTGCCGAAAGGCCAGGCCCGCATCCGCACGCAGATGTCCGCCGCACTCACGCGTCCCCAGCTCGATCGGGCGCTCGAAGCGTTCACGACGGCGGGCCGCGAGCTCGGCATTACGAAAGGTTCACGATGAAAGCGCTCGTCAAGAAAGAAGCTTCCCCCGGCATCTGGATGATGGATGTCCCCGAGCCCACCGTCGGGCCGAACGATGTGCTGATCGAGATCGCCAAGACCGCCATCTGCGGCACCGACATGCACATATACAAGTGGGATGAGTGGGCGCAGAAGACCATTCCGGTTCCGATGGCTGTCGGGCATGAGTACTGCGGGAAGATCGTGGAGCTGGGCAGCGAAGTGCGCGGCTTCAGCGTGGGCGATCGCGTGTCCGGCGAAGGGCACATCACGTGCGGCTACTGCCGCAATTGTCGCGCTGGCCGCCGGCACCTGTGCCGGAACACGGTGGGTGTGGGCGTGAATCGCCCGGGCGCGTTCGCCGAGTATCTGTCGATTCCTGCGTTCAACGCGTTCAAGCTGAATGACGCGATCCGCGACGACATCGCGTCCATCCTCGATCCGTTTGGTAATGCCACGCACACCGCCCTCGCCTTCAACATGGTGGGCGAGGATGTGCTGATCACGGGTGCCGGCCCCATCGGCATCATGGCCGTCGCTATCGCCCGGTTCGTTGGCGCCCGTCATGTCGTCATCACCGATGTGAACGACTATCGACTCGGCCTCGCCAGGAAGATGGGCGCCACGCGCGCCATCAACGTCGCGCGCGAGTCACTCGACGCAACGATGAAGGACCTTGGCATGCAGGAAGGCTTCGACGTCGGGCTCGAGATGTCGGGCAACGCGGCGGCGTTTCGCGAAATGCTCCGCACGATGCATCACGGCGGCAGCGTGGCCATCCTCGGCATTCCACCGGGCGAGACCGCCATCGACTGGAACGAGGTCATCTTCAAGGGCCTCACGCTCAAAGGCATCTACGGCCGCGAAATGTTCGAGACCTGGTACAAAATGTCGAGCCTCCTGCAGAGCGGGCTCAACATCGACCCGATCATCACGCATCACTTTGGCGTGCAGGAGTTCGAGAAGGGATTCGAGACGATGGGCTCCGGCCAATCGGGCAAGGTCATTCTCGACTGGGCGTCGCTCTAGCGCTCACCACGGCCACCACTTGCGGCGCGCCCGCCGTATTCCCAGCGTCTCGAACCAGGCGGCGCTGGCCTCGGCGGGCAATTCCGACTCGAGCGTCGCATCCGGCATCAGGGCGTCGAGCTGGGGGCCGAAGAACGACGCATCCCAGCTTCTCGATTCGAGAATGGCGGGCCACAGAATCACCACGCGCTCGCCGTCGATGACGGGGATCTCCCGGACCAGCGCCTCGCCCCAGATGGAGAAGCGCAGGTCCGCCACCTTCGAGCGCGGGTCGCCGTAATGCCACCACGCTTCATCCTGCACCTTCTCGCGAGACCGACCCCGCGCCGCTCTGGCGACGAGCGGACTCGGCGTGCGCCCACCCGCGAGCTGCTCGCCGATCTCGGTCTGAAGGAGCGAGAAGAGATGGAAGCACGTCGCGACATTCCGGTATTGCAGCCGGAATCCCCGGCCGCTCGGCACGTGGAGGAGGATCAGCGAGCCGCTGCTGCGAAGGAGCATTTCGCGAATCCAGGCCGCGCCCGCCGTGTACGCCTCGAGCCCTTCGAGCCGATCGAGGAGCGCCAGGTCGTGCGACAGTTTTTCGCGAAGATCCGGACTGCGCGCGAGATGCGCGACGACCGAGGGCGCGAGCACTTTCAGCGCCGCGAGCAATTGCGCTTGCGAGGGCGTGGGTCGCGGATGGTGTGCCTCGCCCGCGGGCGGGTCGGGCAATTGCGGCAGCCAGGAGAGCAGCAGATCGACGACGGCCGGAGCCGATCGCTCGGCGTCCCCGCGATCCTCGACCACCGCGCCGAGTATCACGGCCGCCCAGGCCGCACCGTGCGTTGGAAGCGTTGGCAATGCTGCCGCGGTGGCCTCGACCACCGACGCGTCAGTGCGCGCGCGTTTGAGGAAAGCGCCTGTCAGTTGCCGCAGCGTCTCCGGAGGCTCACCCCCGGCATACGCCGCGCAGGCGCTCAGAAAGTCGTCCACATCCCTATTGCACGCTGCAGAAGCAGTAAGCGTAGACCCGGTTCGGCATCGCCATGCGGTTCAACCGATTCACTTCTTCAGCGATCGGATCCAACTGCTTCGCCACCTGCAGCAGCTTCTTCGTGCTGCTATCGACAGTGAACAGCGCGCCGATCGTCTTCACGCGCACCTGAAGTGCCAGCTCTTGCGCCCAGGACAAGCTCGGCTCCTCAAACTGAAGCGACCACTTGTCGAGCTTCGCGCGCTTCGCCGCCGCCTTCACGGCGTCATCGAACGAGCCAAGGTGATCGACGAGGCCCAGCTTCAGTGCATCGGCACCGGTCCACACGCGGCCCTGTGCGATCTCGTTCACTTCATCGCGAGTCTTGCCGCGACCGGTGGACACGCGCCCGAGGAACTCCTCGTAGCCCCGATCCACGATCGACTGCAGCACTTTCTTGGCGCCATCGCCCAGCGGCCGATCGAGCCGCAACTGGCCGGAGAACGCCGACGTGCCAACGCCGTCGACCGTCACGCCAATCTTGGCCAGCGTTTTATCGACCGTCGGGATGACCGCAAAAATACCGATGGAGCCGGTGATCGTCGCCGGGCTCGCCCAGATCTCGTCCGCCGGCGCCGAAATGTAGTAACCGCCCGACGCCGCCAGATCGCCCATCGATGCGATGAACGGCTTGCCCGCCGCCTTCAGCATCGCGATCTCGCGATGGATTTCTTCCGCGGCCTGCATGCTGCCGCCGGGGCTGTCGACGCGCAGGACCACGGCCTTCACGTCATCGTCCATCCGCGCCTCACGCAGCAGCCGCGCAGTCGATACGCCACCGATGGTGCCGGGCGGCTGGTCGCCGTCGAGAATCTCGCCGGACGCCACGACCACGGCGATCTTCGGGCCGTGCGATTCGAGCTTCTCCGTCGCGCGCACGATGCGAATGTAATCGTGCACTGAAATGCCCTTGAAGCCGCCGTCCTCGTCGTCTTCACCGACGATCTTCTTCACCATCTCGTCGACTTCGACGCGCGACTTGATGCCCGTGACGAGCCCGGCCTTCTGCGCGACTTCCGCCGCGTGGCCCTTCGACTCCGCGATCTGGTCCGCAAACGTCGCCGCGTAGTTACCGACGTCTTCCGGCTTCAGCTTGCGCACGCCCGCGATCGAGTTCTGATACGACTGCCACAGCGAGTGCAGGAAGACCGACGTTTCTTCCTTCGCATCCGGCGACATGTCCGTGCGGCTGTAGGGCTCAACGGCGCTCTTGTACTTGCCGACGCGGAACACGTTGATGTCTACCGCGAGCTTGTCCAGCACGCCCTTGTAGAACATGTAATACGACTCGTACCCGTCCACCTGCACCAGGCCCAGCGGGTCGATGTAGATCTCATCCGCCTGCGCGGCGAGGTAGTACTGCGGCTTCTCGAACATCACGCCGTAGGCGATGACCTTCTTGCCGGCTTTCTTGAACTCGGCAATCGCCTTCGCCATTTCCTCGAGGGTGGGCTGCCCGGCGCCTTCGAATTGCGAGGTGTCGATGACGAGCACCGGCAGGCGCTTGTCCCTGGCGGCGGCGCGAATGGAGTCGGTGAGATCGCGCAACAGCGTCTCGCTGCGCCCCGAGCCGCGCGCCTGGTCGATGGCCCGCTCGATGGGGTCACCCGAGAGCTGCTCGACGATCTGGCCTTCCGGCGCGATCACGAGCGCGGCCTTCTGCGGGATCACCGGCGTAGACACGCGAAAGGCGCCGATGACGAAGCCGAAGATGATCAGCAGCAGGATCAGGTGCAGGAACTTCCGCACCCAGTCGAGACCTCGCCCGATGGCGAGGAAGATGGCGCCAATGGAGCGCATTTAATCCGAACCTTGCCCGCCATCGCGGGCCTTCAGAAAACTACTTCTTGTACGAAATGCGGTAGATGGCGCCTTCCTGGTCATCCGACACCAGCAAGGATCCATCCGCGGCCCACTGCAGGTCCACCGGCCGCCCGGTCACCTTGCCGTCGGATTTGAGCCACCCGGTCACGAAGGGTTCATATCCCACGACCTTATCGCCGTCGAGCTTCACCTGCATGATGCGATAGCCGATGGGCACGCTCCGATTCCACGAGCCGTGCTGTGCGACGAAGGCCGAGTTAGCGTAACCGGCCGGAAACTGGCCATTCTTGTAGAAACGAATCGCGAGCGGGGCCACGTGCGGGCCGAGCTTCAACGCCGGCGCCACGGCAGCCGAGCAGGCCTTGAGCTTACCGAACTGAGGATCCACCACGTCGCCGGCATGGCAGTACGGGAAGCCGTAGTCCTTGCCGACCTCGTCCACCCGGTTGAGCTCGCAGTCCGGCACGTTGTCGCCGAGCATGTCGCGACCGTTGTCGGTGAACCAGAGCTTGTTGTTCTTCGGCGACCAGGCGAAGCCGACGGAGTTGCGCACGCCCTTCGCCACTGGCTCACGACCCGTGCCATCTGCGTTCATGCGCAGGATCTGCGCGTAACCCACGTCACCCTTGTCGCACACGTTGCACGGGGCACCGATCCCGACGTACAGCTTGTCGTCGGGCCCGAACGCGATGTAGCGCCAGCCGTGGTGCTGCTCCGTCGGCAGATGCGTGATGACCTTCGGCTTGGGCGGCTTTTCGAGACTGTTCTCGATGTCGTCGTAGCGAACGATCTGATTCACTTCGCCGACGTACAGCGATCCGTTGCGGAACGCGACACCGTTGGGATTGTTCAGCCCGGACACGAGCGTCTTGACGACAGGCTTACCGTTGACCGTGCGGATGTAATAGACGCTGGAGGCACCGCCGCCCATGCGCATCGAGCCGACGAAGACGGTGCCCTTGTCCCCGAACGCCATCTGGCGTGCGTTGGGCACCTGGTCGGTCCACACCTCGATCTGGAAACCCGGCGGCAGCTGCACGCCGGTGAGATCGGCCTTGGCAAATGCACGAGGCGCAAACGCGGAAGCCGCCGCGAGCGCCAGCACCATCCCGACTCCGGCTTTGGCCGGGCCCGAAAGGCTGCGCTTCGCAGCGACCGCCGTGCGCATTCAGATCTTCTCTTCGATGCGCGCCGCTTTGCCCGACAGGTCGCGCAGGTAGTACAGCTTCGCGCGACGGACGCTGCCGCGGCGCTTCACCGAAATGTCGCTGATGGCCGGGCTGTAAGTCTGGAACACGCGCTCCACACCCTCGCCGTGCGAGATCTTGCGGACCGTGAACGAGGAGTTGAGGCCGCGGTTGCTCTTGGCAATGACCACGCCTTCATACGCCTGCACGCGCTCGCGATCGCCTTCGACCACCTTCACCTGCACGACGACGGTGTCGCCGGGATTGAAGTCGGGCACTTCACGCGTCATGCGCGCTTTTTCGATTTGCTGGATGATATTCATGTTGTCACCTCATTCGTCCGATTCGCTGCGCGCAACGCGCGCCGCGAGAAATTCGTTCAACGCTGCGCTGGCTTCTTTGCCCAGCGCGTTCTTCGCAATCAGATCCGGCCGGCGCTGCCACGTGCGCGCCACGGCCTCTTTCAATCGCCACTTCGCGATGTGCGCGTGGTTGCCGGACGATAGCACCGGCGGCACCGCACGACCCTCGAACACTTCGGGCCGCGTGTAGTGCGGCCAGTCGAGCAGCCCTGCTGCAAACGACTCTTCCACGTTCGATCGCTCGTCGCCGAGCGCGCCCGGGATCAACCTCGCCACCGCATCGATCAGCACCAGCGCGGGCAGCTCGCCGCCCGACAGCACGTAGTCGCCGATCGACACTTCGCGATCGATGCCGAGCTCGATCACTCTTTCGTCGAGCCCTTCGTACCGGCCTGCCACCAGGACAAACCCCGGCAACTGCGCCAGCTCCTCTACCCCCCTCTGGCTCAGGACCGCTCCCTGAGCGCTGAGGTAGATGCGCGGGCTGCCTTCCGGCACACGCCCGTGCGCGGCCCGGATCGCTGCCAGCATCGGCTCCGGCTTCAGCACCATGCCCGGGCCACCACCGTAGGGCCGGTCGTCCACGGTCTTGTGAACGTCCTGCGTGTGTCGGCGCGGGTCTTCCGTGCCGACACTCAACAGCCCTCGCTCGATCGCCCGGCTCAGCACGCCGAACTTCAGCGCACCTTCCACCATCTCGGGGAAGAGCGTGACGACTTCGACGCGCATCGTTCGACCGCTCCGCTACTCGAGCGCGGCCGGCCAGTCGACTACGACCGTGCCCGCCGCCAAATCCACTTTCGACAGATGCTCTTTCGTGGCAGGCACCCAGTGCTCCTGCCCTGCCTCGCTGCGCACGACCATCACGTCGCCGCCGGGCGTCTCCACGAAGTGCGAGATCTTGCCGAGCGCGACCCCTTCGAGGTTCGCCACACCGAGACCGACGAGATCTGCCTGATAAAACTCCCGCTTGCGCAGCTTCGGCAATACGCTGCGCGGTACGCTGATCATCGAGCCTTGCAGCAACGCTGCCTTGTCTCGATCCTCGATCCCTTCGAGTCGCGCCACCACGTTCGAACCGTGGAGCCGACCCTCCATCACCTCGTAGGCGACGGCGTTCAGCGACCAGCTTCGGTACTTGAGCAACTTCTCGGGTGGGTTCGTGAAACTCTGCACGTGAACCCATCCCTTGATGCCGTAGGGCGCGCCAATGCGCCCCAGCTCCAGCGAATCTTTCAAAGCCATCGCCCTCGGCCCTCAAACAGGCCGCGAGGGCACGCTGCGAATCAGGCCGCGGCCTGCTTCTTGAACGTGCTGACGAGCTGCTTCACGCGATCCGACTGCTGGGCGCCGAGGCCGACCCAGTGTTCGATGCGCGCGATATCGAGCTTCAGGCTCGGTTCACCCTTGCGGGCGACCGGGTTGAAGTAGCCGACATGCTCCAGGTTCAGGCCGCCCTGACGCTTGCGGCTGTCAGTAACGACGACGTGGTAGAACGGCTGATTCGTTGCGCCGCGCCGGGTGAGGCGAATAGTGACCATTGTTTCGTGATGTCCTAAAGAGTCTGTTGGAGCCCCGGATAGGGGCCCCCAAAAAAGAGCGCGGATTCTACGCAAACGATTGATTCGGCGAAAGAGCCTGGCCCAATTATGTTTGGGACGCTCTTGGGCGCCGGATCCGGAAGCCCTCAATCGCCGGGCGGCTGGGAGGCTCAGAGGCCTCAACGAGGGGCTACTGGCGCGGAAACCCCGGCGGCATGCCGCCCTTGAAGGCCCCCAGCATCCGTTTGAGCTTGCCGCCCTTCAGGTTCTTCATCATCCGCTGCATCTCCAGGAACTGCTTCAGAAGGCGGTTGACGTCCTGGACCTGGACCCCCGAGCCGGCCGCGATCCGGCGCCGGCGCGACCCGTCGATGATGCCGGGCTCCCGGCGCTCCTTCGACGTCATGGAGTTGATGATCGCGATCTGCCGGCGGACTTCTTTGTCCCCCTGCCCCGGCTGCACCTTCTGGGACGCCATGGCCGGGAGCTTGTCCATCAGCGCCGAGATACCCCCCATGGACTGCAGCTGCTCCAGCTGCCCCTTGAGGTCGTGCATGTCGAAGCCCTTGCCCTTGATCACCTTCTTGGCGAGCCGCTCAGCTTCCTGAACGTCGACGTTCCGCTGAACCTGCTCCACCAGGCTGACCACGTCGCCCATCCCGAGGATGCGCGAGGCCATGCGCTCAGGGTCGAAAGGCTCCAGCGCCTCGGTCTTCTCACCCATGCCCATGAACACGATGGGCTTGCCCGTGATCTGGCGAACCGACAGGGCCGCCCCGCCCCGGGCGTCGCCGTCCGCCTTGGTCAGGATCACGCCGGTCAGGTCGAGGGCATTCGAGAACGCCCGCGCCGAGTTCACAGCGTCCTGGCCGGCCATGGAGTCGACGACGAACAGGCGCTCGGCCGACCCGACGGCGGCGTCGATGTCCTTCATCTCCTGCATGAGGGATTCATCGACGTGGAGGCGGCCGGCCGTGTCGACGATGAGCACGTCCGCCACCACCCGCTTGGCTTGTTCGAGCGACTGCCGCGCGATGTCCGGGGGCGAGACCCCATCGGCCGCGCGCCAGAACTCGGCGCCAACCTGCTGGGCCAGTCGCTCCAGCTGCAGGATGGCGGCCGGGCGGCGGATGTCCGTGCTCACCAGGAGCACCCGTTTGCGCTCCCGCTCAATGAGCCACCGCGCAAGCTTGGCAGCCGTGGTCGTCTTACCCGCACCCTGCAGACCCGCCAGCAGCACCACGATTGGCGGCTGCGCGCGCAGGTTGAAGCCCTGGCGCTCCCCACCCATGAGCCCGACCAGCTCTTTATGGATGATGCTGACGAACACCTGCCCCGGCGTGAGGCTCTGCGCCACCTCGGTGCCGACGGCCTTGGCCTTGACGGACTCGATGAACGTCTTGATCACCGGGAGCGCGACGTCCGCTTCCAGCAGCGCCATGCGCACTTCGCGCAGCGTCTCGCCGACGTTGTCTTCGGTGATGCGGCCCCGCCCCCGCAGGCTGTCAACGGTGCGGGCGAGCCGGGCGGTCAAAGTCTCGAACATGGCAGTTTTGGTGCAAGTCAGTGAAACCGGGCCGGAAGTATACCGACACTTCTCTAATGGCCTCCTGCCGTAACCGATTTCCCAGCCGGGCGTCGCACACCCGTATGCTAGGGCCTTACAGGGGAAAGACGCCGTTCCAAGCGGCGCGAACGACTGAGGACACCGCCTTTGGATGACGCTCCGACGCTGATTCTGCTCGTTTCGCTATTGGTGCTGCTGATCGTGATCGCGTTCTCCTCCGGCACCGAAGTGGCGATGCTGTCAGTCAACCGCTATCGCATCCGGAATCGGGCCCAGAAAGGCGAGCGCTCGGCGAAGCTCCTCGAGAAGCTGCTGTCGAAGCCGGACGACTGGCTGGGCGCGAATCTCGTGATCCTGGCGGCGGCGAGCGTGTTCGCATCGGCGGTCGCGACGATCCTCGCGCAACGTACTGGCCATCCGTACGCCGTT
>Ga0247777_1000237_pt1 | contig 14517 bp, 9 predicted proteins | sample UWRJL154409C5_FD_179937 | JGI IMG/M metagenome (GOLD analysis project Ga0247777, IMG submission 179937) | Plant litter microbial communities from Arlington Agricultural Research Station in Wisconsin, United States - UWRJ-L154-409C-5 | ecosystem: Environmental > Terrestrial > Plant litter >...
GGCTCTTCGAGCCGCATCCTGTCTCATTTGCGCCGTGATGAACGGCTGCAGCGGTGCAGATCAAGCGGCAAATCCGCTGGCAAGTCCAGGCCAGACCCGGAAACCTGGGTGTGGAGGGGGGGGGGGCTCGTCTGGGCCGGGGACCCCGGGGCCAATCAATGCCATGTGGCACGCGGGCAGGGGGAATCGGGTACGGAGTATTTACCTTACTTCGTGTCCCTTCGTCTATCCCTCGGGGGCGGGGGAGAGACGGGGCTCTGAGGAGGGGCTCAGCCGCTCAGGGGACGCCGCTAGTCTTAGCGGATGGAACTATTTGCCACGAGGTATCATGGGTCTGCGTTGTTGGAAGTTGGAAAATATCCGTGGGAACACCCCTTGCCCTGGCGCCCCGCGGCGGTAATCAGCCGACGAAGTGGCCGGTCGGCTCCTGGAGCCTCATCCTGGCCCAATCCTGCGGGCACAACGGTAAGCAACCTAAGTACAGTAGTACTGTAGGTCCGCCCCGAAGGCCTTATGTTCGAAGGAGCTGACGCTGTTAAACAAGCCGCGGCACATTCAAACAACGAGCCACCCACTCCCTCATCCGATACGATAGCTTGCCTTCGGTATCACTACAAATTGGGGGGTAGTTAACGTAAGGTATCTTTACCACCCTCCACCCGTCTGCGTTCGTGGAGCTTCTGTGATGCAAGCTCTGCTGCCCTCAGACACACTGTGCCTACCTCCTATTTGACTTCTTGTTCATACAACACAGCATTTCCACTTGCTCTAACCCCAAGCGACCGCGCCTTCTCACCCCCATTCCCGGCTCCTCTCCCTCTTCCTCCCCTACTAAAGTTAGGGGTTATGATGTGCAGCTTCACAGCCATTCCTAAGTTGTCTTCCATAACCGGGTAATTATCCCGCCAACTCAACTCCCAAACGCGCCATATCCTGATCTCAAGCCAAGTCGATAAACGCGGGCATCGGACGCCAGTCAAAGCCGTCGCTGTCGTCGTTGCTGTCGTCGTCGCTGTCCTGGCCGTCGTTGCCGCTGTCCTGACCGTCGTCGCCGCTGTCTTGGCTGTCGTCGTCGCTGTTCTCGCCGGTCAGACCCCCGTTTTCGCCGAGGTCCTCAGCGTTGACCGGCGTTGTATTGCCCAGATCCCTTTCTCCATCGTCCGCATCGTAGTTCCCCACGGACGCGGTCTGGGCGTCGCCCGGATCACGCCGAACAGTATCGGCATTCGTGAAGGCGCTACTAGCGCCTCCCTCGGAGACCGCTCGAGCAGGAGAATCAAGCTGGGCGCGCGCCATTTGACCTCCCGCCGGATCGATCTCCGGCGGAGGGCTGGGCCGGACGCCGATGTCGTGCCCTGGGCCACTAGGGGGCGTAGAAGCGTACCCGCCCGCGATAACGGTCAGGGACTGGTGACTTTGGTCTGGAGCCCGACCGCTCCAGCTGTGGTTCCGCTCCAGCGTCTCCAGCGCCTTCTTGAAACCATCATAGCTTTTGGCAATGCCCAAAGCCCGCCTGATTTGCCGCCGCCACGGACCAGCCCATCTAATGTCGGCTGTCTCCGCTTCAGCCATATCCGTAGGCCCCGTCCCCGGCGGACTCGGACTGGGAGAGGGTGAATACCGGTTCGCCGAGCTCCTTCTTCCCCCGCGTCCGCGCCTTTTACGCCTTCTGGAGGCCGATCTCGGGGTCAGGTCTTTGTCCGTCAGCTTCCGCTTGCCCAGAGACGAACCACCGAGTTCCGGGTTCGCGAGTTCCTGTAAAATAAAGGCCTCGGTGTCGGAGGTGTCGGCTTCGTCCTCGTTGTTCCCATCGGCGGCCGCTGCTGCCACGTTCAGGGCTAGCAAGCCACTAAAGACAACGCCGTCCAAGAGTCGAAAAGTCATTTCTTTGTTGAGATCTACATCACATCTCCTGCTGTTGGCCTTGAAGACGAGATCCAGGTCTTGGAAGACGTCTGCTGGTTTGACAACGACAGAGGTCTCCCCTGGGCGACTGCGGCTCTTGTGTTTGATCCGAATGCCAAAGTCATCGCTGGCATTGGCCTCTCCCTTGTCGATCCTCTCTTTCAGATATGCATTGATCTCGATTGGCAGCAACACCCGAATCGGCCACCAAGGGTGCGGAGCAGGGCCCTGACTGACTGTTGTCAGGTAGTAGTAGGCCGTCCACAGTGTGCCCCCTCGGAAGGTTGGATGTCTAGTGTCCATAGCCTTCGTTGCAGCCTGCAACTCATCCTTGTCCGTGACAATCGGCCAGCGACATCGACTGAGGCCAATCCAGTCTGGGAAATCGGCGGGAAGAGGCCGGGGGCTTATCTTTCGGCGTGTGGCGATTGCGTGGACAGCGGCGGCAGTCGCCATTGCATCCACCAGAGACGCCCTCCAGATGCCTACCGTATCTCTCGTGACGCTGAGCAGGTCCTTTCTCAGCTGCGGAAAGTCCTTGGCCAACCGAGAGGCGAGGGCTTCAGGGAATGCCGGCACTGGCGGCAGGATGTAGTCGCAGCCCTTGAGTAGGGCGAAGAGGAGGATGCCCTCTCGAGTCCAACCAAGTTCGCTGGTGATCCTTTCCAGCCTGAAAACTCGAACAGCCATGGATGTATGGCCCACACCTGATTTGAGACGTATCGGGGGCCTGGGACGTGGGAAGGACGGATGCGAGGTTGGGGAACAGATGACGGTTCGGGAACCAAACATGACGCTGTCACTATCCCCGCTCCAGACAGCATCCACGATTCCCAGCATCTCCATATGAGCGCACTCCGCCTCTGCATCAGCTGGAGCTTGGTGGCATGGCACACCAAGGTGATTGAGCACGTCGCGGAAGTTGTCAGGCATCTTGCCTCGGTCTGGGATCTCTTCGGTTCGCTGAGACGTCCTTCTCCTTCCCCCGCGCTTCTCCGCGTGTCTTTGGGGTCCATCCAGCACAATTATGAGCTTGATGTTAAGTCGGAGAAGTTCGCCGAGCCGGAAGAGAAAGACAAGTGGGTTCTGAGGAACATCTTGGGAAGCCAAAGTGTTAGCAGAAACCGGCTGACCAGAGTATGTACAGTACCATGCATGAAGTGGGACATCCACTGCGGCTGATCTGCTGCGATCCGGAGCGGCCGGCGGTGCTGTTCGAAGAACTTCGCTGAAAGTTCGGCGAGAGTGGTTAGCTCGCCGTGGCCAAGGAGCGACCAGATCCTGGTGCACCATTGCGTCAGAGGAAGTCCACCAGGAGAGACGAGGAAGGGGTTAATCGAGTAGACAAACTTAGGAATTCCCATGATTTGGATTGCGTAATTTCGTCTTTCGCTGATGCTGCTTGTCGTTGCCAGGGTTGGGTTGTGAAGAGGGATTTGAGAGGAGCTCATGAGACAACGAAAGAGGCAACTCCCATTTTATGCGGTGGGGTTAAAGATTTCGAAACTCAACTACCCTCCCGATTGGGCAGGGGAAAAACCTTTAGACTTGCTACATTGAGAGCTAGTTGGGTGAGAAATATTGAGGTGCAAGTCCAAGTTCCAGCAAGGCCAGGATGGGAGCTTGCTCTGCAAGTTCTTCCGAGTTCTCCCGAGTCCAGTTCCACGCGCACCCAACTTGCACCGTCAACAACAGCACCTTCTTTAGGGAGATTACCTTTTCCACCCAGACAGAACAATCGGTATCTATATATAAGTTTTCTAGGTTGAGAAGAAACCCATCTCTGCAACAATGACAACAATTAGCCCAGGCTCCGTTCTGGCACCATGGCCAGCGTCCATTCTCAAAGGAGCATCTCTCAATTACAAGCTTAGCCCGTACTTACCGACCTGGTCTGACTTAGAGAAGAAGAAATCATAAAAAATAACCCTAGCCCTGCCATGCCAGAGCCTGGCCCGAGACATGGCCCGGTCCGGAGGAAGCATTCAACCTAGAATGGAAGCCTAACGGCATCGCCGTATCAAATCGGCGGCCGGCACACCCTCCCACTCGGGCCGTGTTCCCCCATTGGCACGAACCCCCGGCTAACGGTTAGCCCCGCGAGTTTGCCCCACGCGCGTTGGCTGGCGACGGCCCCACCGCGCCACCAATTGCCGCAGAGCCTCCGTGGGCAGAGACCGGAAAGGAGAGGGCGGAAAACCGTCGCCAAATCAGGGCTTACCGGACGAACGGCATACAGGAGGCGGTGCCCTCCCCCCAGAGCCGTTCGAGGCTGTACCCTGGCACCATATAGGGACGCCTTCGGCCCCTCTGAGTCTGACCCGGGTCAACCGCCGGCTTTCGTGAGTATTGTTACGCCATCAAGTACCTCCCTTCGCGGTTTACGCCCCCCCGGGCTGCGGAGTGCGCTGAATACTACCGATCCAGTCGCTCCCCCGCATTTTGGTTGACATGGAGGTCCTTGGCGTTGTCGGGGGCCTCGCGGCGGTCCTCCAGCTGGCCAACGCCGCCTCCCGATGCGCCAGCACGCTCATTCGCTTCTCCAAGAACGCCGGGTCGGCCTCGTTGGAGATTGCCCACCTCGCAAACCAGATCAACACCTTCCACCAGTCCGTTCATGTGGCCCACCTGGCCCTGTCGCGCCACTGCTCCGCCTATACCGAGTCCCCCGTCATCGCCTACATCGCGAGCAGCGATCTGCTCGGGGGCCTCGGCGATGAGTCACGATACGTACGGACCCAGGTGAAGGAGGCCCGAAAGCGTATCGTATCCATGGAGTCGAAATACCGGCTCTGGGCGGCCATCCGCTGGTCCTTCTCCAGGGACTCCATTCTGGGACTCTCCCCGCAGATGGACAGCATCAAGCACAGCCTTACTCTCGTCATGCAAACCGCCCAGCTCGAAGTAATGATGATGGAGAGGGAGCGGCTCTCCCCAGATATGGGTGTGCAGATTGCAAAGTGGGACGAAGACATGTAAGTTACACCCGACCTGTTCCTCAAAATGGAGATCAGGATTCTGCCATCTGACTTTGAACCCTTGGGCAGACGCGCACTGAGAGGCATCATAAAGAATCAACTTACCCTGATTCAAAACCTGAGGGAACAAGTGGCTCGGGCTCACCCCAGACGCGAGGAACAAGGGCTGTCGCCCAGTGCTATTCGCTCCCACGAAGCATTGCAGCAGCTGGGCCAGAGTATGGCCATCGACGGGGCCGTCCCGGGATTCCCTCGTCCACCACGCCCAGCAGAACGACGAACGTCTCGGGCATCTACCGCAGCTAGAAACGTGCCGCCGAGACCCTTGGTTCGCTCTCGCGCGTCCGTTTCCTCTCCGACGACCCCCGAGAAGGCCCCGCCAACACATTCGCCGGCATCCGAGAGCGCCAGTCCCCAGGCCTCGAGCAGCCAACCTTCGCCGCCGCCGGAAAGGCAGCGCCAGGTCTACGGGGACGCGGAGTACGTTAGTACTAGCAGCGTCGATGCGTTAGATGCGGGCATGATCCAGGGCTTCATAACCGTGGCTTCGGGCACGCGGCAATCGGTAACCGCGAATCTGGAGCCGGGACTTTACCAAAATCTAATGTCCCTCGGCTTCGCGGAGAAGCATAAACTACAAATTCGTCCATATGGCCCTGGGACACCACCGCTGCGTATCCGGCGAGGTAATAGAATGTCGTATACCCTGGGGACGATAACGCTGGACTGGGGTCGCTATCTGTACGAGCACAGTCGCGAGCCTCCAATTTCGACAGTCTTCCACGTTTCCGAGGCGACCGAGGTTTTTGCGGTGCTCGGCCGACCTTTCGTACAAGCTAGGGATCGGTTATGGTCTGATAGCAGACGATGGGGTAAGAGTGACTAGCAGCCGGAGGACCCCCTCGTCCTTTCGAGCGGGGAGGGAGGGACTGATCTCTCACCCCCCCATCTACCTATAGTGACTAGGTAGGTACCTAGGTATCTTTCGTACTGGTAACAGAAACACCATCATACAGAGATTCAAGCCCCGCGTGCCTTGCTCTTCGCTGCGCTTTTTGCCGTAAAGTTATATATGCTTTTCCAGTCCCGACACTGGTGCGCCACCCCCCAGCCGTCAACGCCCTTGATGAGCTTCCCGTTGGCTGTGATCACCTTCTCCAGGGTCGTGTCCCCGGCGCAAAGAATGGCCTGCGGCTGGTCAGGGGCGGTCTTTATTAATCCTTGTCACACGTACCTGTCTGAGGTAGTCGACACAGTGGTCGATGTGCGGCGAATGGCTTGGGTCTTGCCCCGCGCGTGGAGGCTGGGAACCTGACGTCTGCAAACTTGAGGGCGACGAGCCATTGGCGTGACCCATCTTGATTGCGCCCTGGATGACGGACTGTTTGGGGGGAGTATGATTGTCAGGACAAGACGGGCGGCACTCCGGGTTGAGTCAGGCGACGCACCAGGCAGTGAAGTTGATGAAACATGGAGATGCAGAAAGCCTCCGCCTCGGGGCCGGTCTCGCCATAATCTCCAGTTGGATATCCACCGGACAGTCCCCAGGCAGCGGGATTGTCGACGACGATGAAGCCATGTCCTTCTGTGTTCCAAGGTGCGTAAGTCGGGGTTGTGTGGTGGAAGCCAGCCTGGAGTGACCAACTCGGTTGCACGTACCAGGAATGAGATCTTTCCAAGGTGACCCTTGGTCGTCGGGCAAACTATTGGTATATAGGTGGTCTTCCTCGAAGGTCACAATCGCTTCGGGAACTGTAGAATATCAGCATGCTTGCCTCCGTGGCTTGTGGGATCGGTGAGACGCCAACATTGTGGTAACATTTGCTGTGATCTCTGGAGTCGGCTTCGAGTGAGCCACCACCGACCTGGATCGACGCAAATCCCGGCCAATGTGATGATGTACAGAGTGAAAACAGCGTAGAAGAGAACTTGGTACGTCGAGAAGCCGAAGCTGTCACGGAATCTCCGGCCTTGTTGCGGCGGCAGATCGCCTTCCGAGTCGTCTGAAAGAGCACCGTCTTCCTCCGCGGCAAGAGACGAATACTTGGCCCTCGCCGTTCCGCAGAGCAATGCCATAGCCGTAGGACTGGTCAAGACTTGGCTTCACTTATCTGAGAGACTAAGAAAATAGTTCGGTGGGTACTCAACGCCGGGGTAAAAACAGCATCGCCAAGTGCGGTAGGCGGCTCTAATGCAACGGAGAGCACCAGTTGGAGTGGCAAGTGTCTCCGCCATCGTAAAATGAAGGGATATAGCCCCTGGTTCATGCCAGTGGCGTCTAGCGATGGTCCTCTACTGTACCCGTCAGAGAAGGTCGTGTGAGGCATGTCGCTGGGGACGGTGCCCACGGCAGACTGCTGTGCCGCTTGAGTACAGTACCTGCCGTCCTCGGTCCCGAACTCAGAACGGCGGAACCCTCCGTCCCCAGGTACGCCTTAGCCGACACGCCTCTCAGCGACACGGGTGGCAGGGGCCCGACAGGAAGTGGTTTTAGCGCCCTGCCGCCGTCGTACGGGACCGGAGGAAACCAAGAAAATGACCCAGTTACGTTCGCTTCGACCAAGGTAACGAAGCGAGTTCGTGCCCCCGGGTGGGTAAGGTTGATTTCCGCTCGGCAACGGTCCTTAGCTCCGTCTCAAAAGCGGGCTGCGGTGCCCCTGGGAAGGGTGATCTGCGATCGGTCCCGACGATGCGGCTGAGCGCTGGCCCTGAGCGGGATCCAGGGGGCCAGGCGAGCAAGACACGCCAGGGTTCGAGCTGCGGTTTACTGATCCTGCAGATCATAATTGAACCCTGCCATCAATGCGCGCAGGCCCTAAACGGGCAAGGCATTTTTCTTCGCGAGATACAGGAATAACTAATCAGTGCAGAACCCCTTGAATCGATCAGTTCTCTCTGAGAAACGTGCCTACCGTACCCGGTCGGAGCGAGCCAAGGCCACCGCCGCCCGGGTGAAAGCATAATGACGCATCCAATCAAGATGTCAGTTGTTGCTCGCGCGCGGCACAGTTGGACAAGGCGCACCTACGTCTCGAACCACCAGCGAGGACCGAGCGGCGCAGTCGGAGCTGGTGTATCGGGGGACAGGCGATAGACGCGGCCACTACAGGGCTCTCTCGGTGCCGTTCCTCAGAAGCTCTCGCCGTAGCGTTGCACTCGGCGTGATTGGGGTAGGGGTGGCATACAACGTAGCTACTGTACTGTGTACCTAGCCGAGCCGGCATACGTTGACCTTGCTATGTACGTTTGCCTCTGCAACACCCTCGAGCCGTGCTGCGCCGTCAGCCGCCGGCGCTAGAGTCCCTTACGTACGTAAACGGAGTTTGCATGAGAGGCGCAGGTCCAAGACTCGGAGACCACCTCCCACCGGCTGGCCGGCATTGTTACAGTTTCACTTCAGCGCCTCGATGGGGTTCGCTGGGGACTCAGGATGTGGCTCGGTGCTTGAAAAACGACCGAGCCCGAGCATACCGCAAGCCACACGCCAAGAGGTCCGAAGACAGACTCAAGTCAGTAAAGTAGGTGGATGGTCGAGAGAGGGGCATAAAAGGGACTCTTCCCCTTCTCCATGGAAACGAATTCATCTCCTCAACCCTACAAGACACAGCATTTCCCTCACACACCTCGTTCTCAAGCTCCATCAGCCCTCACTAATTACCTACGGTTTCGTCACGACGAGCCATCCATCCCCAACCAGCAACATGAAGATCACCATCGTTCTCGCCGCCATCGCGACCGTCGCCTCGGCCGTAGCCGTTGGGCAGCCAGAGCGTATGCCAGCCAGTCCCTTATTCGCCCCCCCCCGTCTCCCGTTCCCCCTTATCCTGCTGGCTAACCTGTTCTTGTCCGTGACAGCCCGCCGTGTGAGGATCAACAGCACAGAGGAAGCCCTCGACGTCCTGAGGAAGTACGCCGCGCAGCACAGTGGTGCCACCCCCGCCCTCGGCAAACGCCAATTTGAGACCTGCCCCTTCGACACCTGCATGGACAAATGCGACAACGACGGACCCTGCTGGGGCGAGGGCTGTGAGATGTGGGGCCTCGGCTGCTGGCTGGGCTGCTGCGCTGCTTGTGGCTGGTATGAACCCGCCAGCTCCCTCGTTGCCACCCTTGCACGCAAAGAACGCGAGTGAAATGCTGATGACGGTGAATACAGCTGAGCTATGCCGACGGGGATGTGACTCATTGCCACAGACGCCATACGGCCCGTCCTCCATTGAAAGAAAGCATGCCGTGGGGGAAGTGGGTTGGCGGGTCAAAGGCACAGGGGGAATGGACATTTGAAGACTCCGCCTTCTTGGCTTTCACACGTACCAAAACTTCAAGTACGTGGGTGCAGACAGGTGAAAAGGGATAGCGCCGACCATCCGGCGGTTGCTTTTCCCGCCCTCCCAACCCCTGAACTCTGCTTGTACAAGAACATATCTCCTTTATAGATTCCTACCTCTCGGGTAGATTCAACCAGATGAGACATCTCTTCTTTTACTCAGGCGGCCTCGTTTCGTTCTTGTTAGAGCAGGGTGTAGCCACGGCTTGACACACTTTGGGCGCAGACTCACAAATCCGACTCTACTGACACGAACAGCGTGGGCTACCGTACAGAGCTGCAGAGCTGAGCCGCTTACCAACTCCCAAGAGGTACTTCGTCACCGCTTAGGCTACCAATGATACCTGTCGAACAGGCATGGAAGACGGCATGGGTAACGGCCTTGTGCTTCAGACTCGGACCAAGGATCGGATCTCCCCGTTCATTGTGATCAATCACGAACTCCAAAACCAAATGGCGTCTCTTATCTGGGGTCCACCGGGCGAGCATGGGCTGCGCTTCCCCTCGCGGACACATCTCCTTGGACGTCGTGGCGCCTGTTGCAAAGACTCGCTGTCGGCCGCGAGAGCGAGACAAGATACCCACTCTTTCTATCGTAATGGAGTCTCAAATCGCATGCTAAGGCCAAGGCGGGGCTTGTCGCTGTGGGGGCATACGATCGTCGCGGCAAGTCGTGTCGGGGATTTTGCAGCCACCGAGGGGCACTCTAGACTTGGCAGGGCGCACCATACGTCAAATGTTTTGAGACGCAGCCAAGTGTTGTCGAACGCCGTTTCTGTCAAAAGGTGGCCGCGGTGGCATGAAACCAGCTTAGCGGCCTCGGGATATTGAAGCTTGAGGAGCCTGTGATGGACACAGGGGTTTCCCCTCCTGGCCCCACTATTACCAGTCAGTGTCGCGTGCTCGCCTTCCTCGGACGTCTCAAAGGTAGAAAAACGCCCGGCGGGGCCTTGTTGACGCTGATTTATAGACGCATCTTGCGTGACACGTGCCTTGGCAATTGTGATCGAAGCCAAGGCGGGGGCCGAAACTGCCTGTGTGACGCCGATGCTCGGCGAACTCACCGTCAGGGTCTCGCTGATAGATGGCGGAAACAAGAAGGGTTCCTATGTGCTGTCTCGATTCGGGGTCTGGGGCTCGTTCCAAAGAGTTCCCATTAGCAGGAAGTGGCGCATCTCAGCTGCTCCTCGTTGAGGAGATGCACGTGGGCCGACGTCGGGCAGATAATAGGTAGCGTGGAGGCCCGCGCCACAAGAACCCCCCATTGCATTGTGGCTAGGGCTTGTTCTTGAACTTGACCTCAGCTCAGCAAGCACCCACGTACCCTAGTTACATTCCTGGCTTTGTGCACCTCGCCCGTGGCTGTTTTTCCGGATGTTCAACGAGTTTCCCATGTTGGATTTACACCTCAAGCGTGTTATCGGCAAACGTGATACACACGGCATGCAAAACACCTAAGGCGGGGCGTAGCCGGGAAGAAACAGTTCGGGATCCCGCCGCCGTGTGCCTCCCTATTCTCGACACGTCGACTCCACATTCGTTGTTGTGGGTTGCCAATCCAGGCACGTCCATGCAGCCGCCTGTCAAGGGGTGGAGCAGATCTGAGAAGCTGGGCAGGGGGCGCTCCACAGCTCGTGGTGGGGCGATATATCACGCTTCAACTTCGGGGCTTCGACGGAGCGCCGAGGCTGCCTCGGCTTCTCGGCTTCCAGGCGGCAGCTTCTGAGAGTCTAGCTTCGAGAAGCCGGAAGGAGTTTTCTGCCCCATTGCTGCGCGCCAGAGAACGGAGCAGAACGGAACGTGGTTACTTTGGAGGAAATATGTACCGGCACCTCATCTGGGCCCACCCTGGTCCGTAGTGTCGGGATGACGAGCAGATGAGCACGAGCCAAAGCTGACGGTTCGACGTGCAACGTGGGGTGAGGTCGAGCCGTCGACGGCGCTTCATTGGCCAGAGCTGCGAGGCTCAGGCGAGGCTTGGCTGGAGTCGATGGAGCAGAGACCGTTTCGGCCACACGTGGGTGAACAACTCGTTTTGATTGGAAGATCTGGCCGGCGCCAAGCCTCGGCCAGATTCAATCAGCGCCGCATCCGCGACCGACGACGCCCCGGAAAGAAAAAAAAGAATGGCGAGAAACGCCTGCGGGCCCACAAATCTGGAATCTCTAAGCGGCGGCGTCCCCCCCGTGGCGCTGGTGGGCGACGAAAGCTTGACCGACGCCCAATCGAGCATGCACGCCCGTCGCCCCCCTCTCGTCGGTCCCAGGCGGTCGCGCCGTCCCCCGCGGCCGTCGCTCGTCGCCGGCGTCGCTCCCAGCCGCATTCTGGGGCATCGTGGGTCCGTCTAACCGAGAATGGCCCGTCTCGACGACCTTTCGAATGCCGCTCGAACCGTGACTGGCTGAGCACGCGGTAATAGCGCAGTGAGTAGGTGCCCCCCAGGTCTTGCCACTGTCCGCCGGCCGGACCCTTGCGTCGGTGACCTCAAGCGGGTTGGAGGGTGGGGTCCGACGATGCAGTGCAAGACCCGCGGCCGACGGGAGCACACATATAAGCTCTGCCCAGCTCTTCATCTATCCGCCCGCCAGCTCCCGCTTCCCTGGGCAAGATCCTTCTTCACTCAGCTCCGGGATCCCTATCCCAAAGACCGTCAATCCGTTCTCTCTGTCCAGACGACGAGGGTCCCCCCTCGCGCGCCCCCAGCGGTTAAGATGGCGCAGCTCGACCAGTTTACCTACGTCTTTGTCATCGGCACCTTCTTTGCCTTGCTCGATGCCTTCAACAACGGCGCCAGTGAGCCTGCCCCAGTCCAACCCCCCACCCGCCCTCTGTTCCATACCCATCGCTAACCCTCCGCTTCAGACGATGTTGCCAACGCCTGGGCCACCAGCGTGTCTTCGCGGTCCATCTCGTACCGCCAGGCCATGATCTTCGGCACCATCTTCGAGATGCTCGGCGCCATCACGGTCGGTGCCCGGACCGCCGAGACCATCAAGAGCGGCATCATCCCCAACTCGGCCTTCAAGGACAACCCCGGCGTCCAGATGCTGGCCTTCACCTGCGCCCTCGCTGCCGCCTCCACCTGGGTCATGTGGTGTACCCGTCACTCGGCCCACGTCTCGTCGACCTACTCGCTGGTCTCGGCCGTAGCGGGCGTTGGCGTCGCCACCGCCGGCGCCGCCAACGTCCAGTGGGGCTGGAACAGCGGCAAGGGCCTGGGCGCCATCTTCGCCGGCCTCGGCATGGCCCCCGTCATCTCGGCTGGTTTCGGAGCCACCATATTCCTCCTAATCAAGGTCGTCGTCCACATGCGCAAGGAGCCCGTCCCCTGGGCTGTATGGACCTCGCCGTTCTTCTTCCTGATCGCCGGTACCATCTGCTCCCTCTCCATCGTATACAAGGGCTCGCCCAACCTCGGACTCAACTCCAGGCCCCCATGGTTCATTGCCGCCGTCACCCTCGGCACCGGCGGCGGGCTCGCCATCCTCTCGGCCATCTTCTTCGTGCCGTTTGTGTACGCCCGGGTCCTGAAGAAGGACGCCAGCGTCAAGTGGTGGATGTTTGTTTACGGCCCGACCCTCTTCCACCGCGAGGCTCCGGCCGACGGCGACACAGCCCACATCCCCAACTACGCCGTCGTCCAGGAGGACGAGGACCTCAAGGACGAGTCCAACAGCGAATCGGGCGTGGTTGACAAGACCGGCAAGGACACCCTCAACGACGAGCGAGAGAAGAGCCTGGTCGGCGCCGAGGCCAGGACCGTCTACAAGTCGCACAAGGAGCTCAAGGAGGAGGGCGAGGAAAAGATGAGGGCCAAGCTCCGGAGGGGCCGTGGCCCCCTCGCTTGGGCCCTGCGCGTGCTTCATGACAACCCCATGGGCCCCGGTCAAATCTACGAGAAGCAAAACATTAAGATCATCCTCAAGCGAATCCCCGCCATGGTCGTCGTCGGCGCCCTGTACGGCCTGAACTACGACATCCACGCCGCCCAGACCGGCATCGCCGGCACCCCCGACGGCGAGCGCATGGCTCGCGTCTACGGTATGGCTGAGAAGTATCCCAACGAGGTCGAGCACACGTACAGCTTCGTCCAGATCATCACCGCCTGCACCGCGTCCTTCGCCCACGGCGCCAACGATATCGGCAACTCGGTCGGTCCCTGGGCCGTCATCTACGCCGCCTGGTCCACGGGCAGTCCCCAAGCCTCCAAGCTCCCCGTCCCCCTGTGGCAGCTCGCCGTGCTGGCCGCCGCCATCTCCATCGGCCTCATCACGTACGGCTACAATATCATGAAGGGTAGGCTTTTCCTCCACTCGTTTTTCTCTTCCGCTCCGAATGGCCCTTGCTGACGCTGCGGCGTAACAGTCATGGGCAACAAGATCACGTACCACTCCCCCAGCCGTGGCTGCTCCATGGAGATGGGCGCCGCCATCACCGTGCTCGTCTTCTCGCAGTTTTCCCTCCCCGTGTCGACCTCGATGTGCATCACGGGCGCCACCGTCGGCGTCGGCCTCTGCAATGGTACCTTCAAGGCCGTCAATTGGCAGCGGGTTTCGCTGCTGGTCATCTCGTGGATCGCTACTATCCCTATTGCCGGCACCCTTGGCGGCGTCTCGATGGGCCTGTTCCTCAACGCCCCCCACTTCTCCTGAGACGGGTGGAGAAATCTTGTTACCTCTCCCTTTTCGTGTTATAAAACGTCCCTAGAACAGGGGAACTTTTGGATAATTTGAACCATATCAATCCTGCTCGTCTATCGGGGCAGACTTGCAGCAATATTACTTGACACCCGCAACTGAGCGAGCCTCTGCGTCTAAACTGTTCCACTCAGTGCTGAACGGCCGCAGTCGAAGCTGAATAACTGGCTGCGACAAGATGCACTACCTATCTACACCTAGACGAATCACGTTGCCTATCACTGCATCACTCCTACCTACCTCGGTGGCAGAGCTGGTGTCTTATGAATGGTATATTACTGTCCTGGTTGGGCTACTGCCCGCAATTTCGGCAAGACAACTTGTATCAATCGCGCAATATCCATCGCAGTGTTGCATCCCTCTGGGAATCTTCATGGACGGCTCTGCGTGGCGAAGCGACGCCCCCTTGGGGGAAGCGACAGCTGGCCCCGGTCGTCGCGGTGACCTGGGGCGAGCGACGGGAAGCGGATTACATTGATGAGTGGGTACAGTACCTGGACCGATGCCTTGGGCGACTCGCCAGAGATGTCCGAGAGTGGCTTTAGGCAATGTCAAACGCGATCAATGGGGAGCGGGGAAGGTGTCGATCACGGCGATCACGGCGCTCGCG
>Ga0247777_1000238_pt1 | contig 14508 bp, 8 predicted proteins | sample UWRJL154409C5_FD_179937 | JGI IMG/M metagenome (GOLD analysis project Ga0247777, IMG submission 179937) | Plant litter microbial communities from Arlington Agricultural Research Station in Wisconsin, United States - UWRJ-L154-409C-5 | ecosystem: Environmental > Terrestrial > Plant litter >...
ATGTTGCCGGGCGTTGCGGTGGTGGCGCATGGGCTGCCGGGTCTGCCCAAAACCAGCCCATCGTGAGCTTCTGGGCAAAACGAACTGGAGAATATGAGTTGGGAGGAGAGACGGTAGGAAACAAGGTCGTCTTCTAGGAGAGATGAGTACCTTTCTGGAAACGACGCAGGTAATGAATCGGAAGAAAGTTGCCAAAAAATCGAAGACCCCTGTCCTCCTCGGTCTTGCCCCCGGTCTGCCGCGACCGGGAATTGGCGGCTGAGTGAGGCGCGGCTTGGCACGGGTTTTGAGCGCGGCGCGTCCTCGTTCACGTGTGTCGTTCCCGCTTCGTCATCGACGTCACTCCGGGCGGCGGCCGTGTCCGCCTCGACCCGACCGCGGCAGGATGCCCGAGCCACACTTGTCAAAACAGCTATTACAGCTCCCAAGACGTGCGATTGTGTGATGCCCTTGTTCGCTGCCCCGACCGCGCCTCGGTCATGATTCAGAACTGCCTCTCACCCTTCACGGAGCCGACGAAACAATGAGGTCACCCTTCCCGGCCGGCCGCCTCCTCCGCTCGATCCCACGAGCTGCGGATATCATACGGCCGGCTTGCTACGGCCCCAAGCGCCGTTTTCACTTCTTCAACCACTCCTGGCGACCGCGGACTACGCGGGATCGAACGACGTACGGTCGGGTGCTGTTTGCGGCTGCCAATGGCGCTGCGTTGGGAACGGCGGCCTTCGTCCAACTCTCCGAAGCGGACAAAGGAGACGTGGAACAGACTTCCGAGATACGAATGCTGGAAGTTTCGAGGGAGGAGATTGCCAAGAAGATATCAGACGATGACAAGGGCCTCCACCGACTGCTTCATCTGGTGATCCTGAAGCTGGACATATGGCTCTGGGAGCCGCTCTGTACCGGCGTCCGCTTTCTCCACCTCGTTTTCATATTCGTCCCCGTCATCGCCGCCGTGCCAGCCCTGTGGATCGGCAGACGGGTACCCGGTCGGGACAATGAGAGGACGGGCGCGCTGTGGTGGTATGGATTCCTAGTAAGATGCATGGAGCTGGCCGGCCCGGCCTTCATCAAGGTGAGTCTGCCGCCGTCGCCCCCCGTTCGCGTCGAGGGGACGGTCTAGTGACAGGAGGACAACAGCTTGGCCAGTGGGCGGCCTCGAGATCCGACATTTTCCCCACCGAGATGTGCGAGATCATGTCCAAGCTCCACTCCCACGCGCCGGCCCACAGCCTCCAGGCCACCGTCCGCACCGTTCGGGCCGCCTTCGAAGGCCGCGCCTTCTCCGACATATTCGTCGAGTTCGACGAGACGCCGCTGGGCGTGGGCGCCATCGCGCAGGTGTACAAGGCCAAGCTCCGGCCCGAGCTGGCCGGGCCCGGCGACGCCGACCTCGTCGGGCCGGCCGCGGCCAACCTCTCGCAGAACGTGCGCAAGAACGTCGAGACGGTACTCAAGAGCTCGCCCCGCCGCGTGCCCTCGTCGTACGTGGCCGTCAAGGTGCTGCACCCGGGCGTCGAGCGCGTGGTGCGCCGCGACCTGCGCATCATGCACTTCGCCGCCACCCTGCTCAACGCCGTGCCCACCATGGAGTGGCTGTCCCTGCCCGACGAGGTCGAGCAGTTCGGCGAGATGATGCGTCTGCAGCTCGACCTGCGCATCGAGGCCGCCAACCTGTCCCGCTTCCGCAAGAACTTCCAGGACCGCACCACGGCCTGGTTTCCCTTCCCCTACGTCGACTTCACCACCCGCCAGGTCCTCGTCGAGGAGTTTGCTCAGGGCATCCCCCTCGCCGACTTCCTCGAGTACGGCGGCGGCGTCTTCCGCGACGACATCGCCGCCGAGGGCCTCGACGCCTTCCTGCGCATGCTGTTGCTCGATAACTTCGTCCATGCGGACCTGCAGTATGACTCTCTGCCCTTTTCCTTTGCCCCTAGCTGGCCCTTCCCCGAGAAGTCTCGGATTCACCGACGAGTGTCTCACCCTAGACTGTGGCCCTGCAGCCGAATGGCCAATGACTAACGCGCGCGCCAGCCCCGGTAACATCATGGTGAGATTCTACGAGTCGGCGCGCCCGAGCCTGCGCCTCCCCCGCCGCCGGCGCGGCCCACCCGCCGACCAGCCCGAAGCACAAGCCGACGTCACGGAGGAAGTGCTCTCGCGCCTGCGGCCACACCGGCAGCGGCACGACGCGCCGGCCTGGACGGCCGAGCTGGCGCGCATCGACGCCGAGGGCTTCCGGCCGCAGCTCGTCTTCATCGACACGGGCCTCGTGACGGAGCTGAACGCGACCAACCGGCGCAACTTCCTCGACCTCTTCCGCGCCGTGGCCGAATTCGACGGCTACAAGGCCGGCCACCTCATGTGCGACCGCTGCCGCCAGCCCGACGCCGTGCTCGACCGCGAGGTCTTCGCCCTCAAGATGCAGCACCTCGTGCTCGGCGTCAAGAGCCGCACCCTCGCCCTCGGCAGCGTCCGCATCGGCGACGTCCTGCAGCGCGTCCTCGCCATGGTCCGCGCCCACCACGTCCGCCTCGAGGGCGACTTTGTCAACGTCGTCATCAGCATCCTGCTGCTCGAGGGCATCGGCCGCTCCCTGAGCCCCGATGTCGACCTGCTCTCGTCGTCGCTGCCCATCCTGCGCCAGCTCGGCGCCCAGGGCGGCGCCGAGATGGTCAAGACGGGCGACTTCTCCATGATCATGGTGTGGGTCGGCCTGGAGACGCGCCGCTTCCTGCAGGCCAGCGTCGAGGATGTGAGTCTCCCCTTCTTACTTCCCTTTGCTCCGAGACACGCCCGCATCTAAGCTAACCCCGTTCTGTTCAGGTGGAGCGTTGCGTGAAATACGATCTCCTCTCGCCCAATGTATAGATAGAAGAGGAGCGTCCGACCGAATCGCCACTTTTTTGGGAGACATGGCGCGGGGGACAGAATTGCATGATTCGGAGTTCATGGCCGGGTGGTGATCGCGGCGGCTAGGTACCTAGACAGTGGCCTCGTAGGAGGGCAACGGGACTGCTTCGGCCATACGAAAGTCATCGATCAAAATCTTCGAGGCCAGATCTACCTCTACACATCTAGAGCTCCAGGCAAACCCTACAGAGACGATTGCCAACAGGGGGGGGAATCAAACAAGGTAGACCTCCATGAAAAAAGGAGGCGTCGTCTGAGCGGCCGTCAGAGGGAAAGCAGCGGCAAGGAACCGAGATGCGCCCATGGCCCCCTACTCGAAGTGCAGCAGGGTCGGTGTCCATCCTCCTCCGTCCGACCTGTCGATGATCCCTGAACTCCCGCAATCCAGCCGCCATGTGGCACGAAAAACGATTCGGTTATATCATACGCCAGCTTCGATGCCGCTTCCTCCTGGCGCGGTGGGCTGGCTTCTTTCTCTGACGCTGTCTTCTCTTCCCCGCTCAGCTCACCAGAAACTGCACCATCCTATGTAGTGCTGGCAAAGGTTCTCGAGCTTAGTCGCCTCGATGATGAGCTTGTTGACTTGGGAGATGACGTCAAGCTCTTCGTTGGGCTTGAAGTCGCGCCCTGTCAGCTTCTGTTGCACGCGGTCCAACACCTCGAGCGCACGCGCATTCTGCATGTCGGCGGGGTCTTGCGCGGCGCCGTTGACGTTGTGATTGGCGTTGCCGGGGCCGCCGCCGTTGACGATGCTCGCCGAAGGCGCGGCCGAGCTGTTGGTGCGGGCACGTGCCCGGGCCCCCGGCGGTCCGCCAGGCATCGCGACTTCACCCTGCGCCGCGAGGAGTTCCGACGGGGCCACATCGCCGTCCAGGATCGAGGGTCGGCGGGCGCGGCCCAGCACCGGCACCCCGCCCGTGATGGCCAGCTCGCGCTCCGACTCGAAGTTGGGCCCCGCGGGCGACTGCGTATTAGTAAGACGCCAGTTGAGAAGCGGGTCGTGGATGAACTGGACAAATCAAAACGTGTCAGCAGGCTGGAACGGCGGAGGGCGGACTGTCCCGATAGGGGGGGGGGGAGACACAAGGGCCCCAGCAAAAACTCACGGCTTCGAGAACGGCCATAACGCTCTCCTTGTTCTCCCGGAGCACCCTCATGACGTGCTCACACGTGATGCGGAAGCTGCCCTCGATGTTGCTAACCTCCATGGCGTACGTGAGCATGCGTGTGAGCCGGAAGGGCACCCTCTCCGGATACTTCTCGCGTTTCATGGCCACCTCGAAGCAGTCGCCAAAGTCGATGTGGATGATCTTGCCCGTGTTGCGGTCGAGCATCAGGTTGGACGGGTGGCGGTCGCCCAGGCCGAGGATGTAGCCCACCATCGACATGACGCCGAGCGACCGCGTGTACGTAGTCCGGCGCTCCAACCACGCCTCGGAGCTCTTGCTCTTGAGCCACAGGACCCGGTACAGGTCTTGCCCCGTCGTGTTGTCCAGGGCGTACCCGAAAACCTCGACCTTCTGCAGGAGCGTGAGGTTGTCGTAGTCCGGCGCCATCTGCAACATGATACGGTGCTCGATGTTCAGCAGGATCTTGCGACTGTCCCGGTACTCGCGGATGAGAACGTGAACGGTGTCACTGTCGTGCACCCAGCCGAAGAGGCCCGAGTTCTGGGACAGCGGGATCGCCGGGTACCGCTGGATGTTGAGGTGCCGCTTGTAGCACTCTGAGTCGCTAGCGAGGAGTGTGTTGCACAGCCCGAACAGCTGCATGACGCGCTCGTCTTGCCGGATGTCCTCGTGGCCCTTGAGGAGGAAGGTGTAGGGGACGCCGTCGCTGCCGTTCATGATGAGTTTTCGCGGCCGCTGCTTCGAGGTGATGACGCTGAGCGTCGTCTCGAACGACATGATCCGCACGACCGGGTGGCCGCTGCGGTAGGTGCCCGGCACCGCCAGCTCGAGATCCTTGGCGACCAGGAGCTTCGGGCAGCAGTACGTGAGCTCGAGCGTCATCATCTGCGGCAGCTGCCGACCGATGCGTCGGAAAACTTGGTAGTACAAGTCCCAGGCCTGGTTGATGTCGGTCTCGTCGCCACTAACTTCGAACTGACGACACCAATCGTGCGCCTCGGCCAGGTCGCGACCAAACGTCTGGGCGAACGAAATTTCGCGGAGCGTCTCTGGGCCCCTCTCCAGCTGCTCGTGAAGCGGCTCCAGGACGGCCAGCATGCCTTCGGTGTTGTGGTCGACGAAGTGCAGTCGCGATGCCTCCTCCAGGCCCTCGTGCCACTGCTCGTGCCAGAGCACCGCCACTCGGATGAGTTCGTGGCTCACGATGTCGGCCTGCTCTACGAGCCTGGCGCTGTGTTGCCGCATGCTGTCCATGATCTGGGCCGCTGACCGCGACCGCCGCGTGTTCTGGCGAGACTTCATGGCCACGGTCAAGGGGTACACCAGCGCCTGAGGGTGAGCGCGGCCGACGTCGGCGAGCAAGTTATGGACCGACTGTTGGACGCGCTTGTTCGACTGGCTGACCCTAGCAATCAGTTGCGGGATGACCTCCAGCCACGTGTCGACGCTGACGTGCGTGAAGCCTTCGGCGACGGCCGAGTTGACCTCGGAGCTGCCGCCGTAGGTGAGCCAGAGGGTAAGGAGGCGGAGTGTGTCTTGAAGGGAGCTCCCCTGCGACAGGGCGATGGACTCGAAGAAGCCGCGTACGGCAGGGACCACATGGTCCACCATGACGGTGCGGTCGATTCGGGACGGCTGGCCTTCGTTCCTCGACGCCATGGCTTGGACGACCTCGAAGTTGGCCAGGGCCCACGCATGCCAGGCCTTGTACCACTTGGGATTGTACACCGTGGCCTGCGAGTAGTTGGACAGGATATCCTGCACGTGGTTGTGCTGCCAGTCGTCCTTGTTGAGCGCGATGAGCCACTCCCCCATTCGCAGGTAGCACTTGGACAGCAGGCTAGTCTGCTCCTGGAGAGACCGCTGGCCGTCGGGGCTGACCTCCCTGGACTGCTCGAACGAATAGTTGGTCGGGAGGTCGAGACCCCCGTTCACGACGTGGGTGGGAAGCTGCTGCCTCGCCGTCTCCAGCCGGTAGGCCGCCTCGTTGGTGAACTGCCGGAGACAGTACAGCGTCTTCTCGGCGATGCCCGACTTGCGCGACGCCGGCTGCTGGCCCAAATCCCACTGGTACTTGAGGACGGCATAGGCGACCTGGGAGGGGATCGCGCGCGCCCCGTGGTTCCGATCGCTCCAGTGCGGGATGACGGTTTCCAGCGGCTCGTCGGTTCCAATGAGCTGCTTTAGGGACTTTTCCGCCAGACCCATGCGCCCCGACTTGCGGCACAAGTTGGCAAACTTGATCCACATCTGCATGTTCTCCATCGGCTGTATAACGTTAGCTCTCAGCCGTAGCATGCGCTGCCAGACCTCGACGTTGCGCTGGCATCCCTGGAGCCGCTTCTCCCACGTCTTGCGGAGCGTTTCCTGCTGCTTTTCGCCGCACTGCTTGTAGGTGATGAGCTCCTCCAGCTCGGCCAGCATCTGGACGCGGACGATCACCGTGTAGGCGCGCGTATACGACTCGCTGATCAGGGCGCTCAGTTCCGTGTCGAGGCCCTGGCGGGCCAGACTGATGCACTCGGCCGACTCCCGGAACTGGTACCGATGCAGGGCGAGGATGGCGCCGAAGAAGGCTCGGTCCGGAGAGCTCCGCTTCATGGATTGAAGGTAGTTGTCCATGGCGTCCCACTTGCCGAGGCCCCAAGCCGCCGTGGTGGCGAGGGGCGCGATGAGACGTTGGATTTCGGGTGAAGAATTCGCCCACGTGCTTGCTGCGAGCTGCCCAAGAGCGTCCCACTCGACGAGCGCGTGCAGACAACGCATCTTGCCCATGACGATGTCGATGGGGACGGCCTGGTCCTCGGGGATTTCTCGCTCTCTCCTGTTGTAGAAGGCCAGCGCCTCTTCCCACCGCTCCAGCCTTTCGAACCACGTCTCCCGGAGCTGGATGCCGTCACGGTACAGCTGAGCCTTGCGGAGGATGCCGATCGCGGCGTCCGACTGCTGCAACTGGTTGTTGATGACGATCAGCGCTTCCACGGCTCCGCTGCTCTGGTCCTGGAGGAACTCGAGCTCCTTGTAATGCAGAGCCTTGGCGTAGGCGTGGCAGCGTGCGGCTTCCCTGCCCAGGACGCGGATGTCGATAGGGAGGGCCTTGTCGTCGTGTTCCATAAACTCGGCGAGGTTCAGGAGGAGACCCAACAAGTCGGGCGGCACATTCTCCGACTTGATCGCATTCTCGATATTGAAGATGAGCTCGTCCTTCGTCCCCGTGTCAGCAACAGGACCAGCGTGCGTCCTCGCGGCCCAAGACGTACCTGAAACTGTTCGTACAGCTCGCTCCAACACGAGACGAACGCCGAGTTGAACAGCTCACGCGCGAGGGGCGGGTAGAGGTTAGCCAGCGCCGCGCAGGCACGTAACGCGTGGTTGGGAGACTCGTTGAGCAGGGTGGTGCTGAAGCCTCGGAGCCACTCCTGCCAGTCTTCTTTGGTGGATTTGCCCTTGGTGTCCCACGCCGACTTCAGATGGACGGCATTCATCTCCAGCTTCTTCGTGGCCAGGTCCGCAAAAGGAACGTCGTCTACTACGTCGACGAAGCGCGTCTCGGAGCTGAGATCTTGGGGAAGGTCCTCGCCCTTCTGGAGCTTGCTGACGAGCAGGTCGTAGTTGTGGTGCTGGATGGTGAGATGAGAGAGTGTCTTGTTGATGGTGCCCATGAAGTGGAGGTAGTCCTTGGAGAGCGGATAGATCAGCGCGCACAGCGTGTCGAGGGCGGCCACGCGGAGCGCCGGCTCGCCGCTGGCCAGCACCCGGTTCAGCGGGTGGATGATCTTGGCGGCAAAGTCGTTGAGGTTGACCTGCCGCGAGAGCTTGCCGATGGTCTCGATGGCCGACTTGCGCAAGAAGGTCGGCTGAGCCGGCTTCTCAAACGTGCGCACGATGACGGGGATGACCAGGTGCATGTACTCCTCGCTGCTCGAGCCGAAGACTAGGAAGGCGTGCAACACCTTCTCGGACGGCACGCGTTTCATGGTCGTGTCCTTCTCCAGGATTCCGAGCATCAAGGGGAGAAGGCGGGCCAGATAGTTCTTGAACTCGCCCTCGAGAGAGCGGGAGATGGCCTCCACCAACGAGAGGATCGTCGAGAGCAGCGAGGACGAGGTGTTCCAATACTCTTGCATCACAGGGATGATGTCCCCCAGATACGTCCTGATGTGCTGGCGCACGATGCTGACCAGGGCGGCTAGCTGGCTGAAATAGGCCTCGACCTTGGTCGCCGAGGAACTGCGGATCACCTGGAGAAAGGCCGGGATAATGCGGTCCAGGAAGGGAACGCACTCGAGGCCCAGCGTGCGGAAGATGGCCATGATGGCTCCGATCACGTCCTGGTGGTACTGGACGAGGGAGGGGTCCCGCAGGATGCCCAGCAAGGCGTTGATGACCACCGTCGGGTAGTACTCCTTGTTGGACGGCGTCAGGCCCGTCATCATGAGCGAAATGTCCGTCATCTGCGTCGCCTCGGCACGACGCTGTACCGCCGGGCTCTTCTCTTCAACCTGCTGGTGCCTGTACGGGTCGAGCGCCCCGAGAATGCCCAGGAGCTTGATCGTTTCCTGCCGCAGTGTCCCGTGTTGGGGTTCGCCGCGGATGATGTTCTGCAGGAGTTCAAGAAGTTGGGGATACTCGAGGTACGGGTCGATGACATAGCCCGAGTTCGATGCGAGCTGGCCTAGAGTGTGGAGGGCGGCCTCGCGCTTCACTGGGGACGACTGGTCCTGTAGGGCGTCGATGATGATGGGCATAAGACGATCCTTGTAGTGAAGCATCTCTTCGCCGCCGACGGTGCACAGCTCTCCGATGGCCTTCAGGGTCGTGGCGGCGACGGATGGGGACGGATCGCTGGCCTTGGGAAGGAGGGCATCGATCATGGACTGGACGTACGGGGTAATCAAGGACTGGGCGTTCTGAACCAGGAGGCTGAGGAGCTTCGCGCTCTCCTCCTTGTTTCGCGCCGCGTCCGAGAATTCGAGCTCTGTTAGCATCTGAAGCAGCACCTTTCTAAGGGACGGAACGACGTATGCCGGGTTGTATCGCGCCAGACGCCCAATGATGGCGACGGTGGCCTCCCTGATTGGGAAGTACTCATCGTTCATGGCGTAGAAGAGGATTCGGATGTTCTCCGACTTGGAGAGATGGCGATCGAACCTCTCGTCCAGCGCTGCCAGCACGGTCCGTCTGATCGAGGGCTCGGGATCGGAGACGCCCACGGTGAGCAGCTTCTCGATGACATCTCCGACCACCTGGAGGGCGTGGTAGCTCGTCTGGTTGACGATGGGATCGCGCACGTAGAGCTGGCAGCAGGTGAGAGCGGCGGCTTCGCGGATCTCGGGGTCGTCGTCTTCGACGTATTTGATAGCGACGTCGCGGACGAATTCGTTGAGGACGTGGCCTGCATTGGTGGTTAGTTTGCGTCTTAGCTTGGTGGCGCCTGCTCCCAGTGCTTCTGTCTTGCCTGAGAAGTCGAAACTGCCCAGGGTGTTGAGTGCAAGCTTGACTTCAGCCTTGCGATTCTCGTACGCCATTGGGTCTTTGGAGTCCTTGGGGATGATGGGGACCGAGGAGAGCGTGTTGGGGTGAGGTGCGCCGAGTGGTTTGAAGGGCTCTCCGCAGAGGACTTTGCTGAGCATGTCGAGGAGGCGTTCCTGGATGACAGGTTTGACGGGGGGGATGTAGAAGGCCATGTCGACGAGGGCCTGCGTCAGCTTGGGCGTTAATTCGCAGGCAAAGATGGGGTCCAGCAGCGCCTCCATGTACTTGCTGAGCGTTTGTCCCACCGCGACGGCCAGGCGGCTGATGCAGTCGAAGACGGGATCCACCGAGCCGCGCTTCCTCGAGCTGATGCTGAGGCCCTCCCGGATGTAGATGAGCACGCCGTCGAGGTATGGTGCGATGGCGCTCTTGACCGAGTTGGCGATGTTGCCAATAGCGATGAAGGCGTCGTTTCGCTCCTTTTCCCTTTTCAGCATGGCCGAGAGGTATATCATGAACTTGTGGAGGTACGTGGAGGCGAAGTCGGTCGGCGCATAGGTGGCCAGGTCGGGGATGAGCTGGACGACGATCTTCCTGATCGTCGGGTCGCGGTGGTCCTTGTAGCGGAATACGATGTCACAGGCGTCCGCATAATGATTCTGCATGAACATGCCGCCCGTCTCGAGCAGCTCCTGCAGGACCAGCAGAGAGCCGTGGATCGACTCGACCGTATTCATCTTCAGACCATGGATGGCCTCGTTGTACATCCTCGTCATGCTTTGTTGTTTGACCTCCTGGTCGCGCTCGCGGATGATCTTGAAGCAGGCGCTGACCGCCTCCGCGGACGTCACCCGGATCAGGTGCCGCTGGTCTCGGAGGCCAACCCAGATCCACTCGAAAATGTCGGACACCTTGCTATACATGAGCGTTGGCGCGTTCCGGGCGATCTCACGGAGCAACAGGACAGCGCTGTATCGCCGCTCCTCCGTGCTGCCGTCCTGCAGGAACTCGAGCGCAAGGAGCACATCTGTATCCACCAAGGACGAGACGAGAGATCCTCCGGGCCGACAGAGCTTTCCGATGACGATGGCGGCCGGCTGCATGCAGTTGATATCTCTTCCTGACATCAACCTCCGGAGGGCTGCTGCGAAGCGCGTGTACTTGGCCGTCGGGTCGACGCCATCAAAGTCGACGAAGACATCGAGGGCGTAGATTCCACCAAGCTTGTCGTAGGTGCTATCGCCCTGCAGCAGGGCACTGATCTTTCCCTGGACAGAGATCCAGAAGGACTGGAACTGTTCTGCGCTGAAGTCTGTTTGCGATCCCGAGTCAGCCTTGCGAAATCGATCCCGCCGCGCCGTAAGGGGGCGTGTTGCAACGGCAGAGGTGACGCCCGGGAGGGGGGGCAAGGACAGAACGGTCCATACCTCGCTGTGCTACCGTAACTATCTCGCGGAGCTGTTGGGCGATTCGTTTTCGGGTTTCTTCGGCGATCGTTCTGCAGTCGTCACAGTGTTTAGTAGGGCCCTTGCGTGGCAGTCGATGCTTGAATAGGTCGTAACAAGAAGACGGCCTATGAAAAGGAGCCAAGGAGGCAACCCAAGCCGGTGGCCTCCTGCTGAGATGGCAGACAAGACTGCATCTGGACTTCAAACTTTTGGTTGAAAGCACCAACCTGGACCTGAGTTCCTTAATCAAGGCCTCGGCAGCGCCGTCGGCCGTGAGCTGCTGCGAGGCCATCCTGCCTGGATTCTCTCAATCAATCTATCGTCTCGGGATCGACATCATGAGATGCACGGTCGTCCTGGGGAGGGCAGGTCGGCGGCAGGAGGAGGGGGGGAGGAGGGGGGTGGGTTCGCTCGGTGCTGAGAAGCTCGATCGTGGGGTTTCGGTGGAGTGGCTCGGTGGGAAAGATCTGTCGCACAAAAGGGCCCACAGTGCCTAGAGAAGGCGCAACTTGGGAGAATCGCGGTTACGTGTGATAACCAGCACTTCGAGATGTTAGCTGCTCACGACGCGATGGGATGATGTTGTAGAGGGGAGAGCTGTCAGCTGTGTTGCGCTGCTGAGCTCCCGCTGACGAGTGAGGTCGAAGTGTCGCGGTTGTTGCCGGCTTCCTGGACTGTTAGCACTAGTGAGAGTCTCGACCCTAGTCGCTAACGGGAAGGTCCGTGCACCCATTCGAGCCGCTGTTCCTCGCTGCTTTATCTAATCGTGCAATGAGGCAAGTCCGTTTCCACCACCTCCATAACCAGACGATCCGCACCATCTTCCCTTCTCTGGTACCTCTCTGGCAGTTCTCTAGGCAGCACTATCTACCTAGACTTCAATGCTCACCAGCGACATCCGTACATCAGAATTCAAGCCTTGCTCAACTTTGCGACCACAGACATCATGGGGAATGACGGCGGCTCCATCCCCACCCGGCGCGAACTCGTCAAGTCTGCCGCCCGCCTCCCAACCATCTCTGAGATGAAAGCCACGACCCTCGAAGCCTTGGCCCATGCCTGGACTGTCGACCCCATCAGCGACGAGCCTTTGGATCTCGACAGTGCTGTGTCAGACTGGCAAGGGAAGCTCTATAACTATGAGACAATCCTTGAAGGCCTGGCTTCTAGGGATGATGGGCCAGAGGGCGCTGGGGCTGAGGTTGCAGCAGGCAAGGCCACGGTTGCATCAACAGGCATCAAGTCGCTTCGGGACGTCGTCAAGCTCAAGCTCAAGCAGTACCATCCAGCCGGCTCCAGGGACAAGGCCATGTGGGCATGTCCAGTGTCGCTCAAAGAGCTGGGACCAACTACCAAGGCTGTCTACCTTGTCCCGTGTGGGCATGTGTTCGCCGAGGTTGCCATGAAAAAACTACAAGAAGAGCACGTCTGTCCAGAGTGCAGCGAGGCGTTCAAGGAGGAGAACGTCATTTCACTTCTGCCCACCGACAAGTCAGATCTCGAGAAGCTGCGTCAACGCATGGAGAACCTGAGGTCTTCGGGGTTGGCTCATTCTTTGAAAAAGGACAAGAGCCTCGGCAACAAGAAGAAGCGCAAGCCCGATGACAAGGACGGCAAAGATACCGAAGATACGGAGAAAGAGAAGGGCAACGACAAGGGCAAGGTAGTCAAGAGCAATGTCTCAAGCCGCCTCAGCAATATCAACAACCCGATGACAGCGTCCCTGACAGCCAAGGTCATGGCTGAGCAGGAGGAACGTAACAAACGGCGCAAGTTGGCGGCCGCTGGGTGAACTCCTGCCAGCCCGACCTGTAGATTACGCATTACCTACTCCGTAACGCATACCATATACATGCAGACACACCTAAGACTCCGGTACGAGGGCCAAGCTACTCGCCAAGCAGCCTGGCGTTGATTTCGCTCTACTGCTAGGCATGCTCAGCCGTGTCCTAGTTAGCAGTGCCCTGGGCAAGTGACGGACATATAGAAGTTACCCCCCCTTTCTGTTCTACAACTCGACGAGGTCGCTATCACACATGTGCCACACCGCTTTGTGCCGTGCTAGAGCGTCCTCCGTCAGAGCTCATCCTTCGGCTGAACACCAGGCTCGTGGACGTCGTCGCAAGCAGCCGGCGTCCCCACCTCCATCTTGTATACACACTTCTCCGACTCGCTGATCCTCCAAATCTCTTCCGTCTCCGCGCAGCCCAGCCACACGTCGGTTCGCCTGGCCGGGCCGTTCCAGCAGTGCTGGCCATTCTCGTAGCGAAGGACCATCCTTGTCCCTTTGCCGAGGCTCTTGCCGTCTTGCCTCTCCTCCTCGTCGGCGGCCTCCAAGTCGATCTTGGTAAAGGTTCCCATTCCCGTGTTTCCGTGTCCCTTCTTGGACTTTTGCGTCGTCTGGCCGTACCAGCAAAGCTCGTAGTCGTATTCGCCGGCTTCCTTTGACACGCATCTGTCCTTGAGAGCCCGGAAAATGCCGTCTGAGCCATAATCCTTCTGCAGGTCTGCCTCTTCCTCACTGAGCCGCAGCCGCTTGCTATTGACGTCGTTGTTGACGGCATCGTGGGACTCGCGTGCAGCCTTGACGAGCTTGGATTCCCCACCCTTAACGGGATTGTCGGCCAGGATGCCATTCTCGATGAGCCAGATGCGCAGGGAGTTGATCTTGAGATGCAGGAAGTCCTTGACCGGGGCTGGGAGGTAGGCTTCCAGGTTGTACACTAAGAAGGTCAGCGGACGCACTCCTCACGAGCGGTTTCACCGTGCGGGTTGGCTTACGGATATCCGTATCGCTTGGTGCCTCCTCCTCTTCAAACTCCTTGAAGTTGATGCCAGAAGTCTCGCTGTCCTCCTGCAAAATGGCGAGGACATCGGCATCCACGAGATCCGAGCTGGGCTCGGCCGAAGCCGCCGCGTAGTCCTCCCAGGCCTTCACTGCTTGTTTGACCCCCTCGTCGTTGAAGTTGGGGTTGTACTCCTCCTTGAACTTGCGTAGGATTTCCTCCAACTCCTCCACCTTGTCCTTGTAGTCGTCCCGCTGGTCGATGACCTTGTCAAGGGTGTCGCGCAGCTCCTTCACCCGCTTCTTGGCCAGGTCCACGAGCACGCCGAGCTTGCCACCCTGGCCATCGCCCTGGACGACCTTGCCACGCTCTTGCCGCTCGACCTCGTCCAGCTTGGCCTTGAGGTCATCCCGTCTCAGCTCGAGATTGCCCAGCTCGTCTTTGAACTTGACGATTCTGGCTTCGACCTGCCTCTTCAGCTCCTTCGCCTCTTTCACTAGAGTGCTCCGGCGCTTCGCCGCACGCTCCTTGGACTGCTTCCGCTCGTCTTCGGCTCGCCGGTATTCCTTGCCAATGGCTGCGCAGCGGTTTTCGCATTTGACCCCCCCGACCCCGGCGTATTCCTCACTGCCGTCGCAGCAGAGGTCATAGTCGCAGATACCATCGTTAACGTATGCGAAAGGCACATACGCGCCTACATGGCCTTCGTTGGTACACCAGAACCCCGGAAGAACGTTGCTAGTGTTGGTGGAGTTC
>Ga0247777_1000239_pt1 | contig 14424 bp, 15 predicted proteins | sample UWRJL154409C5_FD_179937 | JGI IMG/M metagenome (GOLD analysis project Ga0247777, IMG submission 179937) | Plant litter microbial communities from Arlington Agricultural Research Station in Wisconsin, United States - UWRJ-L154-409C-5 | ecosystem: Environmental > Terrestrial > Plant litter >...
ATAAAGTTATAAACGCACAATTACTGCAAAAGGATGCCAGTAGATTCATGCGCATGGTATTTTTAAAACTGGCAGCCTCAGTGTTTGCTATTACTTTTTTGAACCACCAGAAAAAATATACGAGTACGGGCAGGAAGAAGATCTGGATAATGAAGAAATTTGCCTGTTCCAGGTTGCTCACCAGGTAAAAGCCCAGGCAGCACATGGCCAGGAAATAGACAATGCCGGTAAAGATGAAAGTGCCGGTGTAACCCAGCATGCTGCTGATAGAAGTAACCCCATCGGCCTTATCGGCCTTATGCTGGTACACCTGTGTCAAAGGATAAAAACCACCGATCAGCAGGCTTGCGGTGAGCATTCCTGCAACAGGCACATCGGTTATTTTTTCAACACTGCTGCCATGCATCACTAAAAAAAAAGTTACACCGCCCTGGAAGATAATAACGGTTAAATAACCGATCACCGGGTATTGCTTTAACCGGATGCCCCGGTAACTGTATGCCCGGGAAGCCAGGATATAAGCAGCCAGTGCCAGCATAAAATATAAACTGATGAAAAGACTGAGCCCGAGGGCAAGGATATCCAGCCAAAGGGTCACATAAAAAAGCTGCCGGGTGGGTTGTTGCGGGGTTTCAATGCCACCTACACTTTCCGTATCACGGTCCATATAACTGTTGTATCCATTGCTTGCCGGGTAAACCAGTAAATGCAGTATACCAAATACCAGTAATGCATGGGGGATATGTATATTGATCGTCTGGCTTAATGCAAACCAGTATACCGGCATCAGGAAAAAAGCAAAATGGATCCTCAGAAGTTGTATGGTAGATGTTTTTATCAAGGTAAAAGGTTTAATATGCAGGTATATGAACGGGCACCATAATCGTGCCATGTGAAATAACCGGAATGATTTTTGAAATAATAAAACTGTTTTTAAGTAAATTTAATGCATGAAAAGAATACCCGTCTCTATTATTGCTTTCCTTTTTTTTGGAAATGCAGTAATTGCCCAGTCCAGTTTAACACCTGTTGACGCCGACAGTAAAGTTCATTTTGTAATCAAGAATTTTTCAATAAAGACCGGTGGCGATTTTAGTGGCCTTAAAGGTACTATTAAGTTTGAACCGGAAAAATTTGCTTCCTCTTCCTTTGATGTAACAGTTGATGCTGCTACAGTTGATACAGATAACAGTTCCCGTGACGATCATTTAAGAAAAGCAGAGTACTTTGATGTGAACACCTACAAAACCATACATTTTAAGAGTACAAAGATCGTAAAATCTACCACTGCGGGCAGGTTTTATATGTATGGAGACCTTACCATTAAAGGTGTTACCAAACCTGTTGAATTTGGTTTTGGTGCCACACCCAAAAGCGGCGGCTATGTATTCGATGGCGAATTCAAGATCAACCGCAGGGATTTTGGTGTGGGTGGAAGCAGTGTTTCCATGTCGGACAACCTGACCGTGACCTTAGCTGTTTTTGCGAAGTGACCTGATCGTTCCCTTTTTCTTATAAACGGATATTCATTCAGCCGCTATCTTTGCAGGATGCCGAAATTATTACGGGTTTTTCTATGGGGTTTAATGATCAGTTTCCTCGGTTCACTGCCGCTGGGTACGCTTAATGTGGCAGCCATGCAGATCGGTATACAGGAAAGCGTTAAACAGGCCATTTATTTTTCTCTTGGTTCCTTACTGGCAGAAATGATCTATGTGCGTATTTCCCTGGTGGGCGTTGATTGGGTACGCAAGCAGGAGAAACTGATGAAGGCGATGGAATGGTTCACCCTCATCATTATCCTTGCCCTGGCCGCCGGCAGTTTTATTGCAGCAGCCACAAAAGGGGAGGAAGCCAAAAATGTTTTCCTGCAGAATAATATGCACCGCTTTTTATTGGGTATGTTCATGAGTGCTATTAACCCGGTGCAGATCCCGTTCTGGTTTGGCTGGAGTACGGTATTGTTTACCAAGAAGATACTGCAACCTGTAAAAAGCCAGTATAATATTTACATCGTTGGCATTGGCCTGGGCACGCTGGCCGGTAACTGCATTTTTATCTTTGGCGGAAAATGGCTTGTGCAACGTATCGCCAACAGCCAGCAATACCTAAACTGGATCATTGGCAGTGTATTCGCCCTTACGGCCGTTATACAGGCTATTAAAATGATCAGGCATAAAGATGCTGTGCACAAATTCACACATCCCGGCGAAAAAAATAGCTAGTCCACCACAAATAAGGTGCATCCATTTGCCGAGCGGCTGCGGTGTGCATCAGTATTGTCGCCAACCTGGTAACTCATACCTTTGGATAAAATAAAGACCCGCCCGTCTTCCAGCTCGGTTTCCATTTCTCCTTCCACGCAAAAAATAATATGCCCTTTAAGGCACCAGTGATCGGCCTGGTAATCAGCCGAATACTCCAGCATGCGTACCCGGATATCGCCCATGTGAAAGACCTTCCAGTAAGCAGTGCCGGTAGTGCCGGTGCGTTCCTCTGTTTCCATAGCACTCCAGTCAATAGTTTGAAAAGGGAATGTTTTTATCTCCATATTACTGCGTTTACAACCGTCAAAATTGCCGTAAAGCCTTTTACAGAAAAAATATTATTTGACTAAATTAATTAGTATTTTTGGTGCCCGATGAATTATGCAATCGTAGATATAGAAACAACAGGTGGCAACGCATCAGCGTATGGCATTACAGAGATATCAGTGTATGTGCATGATGGCGAAAGGGTGATCAGGCATTTTGAAACACTCATCAACCCTCAACAGCATATCCCCCGATTCATTACCTCGCTTACGGGCATTGATAACAGCATGGTGGAAGACGCACCTGTTTTTGATGATATTGCCGATACCTTGTTTGATATACTGAATGAAAATATTTTTATTGCACATAATGTAAATTTTGATTACTCATTTATCAAACACCAGCTTAAGCAATCGGGTTACGAGCTCACTGCAAAGAAATTGTGTACAGTAAGATTGGGAAGAAAGGTTTTTCCCGGTCTGCCATCCTATAGCCTGGGTAACCTCTGCCGCTCTTTATCCATCAGTATAGAGAACAGGCACAGGGCAGGAGGGGATGCGAAGGCCACCGTAAAACTGTTTGAGCATATGCTGGCCAACGGTGCTCAAACACATATTGACCTGATGCTGAAACGCACATCAGCAGAGCACTGGCTGCCGCTGAATGTAGATAAGGAAGTGATCGATCGGTTACCGGCCAAACCCGGCGTATATTATTTTCATAACAGTAAGGATAAGGTCATCTACGTGGGTAAGGCCATCAATCTTAAAAAAAGGGTGAGCAGCCATTTTACACACAATGACCCCGACCAGAAGCGGCAGCATTTTATCCGCAACATTTACAAAGTATCGTATAAGCAATGTGCAACTGAGCTGGAAGCCATTGTACTCGAAAGCACCGAGATAAAAAGACTATGGCCCAGGTATAATAAAAGCCAGAAACAACCCGCCATAAAATATGCGTTATACAGTTTTGAAGATAGCCGGGGTTATATGCGGCTGGCCATCGACCGTAAGAAGAAGAACCTGCCGCATGTGTATAATTTCAATTTGCTGAACGAAGGTTTGATATTGCTTAAGAATATGGTGGAAGAATTTGAGCTGGATGCCCGGCTCTGCTTTATTGATAAAACGCCCTTTACACAAGAAGAAGGCGAAGCGCTGGAACCACCTGCTGTGTATAACAGTAAAATAAAAAAAGCACTGCAAGCCTTATCAGAAAAGCTACCCACATTTGTTTTGGTGGACGATGGTATCAGGGAAGAAGAGAAGCTATGTTTACTGGTAGAGCGTGGGAGTTTCTGGGGAATGGGTTACCTGCCCAAATCTTTTATAGTATCCAGTTCAGACGAACTGAAAAATTTACTCGACCCTTATGCCGATAACGATTATATCCGTAACAATATCTATTCTTTTGCCGAAGCAAATCCGCACAAACGTATCCTGGTAACTGCCTGATCGTAAGCAATTGCATCGGGTACTACTTCGTATATTTGCATTCAACTCTTTCTATTGCAAAAAGCACTTTATAATTTAAAGATCCAGAAAAGGATCGCCGCTTTATCGGTTTTGCTTTTAGCAGCAAAGACCGTTGCCTGGTACCTTACCGGCTCAGTTGCCATATTGACCGATGCATTTGAAAGTATTGTGAACGTGGTTGCCGGGTTGATAGGTGTTTACAGCCTGTATGTTTCGGCCAAACCCCGCGACCAGGACCATCCTTACGGTCATGGTAAGGCGGAATTTATTTCTGCAGCCATTGAAGGCACCCTGATCACTATTGCAGGGGCTATTATCATATACGAGGCTTTCAACAACCTGCTTCATCCCCACGATATAAAAAAACTGGACTACGGGATCATACTGGTGGCAGTAACCGGGCTCATCAATTATTTTGCAGGCTCGGTTTGTATCCGTACCGGCAAGAAAAATAATTCACTGGCATTGATATCCACCGGCAAACACCTGCAAACCGATACCTGGTCAACACTGGGCATTGTGATTGGCCTGGTGGTGCTGTTGATCACCAACCTGGTGTGGGTGGATAGCGCTGTTGCTATTTTGTTTGCCCTCTTCATTATTTTTACGGGTTATAAAATTTTGAGAAGTTCCCTGGCCGGTATCATGGATGAAGCCGATACCACGCTGCTTAAAAAGATGGTGGCAATGCTGAATGCCAACCGCCGTGCCAACTGGATAGACCTGCACAACCTGCGCATCATTAAATATGGCAGCACTATACACCTGGATTGTCACCTGACCGTGCCCTGGTACCTGAACGTGCATGAGGCGCATGCAGAGATAGATGCCTTATCCAACCTGGTTAAAAACGAGTATGGGGAAACAGTGGAATTGTTTGTTCATTCTGATGGCTGCCTGGATTTTTCTTGTAAGATCTGTACCAAGACAGACTGCCCTGTACGCCAACATGCTTTTGAGAAAAAAGTGGAGTGGACGATGGAAAACATTTCGAGCAATAGTAAACATCATGTATGATCACGCAGAATTTGCGTTTCATTAATGTGCTTCAAACAATTTAGCCACGCCAAATGCAGCGGCTGCAGCCAAAGCACCGATCAATGTAACTTTTATCGCTCCCCATAATGCATTTACGCCGGTCATTTTGCTTTTGAAAAAGCCGAACACAAATAAGCAGATCAATGTGGCTACCACAGATATTTTCAAGGCCTCACCCGAATCGCTGATGAAAAAATAAGGGCTCAGTGGGATGATGCCGCCGGCAATATATGAAATGCCGATGTTGAGTGCGCTCTTTGTTGCACGTTTCGGATCGGGCTTATCCAGGCCCAGTTCATACTTCATCATAAAATCAACCCAACGGTCCTTGTCCTGTGCAATTTCTTCAGTTGCCTGTTCCTGCAAAGCAGGGCTCAAACCAATATTGGCAAAGAACTCCCTGGTCTCTTCAATTTCTTTATGTCGCAGGTTTTCCACTTCATCGTATTCCCTTTTTACCTCGCTGCTGTAATGGTCCTGTTCTGTTTTGCCTGCAAGATAACCGCCCAGGCCCATCGCAATGCTGCCGGCTGCAATTTCGGCAATGCCTGCGATAACAATGATGCTGCTTTTATCAACCGCACCACTCAGGCCGGCAGCCAGGGCAAAGGGTACGGTAAGCCCGTCACTCATGCCTATAACCACGTCTCTCAACAGGTCCGAACTTTTTAAATGAGATTCAACATGACCGTGGTGCAAATGCGTATCCATGAATATTTTTTTGAAAAACTAAGTTACTATTTTGCAGGCCAATAATTGTTTGATATTATTTTAACGCCGGGGAATATTTATCAGGCAAGTTGTTGCAGGCTTTTTTCAATGATCCCCACACATTCCATTACCTGCTCCTTATTGATAACAAGCGGTGGTGCAAAACGGATCTTATCACCGTGCGTGGGTTTTGCCAGCAGGCCATTTTCTTTCAATATCAAACACAGTTCCCAGGCTGCATCAGGGTTAGGGTGTGCGATCACTATCGCATTCAATAACCCCATACCCCTTACAATAGAAATATAGGGTGAATTGAGCTTTTTTAATTCGCTTCTTAACAGTTTACCCATCGCAGCTGCATTGGCGGCCATCTCCTCATCTTTTAACACCTGCAAAGCGGCTATGGCCACTGCACAGGCAAGGGGGTTACCACCATAGGTACTGCCATGTTCACCGGGCTTAATGGTCAGCATCACCTCATCATTGCAAAGTACTGCACTTACGGGTAATACACCACCGCTCAGGGCTTTGCCCAGTATGATCATATCAGGTCTTACGTTCTCATGATCGCAGGCGAGCATTTTGCCTGTGCGGGCAAGACCACTTTGAATCTCGTCGGCCACCATCAACACATTATATTCGGTGCAGAGGGCACGTACACCTTTGAAGTAACCTTCGTCGGGTACAACAACACCCGCTTCGCCCTGTATGGGTTCAAAAAGAAATGCGGCAACGTTCTTATCCTGCAATGCTTTTTCCAATGCAGGCAGATCATTGTGCGGGATGCTCAGGTAGCCGCTTACAAACGGCCCGAAATTTTTTGTTGCGGCAGGGTCGCTGCTGAAAGAGATAACGTTCACTGTTCTGCCATGAAAATTACCATCACATACGATGACCCTGGCCTGGTCTGCAGCAATACCCTTTACTTCGTAAGCCCATTTACGGCAAAGCTTAATGGCTGTTTCCACCGCTTCCACACCGGTATTCATAGGCAACACTTTATCGTAGCCAAAATAACCGGTGATGAATTTTTCATACTGGCCCAGCAAATTACTGTGAAAAGCCCGGGAGGTGAGGGTAAGCTTCTGAGCCTGTTCCATTAAAGCGGCAATGATCTTTGGGTGGCAGTGCCCCTGGTTAACGGCAGAGTAACCGCTTAAAAAATCGTAGTAACGTTTGCCATCCACATCGTATACAAAGGCAGCTTCTCCACGTTCCAGCACCACCGGTAACGGATGGTAATTGTGGGCGCCGTATTTTTCTTCCAGGTCTAAATATTGTTGTGTATTGGCTGTAACAGCTATAGTTGTATTCATGATCGGTAAAATAAAAATTGAAAAGGAAGGCTATAATAGCTTAGATATCCTCCCCGCCGGGAGGCACAAAAAGATTATCCTCGATGATTGAGCAGGTCGAGGTTGCTGTAAAGAAAAGATGATATGTTTAACAGCGTATGAATGATCATTGATTTGCTTGCAAGATAGGACTAATTTATTATTTTGATAAAATAGTTCTTGTTTTGAAATGAAGCAATATCTGTTTTTGTATTAAAAATACCGAACAAACTGCTGCCACTACCGCTCATAGCGGCATACAGGGCACCGCCGGCATACAACTGGTCTTTAATGGCTTTCAGTTGCGGGTGTGCTTCAAAAACAGGTGCTTCAAAATCATTTTGTAATTCGTCTTTCCAGCTTTCAACAGGTTGTTCAATGATCTTCCTGGTAGTGCCGGCAGGTGCCGCCGGTTTGATTTTTGTAAATGCCCAGCCGGTATTGATATGAATGCCCGGGTTGATCAGCACGATGCGGTAAGCACTGAGATCAAGTGCAATATCTTCCATGAGCTCTCCACGACCCGTTGCCAAAGCAGGTTTGTTATTGATAAAGAAAGGGCAATCGCTGCCCAGTTGCAATGCATAATCCATTAATTGCGGAGTGGGGATATTGAGCCTGAATCTTTCATTCAACAGCTTCAGCATACATGCAGCATCGGCAGATCCGCCGCCCAGGCCGGCACCCATGGGTATGGCCTTATGCAGGTGGATCCTTATTGCAGGTAACTGCGGAAAATCTTTTTTTAATAAATGCCAGGCTTTTACACAGAGATTGTCTGCGGTATTCCCGTCAACGGCCAGGCCGCTGCCTGTAAATTCAATTTCGCTATTGCCGGAAGGGAGTACTTCGAGTGCGTCTATTAATGCAATGGGATAAAATACTGTTTCCAGGTCATGAAAACCATCTTCCCTTTTACCAATTATACGTAAGCCGAGATTTATTTTACAGTTTGGGAAAACAACCATGAACTAAATGGATAATTGATAAATTATTAAATGGATAATTGATAATTTTTTAGGGCAAAAACTTTATGAGCTATATAGGAACTGTTCAAAGTTCCAAAAGCTGTAATGAACTTTAAACATTATCCATTATTCATTGCCTCATCATCCATTATTTCCCGTTCCTGCTTTTTATCTCATCCCTGATGGCAATAGCCCTGATATAATCCTCATGGTCCAATACTTCGGCCAGCAGACCTTCCAGTTCTTCCAGCGACAGCGATTTCAGGTCATCGCTTCCGCCTGTTTCGGTGGTTACGGGGTTAACGGTTTTGGTCTTGCCATCATCTTCCATCAATATACCCGCCTGGTCCAAAATTGTATCGTATGTAAAAATAGGGCAGCCAAAACGAACAGCAAGCGCCAGGGCATCCGAGGTACGGGAATCTATCTCTACTGTGTCATTGGCCGAGCTGCAAACCAGTTTACTGTAAAAAATACCTTCCTGCAGGTCGTTGATCACCACTTCATGCAACTCAACATTAAAAGCCATCATGAAGTTTTTCATCAGGTCGTGCGTAAGGGGCCGGCTCGGACTCATCCTTTCCAGTGCCACAGCAATGGCCTGGGCCTCAAAGCCGCCAATAACAATGGGCAGGCGCCTTAAGCCGTTGATCTCACCCAAAACAACTGCATAGGAGTGTGTTTGTGTAATGCTGTGCGATAGGGCCACTATTTCCAGTTCTATTTTTTTCATATCCTTTGTAGGTTGTCGTTTTGCCGGTAGCAAACAGCAAATATAAAAAATAATGGTTTCTCAGCCGATTAGATTTTTAAGGCAAAATCTACGTTAATGTAAGCCATAATCCGTGTTTTCAAAAACCAGGCCAGTCCAATTGTACCCCCTGGTCACCTATTGCTAACCCTGCGCAGTCAAAATTGCAGTCACAAAGCTATAAACAGGGCATATGAGGCGGGCAAAATGTAACAGCCTGGTATACTGATGATATTTAAAATTACCCACAAAAAAACAGCTCCGGGTCGGAGCTGTTTTTATACCCGTTCAACAGGATCAGGCCTGTTTTAATTTCTTCACTGCTTCGATGATCTTGGGCATAACTTCAAAAGCATCGCCTACAATACCATAATCTGCTGCTTTAAAGAATGGTGCTTCGGGGTCTTTATTGATCACCACAATTACTTTACTCCTGTTTACTCCCGCAAGGTGTTGTATTGCACCGGAGATACCGATGGCAATGTATAGATTTGGTGCAATGGCCAGCCCGGTTTGTCCCACATGCTCGTGGTGCGGACGCCAGTCGCTGTCAGCCACCGGACGGCTGCAGGCTGTGGCAGCGCCTAATAATTTTGCCAGGTCGGTAACCAGGGCCCAGTTCTCCGGACCTTTTAATCCACGACCTCCACTTACTACGATCTCTGCTTCGCTCAAAGGAATTTCGCCCACCACTTTATCTGTAGAAGTAACCTGCACTTTTGCCGCATCAACTGTTGCTGCAAATTCTGCCACTTCGGCGCTGCCGCCGGTGGTTACTACGCTGTACGAATTTGGATTAAGGGCAATGATCTTTACATCGCTGGTAACTGAGATATTGGCGAATGCCTTACCACTGAAAACATTTTTCTTTACCGTAAAACCGTTGCTGGTATCCGGTAAAGCAACAGCACCGGAAACCAGTCCTGCTTTTAACCGCACACTCAAACGCGGGGCAATGGCTTTGCCATTGAAATTATTGGAGAAAATGATCACTTTGGCATCAATAGCTTTGGCGGCATCGGCAATTATTTTTGTGAATACCTGGGCATCTACATGATCCAGCGCTGCATTCTTAACCGTATGTACTTTCTTTATACCGTAGTTGCCCAGGCTGGCTAGGTCATCGCTTACATTGCCTAACACAATAGCTTCAGCAGTTGTGCCGGTAAGTTCTGCAACCTTAGCGCCATAGCTGGCTGCTTCAAAAGATGATTTCTTGATATGTCCTTCTGATTGATCTAAAAAAATTAAAACCATAATAATGGATAATTTAATAATGGATAATTAATAACTTATTTAATTTTAAGTTTACTTGTTTTTACGCTCGTGATTAGCAATTTTAAAACTTCTTCACAATCCTTATTTATTGGTTCAAACATTTTCCTGCTTATAAATTCTGTCGTAAAAAGCAGGTCGATCCAATACCTGGATTCATTTGCTTCCTTTAAACCAATACTTAACTTGGGTACAAAGTCTTTAATGCTTTCCGCATGCTCAGCCTCTCTAACTATTGCCCCAATTGACGTTCCGTTTCTATCAACTATTCATTAAATAGCTTTCGCTTCTTCGTGCAGCAACCTCACCAGTTCTTCGGGCTGATCAGCAGGAATTAATTTTACACCGGCTTTTGCTGGCGGTAATTCAAAAGAAGCAACAGCAGTCAATGCATCAACCGCAACCGGTTCAACAGCATTTAAGGGTTTACTGCGGGCACCCATGATGCCTTTCATATTCGGGATACGTTGTTCGGCCATACCTTTCTGGCAACTTACCACAACAGGTAAAGCAACTTTGTTGGTTTCTTCGCCGCCCTCGATCTCACGAACAATTATCGCATCGTTTCCTTCCAGTGTAAATTTGGTTGCCAGGGATACATAAGGCATATCCAGCAGTTCAGCCACCATACCACCAATTGAAGAGCCATTATAATCAATGGTTTCCTTACCGGTGAAAACAAGATCGTATCCGCCTTTTTTGGCTACATCAGCGATCTGCGAAGCAATATAAAAACTGTCGTGGTTATCAGCATTAACACGGATGGCCTCATCGCCGCCAAGTGCGAGTGCTTTACGGATGATGGGATCGCTGTCCACAGTACCCACCGTAACTAAATGTATGGTCGTTGCCGGATCGGCTTCTTTCAGTTCGATAGCCCTTACCAGTGCGTACCACTCATCGTAGGGATTGATGATCCATTGTACGCCATCAGCAGCGAATTTCGTATTGTTATCAGCGAAGGCTATTTTTGCCGTGGTATCAGGTGTTTTACTGATACAAACTAAGATCTTCATGTTGTAAATTTTAGAAATCCTGAAATAAGTTGTTTATGCAACTAATACAAAGATAGGTGTTGCGAAGATAAATTGATTAAAAAACGAAAAAAATTATTGTTTCATGAGCAGGATAGAAAAGTTATTGGAATACATGGAAACATCCGGCAAGGACAGTTTCCTGCAACATGCGCTGGCACTGGAGTATATCAAGATCGGCAACGATGAGGAAGCCCGTAAACTCTTCAATGAAATACTGCTGCGTGAACCAACCTATATCGGTTCTTATTATCATTTGGGGAAATTGCTTGAACGGGTGGGCGATTTTGACCGGGCCATAAGGGTATACAAAAGAGGTATAGAAGAAGCGCAAAAGGCCGGTGATATGCATACCCGTATGGAACTGGAGGGTGCGCTGGAGGATATTGAAGAGTAGCTTTTTAAGATCATTTTATAATCAATCGGCAAGCAAGAAAAGGAGCATGGATCTACTAAAACAATTCACGGCATTTGTTCAGCAACATCATCTTTTTCAACCAAAAGATAAGCTGATGCTTGCAGTAAGCGGTGGAGTAGATTCTGTCGTGCTTTGCGAACTTTGTCACCAGGCGGGTTATGACCTTACTATCCTGCATTGTAATTTTCAATTGCGGGGAGAGGAAAGTGAGCGTGATGAAAATTTTGTGCGTGGGCTTGCAGAAAAATATGGCGTGGAAGTACTGGTTAAAAAATTCGACACAGAAAAATACGCAGCTGCAAACAAACTAAGTATACAGGTTGCCGCCAGGGAACTACGTTATGCCTGGTTTACTGAATGCCTGCATAAGATCAGGCATGACGCTGACGGGCAGGATACAAGGCCCGGCTGGCTCCTGACTGCACACCATGCCAACGACAATGTGGAAACACTGCTGATGAATTTCTTTAAAGGCACCGGCATTGGCGGATTGCATGGCATACTACCAAAAAAGGAGAGGACCGTTCGCCCTTTATTGTTTGCCGGAAAACAAGTGCTGACGGAGTTTGCTGTAGTTAACAACCTGGACTTTGTTGAAGATTCATCCAATGCATCGGATAAGTATACCCGCAATTATTTTCGTAACCAATTGATACCGGACCTGAAAAGCGTGTTTCCCCAGGTAGAAGATAATCTCCTGGATAATATTGAACGTTTCCGCGAAATTGAATTGCTGTACGAGCGGTCGGTGCAGGCGGAGAAGAAAAAATTACTGGAGAAAAAAGCTAACGAGATACATATCCCTGTGCTGAAATTAATGAAGACGGAGGCCATGCTTACTATCATTCATGAAATAATTAAAGACTACGGCTTTACTGCCCACCAGGTAAAAGAAGTTGCAGGTTTATTAAAAAGCGGGTCGGGTAAATATGTTTCATCAGCCACTCACCGCATCCTCAGGAACCGTAACTGGCTCATTATTTCACCAAATGAGACAACCGAAGCTAATACTATCCTCATCGGTCAGGATGATAGCACAGTTAAGTTTCAGCAGGGAGAGATCACTATTGGGTCTTTCCCAATCACAAACCATAAACCACAAACCACAAACCTTATTGCACAGATCAACGCTGCCGACATTAAATTTCCCCTGCTTTTACGCAAATGGAAGACCGGGGATTATTTTTACCCGCTGGGTATGCAGAAGAAGAAGAAGAAATTAAGCCGCTTCTTCATTGATCAAAAGCTGTCACTTATCCAAAAAGAAAAGACCTGGGTGATAGAAACGGATAAAAAAATCATCTGGGTGGTGGGATTGCGTATAGATGACCGGTTCAGGATCACGGCCAATACCAAAGAAATTTTACAGCTAACACTAATCCCTGCCGAATAAGCTGGGGTGTTTGAGTTCCTCGATAATATCTGTGAATAAAGCCGGTTGCATTACAGCGATGAGCACCAGCGTAAAAGCAAGGCCAAACACGGCTCCCCAAAGATGTGCATCATGGTTCACATTATCGGCGTTTCGCTTACCCATATAAATGCAGTAGAGGATATACAATGCAGCATAAACAGTTGCAGAGATCTTTATAGCGCCATAAATATAAATGCTGCTCCAGGGGCTGAAGATAATGGTGGCAAAGATCACCGACGATACGGCCCCGGATGCACCCAGTGAACGGTAATTATAATCATCTTTGTGTTTGATATAACTGGGAATATCAGAAACGATCAGTCCTAAAAAATAAAGAGCCAGGTAAGAAATATTACCTCCCAGGCCAAGAAAACTGAAATACAGTTCCAGGTTACGGCCAAAAAAGAAAAGGGTGAACATGTTAAAGACCAGGTGTATCCAGTCGGCATGTAAAAAACCCGAAGTAATAAAACGCAGGTATTGATTTTCACGGGCTACACGATAGGGCCACATAATGGTCTTGTCTACCATCTCAGCATTGGAAAAGCCGACCAGTGAGAAAATGACATTGGCTATAATGAGTCCGATCGTTACCGGGTATTCCGTAAAATTCATATGCTGTGTTTAATTGGTTAACTGTGGTGATATTTTTCGTTCCGGTTAATGGAGCATGCCCGGTAAACCTGTTCAGCCAGGATCAGCCTTACAAGCTGGTGCGGAAAAACAAGTTTTGATAAACTCCATTGGTAATTGGCACGCTTCTTCAATTCTTCACTTACACCAAATGCGCCGCCGATAAGGAACACCATATTCCTGGTGCTTTCGTTTGCTCTTTGCTGTATAAAATTTGCCAGTTCTTCGCTGCTTAATTGTTTGCCCCTTTCATCAAGCAGCACCAGGTGGTCATCCTTCTGCAGGAGGTTAATGATGATCTCGCCTTCTTTTTTCTTAAGGTCTGTTTCGCTCAGGCTGGCCGCATTTTTTGCCGTGGCAATAATATGCCATTCCACCGGGTAGTAGTTGCTGATCCTTTTGGTAAAAAGCTCAATACCTTCCTTTACAAAAGGTTCATGGTTTTTACCGATGGTCCAGAATTGAAATTTCATACAGCAAAAATAAAGGGTTGGGCCGTCAAACTGAATTTCTTTTGTAAAGCGGTATATTGGTCATATTAACCTAAGCCCTTATTGATTATATTTACGGGATAAACCTTAACCAACAAGCTATGAGCCAGAAGTTATTCCATATACCTGCTTTACTTACTGCCGAAGAATTAAAAACGATAGACGAACTTATCAGCCGGTCTGAATTTACGGATGGTAAACTAACGGCCAGCATGGCTGCTAAGGAAGTTAAGAATAACCTGCAACTGGCATCGGGCAACGAAAACCTGGAGACCATCCAGGATATCATTAAAAAAGCATTACAACAAAGTCCGCTTTTTAATATAGCCGCTTTGCCAAAGGAGA
>Ga0247777_1000240_pt1 | contig 14383 bp, 12 predicted proteins | sample UWRJL154409C5_FD_179937 | JGI IMG/M metagenome (GOLD analysis project Ga0247777, IMG submission 179937) | Plant litter microbial communities from Arlington Agricultural Research Station in Wisconsin, United States - UWRJ-L154-409C-5 | ecosystem: Environmental > Terrestrial > Plant litter >...
GCAGTCACCTTATCCTTAGACCTTAGCGCTGTACTCGGTACCAACTCGCGACTGGAAAGCTCTAATGGTGAATGCGTTGATGCGTGTTTTTCGTGCGGCTGCGCCGAACGGGCCCCCGAAGATTATAGGAGAAATCCTCACCGTAGCGACCATGGCACTGCGGCCTTATGGGTCCTTGCAGAAAACGTCTCGCAGCACTGAAGTACAACCCGTCCGCAATCCTGTAGAATGATAGAAGCCGCCGGGCCACCATCCCCGTGATTTCTCAAGTAAAATTTGCAGGGGCTAGATGCTGAGTACGACATGCTGGCGGCGAGGTGATTCCCGTACGGTATTACTGAGTCGTACTCTTTACACACCGAACCTCAGTACATCATACTATCACGTGGAGTGTGGAGTAGGTCGATATGGCTGCCAATTGTACTCCGTAGTCTTGTGTACCATTTGGGAGTGCCGAGGTTTTGCAGGCAGAGGTACTATACCAAAGAACGCACCGCCTATCCTGACACTGGCTGAGCTCTTAGTTACTTGAGGAAGGGGGGTTGTCAAGATGTCCCAGATTATCGATCACGCTCCTTCGCCCTCCGCAACGGTATGGACTCGTAGATATCCAAGGTACGGAGTAGGTATCTAACGTTCCATGTTCTACGGAGCACTCCGTAGATAGGTAGCGGGGTGATTTAGCCGACTTGCCCCACTTTTGGCGGCAAACCCACCTACTCCGTAAGTACCTAGGTACTTAACCTAACTCGGAGATGGTTGACGAGGCTGCAAAAAAAATTCGCGACTCCGAAAATCAACCTACCTACAGTACCTAAGTTCTGGGGTGAGCAGGGGTACCTACAGTACTTGATCAAAGACGGCATCTGCCTTGTCTACGATACCCTACTCTGCATTGCAGCTCGGCGCACCACCCGCACTTGTTGGCGACGCAGTGCTGGCATGGGGACGCCAAAAAACCGCTCCCGCCTGAAGGGGCAATCCCTCTCGCTGACTACCGGCAATAAGTTGAAGCGACAAGAGCTGTTCGTGGGGCACAAGCAGTCGTCTGAGAGACAGCGCAGAGAAGACCGGCTTCGGCGAAGAAAGCAGGAAGACGCCAGCCCCGACTTACGCAAGCAGCGGCTCCAGAACAACGTACCAGCAAGCATCGACAAGAAGAGGATATGGGACGACGTCGACGACGACGGCCTCGGCGCCGTCGTTGATGTGGCCCAGCTGAAGCGTCGCCGTCTCGAAAGCGAGAGTGTCGACAAGCTGATACCCCAGGGCCCGATATTGCCGCGAGACCGCCGCGATGGCGAGGATGACCTTGGAAGCATGCTCGGATCGGACGACGAGTCTGAGGACGGCAAAGACGGGGTAGACGAGCGCTGCCGCGAGCCGAGCATCGCCCCGTCCACCACGAGCACCAATCTAGACCTCACCCCAGCATCCCTGGCGCAACGATTTCCGAGCCTCTTTGGCACCGACGAGGCACACCCTACACCCAAGATTCTCGTCACGACCACGCTGAACTCGACCCTGCATCACCACGCGGCGCTTCTCTGCAACCTGTTCCCGAACAGCTACTACGTGCCCCGGTCGCGTCATCGTTACGGACACAAGGTGGGTCGTTACCCCGAGTGGTTGCGCGCTATGCCGACTGCTGCTAATAGGGTTGAACCAAGTACTCGCTCAGGGATATCAGCAAGTTCGCCACCAATCGAGGCTATTCGTCGGTGATTGTGCTACGCGAAGACCAAAAGCAACCATCCGGCTTGGATATTGTTCATCTACCTTCCGGGCCTACTCTGCAGTTCTCTATTTCGAATTTCGTGGACGGCAAGAAGCTGCCAGGTCATGGTAACCCCACGGGGCACTATCCCGAACTCCTGCTCAAGTATGGCCTCCTCTTCTAACTGGCCCTATTGACAAACCAGCCATGGGGCCGTTGAACATAGGAAACCCCTTGCTAACAAAGTGGGCCAACAGTAACTTCAAGACCCCGCTCGGTAGCTTCACCCCCGTCCCGGCTCGCTCAAGGCTGTGTAGGGAGGGCTAACGGGTCGGCAGGTCTCCTGACAGCAAAGGTCTTTCAGACTCTCTTCCCTGCCCAGAGCGAAGTTGTGGGCAGGACCGTTGTTTCGATTTCTAACCAACGAGACGTGTTGTTCCTGAACCGCCACCGATATGTCTTTCGCGAGAAGCGGATCACCGAGAAACCAGCGGTCTCCGCCGACGGCAAGGAAATACCGGGCGGGGTCCGAGTAGGGCTGCAGATTTTGGGTCCCAAGGTGAGCCTAAATCTTTGTCGCTCTGTAACCATCGGGAAAGGCTGTTGATCCATTTGAAATTGTAGATCCACATGAAGCTACGGAGAGTGTACGGCGGCATTGGCAGGGCCGGGAGCGAAGGTGTCGATGGTGTGATGTGGGAGTGGAAGAGCAGCTTGGAGAAAACAAGGACCAGGTTTTATCTCTGAGACGGGATGGGACTCCCTGCGTTGCACTTCGAGGTCGGCACAGCCTCAGGCTTCATCGAGAGAAGGGAAAGGCGACACTGCCCCGGGAGCTTTTAGCTGTACGGCACCGTGGCTGTTCTCCAGACTACGAGCGTTGAACGCCAGAGTGACCGACCGTAAGCTGCCTGATCCCCATCAGCACCGTTAGCATCGTCCTCTGCTGCCCTCTACTGGAAAAACCCTGGTAGCCGAATCTTCCTAGTGAGATTTGGTATGGCAGACATGCTCCGAGGGCTGGCACACTCTGACCTGAGTTTGGCCGACTTGGTCGCTGCCGCAAACCTTCGGGATATGGATCCATCGCATTCCCTGCACCGTTGAACACCAGAACACCACTCCCCCGTCTAGGCAACTCTGTAGATGCTCTCATGCCTGATCGGAACGACTATTTACCGCCTGCCTTCTGCTTCTCTTTGAGCATAACAACGGAGTACCTGATGACAAGTTAGCCACGTTGGCCGCGAGTCAGACATCAATGGGTGTGGAACGTACACGATGATGCCCCCTATCGCTACAAGGACACCTAGGACGGATTTATCGCCAATGGCTCGGCCTGAGACCGCCCACCCAAGGGCTACGATGGTGCACGTCTTGACGTGGCCGACAACTGTGCTCGACACCGGCCCGGTCTGCGCGATGATGAAGAATTGAGAGATATTGATCAGGGAGGCAAAAAGGCCCGACTGCATACTGGTGAGCGTTCTATGTCATGACAAGACCAAGCCCTAGGCAGGCAGCAAGGGCCCAGAGACATACCATGAGAATCATGATCCACCGATTAACGGGCACATTGGCCCAGACGGGAGAGGTGTCGACGAAGGGGATGACGTAGAGGAGCAAGAAGGCCGAGACAGGGGCCTGGTTGAACAAAAGCTGCATGCTCGACATTTGCAGCTTGCGGTGATAACTGGCAATCCAGACTGTGTAGAGTGAAGAGGCAAAAATGCCCGAGAAGGCGAAGAGGACGCCTAAGCCGGAGGTGGTCTTGACCTTCACGTCAGCCGTCGGCTGTGAGTCGTAGTACGACACCATGCCCACACCCAAACAGGCAGGGACAAGGGCCAAAATGGCGTTCCGTGGAAGTGTAGCCTTGTATAGGACGTAGTTCATAGCGGCGACACAGGGTGTGAGCAAAATGCGGGCAACCTGGTAGAAGGTGACCGTAGAGAAGGCTAGCGATAGGTTGGGCAGGATGACGTTTAGCGACATTGCAATGGAGAGGGGTATGATGTCGCGGAAGGCGGCTCGTCGAGGGGTGAAGAATGCAAGCTGTGGCCGGGAGAGTGCGTAGAGCGTCAGGTATGTGATGACGAAGTGGAAGGCGGCAAAGGTAAGCTGGGCTAGCTTCAACGATGGGTCCGAAAAGATGGCCTTGTTGGTGAAGACCTAGGAAGATGTCACATCAGCGTCCGCGGCGCGGTACATAAGACTCTCGGGCAGGGATCGTACGATGGCTATTGTGGCCAAGGTGTTGACGACCATCCAGGCAAACGACACCATGAACTTGTTCTTGGGTGGTGGCTCGGGCTTCTCGCTCCCGTTTGGCAGGAGCTGTGCTTCCTCGTGCTGGTGCTGATCTCCCCTGGTGATGCCATCATCGAGGTCATGGTCTTTCAGTATCGACATGCCCTCTTCCGTCTGGTCCAGCTTGGCAAGCTTTTCGTTCTCGTCGTGAGTGCCCGTTTCGGTCGACGACGACGCCACCGACGCTGCCCGCTCGGGGCGTCCGGCGTCTGCGGACATTGTGCCGTCTCCTGGACGAGAGAATTTCGCTTTGAATCTCGACGAGACTGCGAAAGGATGGTACGCACCCTGTTGTTGACGGTTTGACGAAGTGCAGCTTTGATGGGGTTGACTTGGCTTAAACGAACGGATGAAGTCGAGTTGACTGGGAGGGTCGGCAGCCCGGAGCGGGTAGCCCCTAAATTATGTAGGTAAAGAGGTACGTAGATCGGCTCGATCGGTACTCCTTGCTCGTACCGGACCCGTCAGCACCTCACTCACTTTCGCCCTTCTGGCCAATGGCAGGAAAAGGGGCTAATGACTAAGCGAATCCACCTTTTGCGCAGCCTCAATCAGGGCTCACAGGGGTGGGGTGTACATACTTCGTACGATCTATTACCGTTGTCGGGTACCCGTGCCTGTGTACGCTGTACTCTGTAAGACGTCGGCTGCTGCCCTGGCGACTCTGACCTTAGACAAAGCCAGAAAGCAATTAGATTGCAAAGATGCAAGATTGCAGGAGGGCTATTTGTCTAAGATTTGTGCCTGGGCGGCAGAGTCAGAGAGTGGGATCTTTTGAAATAGTAGCCACTATTGAACAAAATAGTCGTGCCAAAAGGAGCAACTACACGGCAATTTTCAGCTCCAAAATCAGACGGAGTAGAAGCAAAGGAAGACGAAAAGGAGACCGGCAAGGGAGCAGGGGGATCGGCACGTTGCCTACATACTAGTACTGTCTCCCTACTATTGTACCTGCCAACGTACCTAACCTCTCAGGCCCATTCCATTTGATTCCGATATCCACTGATGTTACTCTGAACAATTAATCTTTTGCGAAACCGAACCGCCTCACTGTCAACTTCCTGGAATCGGTATTTCTCTAGCCCCTAACTCTGCAGTGAAGCGAAACGCGCGGCAAGATGGAGAGAGTTTTCGTACACATTTTGTACAGTACTCCGCGGGCCTTCTGCAACTGGCAGGGCGCGGGACACACTCGCCCAACCGGGGCTAGTTCGGGAGGTAGGCGGCGTGCAGGGCAGCTGTGGAGTGCTGGTTGACTCGTATCCCTTTCACAGGGGCTCATCAGCCCCACGACCCGACTTCTGCCCGTCGTGGGGTGGGCGAGCGAAGTGGCTGCCCCTTTTCGACCTGGTACCCGTTGTCTGTACCTCCCGCAGAAGCAAAAAAAAGGGATCACGCCTCCCTCAGCGCAAAGACAACAAAAAAGATCACCTCCGTCCCTCAGCTGCTCCAATCCGAACTATTTCCATTCCTACCTACCCGCACGAAGAAGTGAGCTTTGTCGCTGCTTCGGGAACTCCATCCCCCCTCTCTCGGGCACTCTCCGAGAGCTCGTCCTTGCAGTGCTTCGCGGGCGCGCCCCGCCCCGCCGCTCCGCTCTCCGCCCGGCCAACGATGACATCTCCGGCCAATGGCGCGGCTCAAGGTAAGTGCAACATCGTGTGATATATCTGTAAGGCACAGAGGGCGGGCGGACGCATTGCTGACCCGATATGGAAATCACAGCCTCGAACGGCGACGATGTCCGCAACTTCTTCGAGGACTTCGGTGTCTGGCAACACGCCCCGGTGCTGACGGGCAGCACCAAGTTCAACACCCTGCCCGATGTCAAGAACATCATGGTCACCGGCGGCGCGGGCTTCATGTGCTATCCACCCCCACTACCCTCCCCCTTCCATACCCTTTGAGCAGAGAGCACCGAGCTGATGAGATGGACGTCCTGCAGCGCCTGCTGGCTCGTCCGGCATCTGACAGTCACGTACCCCGAAGCCTACAACATTGTGTCGTTCGACAAGCTCGACTACTGTTCGTCGCTGAACAACACTCGTGCCCTCAACGACAGGCCCAACTTCAGCTTCTACCACGGCGACATCACGAACCCCCGGGAAGTAGTCAACTGCCTCGAGCGTCACAACATTGACACCATCTTCCACTTCGCCGCACAATCACACGTCGATCTCAGCTTTGGAAACTCGTACGGCTTTACCCACACCAACGTATACGGGACCCATGTTCTGTTGGAGAGCGCCAAGAAGGTGGGTATCCGGCGCTTCATTCACATCTCGACCGACGAGGTCTACGGCGAGGTGAAGGACGACGACGACGATCTGCTGGAGACGAGCATCCTGGCCCCCACGAACCCCTATGCCGCCAGCAAGGCGGCCGCCGAGATGCTTGTCCACTCGTACCAGAAGAGCTTCAAGCTACCCGTCATCATAGTGCGCAGCAACAACGTCTACGGACCGCACCAATATCCCGAGAGTAAAGAAAACCCTCCCCTCGTTTCCCCGACGGTGTAATTTCCTGTGTGCTGAATCCGCCGGTTACTGACCGTCTTGTCAGAGATCATCCCCAAGTTCATCAGTCTGTTGAACCGCGGCCAGCCTGTCGTTCTGCACGGCGACGGCAGCCCGACTCGCAGATACCTCTATGCCGGTGACGCAGCCGATGCTTTTGACACCATCCTTCACAGGGGCGAGCTCGGCCAGATCTACAACGTGGGCTCCTACGACGAGATTTCCAACCTCTCGCTTTGCGGCAAGCTACTGGCCGAGATGGGCATCCCCTCCGCGAGCACCGACGAGTTTAAACGGTGGGTCAAGTACACGCACGACCGCCCCTTCAATGACCACCGCTACGCCGTCGACGGCACCAAGCTGCGACAGCTTGGCTGGGACCAGAAGACGTCCTTTGAAGAGGGGCTCAAGAGCACAGTGGAGTGGTACCGGCAGTTCGGCGAGAAATGGTGGGGCGACATCACCACGGTCCTCAGCCCCTTCCCCATCGTGGTGGATAAGAATGTCGTGGTGGACCACGAGCCCGTCACGGACACACCGCAGCCCGCCGAGAACTCGCCAACAGCCACAACAACCAAGAAGAGAAAGGTGGTCGATGGGCACGGTCCGCCCTAGGCAGTTACCGTGTAAAGCGGGCGCACAAGCGGGCGTATAGTCAATATAATACCGTAGTCGAGGGCGCGGAGCTGGGGTTCAGGTGCGCCAAGGTTCACAGGCGGAAAGGGGTCGCGTCCCATGGATGGGCCGTTGCAGGCGGGGTTGGTGGGTCGGAATTCCGCCACAGTACTTGGTATAGCAGTATCGCGTACCACCTCCTTCTAGTACCGCGAGCAGTGATATTGACTTGAATCACCCCCTACGAACTCGAGCACGTACGGAGTAGCGTCGAAATACTGTCACTCCCGGGGTTGCTGGGCCAAGCAAGGGACGCAATTCACGATGGCGTAACTCCGTACGGTGCTTCTGGCGCGCAGCGAGCTAAGCCCGGGGCGGCTTGGTGCCATGCGCTAGTAACCTTAGCTCTGCAGCTGGACCCCCGTTTCTGGGAGCGCCCGTGGCCCTGCCGTGCCTGCTCGGCCTGGCGATCCTGAGCCGCCAGTCGAGTGGGGCCCGTCGCCCCCCCTGCCAGCGCGTCGGACCACCTCGAGCGAGGGTATTTTTAAGGCCGACATCGTCTTCTCGGCGCCGGCGACCTGCTCAGGGCCCTACTCCGTACCAGCCCCTCTTTGTTTCGCCTGCTCCGTATCTAACCTTGGCCAGTGATGGCCGCCTCGCGCCGAGTCGGGCCTGTCCAGAGCTTGTGGTGATGGGGGTTCGCCACTACCACGCGCGGTCTTGCTGTAGCGACAGATCGGAGCTGCCCGCGGCTGGACGACACACCAACGCTGGCGAACTCCATGGCTTCAGCTTTCGAACCCGTCCACCTCGGCGCGGACCATGCGGCGGACGACACCGCACTTGACGGTCCCTCGAGCCGTCCCGGCACGGCTCCCCGCGAGGACGAGGCCGGGCCAGACGACTGCTACGACGAAACGATGACGCTGAACTCGTCTTCGAGGTCTCTGTACCCAGACGACGATCTAGACTACACATTCGAGCACGGGCGCCGCTATTGCAAGGACTACAGTTTCCCCAACGACCTGCTCGAGCAGGACCGCATGAGGGTCGTTCATCAAGTCTACCTCCAGGTCTTTGATCTGGAGCTGACGACGGTGCCGCTCCGCGACCCAGCCTTGGTCCTCGATGTTGGAGCCGGGACCGGAGAATGGGCGATTGCGATGGGCGAGGCCTTTCCGGCTTGCGAGGTAGTCGGGGTGGACATTTCGGCTTTAGCACCCACGGCGGTGCCCCACAACGTATTTTTCGAGGTCGACGATTGCGAGGTATCATGGACGAAACCCGACTCGGCACCGTCGCTGGCATGCCATGATGTTCCCATGAGCTGACCGAGATCTGCAGATTGAGTGGATGCGTACCCAGAACTCGACCGACTTGGTTCACCTTCGCAACATGGCCGGCGCGTTTGCGGACTGGAGCTTCATCTATCGGCAGAGCTTCAGCTGTCTCAGGCCGGGCGGATATATCGAGATTTTGGACTTCGACGATCATTACGCGGCGAAGAACTTCTACGCGCACTTTCCCGCCGACTCGGATATCCACCACGTCACCCGTCAGGTGGAAGAGGCTACCGGTGCGCACCTCTCGTGTCCAGTTCGCCGCTCCCTTTCTAGCGCTGGACCACCTCCAAAGCCTTTACTAACCGGGCCCTTTCTAAGTCCGATCGGGACGTCGTCGGGGCACCCGCCACATGAGCCACGAATTGCTGAGCGCGGCCGGCTTTGTTGACATCACTGTCACCGACTTCGCCCTCCCTCTCAGACCGGCCGACAACCCTTTGGGCAAATTGTGGCTCGTGGCTTGCCTGCTTGGAATTGAAGCCGGATGCCTTCGTCTCTTGACCAGATACATGGGCTGTAGGCTTCCCCGTCCCCCGCCAAGCGAAGGCTCGGCCCAAGTCCCTTACGTCTCCTAGAGAACTTCCCCACTAGGTGGCGTGCGTGTGATGGCTGGTTGCTGATTATGACTTGTAGGGGAACCCGGACGCGCCATCGCCACTCTCGGCAAGGTTCGTGACGAATTCAAGGCGTTGGCACTGAACCCAGAGACAGGAAAGGATTTCAGCGTCAGCCTGAAAGTGTTGACGGCGAGGAAACCCGCTGTTCCGGGACACGCGTCGACGCGGAGCATCCTCGAGAATGCACTTTTGGCCGACTGCAGCGGTGATGATAGTACCATAGAAGGCTGACATTTTCGTCGCGGTCGACAAGTAATAGATTTGAGTCCAAATGTAGCCAATATTTGCGTAGTGCTCTGTACCAACATACTGAACTCATCAAGAAGGAGATCTTCTGTACGAGTAGATACGGAGTAATGCACCGGTCACCTGCCTCCAGCGCAGGACGGAATTGCTAGACCGACACCGTGGGCGTGCAGGGACAGTAACGGTACGCGCGAAATGGAAAAGTCCAGCCTTGCTCCCCAGCCCGTGCCTGCCGAGTCGGCTAGGCTGCCTCGCCGCCTTGCCGAGCTCGCCTGGTCGACGTTCGGTCCAGACAGCTCGCGGCAGAGCCTGGGCCCTCTCAACGTTAGTCAAATCCCCATCTCGGTCCCTTGATATGACGACGCACTTTGGCACCACACCCCCTAGTCCTGCCAGACTGTTAACCCACTAGGCCCCAAGCATTCGCCCACGCAACCAGGAAGCCAGTGTTGTCCAAGTTGGCGCTGTTCGAGCAGCGTCATGATGTGAGTATTCATGGCCCTCGACGCATTCAACAACGGCAATGGCGTGGCTGGGGCGCGTCTCGCCGAAGACGCCCTGCCCATCTTCGACGTTCTTCGCGTCCAGCTCGACTTCTCCATCGCCGCTAGCTTTGTCGCCGCTCAGGTCGCCAACAACGTCCTCGTCCTGGCCCTCTCCAATGGACGCATTCTGCGCATCGATCTCAACCGGCCGCAGGACATAGACGGTACGCTGTCTCGCAGCTCCTCCCCGCCCCTCCCTTTTAGCTCGCTGTTGCGACGGCGCGGCCTACGGCTGACCCGGGTGGATGCGTAGACATTGACCTTCCCAAGAAACCGTCGGATGTCGGCCCCATCCGTCGCATGTTCCTGGACCCGACGGCCTCGCACCTCATCATCTGCACGGCGACTGGCGAAAACTACTACCTCCACTCGCAATCGAGGCAGCCCCGACCGTTGGCGCGCCTGCGAGGCGTGGCTCTCGAGAGCGTTGCTTGGAGTCCATCTCTTCCCACGGCGTCAACGCGTGAGATCCTCGTCGGCGCTTCCGACGGCAATATCTACGAGACGTATATCGAGACCTCGACCGAGTTCTATCGCAAGGAAGAAAGGTACCTGAAGGCGATCCAACGCCTGGCCGACGGACCGATAACTGGCCTATGGGCAGACAGCCTGCCCGGCCGGAACGACGTGCGCAGGGTGATCGCCAGCACGCCCACGCGGCTGCTGCACTGGGTTGGCAAGGTGGGCCGCACGCACGAAGGCAGTGCGTCCGTCTACACCAAGCTTTTCGACGCCGAGCAGCCCGGCATCCATGAGCTACCGCGCTCGTCGCCCGCGGCGCCTTCTGCCCTCGTCGTCTCGCCTTGCCCGGACGCGGAGAAGCCGTATCAAGAAGTCAGCCCCGACCGCGCCTTTGCGTGGCTGTCGTCTCACGGCATTTACCACGGCCCGCTTCTGGTGGCCCCGGCAGGTCCCGAGCTGGGCCCCAGAATCTTCGGCGAGGCCAGGCTCCTCCATCGTTCGCAGTTCGTCGTCCCCGAAGCGTCGGGTCGGAGGACCCGCGCGCCCGACACTGTGGATGCCATCGCCTTGACGCAGTGGCACGTAATCAGCATTGTTGATAGCCGCGTGGTCGCGGCCAACCGCTTGACGGGTGCTGTCGTCTACGACCAAGTCATCCTCGATCCGGGGCAGAAGAGCGTGGGGCTCTGCGTAGACCTGCAGAAGAACACTTTCTGGCTCTTCACGGCCCAGGAAGTTTTCGAGATCGTGGTCCGGGACGAGGACCGGGACGTCTGGAAGATTATGCTACAAATGCAGCGGTTCGACGCGGCCATGCAGTACGCACGCTCCCCGGAGCAGAAGGACGCAGTGGCGACGGCATCTGGCGACTCTCTGATGGAAAAGAGCCGTTTCATGGACGCCGCCGCGGTATACGGGAAGAGCAGTAAGCCTCTCGAGGAAGTGGCGCTGGCCTTCATCGACGGCGGCCAACATGACGCCCTCCGGAAATACCTGCTCGCCAAGCTCGGCGCGTACCGGAAGCCCGCAGTCATGCAGCGCGTCATGATGGCCAGCTGGCTGGTCGAGATGTTCATGGCCAAGCTCAACACGCTCGACGACACGCTCGTCACCAGGGCAGAGCTTTCGGGGGGGGCGGACCCCCGTCAGGCCGAGGACGAGCTCGCCGCCGTTCGCGGGGAGTACCGCGACTTCGTCACGAGGTACAAGTCGGATCTGGATCGCAAGACCGTGTACGACATCATCGGCAGCCACGGCCGCGAGGAGGAGCTTCTCTTCTTCGCCAACGCCGTGGCCGACTACAACTACGTGCTGTCGTACTGGGTACAGCGCGAGAGGTGGGCGGACGCGCTGGGTGTGCTCAAGAGGCAGACGGACGCCAGTGTCTTTTACCGCCACAGCAGCGTCCTCATGACACACGCAGCCTCAGACCTGGTGGAGATCCTGATGCGCCAGACCAACCTTGAGCCACGCAGCCTCATCCCGGCGCTGCTGGAGTACGACCGCACCTTCAACGGACCCGTGCCGCAGAACCAGGCGGTCCGGTACCTTCAGTACGTCGTCAACCAGCTGCACTCGGGCGACTCGGCCGTACACAACACGCTGGTGTCCATGTACGCCGCACACGGGTCCCGGGACGAGGCGGCGCTCCTGTCGTACCTCGAATCGCAGGGGGACGAACCCCGGTTCGACCAGGACTTTGCCCTCCGGCTCTGCATCCAGAACCGGCGGGTGCTGTCATGTGTGCACATTTACACGAGCATGGGCCAGTACGTCCAGGCTGTGGACCTCGCGCTAGCGCACGGCGAGACGGAGCTCGCCTCGGTCGTGGCCGATCGCCCGGTGGGCAGACCGGCGCTGCGCAAGAAGCTGTGGCTCGCCGTGGCCCGCAAGGTCATCTCGCAGTCGAGCGGCATCAAGGCAGCCATCCACTTCTTGAAACGCTGCGACCTCCTACGGATCGAAGACCTCATCCCTTTCTTCCCCGACTTTGTCGTCATCGACGACTTCAAGGAAGAGATCTGCTCGGCCCTCGAGGACTACGGCCTGAACATCGAAGTGCTCAAGAAGGAGATCGAAGACAGCAGCCAGACCTCGGCCAACATCAAGGTGGATATTGCGGCGCTCGACCACCGCTACGCCATCGTCGAGCCCGGGGAGAAGTGCTACGTGTGCGGGTTGCCGCTGCTGAGTCGCCAGTTCTTTGTGTTTCCATGCCAGCATGCCTTCCACTCGGACTGCCTGGGCCGCAAGGTGCTGGAGCAGGCAAGCCTGGGCGCGAGCAAGCGGATCAAGGAGCTGCAGGGTCACATCGGCAAGGGTATCGCGAGCGGGGCCAAGAAAGAAGCCATGGTCGCGGAGCTGGACGGCCTGGTCGCCTCGGCCTGGTGAGTCTTTGACGGCGGGCGCGGAAGCGGGGTCAAGAGAGCTGACGGCGACGTAGCATCCTGTGCAGCGAGTATGCTATTCGGCGCATCGACGAGCCGTTTATCACGGCTAGCGACGACGACAGAAGCGGGTGGGCGTTGTGAGCTTCCGCACGCGCACTGAAGCCAATACGGCCCAACTCGCCGAGACGAGGCCGGATGGTGTGGAAACGTCAATAGGCGGTGGACCGATTGGGTTGCCAGAACGCGGCAGGTACGGAGTGCAGTACTATAATACATGAGGGCAGACCTGGCGGTGGCTGGCGTCCCGCACACCACCAACCACCAGCCATGGATCTAGCGAAAGCCCAAGGCGGTTCCTCCCCCCCGACACGCCACCAAGCTTACGTAGACCGACCTAGACGGTGCACTCGGTGACGCCGAGAGTCGACCTCGTAAGCATCAATATAGAGACGATCACACCGTAGAGCCCCAGCACTTCGGCGAAGATGAGAATCAGTACCATGCCGACGTAGAGGCGGGGTTGCTGCGTGCTCGCCCGCACTGTCAGGCGCCGGGGTGGTTAGCGGCTAACAAAGGGGAGACGGCGGAGGTCAGGAGAGGGCGGCAACACACCTCCGGCGTCTCCGACGATGCCGATGGCGAAGCCGGCGGCCAGGCCGCAAAGGCCCACGGCCAAGCCGGCGCCAAGTTGGAGAAAGCCGGTGTGCAAGGCCATCTTCTCGACCAGGTTGCCTGAGATGATGACGCTGGCGACGAGGCCGTAGATGCTCAGGATCTGGGCCATGATAGCACACAGGGTATTCTGCATGAGACGGTCGGGCCGGATGACGCCGCTCGAGAAGATGGCACCGGCACTCTTGGCTGTCCCGTACGAAGCGCCGAAAACGGTGAAGACGATGGCGCACGCACAGCCCATGGCGCCGAAGAAAGACTGCCAGCGCAGCCGGTCAGCGGGGCGCCTCGACGAGCGAAGCAGCAAGGCGGGCAAGGAGAATACTAACGGCATAGACAGGGCTACAAGACGGAGCCGCCGGGGTTAGCACGCCCCGACGCGGCCGACCGAGGGAAAACGGGTTGCTTCTCACCAGCGATCCACCAGGGCGGCCATTTTGGCTCTGGGACGGTTGCGGGGGCCAGGGGTAGGGGCGCTGGTCGAAGTTGAGGACGGGAGGACTTGGAAGACAGCTTCGACAGCCAGCCGGTGCTTCAAAACGATGGGCGAACGAGGAAGAGCGGCAACACTGGTTCGGGGTCAGTGAGGTGTTGGGTAGATCAGGAGGTCAGATGGGTAGGCAGGTCGGTAGGTCGGTAGGTCGGTAGGTCGGTAGGTCGGTCGGTACCTTGGAGCTTGGGCACGGGGCAGAGCTGGCGGATACGCGGTATAAGAGACTCGGAGGTCGTTGTTGGAATCAGGCAGAAGAATTACGGGGGGATGTGATTGGGTCGGCCGTTCGCACCAAGTAGAGGGACCCGAGGGACAGGGAGCCCACGGAAATAGTGTCTAGCCGAGCCACCGCCGCCCCGAAATACTCGCAGCTGTTGCTACTACGGAGTACCTCGGTGTTTAAGAAGTTACCTTGGGAACCCGTCGACCCGGTACGGCGCTTTGCGGAGGATGGTCG
>Ga0247777_1000241_pt1 | contig 14346 bp, 14 predicted proteins | sample UWRJL154409C5_FD_179937 | JGI IMG/M metagenome (GOLD analysis project Ga0247777, IMG submission 179937) | Plant litter microbial communities from Arlington Agricultural Research Station in Wisconsin, United States - UWRJ-L154-409C-5 | ecosystem: Environmental > Terrestrial > Plant litter >...
CACGGCCCAGTGTTCGATTGTGAACTCGGTTCGTAGAACGACTTTAGATGCATTGATACGTGCATCTGCTCGGCAGAGACCGGAAGGAATTCGGCGTTTACATAGACACCCGACTCCTTACAGCGACGACCCATAGCACGGATCAAGTAAAGAACCGCCTTCTTCAGGCGTACCGCATCCACCGCCAAGAGAATGCCAGTAGGCTCACCATGACGCGTCCGTCCTGAAGGCATTAAGGCAGGCGCAAAGTTGACCGACACTCCCTCAGCTTCGGACAACAGGCGAACTTCCCGCTCAATGTCTGACAGGATGTCTTCGACATCACGCGGCGGCGACTGCCTGGTCCCTTGAGCGTTGGTAGAGATCTCTATCAGATCCGCAAAGTCCGCTTGCGCCTTCTGCAACAAGGCGATGACCGCCCGAATGCGACCCTTCAGCACCGGGTCCTTATTGGCAACAGCTATCGCAGTCAGTTCCGAGTGCATTAGCCCCATCGGGCCGTCAAGATCCTCTGTCAGTGCGCGCACGAGACCGGCGCGCACCAGGTTCGCTTCATCTGCATCCTGAAGCGCACGGTCTGCATCGCTTCGGCGACGTTCGAGTTCCCGCATGTACGCGGCTATGGTGCCGATCGTTTGATTGATGGACTCCGCCAATCGGCTCAGCTCGTCATCCCCCTCAACCGGAACACGCGCACTGTAGTCGCGCAGACTTACTGCCCGCATAGCATCCCCGATGCGTCCGATCGGCTCAATGAGTCGCACGCGCAACAGTCGGGCGACTAAAACGAGCACCAAGGCGATCATCACCAGGCTCATTCCCAACTGAAAGCCGACTTCGCGGCGCTTGCGCGCCACGTTCTCCTCGTCCATCGCTATCCCCAGCCCACCAATTGCCGCATCGGCACCTGCTGATTCTTTGAAATCAGAAAAGCCCGCAGCGGAGACGGTAATCGGGAAATACTTCACCTGTGGCGACTTTGGGCGGCACTGACCGATCTGGGCGACGCTCTGACGACTCTCATCTTGCAAGGTGACACACACGACAGACGGAGCGGTTGTGATCACCCTCCTGACTGCCTGCTCGAACTCGAGCAAGTTACCGACAATCAGAGCGTCGACCGCAGGCCCCTGCAGCAGCGCCGCGGTCACCTTTCTAGCGCTTTCCAATTCGTGATTTGCGTCAGCGATCCGCGCGGCTCCATTCAGCAGTACCAACGCCACCGCCAAGGCCGCTAGAGGCAACAGCCCGATGAAATAGACCCGGTGTTTGATCGTCCGGATCATGGAGTCGTCCTTGCCCCTGGCGCCCGGAGCGCGTCCATTAGTTCGGCTCGATCCGGCAACACGATATTGAGGGAGCGCGCTAAGCGATCATTGATCGACACCTCGACGTCGCCCACGAAGATTGGGGCAGGCAGGACGCTGCTCGGCGCGTGCTCTTCCAGCACTCTCAAGATACTCCGTGCTATCGCCTCCGAAGTTACGTGAACCGATGCGAGGCAACCTACACGACTCAGGGTCTCCGAGTAGCCAACGAGAAATTTTCGCTGCTGATACAGAGCACGCACGACGTGGTTGATGTTCGAGCGATTCAAGACTTCGGCATCAGGCGTCACGATCATGACATCGACCGAGCCGGCCGCCCGAAGCAGGGAGTCCGCTTTTTGCCCACGGGACACCTGGATCGCATGGACTCCCATGCCGATAATCCGCTGCACCAGGGAATGTGCGGCTGGCGAGTCGAAGACACCAATGGTCGACCGGCCCAGAATCTTTCGAGCGAGAGTGACTTGATCGACGGGGTCTGGATTCGAGAACACAGCCGTGACATGTCGAGGCCGCTCTCGTCCATTCAGCACTCTTTCAAAGTCAACGCTGCTCAGATAGGCGGCGATTAACGGTCGCGTATCGCTTTCAACAAAGGCTTCGCGAAACGCCTCCGCACCGATTGTTACTCGCGCATCAAAGCCGGCAATTTCCGGCGAAGCATCTAGTCCCTCGCGAAGTGTCTTCACCAGCGCAGCGGCCTCCGGACTCCCTCCTGCTGGACTGATGCGGACATCACCGAAAGCAACGCTGGACAAAAGCAAAACCCAAGGCAGGGCGACCGCAACAAGTAGGCGGATCGAGGTAAGAATTTGCCATTTCGTGCGGATTGACATCACAATACGATTGCATTAGAAATGCAATCTGACTGCATTTCAATTGAGAGCTGATTGGAAAACCGATGCTCTCGCAATTTCCAGAGGCGCCTCATGATTGAGCTACGCGCTAAGTCCTCGACCGGAAATGTCGTGCAAGGATTTTCCAAGCGGTTCAACCTTCTCATGGATCGCAGCGGCTTTCCGAAACAGAGTCGGACCAGTGCCGGAGCGCGACGATTCAACGTCGTCCATAACACGTTCAAAGCCTGGTGCGTTGCAGACAGGATTCCCGGGACGCATGCAGTGTTGATCGAGATCGTAGCGTCACTCTTGCAGGATATTTCAGGACGCCACAACGCAAAGGCAGTAGCCGCCTGGTTGCTTGCCGGTGATGCAGTGCCCAATCCGTTTGGCGACGACACTGATGCGCTTGCCTTTGTCGATCTCTATTTGCAGATATCGCAGATCGCTAAACGCGAAGGGATCAACTTCGACAAGCTCTCCCGCGAGGCCCGTAACCTGATTTTAACGCGCGTCCGAGCCATGCTTCCACCCAATGCATCGAGCGCAGACGATGGTCTCCGGCTGGACAAAGCCGCGCTCTCAAAGGTGGTCGGCATGCTGGAGATGGCTCGCACTATGACGTGACAGTGCAAAGCTCGCCGCGCATCAGGCGAACTAGATCAGTGAGCAGCGGACTTTTCCAATTGTGGAATCAGCTCGCCGCCCAGAAGTTGGATGCTGTGGAGATGAACGTCGTGCAACAAGTCTTCGTCACCATCACGGGCCGCGATCAACAAGCCTTTCCAGAACGCAGGCAAGTCCTCCCAGCGTGGCCGCAAGTGACGACTATGTCGCGCGGAAATGCGCTCGACATCCTGAGGTCCGAGTTCCGCGATGATATTGCTTACAGCTGGCGTCATTCCGAGCAGGACACATGCAGCACTCCGGTCAGCTCCTGCCGTACTCCAGGCCAACATCAGCGTCTCTCTCATCAGTTCGCCAGCCAACTTTGCGGGAAAGCCGTTCTGCGGCAGCACCCTTCGACGACCTGCAGAACGCGGGGCTCCCGCCCAACGCCACCAATCGCCGCTTTGGAAGTGAACGTCCATAAGCAGAACGGGGCATCGCGCCGCCCGCCGGCGTGCGGCTATATCCAATCCACTCAAGAGACTTCGAAACCGATTGACGACGTCGATGGAGGCCCGCTCGCGGCTGGCACGAGCAAGCTGGACCATTACCTCAATGGAGCGCTCGTTCAATGCGTGAACCCGCCGAAGGGAGGGTGTGCTTCTCCATTCGACTCTAAGCGCTGTCGGTGTCGAATCGCTTTTGCTGTCACTAGGCGCTTTCGGCATGACCTTCTCCGTGAAGCATCGCTCACATTGTCCATGCCAACGGCCCGAATTACCCGTCGAGTTTCGCCGCTTTTTCAACTCGCTTTTCAATCTTCTGAGTAGAGAGAGCAGCAAGAGAACTTATGGACGCAAGTATCACGGACGATCGCTTCGATCGAGACCTGCGGAGGCGCCAACTGGCTAGGCGTCTCATCTCGCATAAAGCCCGCACTCAAACCATCTTTGAACTTACATCCCTTACGCGACACCAACTGGCGACATTGCGTCGCCGCTGGCTCGTGACACAAGAGACACGGCTTCGCGGCCCATCGCCAAAATCCTTTGCTGTGTTCTTCTCATCAGCGCGTGCACGCAGCGAGGCTGCGGCACTTGCTACGCTTTGTCGTGTCCTCGGTTCAGCACCGCGCGATCGACGGGCAAGCTCCGGTGTAAAGCTCTCCGGTTTGGATGTCGGCGAACGGCTGTGCGAGATATTTGAAGTTTATGCCGCATGCTTGCAGCGGCCTGAATTCGAGTTTGAACATCTGGCACTGCTTGCACGAGGGCTGGCGCGGGGTGACGCCATAGCCGTAGGAAACTGCACAATCTGTCATGGAACTATATTGGTCGACCTATTCGCCACAAGGCGCCTCGTCTGCTCGCATTGTCTCCAATGCCTTCGAAGCAAACCTGATTACGGCAACGTACGTAGTAACATCAGCGAATTGAGCGCACTGAGCGAGGACCAGACCCAAAGCATCCAAAATGAATTATTCTAGGTAGCCTGGTAGCGCTGTCGGAGAAGTTAAGATCTTCCACACTAAGACCTCAGTGCTCGCTCTAATTTTGCGAAAGCGCGTTGAACTAGGCGTCGAACCTTGCGCGGCGATAAGCCTAACTGTGCGGCCACTTCATCGAAATTCTTTCCCTCGTAACGCACGAGGATAAATACACGGCGACAAAGCGGCGGCAACTCGTTCAACGCGAAATTGAGACGCTCCAGTTTCTCAGGCGTCACAGTGATGAATCCATTTGAACTCTCGGGAGGCAAATAAGTCTCCAGATTAGCATCGAGAGATACGCACACCGTCACTTCAATGTGTTTGGTTGCCAGACCGCCACCCGCTAGCCCATTAAGGTATCGGCTCACTCAGGCGTCTCTAGACATACATTCTGTTTTTCCTCAGGGAATAGCTAGCGGTTTTATTGCAAGCTGTCGGCCTTGCAAACTCGGGCGTGGTTACCTGGGTGCCGGGAAAATCCTGCGGCTACCCTTCACGGAACTGCGACGACAGCCGCCGGGGACTCGGTGCGAGGCTATCGGCATCGGTAACCCGAAGGAAGCTAAACGTATCCAAGACCCGAAGCGCACAACAGCCGCAGCTGGCAGGTCGATGGGCCCTTGGCACTTCGAAGACTTTAGCGGAACGACTGCCGATAACGATTTTAACGAGTCACGCCGCGAGCACCTCGTGCTGATAAAACGATTCCTCACAGTCCGCAAGCAGTGCATCGATCTCCGTCAGACTTCGACCAGGAGGCGTTAGCCAAGCATCCACATTAGCTTCCTTCAAATTGACAGGGCATCGATTTTGGCCAGCGGCGGCGACCTCAGCGGGTGGATCATCAGTAATGATCGCGAACGATCTCAGATCGGGCTCGTTCGCACCGGTCCAAGGCGACCAGAGACATGGCACGAACATTTGTTTCGCTGGACTCGGCGTAAATTGAAGCACGATATTCTTCTCTGTCTCACTCGGAGCCAACTCCCGGTGTTCCAGATCGTGCGCTTTGACATTCTCGAAGAAGCAGTCCACCACAGCCAGCGCATGGTACTTGCCAAAAAGGTCACGCCAGAACTGCTCCAAGCTATCGCGCCTGGCGTTATATAGACCGGGAAACTTTCGATCCAGGAACGCGGCCTTGCCGACCGGTCGGCAGTGATATCGCATCGGCGTGAGCAGGTAAGAATTACCTTGTTTGATAACTACACCTGCAAACTGCATTGGATAAATGCGCGCGTCATCCGCAACGAGCTGCGTGCGACGCAAGCTCGTTAGCCGTTCACCGAGCACCTGGATTTTATTCCCGGCGACGCGGACCTCGTTCTGCGCAGCCTTGGTCACCTTCTGCTCTAGTTTGCGTTGAGCCGTCACGAGGCGTGACTTCTGCTTGAAAAGCTCACTCTCGGATTGCGTCACGATCCGGGCGCGATGCTCATCGATGAGATCTTTGATCTGTCGCTCATCATCATTGGCTGGCGCGGTGAAATTCTCTTCGAAGGCACGTGAAATGGTGATACCAGGATCTTCGCGCCGGCGCAGTAGGAGCTTCAGCGTTTCCTCATAGTCGAGTCCAATGCCGGAACGGCGAAACAATTCTTTGGCTCGCTGAACTAGCTGGGCGGAGTAGCACATTTCTCACTCACAGTTACGTCGGACACCGCCACTTGAGCATTCAAATGTCGGCGCGCGCGGGCATTGTATGCGACCACAGTCAACTTCGGAGGAACGCCCATTTCGCGCCAGTCCTCTCCACATTTGCGATCAAAAAAATCTTTCCCCACAGCTCAATCACTTAGAGCCGATTCTTACCGTTGAGGCAGCTGCTGCGGAAACCCACCCATTGCAGGGCTGCAGTAGGCTGAGGCAGCATACTGTATATCCACACAGGTCGCGTCCATGCCCGAGCTCCCCGACGACTTTCGCTGTCCGCTCTGCCGTAGCGTCAAGTACGAGCGAATCGTAGTGAAAGGACGGACGGGGTCGAGCTTTGTCACGGAGTTCTTCCGGTGCGGCACCTGCTCGGTAATGTTCACGAATCCGCTCGCCTTTACCCGCGGCTATGAGGACCGACCCATGACTGTCAAGCGCCGGTCCAACGTAACAGCGTTCCGGGCATGGGCGGCCATCAATGGGAAGAAAAACCCTTCCAAGTAAACTGCCATGTTCGATCCACTGCAGCATCCGGGCGTCTGGCAAGCCAAGTCATTGGCCCCGCCTCGGTGCGCCTGCATCTCAACCGGATACGAGGGGCTAGGATAGAGCGCTCGGCGGTGGCTGGCCACCGGCGACGATGATCGAAGTTCTCACCGATGTGTATGGCATCGGTGAGATGCAACTCATCGTTCCGTTGTTGGTGAGACTCACCCGTCAGACGAGCGGCGGTCTGGTGTGCTGGATCAATCCGCCGTTTCAGCCGAACGCGGTGGCATTGGTTCAACACGGCTTGATGCAGAGTCAGCACTGGGTCACGCGAGACGTTCTCTCAGCTCCCGACGCATTATGGTGTTTGGAGCAGACCGTTCGGTCACGAGGCTGTTCGGTGGCAGTGGCATGGATCGCCGCTGCAACGATGACCCAGCTGCGACGAGTGAAGTTGGCGGTCGCGCAGTCACAAACACCCGCTGTGGTCTACCGCCCAACGACGGCATCTGCTCAATCATCCCCAGCACCCCTCCGCATGCGCCTCACCGCCAAGGACGATCAACTTCACGTGACCTTGCTAAAAGCGCCGGGTCGAGTCGGATGTGAGCTGTCCCTATCCATGGAAGCGCGGCAACTCGCGTCGAACGCGTCATGAGCGCACTGATCCGCCCCCTAACACTACCGTCGGGCTGGCGATCACCGCCTCGGCCAACTCTCGTTCCCGCGCAGACGTCGGTTCATCCCACACCGACTCGTTCCTCCCGGCGGCGCAGCGTATGGATGGCACTGCACTTCGATGATCTGCCATTGACGGCCGCAATCGAGGCAGCAGCACTAACGCGAGTGATCGATGCCGAGACACAACCACTCGCTGTGACCGATGACGACCCTCGGCGTAGTGTGGTTGCTTGCAACGCTGTCGCCGCAAGGTTCGGAATGCGACCACAGCACTCTCTCAATGCCGCGATTGCCCTGTGCGCGCATACCACCTTCTTGCCACGACAACTCGAGCGGGAGGCAACCCAGCTTAAGGCAGCCGCACAGGCCTGCGAGCGCTACACCTCCACCGTCAGCATGGAAGCGCCAAACGAGTTACTGCTGGAGGTGCGAGGCAGCTTGCGATTGTTCGGTGGCGTGCAGGGCCTCGTTGACCAGGTGCGGCGCGACTTCACAGCCACCGGGCGCACGCTGCGCATGTCAGTCAGTGCGTCCGCCCGAAGTGCGCTGTGGCTGGCCAGAATGGCTTCTCAGCCGGTGATCGTGATGCCGCGAGCATTGCCGGCTGCGCTCGCCCGACTACCCATCTCGGTATTACAGTGGCCATCGGGCCTGGAGTTGCGCCTTGCGCGATTCGGCGCGTTGAGCGTGGGCGATCTGCTGCGACTGCCCCGCGGTGGACTGGCTCGGCGTATCGGCCACGAGCGATTGGCGGAACTGGATGAGGCGCTGGGTCGCCGTCCGACGGTGAGGCAGCGCTTTCGCGGTGATGTGCAATTCTCCGATCGCCTAACGCTTGAATTCGAGGTGGAGACGACGCAGCTTCTCGCCCAACTCATTGAGCGACGGTTGTCACGACTGGAGCAATTCCTGGTGAAGCGCCAGCTCGCCGCTGAGCACGTCATCCTGGAATTGAAGCATCGCGATGCGCCCACGACGGAAGTCAGGATCGGGCTCGCCTCGGCGACCGCAAACGTTGCGCATATCGTGAAGCTCATGCACGAGCACTTATCGAAGCTGACACTGTGTGCGCCGGTGAGAGATGTGGTGATTCGCGTCGATCGACTCGTGTCTGCACCGGCCTCCTCCCTGTCCTTGTTCACTTCCGCCACCACTGATCAAGGCAACGTCATCCGGCGCGATGACCAAGCGCGGCTCCTCGAGCAACTTCGAGCGCGCCTGGGTGAGAAGGCAATCGGAATCGTCACCGCGATGTGCGATTACCGTCCTGAGCGAGCACACGCCGAGCCCACGGTTGCGATTCGAGTCGCGCCATCGGCAGTGGTTCCACCCATCACCTTGGCGAGAAGACCATTCTGGTTACTGCGATCCCCTCACGCTCTATCTCTTCGCCATCGCGCCAGCCGACCGCAGCATCTCCTACGCGGACCAGAACTCATCGACGTCGGCTGGTGGGACGAACAACCGGCACACCGAGCTTACTACCATGCTAGGTCACCCGATGGGGCGCTGGCGTGGGTCAGTCGAGATCGCGATGCACCGGATAAATGGCATCTACATGGCCTATTCGGATGAGCGGCTACGCCGAGCTGCATGCGTTAACTAACTTCAGCTTTCTCGTTGGAGCGTCGCGTCCTTCCGAAATGGTCGCAACTGCGGCCGAGTTGGCTTACGAAGCGATCGCCATCACCGACCAATGCTCGTTTGCAGGTGTGGTGCGGGCGCATGAGGAAGCGCAGCGTCGCCATCTGCCCCTGATCATAGGCTCAGAACTAACGTGCCAAGATGGCCTGACGGTGATTGGACTTGCGCAGAACCGTCGAGGCTATGGGCGACTTTCGCAACTCATCACCAAGGCGCGGCGGGCCGCACCGAAGGGCTCGTATTTACTAAACCGGGATGAACTGCCCACACTTGATGATTGCCTGCTGCTGTGGCTGCCGGCGTGGAACGTCGATCGCCGTCGAACTCCATCGCACTGGAGACGACCGCGCGCGACTGCGCTCATTGACAACGCTGGCTAACGCCTTACAGCTGCCGCTGACGGCAAGCGCTGGCGCGCTGATGCATGAAGCATCCAGAAAATCCTTGCACGATATGATCACTGGCATCCGCCTGCGAACACCAGTCTCTCAGTGCGGATATGCGCTGTTACCAAACAGTGAGCGCCGTCTGCGATCCTTGATCGAGCTACAACGGATCTATCCTGCTGAACTTCTGGACCAGAGCGTCGCTATCGCGAAGCAGTGCTCATTTCAACTGAATGAACTGCGTTACGAGTACCCACACGAGCTCGTGCCTGACGGTCACACGCTGACCACCTGGCTGCGTGAACTGACCTACCGCGGCGCCGCCGAGCGCTGGCCGGAAGGTATTTCCGAGAACACTCGATCTTTGCTGGAACACGAGTTAACGCTGGTTGCAGAGTTGCAGTACGAGGCATTTTTTCTCAAGGTAGAAGACTTGGTCAGCGAAGCGCGACGGCGCGGCATTTTGTGTCAGGGCCGCGGATCTGCCGCGAATTCGGCCGTGTGCTACGCGCTGGGGATCACTGCTGTAGATCCCGCCCGACAACAAGTGCTGTTCGAGCGATTCCTGAGCCGCGAACGTGCGGAGCCCCCCGACATCGACGTGGACTTCGAGCATGAGCGGCGCGAAGAGATCATCCAATACGTCTACAACAAGTACGGACGACATCGAGCGGGACTCGCTGCCACTGTCATTACGTATCGACGCAAGAGCGCGTTGAGAGACGTGGGCAAGGCGCTGGGCTTCGATCCGCTGCAGCTCGATCGCCTCGTGGCCGCTTTTGCACGCCGCCAAACAAGTTCGCCCGAAGAGTTGCGTGAGTGGCTGCTCGAAGCGGGATTCGATCCCGACAGCCCGATGATTGAACAGTTACTGCTGCACGTGAGCGCCATCACGGGATTTCCGCGTCATCTATCACAGCACGTGGGTGGGTTCGTATTTTCTGCGGGCTCACTCGACGACCTCGTACCGATTGAGAACGCCGGCATGAAGTACCGCACGGTGATCCAGTGGGACAAGGATGACCTTGAATCGCTCGGCTTACTTAAAGTCGACGTACTCGCACTCGGAATTCTGACGGCCATCCGCAAAGCACTCGACTACTACAACGCGTGGCAGGCCCCTCCTCTCACACTCGCGTCTATACCGGCCGAAGATCCCGCTACTTATGAGATGTTTCAGCGGGCGGATACCGTCGGCGAGTTCCAGATCGAATCACGCGCACAAATGAGCATGCTGCCGCGGCTGCGGCCGGAGAAGTTCTACGACATCGTGGTGGAGGTCGCTATTGTGCGTCCAGGGCCGATCCAAGGCGATATGGTGCATCCGTATCTGCGCCGTCGTGAAGGGGTCGAGCCTATCGACTATCCGAGCGAAGCAGTGCGCTCGGTCTTAGAACGCACGCTGGGCGTCCCCATTTTCCAGGAGCAGGTGATGCAACTCGCCGTGGTTGCCGCCGGCTTTACCGCGGGAGAAGCTGATCAATTGCGGCGTGCCATGGCAGCCTGGCGACACGAAGGCAATCTTGGCCCATTCAGAGATAAATTACTTCGCGGCATGCATGAGCGCGGCTACCCACAGGAATTTGCGGAGCGTCTCTATCGGCAGATCGAAGGATTTGGCGAGTATGGCTTCCCAGAATCTCACACTGCGTCCTTCGCGCTGCTCGCTTATGCTTCAGGCTGGCTCAAATGCCACGCTCCGGCAATGTTCACTGCCGGCTTACTCAATAGCCTACCGATGGGTTTTTATGCGCCGGCCCAACTCGTCCGCGATGCACGCGATCACGGCGTGGAGGTGCGACCCATCGATGTGACGATCAGCGATTGGGACACGACGCTCGAAGCTGATCAACTCCATCGGCCAGCACTTCGGCTCGGCTTGCGACTCATCAATGGGCTATCGAAGACGAGCATCGAACGTCTTATCGAAGCACGTAAAAATCGTCCGTTCGAGAGTCCTCGTGACCTCGTGATGCGTTCTCGGCTCGATCGACGACAACTGGACGCACTGGCTGGTGCCAATGCGCTCGCGACACTGACTGGCAATCGCCACCAGGCAGCCTGGCAACTGGCGGGCGTCGAGACCGGTCTACCGCTGCTCGACGATGCGCCGGTTCCAGAGGCTACCCCGCTGCTACGTGTACCCACCGAAGGACAGAATATCGTGGCTGACTATGGCAGCGTGGGCCTGACACTGCGACGTCATCCGTTGGCGCTGCTGCGCGAAACATTTATGCGGTGGCAGATACTCACTTCGCACGAACTCAAAAATACGCCGACGGATCGCCATGTTCGTGTCGCAGGCCTCGTACTCTTTCGCCAGAGCCCGGGGACGGCGCATGACACTACCTTCATTACGTTGGAAGATGAAACCGGACAAGTACAGCTCATTGTGTCGTCTAGCGTGTCGCAGGCTTATCGTAAGCCCTTCCTGCAGGCGAGCCTGCTCGAAGTCGGTGGTCGACTACAGCACGAGAAAGGCGTTACCCATGTCATCGCCGAAGACCTGGTCGACCGCAGCCGGTGGCTAGGCAGCCTGCGAGCGCCTTCTCGAGACTTCCGATGAACGAATCGACTCCACGGCTCGACCCGTTCTACTACCTGCGTTACTTCGAACAGGCCATGCAGTGGCTGTCGCAATGCTATGACGACCTGTGGAATGAGGAAGAACGCGGATTTCTCGCCACTTTCTCCCTATTGCCGCAACCCTTGCGCCCGCTACTGGTCCGATTGATCATGCGTCGGGGAAACTATTCAGGCGCAGTCGCCTGGATTATCCGGAAATTGGTGACCTGCAGCTCGCACTTGAGCCATTGATCCGTCTCTCCTGGATCGACCGCACGCCCGCAGTCTCTCTGGATGATCTTTTTCGCCTCTTCACCCGTTAAGAACTCACGAATAGTTTCCCCACCCTTCGGACGGCGACGAAAAGTGAGGCGTTAGAACTCGCGTGCTCGGACGTAACAACATCTCGCCCGCTGCACCATGGGTTGCCTGAGCAAGTCAAAATGCTGGACGTACGGATTGCCACGCTTTGCGTGCGGCTACGTGCACTGTACTTCGGCAACTTCCACCAAGAGTGGTCGGAATTCGTCTTGGTCGATCTTGGGATGTTCAAGTATGAGGCGTTCGAACTGACGACGACCTCCCGTGCATTTCAGTCGCGCGATCAGATGGACTCATTTTGGCGGCTGCTCGAATGCAGTGAGATGTTGCATCTCGACGCACCGCCAGCGTCAATCCTGGGCGCTATGCCTACCGTGTCATGCGACCACGGATGGCTGCGCGACCGGCAAGATCGATTGTTGTGTCGAATCGCTCAGCGCTTTGAAAAGGCTGGCGAATCTGATCGGGCGCTCGAGGTCTACCTTACATGCACTACCAGTGAGGCACGACTTCGCGCCGCACGTGTGCTTGAACGCTTAGGAAAGCCAGTAGAGGCGCTTGCTATTGCGGATGAGGGACTGAAGGCCCCACGGGACGACACCGAGCGGCACAAAATGCCGCGCATCGCCCAACGGTTACGACGACGCTTGCAGTTGACGCAGCTCGTGGACCGTCCTATCAGACCTCCACAAATGTCGCTGTCATTGCCCCTGCCCGATCCTATCATCTCAATAGAGCGATACGTGCGTGACCAACTATCTGACGAAATGGCGCCAGCGTTCCATGTCGAGAATACGCTGCTCAACACTCTTTTCGGACTGTTGTGCTGGGACGCTGTTTTCGCGCCCGTGCCAGGCGCCTTCTTTTACCCGTTTCACTCGGCGCCGGCAGATTTCACGACACCATCATTCCGCAACCGCCGCGCTTCGCAGTTTGCGGCCTGCCTGGATCAGCTCGAGGCCGGCACATATCGTGAAAGTATCCGTCGAACCTTTCGTTGCAAGAATGGCACCCGGTCGCCGTTTTTTTTCTGGGGCGCCGTCACCGAGGAACTTCGCGAGTTGGCCCTTGGCTGTATTCGGCCTGCGCACCTCAGACTTATTTTCGAGCGCCTACTATCTGGCTTACATGAGAACTGCACTGGCCTGCCTGATCTCATTCAATTCTGGCCGCATGAACGGCGCTACAGAATGGTTGAGGTCAAAGGTCCAGGGGATCGATTACAAGACAATCAGCGGCGTTGGATGTATTTCTGCATGAAGCACGACCTACCGGTTACTGTGTGCCATGTCTCCTGGACGCAAGCGCGGACTTGCCTCGCCAGAGGCCAGAGGGATTCAGCTCCCGGTTAGGATCGAGTCGCCTTTCTCCGCCTGTTGCTCGCAGCTTCACCGAATCGGGGCTTCTTCGTTCGAGTTCTCCGTGGGGCCAACTCTACTCCAGACTGGTCCGAATCGTCAGGGGGTTACACCTTGTGCGTGACGAGTGAAGCTGGTACGAATAAGTCGCGATACAGCCGACGGCTAGCGAGTGGAGAAATGGACACTCGTCTTCACAGTTCTTCCAGGCGCGACCATTTACAGGTGATGAGTCTAGTTCGAAGAGGGTATCTATATGACTGGAATCAGGATCAACATCTATATTGTTACCTACCGAAATCCGATCGACCTGAATAGAAACATAGCTAGCATACTGGCAAGTGGCGCCGATGTACGGATTAACGTTATCAACAATCATAGCCAGTTCTTCCTTGAGCCAAGTCACGAAAAGGCGGTAACGGTTTTACACAATAGCCTGCGGCCGGATTTTTCCACGGGGCATCTGTCTCGAAACTGGAATCAAGCACTGTTGCATGGCTTCAACGACTTGAAGAATCCCGCCAGCGATATTGTGGTTACCGTGCAGGACGATGTGCTCTTCAAGCAGAATTGGCTTCCTCGCCTGGTTGATATTCATCGCCAATATAACTTTATTACCCAGGGGATTGGAGATGCATTCTGCAGTTACTTACCGGAAGCGGTACGAAAAGTGGGCCTGTGGGACGAAAGATTTTGCTGTATTGGCTGGGGAGAGGGAGACTACTTTTTGAGGTCGCTGATTTACAACCGAGAGGGTTGCTCAATTAACGATCCTGCTCACGGACGACAACATAATGCACTAGGGGGAAACACCGTTCATGATCCTATGAGCTTCAATGGCGCAGCAGAAAGAGCTGATTCTTTATTGATAGCATGTCCGCCAATGAATGTTTATAGGAAATATACGCACGCTTCGAGTCAAGAATATTATGCGCTTGCTGAGGCAGTCTTCAGACACAAGTGGGGAGTGAGCGACCATTCCTG
>Ga0247777_1000242_pt1 | contig 14314 bp, 6 predicted proteins | sample UWRJL154409C5_FD_179937 | JGI IMG/M metagenome (GOLD analysis project Ga0247777, IMG submission 179937) | Plant litter microbial communities from Arlington Agricultural Research Station in Wisconsin, United States - UWRJ-L154-409C-5 | ecosystem: Environmental > Terrestrial > Plant litter >...
CCTCGTCGATCTTTTTCATCCCCTTGACATAGCGTGCGAACTGGCTCTCGATGGCGGCGTCCAGCGGCGCGTTGTCGACTGAGACGACGTCGCGGACTCGCTCCGGGGAGCGCAACGCCAGCGTCATGGCGGCCTTCGCGCCCCTGAGGGACTGTCAGTGGCGGCCGATCAAAAAGGAGGTCGAGTTCTCCGCAGACGGGAGGGGGGGGGACCTGCATGGAATGGCCGATGAGAGTCGGGTCCCGAAGACGGTGCTCGTCGAGAAACCCGGCCAGGTCCTCGGCCATGGCCGGGTAGTCATGGCGGGGGTCGTGCGGCGAGTCGCCATGATTCCGGAGGTCCTGGGCTTGCCGTCAGGTATCTTGAAAAAAGGGAACATACGCGCCCGAGAGCGAGGCCGACAAGCGTACCACCGCGTACACAGGTCTGCCCAGGTCACGGGCGAGAGCTCTAGTGCGTGGTCAGCAACGAATCCGGCCATAGGGCGGGTTTCTTGGCCGGATGCGTACTTGCTCATGCCCCTGTTGTTCTTCTTTGAGCCGAAGAGGCCGTGCAGGAACAATATCGGGCTGGATTGCCCGTCTGTCACTGGCGTCTTTGGTTCGTGGAGGTCAAAGGCGAGAGGAACGGCGCTGGCCGAGCTTGCAAAGCGTCGTGACGCAAAGAGTTGTCTTCTTCCCGGACGAACCAGCCGTACAGGTCTAAAGAGCGTGGCCGCCATCCTTGCAGCTTAGTTGGGTACGAAGTGCCGATTCGCATTCTCGAGACTGAGGGCTCTGAGGTCATCGTCGGCGCGCCCCCTGTTTTGCGCCGAATTTGAGAACCGAGGCTGACCGAAAAGCGTGATGGGGGTCACAGTGGGGGTCAAGCGGACCCCCTTGAGACGGGCACGCCGGGGTTCCCCTGAGCGCGACCACTATGGAAAGTACACACTACATCTATACACAGTAGGTCGAGAAGATCCCAACAAGATTTATGCACAAGAGCGACTAGATTACGCATGTACTGGCACTACCTGCCTCACCTCCCCACGATAACGCTCTCGGGCGGCCCCAGCGCGCTGCTCTTGACGCCGCCCAAGTCCACCACCAGCTTGGTCAGTACCATCGTCGGCTCCAGCAACCAGACGCGCAGCACATGCGTCCCGGCCGGCAGCCGACCGCCCAACTTGCTCGTCTTGACGTACGCGCCGGCGACGACGGCCCCGGCCCACCCGGGCGGCTCGCCGCCGGCGTTGGCCAGCGGCACCGGCTGCACCGTGGTCACCGGCCCGCCGTCGACGCTGAAGGCGTACCGGTTGGGGCTGGTGGGGTTGGCGTTCTCCGACGGCGCCAGGTACGCCGTCAGCTCCGGCGCCGCCGCCTCGCTAAAGGTCACGAACGGGTACGCCAGGCTCGGCCCCGACCCTGCCGCCTGCGACGCCGTCCGCGGCGGCAGCCGCACGCCCCCGTGCGTCCGTCCGTACCCCGGCAGCACTTGGTACTCGGCCCCCGACCCCGCCGCGTCAAAGTGCGCTGCCTCGACGGATACGTAGCCCGGCGCCTCGACGTGTCCCGCGAAGCCGGCCGGCGCCGCGAGCTTGCGCACCGGCACGAGGACGGTCGCTGCCGCGGCGTCCGCGGTCACGGTCAGGGCGACCGTGGTGGGGCCGGTGGGGGCGGCGGCCCAGTCGACTCGGACGAGGGCGCGGACGTCCGAGGGCGACGTGACGGTGCCCTGGGCGTTGGTGACGGACACGAAGGAGGTGTTGGACGTGATTTGGTAGGCGAAGCTGCCCGTGTCCCGGGCGAAGACGTCGATCCACCGCTGCTCGGGCGTATAGGGCGTGATGGCGCCGAGGGTCAGGGCGGCGGCGGCGGCGGGATAATTGGATGTGCCCCCCTGGACGACGACGCCCATCTTCCCGCCGCCGCCGCTGGTCCCCGTGACGGACGCGAGCCTCGGAATCGAGTCCTGCGCCGGCTGCTGCCAGTTGTTGTACCCGAGGTGCGTCTGGTCCATGAACTTGTTCCACTTGCCGCCGAGGAGGCTGTTCCAGCGCTTCTTGATGTCCTTGTCCGTCTGGAAGGCGGCCTGCGCCTGCTTGGCAAGCTCGTTGGTGCTCTGTCTCTTTTCGCCGGCGTACTTGGTCGCCAGCGCGGCCTTTGTGTAGATCTCAAAGACGGCCTTGCCTGCCAGGATCGGGTGCAGGACGACCTCGAAGAAGGACGGCTGCGTGGAGGCAGGGAGCTTGTCGTACACCGCCTGTGCGCTCTCGCCGAGTTTCACCCACTCGTCCAAGTTCAGCTCGGCCTCGTCGTAGTTAACGGTGCTGAAAGCGAAAGGCGTCATGCTCAGATCTTCGTACTTTCGACGCGCAACGAGCTTGCCGTACGTGGTCATGATGGACGACGCGGCTTCGGCGGCATCATCGCCAAACTGGAGAGCCGCCCATTCGGTCAGCCAACGTCGGGTGCTGGTCGGCTCTTGGAACTGCGCCATGTCCCATCCCATGGCCATGAAATGCGCGGTAGGTAATTCCTTTGAACCCGTTAGGGATGCCGTTTCGGACAAGGAGGATGCCCACCTGACTTACCAACCCCTTTAGATCACCAACATTTGCAATCCAGATGTTCTGAATCCCCCGATGATACGCCAAACTCATTTGCTCCCATGTCTTCTGGAGCTGAATCGTGTTTATCCACTTGTAGTTACGAGGATCTCCAACGTAGTCGAAGTGGTAGTACATGCCCGAGCCGCCCCGGCGGGTTGTCTCGTTGGCGATGGGGATGCGCCGGATGTTACCGCGGTTGTCGTCGCTCCAGAGCAGCGTGATGTCGTCCGAAACCTTCATACCGTTCTGCCAGTAGCCTGGGACCTCCTTGGGACATAGTCAGCCTCGCTCGCTTCACGCTCGCTTGCTGCTTCAGATACCTCGTTCCGGCTGCTGAATGCCGCCAGGGGCCACTCACCTTGTACATCACCCACTGTTGCGGGATGCTAGCCAGGTCTTTTCCCAGCGTCTGGGACAGAGTCGATTGCTGCCACTTGATCACGTCCTCCAAGGCGGCGCTGGTGAGTGTCGGGGACGCCGCGTCTCCCGACCCGCGCATCCCGAGCGTGTACATGGTAAGCCAGTTCTTGGAACGTTCCGCGCCCTCTTTCATGAAGGCCTGTACGCCTGCTTTGTTGCTCCCCCAATCCCAGCGGCCCTTCAGGAATCGGTTTTGCTCCTTGTCTGCCCTGGCCATGGGTTCGTGGTGACTTGTGCCCATGAACACGCCCCATTCGCTTGCTGTCGGTCCACTGCGTTCGTCGTCCAGGTAGAACATGCTACTCTGTTCCACATTAAGAATTTGGTTACTACCGTAAATGGAAAGGGCATAGAGTCGAATGGTACGAATCTGAGGCGAGACACTGGATTTCGTCCCCGAGACCCGTTTGTACGAAAGGGAAATTTAGGGGGGAGGGGGGGAATGGCATACCCACATGGCCGGCCAGAGGTAATTACCCCTGAGCCTGAGGACCAGCTCGAAAATGCGCTTGTAGAAGTCGGTCCCGAAGGCACTGCCATACTGGGAGTTCTTGAAGTTGGCATGGCCCCAGCCGGCTGTCAGATATCAGGAGTCAGCTGTTGCCCTGAACGGGAGAGCGAGAAGTGAGCCGGCTTGTAAGAAACCCGGGGGTAAGGCACTCGTCTTCATCTCGACGCTTGCTCGTAGCGGAAGGAGAACCCCAGGAGGTCATACTCAGCCCTGGATCTTCGTCGTTGAGGAATATTCCCCGGAACTTGACGCTGGGCGGACCGACGACGGTAGACGCCGCGCCAGCGCTGCGCACAAAGATGTGCGTTCGCTTCTTGGGCGGCGCGTCGGCCCAGTAGTACCACGGCGAGACACCGATGATCTCGGACACGGAATACGCGGCAAAGACGGAGCCGCGCAGGTCGCTGCCGGCGAGGACGAAGGCGGCCGCGACCCCGTCCCAGGGGGCCGAGACGGTCGTGAACGAGAAGGTCTCCCACTTGCCGGCCACGGCACCGGCGTCCACCTTCTTCGCCGAGACGAGGCCGTCGACGAGGCTCGACTTCCCCACGGTCCCCAGGACGATGACGGGACGGGACGACGTCTTCTTGGCCGCGCCGGCGAAGTCGGTCGACACGACGGTGGCGTTGGTCCCGAGCACACGCCCAAAGTCGGCGGCGAGGTCGTTGGCCACGCGGATCACGCCGGGGAGTTCGTTCGGCGACACCCAGATCTCAGGGGCGACGCCGGGCCCCGCGAGCCGAAGGCCGCCGGCTGCATCTTCGGTGAAGGCGAATAGGCTCGCCTCGGGACCGGCAGCCCGCACCGAGGCGCCCGGGAAGAGCAGTGACCCTGCGAGCGGTAAGAGCCTCGAGGGCTTCATCGTCACGTTACGTCTTAGTGCATGCGGTAGAGCTAGGGCGCCGCATCTCCGCTGCTAGGGAGACGGATATCTTTTGCTTCTATTATGCGCCGCATGGCGCGCCGGGAGACGACGCGCGCCTGCTGTGTGGGAGGGATACCCAGCCGGAAGGCAAGCGTCCCAGTGCCGGGGCCGCGATGCTGGGATGGCGGGTAAAGTGGTCGACATCTGGACAGGCGACATTGTTGGTGGGAAATACGGCGGCGGCCGAGCCTTCGAAGCAGCCGCAATCTATCCCGGCACGGCGCCAATTCCGGGGCGGACCCTTTTGAACGCCCTGGAAGACATCGCCGAGGCGGGAGGCAGAGCAGCGGCGGATGTCTCGGTCGACCCAAGTCACCGTCGTCCACCGCAAAGCCAGCTTAGGGATGTCGCCTGTTTTCTATCCTCTAGAGCGAACAAACCTCCCCGCCCTGCCGCGCTGCCGCCCAGAAATCCAACCTGACGCCGCCGTACGGGTCTACCCAGGTATATCCGTCATAATCATAGAAGCCCACGAGACGCCGATTCAGGACAGCCGCATAGGAAAGTTGGGAAGACAGGTCGTCGGCGTAACCAGTGACCAGTGGCCAGTGACCAGTGATGCGCGGACCGACACGCGTATGGTTCCAAGCCCCATATCCCGGTACCGACTGTCTTCGCGGTCGATATCTATCATCGACTTCAGAGCTCAGCCCACGTTTCCTCGTCCGCCTGCCCAGTGGCGAGTGGATCATGGGAGGTGTAGGGCCACCCTCGACTTTCTCTTCCGTTGTTTCCAAGCAGGAAGTCGGCCACGTGCTTCAGTGCTTCGAACATCTCGTCGCCCGTGGGTCGGATCTGCTCCTTGGGCAGGAGGAAACCGTACAGTCCGGTGTCCCTGAGTTTGATCTGGTAGCTGTACCTCGCCCCGATCTCGTGGTAGAACCAGTCGATGGCCGAACCGCCTCCAGACAAGAAGCGCGGCCGCGGCCCGGCGACTGTGTCCGGGCCTACGCCGTTGCAAGCCGAGGTGATGCGGTAGTTCAGCCCGCTGGATTGACGGATGGCCTTGGAAATGTGGAATGCGGCTTCTTCCAGGTTCTCCAGATTCGGAGGGTCCGTGTCGCACGAATAGGCAAAGGGGTACAGGATCTGTTGCGAATACGAGTGGAAGTCGACGAAGCCGATAATCTGCGAGTTCTGCTCTTCCTTCTCCTTCCTGGCCCAATTCGCGAGGGCCACGGCCTCGACGGCCTCGAAAGCGGACACGCCCGCATAGCTCTCCGAGCAGGCATCGGGCGTCGAGTTGTCCCACTCATAGCCAAAGGCGCGATCCAGGTCGAGACCGCGACATACGGGGGCCCCGGTTCCCTGGCGCGTCTTCCTCCAGAGTCGGTCGCCATTCCACGTGTATTCGTACCCGTCCGGGTTGACCACGGGTACCAGTACGAGGTCGAAGTTGTCGAGTATGTGCGTCACCAAGCGCTCCTTGCCGTAGGCCGAGATGAAGGACCAGGCCAAGTACGCCACGGTACTCGTGGAGATCCATTCCCGAGCGTGGAGCCCACCCGTGATGACAATCGTCTTCCTCGGCTCTCCGTCGCCCCCGTCGTCCTTGCAGGCGACGCCCAATCGCAAACCCGTGATCTCCCGGCCCTCGGCCGACCTGCCTAGGTTGACCGGGCAGACGAAGGGGAACATGGAGTCCATCAGTTGCATCCATCGCGCGATGACCGGCAGGGGTTGGAAGTCTTCGAAGAAGACATCGATGGTTCTGGCGACGTTATCCGGATGGCTATCGCGGGGATCGGAGAGGAGGGAGGAGTCGGTTCTCGTAGTAGGGCGCGATGCGCCGACGGCAGCGGCGAGGTCGGGGATCAGGATCGAGTACGACTGTTGGACCGTCGACGGTAGGAGCTGCAGCAGCAGAGACGCGCGATCTCTGTGCAGCCGAACATCGACGAACTCGTCGGTGGCGGCCCAGACATCGACGGGGCCGGAGCTGCCGAGACGCCGGAGCGCGTCGGCCAGAGCTGTCGGGTCGTCCGTCACATTGAAGCGCAGGACCGTCTCCCCGTCGAATTGGGCTCCGACCACTGGCCCCCAGAGAAGTGCGATGGAAGCGAAGAGGGCCGAAAGATGCATTATCCTCGACAACGACGACGCGAATCGAGCCTTGGTCGTGGCGAGGTCGGCGGTTCGGGATTGCTTGGCCTGAGGGGTTTCTACGAGTGCTCGCTATCTATGCGGGCGGGCATGCAGCCTCCTGTCGATCGACCCCGGGCCGAGGCAATGAGGTGCCGCCGACTGCCGGGCAGCCCTGGGAATCCTCGAAAGACACCGCATACACTCCGTACGTCGTGTGCAGTCATGCACGCAGGTACTGCTACTGTAAGTACTGTACCTATGTAACTACAGTAGGATCCAGAATAGGGGTCTCCGTACGGGTGCTCGTACAACCCGGTCTCACCCTCCAGGCCTTCATTTTAGTCGCGGCCCGGATTCCAGAGTTACTTTCTGGTGCAGTCCACACTCTCGTACCCGACTACGGACATGTTCTGTACCGAGGACGGATTGCGCATCCCTCGCGCTACCCCTGTCTCGGCCTAAGTACTGTATGTAACGGCCCCTCGCTGCTGCTACACGTACAACCTATTTACTCCGTACTGTATGCTTTGTACTTTGTAGATATCCAAGCCTCAATGGGCCTGGGGATGGCTTCCCACTTGGGTGATCTGGGCGATCTGCCATGGAGTGTACTGTACCCAGGGCTAGTTAGGTAAATTAGGTACGAAGTACAGTAGGTACACAAGCACAATGATTTTGATGGACAACCTTGTCTGGCACCAAAGGGCAGGAGGTCCCGTCTGACCTTTCTCGAGCCCTGGTGAGCCCGAGCTGAGGAGGCTTTGGGCTGCGGAAAACAGTTGCCAGCTGGCGCAAGTAGTTGGGTGAGGTGGGTACTGTAGATTGGCCCCATTGGGTGGTTTCGCTTTCCCAGCCCCACAAAAGCTCTCCTGAAGTCCTTGTCAGCTCCCAGTGAGAGAGTCCTTGGAAGCTGGAAGTCCGGACCCGTGGACCCGCGTTGCGGGCGCATCCAATCAGCAGGCCTACCAAGGTGCGCCAACCTCAACGTCGACCCTATTTTGTCCTTACAGCGCATCTTGTCCGTTACCGTCTCCTTTCCGCATCGCCCTGGGCCCTTTCTCTAGGCTGAGCAATTCCTCCTCTGGACTGATGGCCTCCTGGCGGTGAAGAAGTTGTCCTCCCCACTCGCCGAGACAGCTGCCATGTTTGTCTTGCCCACCAGCCGCCGCCGCCTCCTGGGATGATCACCCGCTCCGACTCCGACTCCGAGTCCCACCCGAAAGCATGCCCTTCCTTCGCCGACGCCAAGTTGCCAGTCGGGCCAGCGAATCCGACATGCGCCGACACACATCTCTCCGCGATCCCTCCTCTTCCACCAAAGAGCCGCCGGCTCCGCCCAAGACCGCCGACGCTGCCCACAATCCCGCATCATCCGTTGCCTCAGACACTCCGCCGCGGATTGCCGTGCCCGCCCCGCCCGTGACACCCCCTAGCGACGGTCCGCTCTCCAGCAACGGTGCCATGCCGAAGATGGACGACCTTCCCACCAGGCCTGAGTCGCCGCCCATCCAGGACGAAACCCCCAAGCACCGCCGCTTCTCCATGCTCAGGTTTCGCAATGCCTCGGATTCCCAGCTGTCCGCTAGGGCGAAGCAGCACGCCGTGGCCGAGAAGCCTCCTCCCATACCGCGCCGTACGTGGGCCCCATCCCCCGTCGTGCATCGCCCTCGGGCTGGCCTCTCTGACGCTTTCATAGCACCCGACATCATCACCACCGCTCCCACCCTAGAGATGGCCCCGCAGAAGCGTCCGTCTCGGCTGAGGCTGGCAGGCCGTTTGGGAAAATCAGGCGAACAGTCGAAGAAGGACGAGGAAGACACGAGGAAAGATCGACGCAGGACGTTCGGGCTCCAGTCCTCGACCGTAGGCAAGCAGACCGTTGCCTTCAACGAACCGAGACGGCCGAAGTCGTCAAAGTCCCACGCGCCGGCGGACGAGAACGAAGATGCCGGTTCGGTCGCGGCTCTCCCGCTCCACCGTCTTTCCGAGTCGTCGATATCGGACGATAGTGCCGGCGACCACCCAGCCGTCGGCGCCTCTGCAAAGACGCAGCCGGCCCGCAGCAGCACCATCTTCCGCTTGACGCGCCGACGATCGAAGCATCCCGTGCCCCTCTTCCCGATCTCGCATCTGCAAAAGGCAAACGCACACGGAGACGGGGCGGCGTCCAGCTCGTCGCTCGCCCCCACGACGCCCAGTTCGATCCGCATGAGTACCTCCTCCTCGAGGACGTCGGGATTCGGCAACTCGGATACACCAACGCCCACTCGGCCCTCGACCGGTCGAGACGGCACTCCGGGGCCTTCTCCGGCCCGTGCTCTGTTCCACAAATCAAACCCTTCCCCGGCTTCCGCGCTCTTTCGACCCAACTCGCGGAATTCCGGGCAGTCGTCTCCTACACGAGCTTCTCTAGGCCTTAGGGGGAGATCCTCCACGCTGAGCTCCATGGGGAGGGAATCTATGGACGACCGCCTGGCGCCGCCAACGGCGCGGACGTCCATCTCGACGGGGCGCAAGAGCTTTGGCGACCTGCTGGGTCTTACCAAGCTGCGACAAAGTGGGGACGGTTTGTCGGTTCGCCACGGGACGATGACGCCCGTTACGCCGGGTTCCAACACGTCCAAGAACAACTCGCTCCAGCTGCCCAGGGAGTCGATTACCCTGCCGGAACGCAGGGACGATGACACCCCGGCCAAGTATCTGTCTCGGCTGGAAGAGGTTGTCAGCCGCAGCATCATCGCGAGCGCCTTGTCGAAATCGGCCGACGCCTTCTCCCAAGCCGTCCTCCGGAGCTACATGCGCGGCTTCAAGTTCTTCGGCGACCCGATGGACATGGCGATCCGGAAGCTCCTAATGGAGGCGGAGCTGCCCAAGGAGACGCAGCAGATCGACCGGTGCTTGCAAGCCTTTGCCAACCGCTATCATGAATGCAATCCCGGCGTCTACGCCTCTCCCGACCAGGCCTACTTCATCGCCTTCTCTCTGCTGATCCTGCATACCGATGTCTTCAACAAGAACAACAAGCACAAGATGCAGAAGGCCGACTACCTGAAGAACACGGGCGGGGAGGGCATTTTCGACGAGATCCTCGAGGTCTTCTACGACAACATCGCCTACACGCCCTTTATCCACGTCGAGGACGACTTCGACATCAACGGCGAGCGCATCGTCACGCACAAGTCCAAGAAGAAGTCCGTCTTTCCCAACGCGGTCGCGCAGGACGTCAAACGGGTGTCCAAAGAACCAGTCGACCCCTACACGCTGATCATCGACAACAAGCTCGATATACTGCGACCTGGCCTCAAGGACGTCATGCAGTTGGACGATCGCTACAGCTACCTGGGGACGGCGACCAGCCTCAATCTCAAAGAGCTCCAAAACACCTTTTTCCGGACGGGGATCCTTCAGATCGTCTCGGCAAGATCGCGCCCCGACGCCTTCATGTCGGAGCAAACCGCGACGAACCCGGAAGGAGCGCACCCGGGGATCGTGGATATAAAGATCACCAAGGTGGGGCTGCTATGGCGGAAGGATCCGAAAAAGAAGAGGACTCGTTCGCCCTGGCAAGAATGGGGTGCCATCCTTACCGGCGCCCAGCTCTACTTTTTCCGGAACACGACGTGGGTCAAGAGCCTCATCCACCAACACGAGACACACGTCAAATACGGACACGACGGTATACCCGTCATCTTCAAGCCTCCGCTGGTGCAGTTCAAGCCGGACGCCTTGATATCCACAGACGGGGCCGTCGCCCTGTTGGACGCCGACTACCGGAAACACAAGCATGCCTTCACCTACGTGAGGCACGGCGGTCTCGAAGAGGTCCTCCTGGCGGACACCGAGGCGGAAATGAACGACTGGCTCGCCAAACTGAACTATGCGGCGGCCTTCAGGACGTCCGGCGTGCGGATGCGGGGGGTCGTCGGGGGCAACTACGAAGGGCAGAATCGCAGGGCCATGAGACGGTTGGACTCGGACTCTACCCAGTCGGTCCAGACGCCGACCGGGGAGGTCACCATCACTCGAAGTCGCATCGACCACAAGATGGCGCAAGACATCTTGGCCGCTCGAAGGGAAATAATGTGCCAGAAAGTGGACGAGGCCAACGAGAAACTCCAACAGGAAGAGCGAAAGCTTGACGTGCATCTGCGCAACGCCTGGCACCTCCAGATTCTCGCCCCGATCCAACCAAAGACGCGAGACCAGATGCTGCTGTCGGCGGCGCGGATGGCGGCGCAGCTGAAGTGGACGCGCATGGAGATCTGGAAACTCAAATGCCATCGCGACATCCTCCTCCTGGACCTGGAGGAAGAGCGCCAGCTGCTGGGCTTGGACTCCGAACCGGCCGTCGATGCCGTGTCTCCGGAGAAGGCCGTCTCGATCCTGACCCGGGAACCCTCCAAAGCCAGCACGGCCATTCAACGCAGCCCGCGGTCCCCCATCCACCTGTCAACCCATCGGGACTCGGTCATCCATGCACCCCTGGATGCCGATTCGCCGAGGTCTGAGCTCTTCCAGACGCCTCCCACGAGCGCCACGGCGGCAAGTTTCCACCGACACCAGAATTCGTGGGATGTATCCGGCTCCCCTCACGATCGAGCTAGCCTCCGCAAGGCATCGGTATCCAGCGCCATGTCTTCTGGTAGCCTGTCCATCACGGCAACGCCGCCTCACAATGCCCTTGGGCCCAGATCGGGACCGGAAAGCAACGCTGTCGAGGACCAGCAGGTCGAAGTCGACGCGGGCGAACAGGGTCTCCTTCAGTTAGCCGGTCTCCTGGACGTGTCGGCGAGCAAGAGCCCCAGGGGCAAGACGTCGTCCTCGGCGATTGAGGAGGGCGACGCCCCGGAGAGGCGGGAGCAACACAAGAGCAGCGGTTCCGCAGAGAAGCCGGACAAGAGTAAGATCCGCCGGAGCCTGCAGCGCACTCTTAGGGAGAGTGCTGGTCACCTGTCCCACCACAGAAGCAAGCGGGGCAAGGAGCCGGCGCCCACCGGCGCAGCGGAGGAGACCGGCCGCGAACCCGACGTCCTGACGCGCGGCTCCGGGTCCTTTGTGGTCCACGGCAAGAAGGCGTCGGTCATCACCTTTGGCGGTGACCTGCAGGGCATCTCCCCCGACGAGCGCCTGCGCCAGCGCAAGTCCCAACCACCCGCGCCCCGCGCCGAAGAAGGAGCTCTGGCGACCGGCGAGAGAGCCGAGGCCATAGGCGACTATCGGGCCGTGCTAAAGTTGGAGCGCGGGGGCGAGAGGCGCGAGTCGGCGGCGAGCGCAAGCACTGCGACGGCGCGTAGCTTCCGCGAGTTGCACCGCAAGTACTCGTCGGCTCAGGCGGCCAAGTCGTCGGGCGGTAACCTCGCCGTGCCCTCGGACGAGGACAGCGACGCCGCCGTGAGCTTCTCCGACGGCCGCGGCACCCCGCTCCCGCCGCTGGAGTCGGACGTCGAGGAGGAGGACGGTGGCGACGACGAAGACGACAGCGACTCCTCGGACGGCGACGAGAACAACGAGACCGACGACGGCGGCACCGTCGATGACGACCTGGACCTCGACGACGCACTCCTCAGTCCCGGGACCCAGGCGCAGTTCTTCACGCCCGACCCGCCCGCGACGCCGAATCCGGCCACAAGCGAGATGGGCGACGACGAAGAGCGTCTTTCCCACCCTCCGCTGCAGGCCGTCGGCGCCTAGCGGTCCTCGACCTTCAGACACTCTCAACACTGAGCAGCATGTCGGACCGCTCGCATACCACCTGCAGAGCAGCGTCGTCGTCTTTGCTTATGATATACCTACCGGACGGCGAGGCTGTTTTTTGAAGCGCAAGGGCGGTGGCAAATGTATTCCTAATCCTGTCGAAGAAACAATATAGACTTGAACGAGGTCCAAAAAAAGCGATGGTTAGACGGCGGGTGAGGATGCTGGTTCCACGCGGACAGAAAACGGGATGGTGGAGTTGAGGACGGACTTGAATCGGGCTGGCGCCCAGCGTACGAAAAGCCGTATGGCCGAGAACTTGGCCGGTCGGGCCTAGCGGGGGACCAAGCGCGACACCGCGACGACTCACAGAGCGTGAGCCGGGGACGGATGGGACAAGACGGAGGCCCGTCACGGAGAGGTCGGCCCCGACGCGGGAACACACCAACGGAGGCAGCTCCTGGGGATTCGGATGGACCGACGGACGGAAGGGCAGGGGAAACATACGACTCTACACCCGGGGGCGCACACCGGACGGCGGCGCCGGCTGGCAGGCATCATCCATCATCATCACGAATCCTTCCTGTGGGTCGCGTAGTCGGCGAAATGCATCCCATGCTTGATACACTTGAGCGAGAAGGGAGGGAGATGCGCATCCATTCTGCTGTGAGAACGCTCATGACGTGATGATTTTGCAGATGGCGCCGAGGGCTTCCCCTTTGCAGAAAGGGACGATGCGTCCCGGCTATGCTATGCTGCAACGTTGCGTCTACTTCTTCCCCTTTTTCTTCTTGCCGCCGCCACCGCCGCCGCCGCCGCCACCGGCCCCGGAACCGCCGGGCCCGGCGCCTGCGGTCGCCGCCTTTTCGACGCGCACGGACCCGGCGCCGCCGGCCAGCTCGAGCGTCTCCTCGTCGGGGCCGGCCTTGACGATGCCGCCCTGGGTGGCCTCGGCCGCGCGCTTCTTGCCCTTCTTGCCCTTGGGCCGGTAGCTGCTGCGGTCGCGCAGCGGCAGCCAGCGCTCCGGGTCCGGCCGGCGCTCCGGATCGTAGTCCTTGGGCAGGCGGCGGCGCCGCTTCCGGGCTGCTGTCGCCGCCGGCTGCCCCGCATCGCCGCCGGGGCGGTCGTCGGCCGCGCGCTTCTTGCTGGCGGCGGCGGCGGCGGCTGCGGGCGGGGCGGGCAACACCGCGACGCCGCCGGCCAGGAGGGCGGCGGCGTCGACGCCGTGCGTGAGCCGGTCGACGGGCGTCAGGGACGCGAGGTGGGGCTCGGCGCGGGTGTAGTCGGTGGTGGCGAAGGCGGCGACGAGGCCGGCGGCGGCGGCGCGGTCCGGGTCGGCGGCGGCGTCGGCGAGCTGGGCGAAGTTGGCACCGGCGGCCTCGAGGTCAGCGGGGTCGGATGAGCGTAGGAGCGCGACGCCCGCTTCGCGGAGGAGGGCGGCCGGGGCGGGCGCGGGGCGGGCGCGCCAGTGAGCGGCGGCGCGGGCGAGCTCGGCGCGGGCAGCGGCGGTGCGACCTTGGAGGCGGTAGAGGGCGACGGTGAGGGCGACAAGGCCGGGGGAGAAGCGCAGGTCGGCGGCTTCGGGGGGCGCGGTTTTCCCCTCAAGGCGGCGGAGGAAGGCCTCAACGAGGCCGGCGGCAGGCGCAGGGTTGCGCGCCTGTAGGTACAGCTGGACGACGGTCAGGAGGAGGCCGACGTCGTTTGGGCGGGCGTCGAGCTGCGGGAGGATGCTGCGGAGGGCCTCCTTGCCCGTGGCCATGCGTGTCTTGGCGGCGGCGCGGAGGACACCGAGGTTGACGGCCTCGCGGGAGGCGGGTGGAGGGCGGCCGTCGCCGTCGAGGCGCTGCGCCATGCGCAGGCGCACGCCGTCGAACTTTTGGCACTGCAGCTCGAGGACGGACTGGTTCTTGCGCAGCGCCTCGGCCTGGAAGTCGAAGAGCCGGTCGCCGCCCGACGGGGTGCGTATCGCCTGCCATATCCGCTCGGTCAGGTAGGGGTTCGTTTGCTCGCCCAGCGCAAGCGCGTTGCTCTGCGCGACCGTCTTAGTCGACCCGTCAGATAGCCTAAGCGAAGTAAGAGTCAGCGG
>Ga0247777_1000243_pt1 | contig 14283 bp, 17 predicted proteins | sample UWRJL154409C5_FD_179937 | JGI IMG/M metagenome (GOLD analysis project Ga0247777, IMG submission 179937) | Plant litter microbial communities from Arlington Agricultural Research Station in Wisconsin, United States - UWRJ-L154-409C-5 | ecosystem: Environmental > Terrestrial > Plant litter >...
GGCCACCTCGCACGCCCCCGGCGGCGGCGAGGCCCCTGCTGCCCGTCGGTCCACGACGGTGACGGGGCAAGATGAAATTGCCCGATGAAAAGGAGATTTTGGACAGGGACCACCCCTCGACGCGTGCTTCGCGCATATGCAGCGTCCGCGCTTCCCTGCCCCTTCGCAATAGCAGAGGGAGGGGGGGCTATAGGAGAGGGCGGGCTAGAAAGGGTTCCAGAAATCCGGACGTTGGGAACGACGGCGTTCAAGAGGCAACGGCGTGCTCTCCAGGACCGGGTCGCTCGACTCCCCAGTTGTAAACAGCGCCATGGGGGACGTCTCGACACCGTATAAAAAGACCTCGGGGCGGCTTTGAACCTTCGACGGTCGCTCAAACAGTGCGGCCGTGCACGTGCGATTCGGGTTGCAAGCCTGAGTCCCATCGCCCCTTCTGAGCGCCCCGTACCGTGCATGTACTCGTACACACCGTCGCATGCCGATGTGGTGATGGGCAAGGTGTCGGTACATGGCCTCGTATAGGGAGCGCCCGAGCTGAGGGGACGGCGAGTACTCGTAGTGTGGCCGCCGTGTGAACGTTGGTCGCGATGCGGGACTCGGGGCCGTGGTAAAGTTGTCCAAACCCGGGGAAAGCCGCCTTCGGGAGACTCTGGTCTGCCACCGCAGCCACTCCTGATACTCGTCTCAGGGCCGCCCGCTTGGCCGTGCGGGTACAGCTGTGAGGCACCAGAGCTCCTCGTATAAAAACATAACGGACAGTCGTGAGAGGCTTTGCACTCCGAGCGCTGGGACCCTGGAAATTCAAGAACTGGGGAGTGGGAAGCGCAGCGCCGGCGGAAAACACAAGACACAGTAGACACCGGATTGAACCGAGGCAGGGCGGGACGAAAGAGGTTTGGAGAGTTTGGCGCCCAACGGCGCCCGCTAGTCCTTTCCCGTCCTTTCCTTTCCCTTTCTGTCGGCACCTTCCCTGGCCGTCGAGAGGAATGACACCCGGGGCAAGTGCAAATGCAAAACCTCGACGTCTTTTGCTTTCATTTCACCCCATTCTAGAATCTTTGGTCGTACCTCAGGTATGGAGGTGATGTCAGAATACTCCTTCATATGGATGTGCAGGTGGGGCTTGGGAGACAGTGAAGTCGTTCCCCTTGGCAGCTGAGTCTGTCTTGCCGTCCTCAAGCGCCTACTTCGTACTACTACCTCCCTCATACCACCGTAGCGAGCGTAGGTAGGTCATCTGTGAGCCCGGAGGGAAGTACGAGTAATGTGCCGTTGACCAAATGAGGAAGATCCTTGTCCGGGCACATTCGCCTCTCGGTCCCGTCCAGCAGCACTCGGGCTTGGCTACTCCGTACTGTCCGTGGCATCTGAGAGGCTCGAGAGGCTTCCCCATACGAGTACGTAGTACAGAGTGGTCGCATCCCTGGGTTGCTCGCTGCGGCTCTCCAACACGATCAAACACTGACAAGTGCCAGGGCTCCGGGGTCAGGCCTTATCTCGGCGATCTCGACCAGGAGCAACGTCGAAAACCGCCCGCCATGCGTCCGTGTACCCCGTAATGCAAGGAACACCGTCGCTGCCAGCAGTCGCGCCAAACGTCGTCGGGCCTAGTCGGACGTGCACCGGCGACGATGTACCAGACTTGTCGAGCTCGTCTGCGATGGCTCCCGCACGACCGCAGACCGAGACCCTCCGTCCGGAACATGCCATCGGATCCTGACCCTCGGGAAGTCGATGCGGCTCCCTGGCCGCTTGGGCGGGTCGACGGCAAGGTGTAGATCCGCGTCGCTCGGTTCCGTCTCACGCCGTCCTCAGCCACGCGGCCCATGTCAGGGGCCGGGACGAGCCACGTCAGATGCAACGACGGGAAAACATCAAGCAGAGGGCTTGACCTGTTGAATCATCCTGCCATCTTGCCATCCCCCCGCCATGGCTGTCAATGGAAGTGTTACGATTTGTCTCCAAGCCATCCGTGATCTGACCCAGGGACAAGGAACTGTGGCTGGCACAGTCGGGATTGGTGGAGCAGAAATTCTCGTCTTCGAGTAACTACCTCTCGCCAGTCCTTGTGGTCGCCGCCCCTGTGCTGCGCCTCAATCGCTCCCAGAGCCGAGGACAAGGGCCCGAGGGCCGCCGAGAGGACCGCCGAGAAAAATCCCAAACCGAAGAAAGCCCTTCGGCCACCGACGACGACAGAACACCGTGCCCCGCAACCCCGGGTGTGCTCCGGCATCCTGACCGCGAAAGCCATGACTCGGGGGACAAGCCTCAGCTACGTGCACGGGCCTGCCCTGACTGCCGGCCGGGATCCTCAACCCGGGAGTGACCCTCGCTGGCCTGTGCTCGGCGTCGACACTCGTATCACGGCCTCGGATGCGATCCGCCAGTTCGAGATGATAGCTGGTTTGGGGGGCCCCCCATCGACAAATCGAAGAGAAAGGCCGCCCGACCGGTTCCCCAAGGTCCGGGTTGCGCGAGGATCGTTCGGCCTCGACCTCGACGACCTTGGGTATTTTGGGTTCTTCCAGGATCGATTCACAATCCCTTGTATCGGGCACCCGCTCGCCTGGTTCCCGTCGGCGGCCGCGCCGTCCATCGTTTATCGGGTCGAGATTGCAGCGGGCGTTCCGGGGACATGGCTGGACTTGGTGAAACGTTCTAACTGCACATCCGGCTGAGAATAGGCCTCGGAGCCTTGCACCATCGACGTCTCTAGCGCCCGGCTGTCAAAGCGTCTGTGCCCGCCTTCGACGCTATCCCGGCCCTGAAGAACAGGACGTCATTGCGTGGTGCAAACGCCAACCAAGCTAACTTGCCAGCAAATCTGGGTGTGCACACACCAATATCGCCGGTCTACTGCCCTGATGCACAGAGACGTTCCCGCCACGCCTGATACAGGAACGGACGCGCTGCTCAGCCCGTCTTCAGGGCAGTGGCGCCGGGGCAACCCGGTTTCGGCGGGGGAGGACGCCATGCTGTCTTTGCCATTGCCATTGCCATTGCCATTGCCATGTCATGTCATGCCTTGGGGCGCGGCGCGGAGGCACTCATCGCATCCCGGAAGAGATACCTGAGGACCTGAGTTATACCGGTGGGATCATGACTGGTCACAATTCTCCCTGCCGCGCTGGTCTGACTGGTAGACCGGCTTGACCGGAACTTCGATTCGCCGTCCACGTCGTCGTGCAAACAAAACGCCCTGGGAGCGGCGCAAGCACCTGCATGCTGGGCTCGCTCGGCTGGCTCACCTGCACCTTTGGGCACACGTACCCGATTGCGAATGCCCGATGAGAATCGGAAAGTTAGCCCGCTGATTGGGAACGATCCTGGGAGCGTCCGCATCTGACTGGAATCTTGGGGACGATCGGGCCTATCGCGGGCAGGGCGAGATGCGCAACCCACCTCGACTGCACTCGGTCTTGCAGCCGCCCGCCGCCGCCTTTTCCCAAGACGGCTTGGCTCGCCGTTCCCCTCCGAAGCCGTCAACCAACTCGGTCACGACGCCGGGGACGCAGGGAGCCAACCATCGACCTCTCCCCCACGCAGCCGGTCTTCCTGTTCGACTCCTTGTCTCAGACATATCGGACGGCGACCACATGGCCACAACGTTCAGAAGGTGCAAAATGATCGCAGGTCGTTGGGAGCGGAGCAACGTCGACTGCTGCGCTGCACAGGTTGTCCAGTCCACGTGCGCCCCTCTCCGCCCCTGACCGCCATTCACGGATAACGGGACGCTTGGGGGGGGGGAGTCACACACGTTGGAGACCCTGCCATGTCCCCCCATCAGACGACCCGCCGACTGCTTGGATGCTTGGCAGGAATCCAGCTGCTCCCCTCCGCCCCTCTCCCCTCGTCAGGGACCCTGCCGGTCACCATTAGTTGGTACGACGCAATGATCCCGTGCTCCCGCCAGTCTCCATGACACGAACACGAAGCAGGCGAGGGACAAAGGTGGTACTGCCGACCACGACGCTGTCAATATGAAGCCACGGGTGGATAATCCTGGCCATGACCGACTTCCCCTTTCAGGCGCGCACATATTCGTGAAGGACGAGACTGGGCCACTCGACGGACGACAGCGGCCGCCCTGTTGACAATCATGCCGCTACCCTGCCGGTAGGCAGGCTCCAGACAGAATCGACTGCAACGTGCATGCCGGCTGCACGGAGGAGATACTCGACGCGGCCATCCTCGGAGACGTCCCGGTCCTCGACACGCCGAGCCTTGGGGGCCGTCCATGAAGCCGTGTTCGAAGGCCTGCCTGGCCATGACAAGCTCTTCATCACCATCCGGATATGGACTGGGTTGCCAGTGTCAACGTTGTCGCCAGTCCCCGTCAACAGGATTTACGTAACCTAGTCAACGACAGGGACGCCTTGGTGGTTGTGTTCTGTTATGGCAAGAAGCAGCAGGGAGGGAACGCGGCAACCTGGTCTTCGGGAATTCGCCATGTAGAGGGCCGGCAGCCTCGGTCTGTTGTTCGTGCCGTGCGGAGGGAAGGCCCTTTCGTGTCTCTGCCGTGCTTCGTACACACCTTCACAAAAGTCGTCAACTGAACTATCAGTCTATCAATGCACGTCCGGTCACTTGAACGGCGGTCCCGACCCGTGGCGTCAACCCGGTTTTGCGACGCGCCGCCTACCCCGGAAGCCTCCCATGCTGTGCGAGCACCAGCAAAGTCCAGCGGGGGAGGGTGGGAGGGAGGGTACGAACCCCCCGTCGGGCAGAGGCCCAAAAGGGCCCTCAACAGGTTGCATGATGCGGGCGTTGGAAGCACTGACGCCGGCCCAATGGAGATTCGGTGTCATATACGATGACCCGAAGGTGTGGGAGCACAAGGGAACGAGGTTGGTCTACCACAGCATCGCCAATCTTGCATTTCGGTCAGGAGCAGCAAAAAGGGCGGCCGTAGACGCCCGGCCCGTGGCAATCCAGACGGGGTCCCCGATCTCGTGGCCTTTCGGTTCTGATTTGCTCACAAATATTCCGGTACCCGTCACGAGGAGCGCCGCAGATCTGGTAAGTATCAGCCTCATGGGAGGCACAATGCTACACGTCGGGACGTCTCTCCAGATCTCATCTGGCAGAGCGGGAGTTCACGCCGTGGTTGCGGCTACCGGCAGGACCAGGGACGGGGCCAAGCTGGGCGTCGAGTCGCACAGCAAGTCGGACAAACATGCCACGATGGACGGAAAGCCCGTCTCCCACGCGGCCCGTCGGAGATGGCAAATGGACTCCCGCAATGCCCTGACCAGCCCCTGGCGCTTTCCCCCACCGATGTACCCAAGGCAACGCGCGTCCCCTTCGTGCACAGGGAGACTGACCGACTGGGGCATGGGCTGCGTGACCACGAGACCACCTACCCAATATCAACCTCAACTCCGTCATGCCAACGGCCGTTGACTGCGGCAGTGCCTGGCAACCCCTCGGCAACAAGGGCACTGAGGCTTGTGAAGGTACTCCGTACCGAGGCCGTCACCGCCAGAGCATGGAAAGTTCCCGGCCTTACTTGCCACGACGTCACGCCGCCTGTTTCATTGCTTCTTCGCCGGACCATGTCGCGAAAGGTCGTGTTCCCCGACCCAGGTTGCGGTGCCCACTCAGCCAGGCGCCCCTCCAGGGTCGCGTAGGTATTTAACCCTCGTTTAGGAAACCCCAAGGCTCGGTCATTAAAAGGGGGCATCTCGTGGGGACTTCGTGGGGACGTCCGCTGTGTCCGGTTCCCTTGGTCGTCGCCATTGCCCTAACGCCACTTTATGCCACTTAGGCGAGGCTGATATTACCCACAACGCAAGGATGACAGGTCGGAAGCGGTTAGCACTTCGGCATCGGCAGCACACATCAGCAGCCGAGGGTGCCGCCAGGCTCGTGCAGTCCCAAGTAAAGTACTGTGTACAGTAAGCGACTGGGCCGAGCCGGCAGTGTTTGGATGCTGACATTGCCTGGGAGAATATCCCAACGTTGGCAACCCGATATCTAGTCGCCGTTAGGTTATCGTATGGCAGGGAAACAACAAGTTTTCCCCATGACATGTTTCGTGCGACTCCAGGTCAAGGAGTTGCCCTTCTTGAAGAAGGTCAGGTAGATACCGAGGATACCTAGCAAGCACGGAACCGCCTTCAGCTCCAAAAACCCCCCCTTGCTACAGTATGTAAGTCCGACCCCTAAGGTATGGAAGCGACCACAAGTCCCTGGCGTCGATATCCGATGACAGATAATGCTCGGCTCGGCTCCACCTTGTCGTCCACAGGACTGGACGGGGTGGGACGTGCCAACGAGGCCGGTCTTGCAACGGAGTGGTGCATCGGAACCCATGCGTCATACTGGGTCCGCGCTATTGCTTCTCCAGGCCTTGTGGAGAGCACTCTCGGGAAGAGTGTCGAGTCGCGACAACACCGGCGCTAGCAACGGTACCGAAATAACGGCCATCTGGCGACATCGACTTGCAATCCCTTGGATGACAACGCTTGGCGCGATTCGTACCGTACACAGTACACAGTACAGTAGGTGGACGAGTTGGGGGGGGGGGGGTGCCGGAGGAGAGGAGATGGCGCTTGCCATGGCTCGGCACTAGCATCGTCAACTGGCTGTCTCACTGCCCTAGCGGCTCCTGTCAAGACACTGTGACAGCACACCAGGGTCCTTGGCCGCAACGGCGTTGTGGGAATCGGGCAGTGTGCTCCGCTTCGACCGAGATGAGAGGGGCGGAGAGGAGACTACAACGACGACGGACTGCGCGTGGGCGTGACCGTGACAATTCCCTTTTCCGGAGGACGCCCGCGTCTTTCGCGTCCGAAAAAGCAACCCTGGAAAGCCACGCTGCCCCCCCCCCTCCCCCCCCCCCCCCCCTTCTCTCGAGGCCGGTGCCGTCATCCGCTAGAAATCTCACCCCCTATTCCCGAACCGTTCTTGCCCCGGACGCGGTACCGATGACGATAGGGACGGATCCCCCGGTCGCTTCTCGAACGATGGCCGTGGGGTCTATACCACTGTTGGCGCTACCACGGTTCACGCCCAAGGCCCAAGCGTCCATCGCTCGCCTCGATGTGCTCCTGTCACATTTCCCGCTGACGCTCCCGCCAGGATGGCAGGGGAGGGGAGGGGCGAGGGGGGCGAGGGGGCCAAGGGGGTCCGCCGGCCGTTGCAGGCGAAGAGAAAGAATCCCCGCTGGCCATCCCCGGGAAAGGAAGATCCTCGCGTTTTTCGCGGCGAACTGGCGTTTTGGGGTCTTCTCCCCGCCCTCGTCTGAGAGATCGACGAGATGCATCCCGTCCAGACCGCCTGTGTGTCGCGGGGAAAAACCTGCCTCTGGAAACCTGCCTCAGCCACCCGAGGCCCACTCCTTTTCGGCGGGGCGAGCCCATCGGCGAGGGGAATGCCGGGGACGGACGCCTCCCTGAACCGGCGGTGCGGTCACCCTCCCACACCGCGACGCAAACCGCATCGTCGGTCCATGGCCCGTCCGCCGGCTCGTGGCCCCCCCGGGGGAGTCCCTTGCGTCGGAGCGAGCCGGTGCCCTTCCTTTTCTTTCTCTTCTGCTTCGCAAATCAACGTGAGGCACGCCCGCCACGCTATCGGGTGTCCGGTGGGCGGTCCGGCCACTTGGTCGCGAGCGTTGCTTGAACGAGGCTGTGCTGGCGAAGAGGGGGAACGCGCCCTGTCTCAGAGCCTTGTCTTGCACCACCCCGTCCGGCCCAAATGTCATCCGAGCCAGTCGTCGTTGCCTCTCTATCTGACAGCTACAAAGTTGCTTTTCGGACCGTCGCGATATTTGTCACACCGTTGTCCCTTGTACACACCCCACGACGGGGACCACTTGGGAGAGGCGCCCTCGCCGAGACTGACCGCAAAAGCAACCAAAAGGGGGTCCCCATCCGGTCCCATCCGCCCCCGGTGCCTTGGACCCCTCGAGACACGTACGACTTTTGGCCACTGCCGGGATGGCACCTGGAGGCTGTGAAGGGCTCGATGATCCAGGACATCGTTGTATTTTGACAGGTTCGCCTGACATGTCTGTCTCACCAGGGCGGCGGTCACCGTCTCTCCTCGGGACAGCTACTACCGAAGCCAAACCCGACTGTGGCGTCTCGGGGTCCCTTGTATGAACATAGGCCCAGTGCGTCCGTCTCAGAGAACGACAATCCGTAGACTCAACGTGTGTGCTCTTGGACCACCGAGCCCGACGCCAATTCCAAATCCCGATGTCGCCGCTGGCCTATGCAGGGAAAAGCAATGCGCGCCCCTCTATCTCGTACAGTCGGAAAGCAAGTATACTGTAAGGAGCTGCCGGGTTTCACCAGCCTCCCCTCACTTGCCGCTTCGCAGCCTCTTCCAGAAGGGACGCTCCTTTGGCCCCGCCGCCGCCGTCGCAGCAGCCGCGGAGCCCGTCCTCTTCGGATCCGCCGCCTCTCCGACCCTCTGGAACGCCGCGTCGTCGCGCAGCTGCTCGTCACGGCTGGGGTCGACGTCGTCGAACTCGTACCCGGCCAGGTCGCCCAGCTTGTCGTAGAGCGGGGCGCTCGTGCCCCGCGGCGGTGGGGCGCGGCGGCCGTCCAGGTAGGCCGCTTCGTGCTGCATCTTCTCCAGGCCGCGGGCCAGGGGCGCCACCAGGCCGGGCAACGGTTGCTTGTCGACGCCGGCCTTCGTGGCCGGCGTGTCGCCGGTGGCGCTTGGCGGCGTCGTCGGGCGTGCGTCCCTGGCCTTCCTGTACAGACTGGGGTTGCGCGCCTCGAGGGCTGCCTCGAGCTCTTGCTGCTGTTGCTCGACGTCGCGCAGGCGTTCCGCCTTCTTGGAGGGCGTCAGGTCCGCAGGGGCGCTGCGCTCTTCGTCTTCCAAGACCCGGAGCCACTGCTTGTACCTCGCCCGGCTCTGGGCCTGCTGGTCCTGCGACTGAGGCGGCCGCTCTCGCAGGCTGTCGATATTGTCCTTGGCCGTCTGCATCATGCGGTCGCCCGTAATGTACTTGTCAAAAGACTGGGAGAACTCGCGGTAGTGGCCCTTGAGCACGTAGACGTGGCCTTCCCAGCCGCGCTGGCTGAACTGCTCGAGCAGCGCGTCGGCGACAGGGCATTCCCAAGGGAACTCGACTGCGCGGTCGTAGGCAACGACACAAAGGGCGCCGCGCCACTTGGCAAAGTGGCGGCGGCTGTGGTCGTCGGTGAAAGCGCGGTCGAGCAAGTCGAAGTTGTGCTGCAGGAAGGATACCGGCACGCGCAGGTTGACGGCGCCGTAGATGTGTGACTTGTCAAAGTCGGTAGGCGAGCGCAGGTCGACGAGCAAGATCTGGTTGGGCGCGAAGATCTCGAGCAGGTGGTTGAGGTGGCCCGGCAGAACCATCTTCGAGCCCTCTCGAGCCTTGGGTGCTTGGTCGACCATCGAAGGGTTCTGGAGGTTCTGGAGGTTGTCTGTCATGCGCTGCATCTGATACCGACGGTGGAACCAGGCCTACAACGTGTCAGCATCTCCGACGCTGGGATGGAGGTTCAACAACTCACGTCGATGTCCCTCGTTTCACACCCGAGGTTGGAGGCGTAGAACTCGGTCGCCGCCACACTCGGGTTTGGCTCTTGCCGGTAGTACTCTTCGAGCCGGTCGACAATGTGCTGTGCCAGCGCCGGACCGTCGGGGATGTCCTCCTCGCGGGCGAAGATGGTTCTTCTCGAACTCCGCTGCTGGTTCAATATTGCGACCCTGGTTATGCTCTCGTCGTGCCGGTTGTCAGACTGATAAGAGAGTGCCGTCCTCGAGCCGTGGCTGGTGAGTTGTCTCTGGGGGGGACCCAGGGGCTGACCCGGACTGGGTAAAAGACTGCGCAGACTACGCTGCGAGGTCGGCGACGGCAGCGCGCGGTCGTCTGCGAGTCCCAGCATGGGGTCTGTTCTTGTCCTCCGGAAGTCGGTTCTTGTTGACGCCGTTGCTGACGAGTACTGCGGTCCACGGAGTGACGGCGGCCGGGTTGCGACATGGTCCGAGGCGCGGTTGCGGAAGACGTTCGACACGGGCCGCTCGGTAGGAGTCATCGTGGTCCCCGACAAGACGGAACTGAAGTCATTGTCGTCGTCTTCTTCGGGGCCCTCGCTCTCCCGAACAGTCTGCGTGCCGGACTCGGCGACGGCGGTTTGGGATGGAGGCGTCTCCTTGATCAAGTTGTTGGATCGAATAAAGGCAACGAAGGAGCAGGCATGGTCCTCCGGAAGGAGATCCCACACCATGACGGGCATGGACAACAAAAGTAGTGTCGAATGGCTCTTAAAGACGCCCTGCACCTTGACATACTTGGCGAGGGCGGGGAAGCTCGCTAGCCACTGCTCCCAGGCGTTGAGGTCCAACTGTTGGTTGTCCTCCAGCGCCAGGGATATCATGACGTGTGGTTCGTCTTCGTTGGGCTCCGAGACAGCCACGGTATCTGGACCTCGCCCAGTAGGAGGATCCGTGTGGGGATCTTGGGCTTCCTGGGGAGGCGAGGGCGGCATCCGGTCGGCAGGGAGAATGCGCCCCCACTCGATGCTCGGCGCCTTGTGGTTAGACGTCATCATGAAGTGCACCGGCGTCGACCGGGCCTCGAAAAGCTTGCCATTTATAGCGATGGGTCTCGGGTGCTTCAACCGTGCAAGAACCTCGGCGTGTAGCATGGCGGCTGAGAACGTCCGGAGTCTCCACTCTCCGAGCACCTCGATGAGGGCGTTGGTGAAGGAATACCGGCCAGGGTCGGGGGCGATGGCGTCCCAGCTCGAAGCAGATATCGTCTCGGTGATGCTCTTGCCGTTGGGGAATGTGGCGCTAGCTGCGCCGGCGCAACAGTCCAAGAGGATCAGAGTATCCGACAGGGAGCGCTCGAGGAGCGTCTGAATGGCCGACCATTGGAGCCAAGGCGACGAGGAACGCCGGGTTGCGCACCAGGTGCTCTGCCTCGACTCGTCTATCCTCGCGTGGCCGCCGTAGTAGACGACAAAGAGCGTGTCGGTCGCCTCGTGCTCCTTGATGAGAGACCCAACCTTGAGCATCAGCTCGAGGTGCGAGTTTTCCGACGGGATGGGGAAGACGTCCGTCTCGAAGCGGTAGTCCTCTCGCAGACACCGCTCCAAGTCTTCGAGTTCCGGCAAAACGAACAAGTCGTCCGACTTCCAGTGTAGAAGTAGTGCTTGAACCTTCTTATATCGTTGCAACGACCGGCTGCGATTGGGGAACGCGCGCGTCGCCGACTACCAGACCGACTTGTCAGCACCGGCGGCCACCATCCGGAACCGGTTCTTTGGCAGAACGTACATCTTCAAGCGTCTTTGCAAAGGTATCAATATGCTTCACATGGTAGTTGACACGGCTGGTGTCGTGTGTCGCTGACGGGGCGGTATACTCGGCCGAGTCGGGGGCGTGCTGCTCCATGTTCACGTCAGTCTGCCACCGTCGTCTCTCGTCGTCGACACGCTCGTCGTCTGGACACGCAGCATTACATACAGTTGAGCTTGCGCTGCTCACGCTGCTTCCGTCGCCGCCCCGCCGCGCCCGAATCGTCACATACGGCGGGTCCGACATGGCTTGCCCAACGGTGTCGCTACATGGACGTCGGTCGGCGAGCGCACGAGGATATCGAAGATGACAGCGGGTCCTGCATTCTCTGACTGGAGGAGAAGCGATGGAAAGACCTTGCGGCAAGACACGTGCAACGCCCCAAATTCCCTGTTTTCTCGCTCCGCAGAGAGTCGCGCCCGTTGCCGCGAGGCTACGGCCTACGGCGTCGACTGAAGTCAGACGTCGGTCGACTAATCGGGCTTAGTGCGGGGATTCCGGTCTCCAATTCGGCCTCGGTGTCGACGTTCGGTCTGTCCGGATGGCCTACCCTGCGAGCCCTGCACAGTAGAGCCGTTCGCACAGCCACATATCCGCTTCGTGGCTTGCATGTCCGAGGCTGTGGCTTGGGGACCTCCCTCCCTTTGCTCTGCTGAACTTGTGAGTTTGCCGCATCGCTGCCAACCAAAGGCCCCAACGCCAAAGACGCGGTCTTTCGTTAGCCAGCATCGTAAAGGGACGACGCTTAAGGGTATCCTCCTCGTAGAGCTATCTACCTGGGGTATCTCCTCGGAGTGCCTCGGCGGCTTCGAGCACATCTCAGGATTCAACGCCTCCAAAATGCGGCAGCGGGTGACATTCTTTCACAAACCGGGAAGCTCCGTGGACCCGGCGACGCTCAAGATCAGCGGCACTGCATTGGATGGACCCGGAATCGAAGCTGCTCGTGAGGATAAGGTCACTCTTGCGCTCGATGAGCTACCCAGTGAGCTGCGCAAGATCCTGAGCGGCGCGGGTGAGCTGCACATACGATGGGTCAGCGCACGCGCTTTCCCGTCGACCGAGCCGCTGTACTCGAGACTGTCGCCTGGCTTTCATCTCTTCTACACACCGCAGACGACGGCCGACCTTGAGTCGTGAGAATCCTCCGATTTACCCTTCCCCTAGTATGAAGCTGACATCTTCTAGACCGCAGCTCTGCGCTTTCCTTGTCAAAGTCTTCGGCTTAGTTCACTGTTCGACACCTGAGGTGAACACAGAGACACCCCGGCAGAGGAGCGGAGCTAACGTGCATCAGGCCTCGTTTACTACCTTGCCAAACGATCGTTTCTCACACTCGACGGCCTTTCAGTACTACCAGCCGCTGGAGGATCTCCAACCCCTGGCTAGATATGTAGCCGCCGAGTTGTGTGTCGCCGGTGATGACGTGTGCGCCTCCGGAGTCGAGGAGCTCAGCAGTGCTGCCTCGCTTGATGTCTCATACGACACCATATCACATGCCTTGAAGGTCACCGCAGTCTGGTCTCACGGACGGCAACATTTGCAGGTCAGATCGCATCCAGGCCACCGGACCGAGGTTGGCATCCTGGGTGCCGACAAGCCCCCGAACCTTGAACCTCACGAGCTTGGGATATCTGGTCATCTCACCGTTCTAGGCCAAGACAAGACGCCGTCTCAGACGGCCTTTGCCGTTTCGTCGCGGCACCGCCACGTCCCATGGACGTTTTCCTCCCAGTTTCTGGAACCCACCGGTCTGCACCCCGTGATGCAGCTGCGCATGACATCGAACAAGCCGCCCGCCACGGACGCGTACTGCGCCGCCCACGCCTACCTAGCGCTTCCGCGGACCATCTTCGCCGACCGCTACCAACTGGGCGACGACCTCTTCCTCGCCTCCAAGAACCTCACGGCCCTGCGGTACATGACGCGCCCCGTGGACCTCGAGGCGCCCGAGTACACGACGGCGTCGTGGGGGTCGGCCGTCCTGCTCGAGCTGTCGCCGCCCGAGTCGAAGGACTCCCAGCCGTGGACGGTCGAAATCCCTCTGCACCTGCGTTACCTCGCCCCCGAGGCCGGGGGGTACCGGTCCACTGAGATCCCCTACCCCGTCGTCTTCTGGGCCTGCGCGTCCGAGGAAGGGACCAAGTTTCCCACGAACCCCTTTGATCGGGTCAATCTGGGATACGATAGCCTGTTTGGCCCCCGGACCGTCTTTTGGCACGTGGACCCACGCCCGGAGGCGGGTGCGCGGTTGGCGAGCCGCATCGTGGTCCCTGTGTTGGATGCCGATCGGGCCGCTTGGGTCAACCTCGGCACCGCGGCGGTGGTACTTCTTGGCTTTACCTGGGTGGTGTTCAGGCTTGTCGTGGCCTTTTTACGGACCGGCTACATCTATGACGGGCCCGTAGCTTCAGAGGCATCCAGCAAGAAGAAGGAGCAGTAGGATATGCTACACGTCGATGACAATCTGTACAACATAGACATAATCCCAAGGTGCATAGGCTGTGTGTCATGGTTGTTGTGATTGGTGCTGGCATGATGAACTGGGATCCTGTCCGGTTGTGGGCTCGTCAATTGCGTCCGGCATCACAAGGGCAGGACCTCATCATGTATACGGCGATACACATATAGACAAGACACGACATGGGGAATTCAAGACGACCAACGATCGTTCTGAGCTAGCGAGAAAGCCCGACATCTGGTATCATTAAAGATGGAATCAAAACTGTCTTCGGCAGGCAATTGACACCTCGGCTGGCCTGTTTCATTACCTTCTGTCTATATCTATGCCTTCACGCTACCGGTAAATCGTTGCTAGATATTAGAAGGCAAAGACTTGATCCTCGAGCTTACTGACGGGCCGCGCCTTCTTGTAGCCGAGGCCCTCGGTCGTCTTCTTCAGCGCGCTGACCATTGGCGGCGGCCCGCATATAAGTAGCTTGATGTCGTCTGCCGGCTTGGGAAGCCATTGCTGTGTCCGAGTCAGCAACAGGAACA
>Ga0247777_1000244_pt1 | contig 14279 bp, 11 predicted proteins | sample UWRJL154409C5_FD_179937 | JGI IMG/M metagenome (GOLD analysis project Ga0247777, IMG submission 179937) | Plant litter microbial communities from Arlington Agricultural Research Station in Wisconsin, United States - UWRJ-L154-409C-5 | ecosystem: Environmental > Terrestrial > Plant litter >...
AGCCGGCATCGTCGCTTCACCCCGGCATCGGCGTGCATGCGCCGCTGACGTTCGACCTGGTCGACACGTGGTCGGAGCGGTCCCTCGGCGGCTGCCAGTACCACGTGATGCATCCGGGAGGTCGCAGCTACGCGACGTTCCCTGTCAATGCGTTCGAGTCCGAAAGCCGCCGCCTCGCGCGATTCTTTAGAATGGGCCATACGCCGGGGAGCCTCGTGCCGCTGCCGGAGGCGCTGAGCCTGGAATTCCCGTTCACGTTAGATCTGCGCAGAGGATGAGACGTCCATGCCCGCTGGGGCGAGATCCGAAGGCTGCCTCGCGACCTACGTCGCCGATCGCCGCCGCTACGATGAGCTGCTCGATGAGAAAGGAGCCGTGCGCCAGCACTGGAAGCCCCTCATCGAGCGCGTCGCGGCGGGCGATGGCACGGGCGCGGGTCGTCGCGGCCTCGAGCTCACCCGGCGGCTCATCATCGAAAACGGCATCACGTACAACGTGTACGCCGACCCGCAGGGCGCGGATCGCCCCTGGGGGCTCGACCCGCTGCCGCTGGTGCTCACCGCCGCGGAGTGGGCTGAAATCGAAGCGGGTGTCGCCCAGCGCGCGCAGGTGCTCAATGCGCTGATGGGGGATCTCTACGGCCCGCAGCGATTGCTGGCCGAAGGGGTCGTGCCCACGGAGCTGCCGTTCGGGCATCCGAATTTTCTCTGGCCGTGCCACGGCATCACGCCGAAAGACAGCCACTGGCTCCATATCTACGCCGCCGATCTCGCGCGTGCACCCGACGGCAGATGGTGGTTGCTCTCCGATCGCACGCAGGCGCCGTCGGGCTCGGGCTATGCGCTGGAGAATCGCGAGATCGTCGAGCAGGTGCTGCCCGACTCTATTCGCGATCTCGGCGTTCGGCGCGTACGCGGATTCTTCGGCAACCTGCGACAGCGACTGCTCGCGGGAGTCGATGCGGACGACAAACCGCTCGCGGTGCTGCTCACCTCGGGGCCGTTCAACGAAACCTATTTCGAGCACGCGTATCTCGCGGGCCAGCTCGGCCTGCCGCTCGCCGAGGGCAACGATCTCACCGTTCGCGGTGAGACGGTCTACCTGAAGACGCTCGGCGGATTGCGCCGTGTGCACGCCATCCTGCGCCGCCTGGATGATGACTTCTGCGATCCGGTCGAGCTGCGCAGTGACTCCGCGCTGGGTGTGCCCGGCCTGCTCAGCGCCGTGCGCGCGGGCCGCGTGGTCGTTGCGAATGCGCTCGGTACCGGCGTGCTGGAGTCGGCCGCGTGGCTCGGCTTTCTGCCGGGAATTTCTCAGCGCCTGCTGGGCGAGCCGTTGAAGCTGCCGGCGGTGGCGACGTGGTGGTGTGGCGAGCCGCTCGCGCTCGAATACGTGTTGAGCCATCTCGATGACCTGGTCATCAAGCCGGCGTATCCGAATCAGCACTTCGAGCCAGTGTTCGGGCGCCAACTCACCGCGCAGACGCGGCCCGCCGTCGTCGCGCGGCTGCGGGCTCGCCCCTATGCCTATGTCGCGCAAGAACATCTGGCGCTGTCGCAGGCGCCGGTGTGGCGACAGAACGGCTCGCTCGGACTGTCGGCCAAGGCACTCTCCATTCGGGTGTATGCGGTGGCCACCGATCAGGGCTTTCGCGTGATGCCCGGAGGGCTGGCTCGCGTGGCGACCGACTCGGCGGTCGACGTCGTTTCCACACAGCGCGGCGGCGGAAGCAAGGACATCTGGGTGATCGCGGACGACGAGCACGCGGACGAATCCGCTGAGCCCGTGCACACCTCGCCCGCGCTCGTGCGTCAGGACGACATCCCGTCGCGAGTCGTCGAGAACCTGTTCTGGCTCGGGCGCTACACGGTTCGGTGCGAAGACAAGGCGCGGCTGATCCGCAGCACGCTGGGCGTGCGCGTCGATGCGAGCGTGTGGCGGATCGCGGTGAAGTTCTGCCGCGACCTGGGCTTCGTCGGCGCCACGCTCGATCCGTCTGAAAGCCTGCGCGACGACCGCAATCCGCTCGGCATCGTCGCCGACGTCAAGCGCATGGCGTGGTGTGCGTCGCAGGTGCGCAGCAGGTTGTCGGGAAGCTACTGGCGCGTGGTGCTGGATCTGCAGCGCCAGCTACAACGCGCGTCGATCTCGCGTGGCGAGCCGCGCGAAGCGCTGGACCGCCTGGTCCTCGCGCTTTCCGCGCTCGCCGGCTTCGCGTTCGACGACATGACGCACGACGAAGGCTGGCGCCTGATGCGCATCGGCCGTCGCCTCGAGCGACTGCAGTTTCTTTCGGGCTTGCTGGCGCAGTATCTCGAGACGCCGAGGCCGGCGCGCTCGAGCGGCGTGGAGTGGCTGCTCGAAGCGTGCGACAGCCTCGTCATCTATCGCGCGCGCTACGTCGCCGCGCCGCGCCTCGGGCCGGCACTCGATCTGCTGATCCGCGATATCCAGCATCCGCGCGCGCTGTCGTTTCAGCGAGAAGCCATCGGGCGCGATCTGGCGACCCTGTCGGCGGCGCTGGGCGGGCAATCGGTGGAGGGGCTCGGCAATGCCGTGCCGTATCTCGACGAGGCGGCGCTGTTCGCGCTGGAAGCCGATACGCCCGATGCCGCGGAGGAACGCCAGCAGCTGGCGCATCAGCTTCGGGGGCTTGCGATAGCCGCCGCGCAGCTCTCGGACCGCGTTTCCATGCGCCATTTCTCGCACACGGGCGCGGACGCACACGCGTTGGCCACCTGAGCATGCGATACCGCGTAAGACACGAAACGGTCTACTCGTACGCCAGCGACGTGGTGCACTCCCACCAGCTTTTGCATCTCGTGCCGCGGCCGTCGCCGTTCCAGGAATGTGAGGATCACTCCATCGAGATCTCGCCGCTCAACTATCGGCGGCGCGACGAGATGGACGCGTTCGGCAATATCGCCACACGCATCGAGCTGGAGAGCGCGCATCGCCACCTCGACGTTTCCGCGGAAATGGAAGTGGAAGTGCATCCTCGGCCCGCGGTGGCCGCCGCGCACACCGATAAGTGGGAAGACGTGCGCAGCAGCCTTTCCTACAAGAGCGGTCGCTGGCCGTCGCGCGAGGTGCTCGATGCTTCACGCTTCCGCCACGAATCGCCGTACATCCGCGTGAAGCAGGCGTTCGACGACTACGGCGCAGAGTGCTTCGAACCCGGACGCCCCGTGCTGGCTTGCGCGGAAGCGCTGATGCAGAAGATCCATCGCGAGCTGAAGTATTCGCCGGGCGAAACGAACATCGCCACGCCGCTCGCCGAGGTGCTGGAGAATCGGCGTGGCGTGTGCCAGGACTTCGCGCATCTCATGATCGCGTGCCTGCGAGCTCGCGGGCTCGCTGCCCGCTATGTCAGCGGCTACATCCGGCTGCGGCCCGCGATTCCGTCCGCGGATTGCGGTGAAGGCGATCCCGCAACGCTCGCCCTGCAGCCGGCACGCTCACCGGAGCCGCAACTCGATTGGGTGGGTGCCGGCGCGTCGCATGCGTGGGTGTCGGTTTACAGCCCGCCGTTTGGCTGGCTCGAGCTCGATCCCACCAACAACGTGCACGTCGGCACCGATCACATTGCCATCGCGTGGGGGCGTGACTTCGGAGACGTCTCACCCCTGCGCGGCGTGATACTCGGCGGCGGTACGCACGACCTTTCGGTTGCCGTCACGGTCGAGCCGCTGTAGCAGCATGCGTGTAACGCTCGGCCGGGTGCTGGTGGGAGAGGTTGGGCGCCAGCGCCTTGCGGGCGGAGTTCAGCCGCTCCCAGTCACCGACGTCCGGCAGCGACGGAATCGTAACCAGCTCGCCGTGATCGAACCCCGCAAGCGCGGCGTCGACGAGCTCTTCGGCTGACATCACCCACTCGGTCGGGACGTTGCTGACAGGAAGACCCGCGCGATCCCAGAAGTCAGTGCGGATGGCACCGGGCAATACAGCCTGAACCCGCACGCCTTTCGCCGCGACTTCGTTGTGGAGAGACTGGGTGAGGTTCAGGACGAAGGCCTTCGTGCCGCTGTACACGCCGTTCAGCAGTTCCGGTGCGAGCGCGACGATCGACGCGATGTTGATGATCGTGCCGTCGCCGCGAGCGATGAATCCGGGAATGGCCGCGCGTGACAGGCGCATGAGGGCGGTCACGTTCACCTGGATCATCGTATCCATCTGCTCGATGTCCGAAGCCAGCAGTGGCGCGGCGGCGCCAAGGCCCGCGTTGTTCACGAGCACAGTGATGGCTGCATCGGCACGCAGGCGTTCCTCGATTTGCAGCTGGCCCGGCCGAGTGGCGAGGTCCGCGGTGATGGGCTCGACCTTGCGGCCGGTCTCGCGTGCGATTCGATCGGCGATGGCTCGCAGGCGGCCGGTGTCGCGCCCGACCACGATCAGGTCGTAACCACGCCGCGCGAGGCGGTCTGCGTAGACCGCGCCGATTCCGGATGAGGCGCCGGTGACTAAAGCTGTGCTCATGTGAGAACTCCGGGAAAAGGGTGATTGACAGCCCTCAGGATAGGAGCGCAGCGTAGAGCCCGAATGTCGTATATCCCTCCTTTCAAGACATGGCCAAGCGCATAGGGGTGATCGTCTATCCCCGCTTCCAGCTCGTCGACCTGGCGCTGATCCCGGTCTTCGAGCTCGCCAATGGCGGGCGCAGGAAGCCGTACTACGAGATCGAACTGCTCTCGGAGCGCGGTGGGTCGGTAATGTCGTCGTCCGGCGTGCGCGTGGAGACGAAGCGTTTCGGGCGTGCTGCTTTCGACACCATCGTCATGTCGGGAGACACGGAGCTCGAGGCACCCACTCCCGGCGTCATCGCGTTCCTGCAGGCGGCGTGCCTCGCTTCACGTCGCACGGCCAGCATATGCACCGGGGCATTCTTTCTCGCCGCCGCCGGCATCCTCGATGAACGGCGCGCCACTACGCACTGGTACTACGGTGCGGAGCTGCAGCGGCGGTATCCACGAACGCGCGTCGAGGCCGATCGCATCTATATCGCCGACGGGCCCGTGTGGACTTCCGCGGGAATGACTTCGTGCATCGACATGGCTCTCGCGCTGGTGGAGGAAGACCTCGGCGTCGAGGTGTCGCGCACCATTGCGCGCAAGCTGGTCGTGTATCACCGGCGTAGCGGCGGACAATCGCAGTTCTCGGCGTTGCTGGATCTGGAGCCGAAGTCGGATCGCATCCAGGCGGCGCTCGCCTACGCGCGCAGTCACCTGCGCAAGCCGCTGTCCGTCACCGCGCTGGCGGAAGCCGCCAATCTGGGCGCGCGGCAATTCAGTCGCGCGTTCCGTGCGGAGACCGGGCAATCGCCGGCCCGTGCTGTCGAGAAGCTGCGTGTCGAAGCGGCGCGGGTGATGCTGGAGGAGGCCCATCATCCGGTCGCCGTCGTGGCGAAGGAGACGGGCTTCGGCGACCCGGAGCGGATGCGGCGGGCGTTTCTGCGGGCCTTCGGGCAGCCGCCGCAGACGATTCGGCGCAGCTCGCGCCACCAGGCGCTGCTCCAGCCGCCCGGCGATTGAGGGCTTCTTTGCCGGCCTCAGCTAACTCGGCAGGTTGACCCCGGGTCCCGGCCGCGCCAGCGACATTCCCTCAAAGCTTCGAGACGACGTGATCCACTTCGTCGGCGCTGCCGAGGATGACCGGCACACGCTGGTGAATCGCTGTCGGCTGCACATCGAGGATGCGCTGTCCTGGCGCAGCGAGCGCTTTTCCGCCGGCCTGTTCGATGATCATCGCCATGGGATTCGCTTCATACATCAGGCGCAGCTTGCCCTGCGGCGCCTTTTTCGTCGGCGGGTACATGAACACGCCGCCCTTCAGCAGGATACGGTGAACGTCCGCCACCATCGAACCGACGTAGCGGCTGGAATAACCCTGCTCCTGCGCCCAGTCGAGATATTTCTGATAGCCGTCGGGGAAGGTGCGGCGATTGCCTTCATTCACCGAGTAGCTCTTGCATGTTCCGGGTGTGCGCAGCCCGCGCTCCACCAGCATGAATGCGCCGATCGAGGGGTCGAGCACGAACATGTCGACGCCCTGGCCGACGGTGAGCACGAACACTGTGGACGAGCCGTACAACACGTATCCTGCCGCAATCTGCTGCGCGCCGGGCTGGAGCAGCGAGGACCGCGAGTCCTTCGCGCGGCGATCATGCCGCAGGATGCTGAAGATCGTGCCGACGCCGCCGCAGACGTCGAGGTTGGACGAGCCGTCGAGCGGGTCGAACAGCACGCAGTAGCGACGATCCGCGCTGGCGTCCTCACGCAGGATGACCGGCTCTTCGTTTTCTTCCGAGGCGACGATGGCCACGCCATCGCGCCCGCCGAGCGTGCCGAGCAGAACTTCGTTCGCGATCACGTCGAGCTTCTGCTGCGTCTCACCCTGCACGTTCTCCGCGCCGGCCGTGCCGAGCACATTCTCGAGGCGCGCGCGTCGTACTTTCGCCGCGATGATCTTCGCGGAGATCGACAGCGCGGACAGGATCCAGGACAGCGTGCCGGTCGCTTCAGGGAAGCTCGACTGCTGCTGGAGGATGTGCGCCTGAAGGGAAACGATGGGGCCGATGGAGGGCGCCGGCGTGATGGCGGGAGTCGCAGACATGATTTCGAGTAAAGCCTCGTTATCGGATTATGAAAAGCCCGTCGCGGGGCCCGGGTTTTCCGGGTCGCGAGCGTAGCGTGGTGGCACGTGTAATTACACGCCCCTCGTCTCGGTTTCGAGCCGCTCGCTGTGCTCCAGCCACTGCGCTTCCACCTGTTGCACTTCGCGGGTCAGGCGGCCCTGCTGCTCGGTGAGCTGGCGCAGGCGATCCTTGGCGCCTTCGGTGTAGATCTCGGGGGATTCGAGCTGCGCCTGGATGTCGGCCTGCAGGCGCGTGAGGCGCTCCAGTTCCTTCTCGCATTTCTCGACGGCGGCTCGCAGCGGCGTGAGGCGGTTGCGGCGTTCGGCTTCTTCGCGTTTGCGTTGTTTGCGCTCTTCGGCCGATTCAGATTTGTCTGCGGTGGGTGCGTCAATTGGCTTCGCCACCGATGGAGCCGGCACGTTGCCGGTTTCAGCCAGCCACTTCGCGTAATCGTCGAGGTCGCCGTCGAACGGCTCGGCGCGGCCGCCGTGCACGACGTACAACTCGTCGGCGACCGTGCGCAGCAAGTGCCGGTCGTGCGAAACGAGGACGACCGCGCCTTCATATTCCTGAAGCGCGACTGTGAGCGCCTGCCGCATCTCCAGATCCAGGTGGTTGGTCGGCTCGTCGAGCAGCATGAGGTTGGGCCGCCGGTAAGCGACCAGCGCGAGCACGAGGCGTGCCTTCTCGCCACCCGAAAACGGCGCGATCGGCTCGAACACCCGATCGCCGCGAAAGCCGAAGCTTCCGAGATAGTCGCGCAGCTCCTGCTCCGTCGCGCGCGCGGCACGCGCGGCACCGAAACGCTTCAGGTTCACGAGCGGCGAATCGCTCGTGGAAATCTGCTCGAGCTGATGCTGGGCAAAGTAGCCAATGCTGAGATCGCGCGCCTCGGTGCGCGTGCCCGAGAGCGCCTGGAGCTCGCCGGCGAGCAGTTTCATGTACGTTGACTTGCCCGCCCCGTTGCGACCGAGCAGGCCGATGCGTGCCCCCGGCGACAGCGTCAGCGAGATATTGCCGAGCACGACCCGATCGCCGTAACCGGCCGATTGCTTCTCGAGCGTGAGCAACGGCTTCGGCAACTTGTCCGGTTGCGCGAAGGTGAACTGGAAGGGCGAATCCACATGGGCCGGCGCGATGCGCTGCATGCGTTCGAGCGCCTTGATGCGACTCTGGGCCTGGCGCGCCTTGGTCGCCTGCGCCCGGAAGCGTTCGATGAATGACTCCATGTGTTTGATCTCGCGCTGCTGGCGCGCAAACATGGACGCGTGCTCGGCCATCTCGGCGGCGCGCTGATCTTCGAACTGCGAGTAGTTGCCACGATACGCGCGCGCCTTGCCGTGCTCGATGTTGACCACGCGATCGATCACCCGATCAAGGAACTCCCGGTCGTGCGCGATCAGCAGTAGCGTGCCCGGATAGTCGCGCAGCCACTGTTCCAGCCACAGGATCGCGTCGAGATCGAGGTGGTTTGTGGGCTCGTCGAGCAGCAGCAGGTCGGAGCGGCACATGAGTGCCTTCGCCACGTTGAGGCGCACGCGCCAGCCGCCGGAGAACTCGCGCACGGCGCGTGTTTCGTCCTCAGAAGAGAAGCCGAGGCCGTGCAGGAGGCGCCCTGCGCGACTGCGGGCATCGTATCCGCCGGCGGCCGCATAGATGGCGTACAGCTCACCGAGCTTCTCGCCGGCGTTGCGCGCTTCGGCGGCCGCGATGTCGCGCTCGATCCGGCGCAGCTGGGCGTCGCCGTCGAGCACGAACTCGATGGCGTGCTGGTCGGTGGCGTCCAGTTCCTGCGAAACGTGCGCGATTTCGAGATTGCCCGGCATCTCGAATGTGCCGATATCGGGGTGCAGCTCGCCGCGCACCAGGGACATGAGGCTGGATTTGCCGCTGCCGTTCTCGCCGGTGATGCCGATCTTCTCACCCCGGAACAGCCCGAACGTGGCTTCCGAGAACAGCAGGCGTGGCCCGCGGCGTATCGCAACGTCCTGAAAATTGAGCATGAAACGGAAGCGCGGCCGGCGCTGAGCGAAACAGGGCGCAGAAGGCTATAGCGAGGCGGGCGGAGGGGCAAGCATTCGGACGATTCTTACGTGTCGACGCGGCTGTAGACGACGGCCCGCCGGCGGCGGATGCGATCCAATATGCTGATGAAAGCCTCAGTTTTCGACGCGACGGTCCGCTGCGGCGGCGTAGTGCTGTCGTCGCTTTGCGCGGCGTTGCTGGCGGGCTGCGGGAACTCTGCGCGGCTCCCCGTCGAAGCCGGCACCGGGCCGCAGCCGCAGTTGCCGGCGCCGAACAAGTCGTTGATCCCCACCGTGAACGTCGCGCCTGCGCGCGGCTGGTCTGAAGGGAGCCAGCCGGTCGGTGCGCAAGGCACGGCGGTCACGGCGTTTGCCGCGCGGCTCGACCATCCTCGCTGGCTGTATGTGCTGCCCAACGGCGACGTGCTCGTTGCAGAAACAAATGCGCCGCCGAAGCCGGAGGACGGCAAGGGTCTGAAGGGCCACGTCATGAAGGCACTTCAGAAGAAGGCGGGCGCGGGCTCGCCGAGCGCGGATCGCATCACGCTGCTGCGGGACGCAGACCACGACGGCCGCGCGGAGATTCGCACGGTGTTCGTAGACGGGCTCAATTCGCCGTTCGGCATGGCGCTCGTTGGCAACAATTTCTATGTGGCGAACTCTGACGCCGTGGTTGTTTTCCCGTATGTGCCCGATGCCACGCACCTCCAGGGGCGAGGGCAGATCGTGGTGGAGCTGCCGGCCGGGCCGATCAACCATCACTGGACGAAAAATGTCATTGCGAGTCCGGATGGCTCGAAGCTCTACGTGACTGTGGGCTCGAACAGCAATGTCGGGGAAAACGGCCTCCCGGCGGAAGAAGGGCGTGCGGCCATCTGGGAAGTCGACCCGCGTACTGGCGGTCATCGCGTCTACGCGTCGGGACTGCGCAATCCCAATGGGCTTGCGTGGGTGTCCGGCACGAATGTGTTGTGGACCGTTGTGAATGAACGTGACGAGATCGGCAGTGACCTCGTGCCCGATTACATGACGTCGGTGAAGGCGGGCGGGTTTTATGGGTGGCCGTTCAGTTATTACGGCCAGCACGTCGATGCGCGCGTTAAACCGATGAATCAGGCGCTCGTGCAGAGCGCGATCGTGCCGGACTATGCGTTGGGCCCGCACACCGCGTCTCTGGGTCTCGCTTACAGCGAGAGCAATTCATTGCCGGCGCAGTTTCAGCGCGGGATGTTCGTGGGGCAGCATGGGTCGTGGAATCGGAAGCCCCGAAGTGGATACAAGGTGCTGTTCGTGCCGTTCGCCGAGGGCAAGCCTGCTGGCGTGCCTGTTGATGTGCTGAGTGGGTTTGTGAATAGCAAAGGCGATGCGAATGGAAGGCCGGTGGGTGTGGCGCTCGATAAGAGTGGCGCGTTGCTTGTCGCTGACGATGTGGGTAATACCGTGTGGCGCGTGACTGCGGCTGGGAATGCGCCGGTGACGCATACGGCGTCGGCTGAGTAGATGACGCGAGGGGCTTTCGTCGAAGAGGCCCTCAATCGCCGGGCGGCTGGGAGCGCCCCGTCGCCAGGTCATTCGGTCATCAGGTCATCAGGCTGCAAGGTCGCTAGCCGCCGGATCGTTTCGCGTCGTACCCCAGCTTCACCAATTCCGCGACCAGCCGGTCGCGGTGATCGCCCTGAATTTCAATGCGTCCGTCTTTGGCGATACCGCCAGCCCCGCAGTTCTTCTTGAGCTGCGTGGCCAGCGCTTCTAGCGCCGCCGCCCCAAGCGGCAACCCCGTGATCACCGACACGCCCTTGCCCCCGCGCCCCGCCACTTCCCGCGCTACGCGAACACGGGCAGTCCGAACGTCCTCCGCACTCGGGCCGCTTGCGGCAGGAGGCACGGGCTTGCCCAGCGACGCCCCGAGAAGCGCGCCCAGTGAGGTACCGAAGGACGACGCCTCGCCCGCGGGCTTGGCGCCGCGCTTGAGCACGACGCCGCGGAAGGTCTGCTTGGGTTTCATGGCGCGCCTATGATGCCGGCCCCGCGCCGGCGCGCAACCGTCTCAGTGTGAAATATCAGCCGGCAGGCGATGAGTACCCGTTGCTGCGGAAGAGGGCGGCGTGGCGGCATATTCGTCGAGCAGCGTGGCGAGCCGGTCGGGATCCACCGGCTTTACGATGTGCAAGTCGAACCCGGCGGAAAGGGCCTGCGCGCGCTGCTCAGGCGCCCCGTATCCCGTAAGCGCGATCATCAACGGCGTGGCGGCGCCGAACGCAGCACGAACCTGCCGCGCCACTTCGTAGCCATCGACCACCGGCAGCCCCAGATCCACGAGGGCCACTTCGGGCTGGTGCGCGAGCGCGCACTGAACGCCGGAAGCGCCATCGCTCGCGACCGTCACCTCGTGGCCCCACAACTCGAGCAGGCACTTCAGTGCGTCCTGCGCATCCTGGTTATCTTCCACGATGAGCACGCGGCGCGAGCGGGACGGGGGTTTGATCTGGAGGAAAGTGCCGCTCGTCGGTGACGACGGGAGCACATCTTCCGCGAGCAGCGGCAACGTGATCTCGAACTCGCTGCCGCGCCCGCGCCCGGCACTGCGCGCGTGAACCTTGCCCCCGTGCAGCTCGACGAGCGTGCGCACGAGCGTGAGTCCGATGCCGAGCCCGCCGCGAGAGCGGGCCAGGGGCACGTCCGCTTGCGAGAACAGGTCGAAGATCGTCGGCAGCGTGCCCGCATCGATGCCGATGCCGCGGTCGCGAACCGTGATCCGCGCCTCGCCGACGCCGGACGAGTTGCGCGCCAGCGCGAGGCTGAAGTCGATCACGTCACCTGAATTGCAGTACTTGGAAGCGTTGTCGAGCAGGTTGGTCAGCACCTGTTCGATTCGCATCGGATCGCCGCGCACGATGAGCTGTGCATTGGGCAGCGCTACGCGCAGCGCCTGGCTGCGCGGGCCGAGCTTCGTCTGCTGCACGTTGGCCGCGATCCTCCGGGCCAGCTCGTTGAGATCCACCGGCTCCCAGTGAAGATCGATCTTCCCCTGCGTGACGCGCGCCGCGTCGAGCAGATCGTCGACGAGACGCCGCAGGTGAGACGTCTGGCGGCGGATCAGCTCACGCGCGGTCTTTTCCACCGAATCGGTCGGCGCGCCCCGCTCGAGCAGCGGCAGCGACGTAACGATCGCCGCAAGCGGATTGCGCAACTCGTGCGCGAGCATCGCGAGGAACTCGTTGGTGCGCCGGTTCGCCGCCTTCAGTTCCTCGGCCTGGTCGCGCAGTTCCTGTTCGATTTCTGTCAGGCGCAGCAGCGAGCGGACCGTGGCGATCAGTTCCTGCTGCTCGAATGGATGGCTCAGGTAGCCGTCGGCGCCGCATTCGAGGCTCTGCACCTTGTACTCGGGGGCCACGAACACCGCCGAGGTGTGCAGTACCTTCACGCTGTGGGTCTTCGGATCAGCCTTGATTTGCTGGCAGACCTCGAGCCCCGTCATGTCCGGCAATTTGATGTCGAGTACCACGAGACGCGGCATCTTCTCGCGCACCTGGTCGAGGGCACTGCCGCCCGTCGCGGCTTCAATGACGGTAAAACCGCCCTTCTGCAGCATCCGGGTGACGAGGTACCGGCTCGCGTCGTTGTCGTTCACGTTCAGAACGAGGGCGCCGTCGTTGCGTTGTTTCGGGTCTTTGCCGGCCATGGTCCGCGCAGGACATATCAGTGCCGACCTCAAAGCAGGAATCGTTCCCGAAGAGTGGTTGAGACTCCTGCCCGGCTTGCCCGGCCTGCGGCGGTCTGCTCGAATCCAGTGCAGAAGAGGGGGGTTCCGATCATGAAGAAAAGCACGGCGCGGCTGACTCGCGCGGTCGTCGTGGGGATGGGCTTCACGCTGGCCGCGGTGTCGGCGGCGTGGGCCCACCACTCATTCGCGATGTTCGACAGCGACCACCAGATCAAGGTGTCGGGGAAGGTCACCGGCTTCCAGTGGGCGAATCCGCACGTCTACATCGAGATGGACGGCAAGAACGTGAAGGACGACACGGCCCAGGCGCAGCACTACACGGTCGAGTGTGCGAGCCCGGGCATCCTCACGCGCATCGGGTGGAAGTTCAATATGGTGAAGAGCGGCGACGAGATCACCGTGATCATCGCGCCTCTGCGCACTGGCGAGCCCGGCGGCCTGCTGAAGCAGATCACGCTGCCCGACGGCCGCAAATTCCTGAACGGCGGCCCGGCGGGCAAGCCGAATATCGAGTGATCGCCGACGAGCGTGTAACGGGGGGAACGGCGATGAAAAAACTGACGCGACATAAGAGTGCCCTGGCTGCGGCGACGCCGGCACTCGCGGTGATGTTCGGGCTGCTGGCCAGCGCCGCGGCGTTTGCCGCCGATGCTCCCGCCGCGCCGGCGGCCGACGTGAAGGCCCCGGGTAGCGGCACCAAACCTGCGGCGAAGCTGCCGAATCCGCGCAGCGCGATGACGGGCCAGTGGAATCGCTACCCCGAGATCGATGAGAAGCCGCTGCCTGGCTTTCCGCCGGCCGCGCCGATCCCGCCGCCGCCGCTGAAGGCCGAACACAAGGCCGCGTGGGAAGCGCATCGCAAGACGCTCGCCGACGCGGAAGCGGCCGGCAAACCGATCTTTTCGAACTACACCGCCTGCCTGCCCGACGGCATGCCCGCGATGATGATGGGTATGTTCCCGATGGAAGTGCTGCAGACCCCGGGGCAGGTCACGATCATCCAGGAGGCGTACAACCAGGTTCGCCGCATCTACATGGGCGAGAAGCTGCCGGCCTTCGACGAGGCGGAGCCGCTCTTCTGGGGCCATTCCTCCGGCAAGTGGGAAGGCGACACGCTCGTGGTGGAAACCATCGGCGTGAAGGAAGACGTGAAGTTCCGCGACGCGCCCCACAGCAACCAGATGCGCATCGTCGAGCGCATCCGCCTGCTGTCGCCGACCATGATGGAAGACCAGGTCACTGTTACCGATCCGGTGTATCTCGAGGGGCCGTGGCAGTGGCGCTGGATGTACAAGCGCATGCCTGGCTACAAGATGCTGGAGTACGTGTGTGAGTCGAATCGCGAGTATCGCGATGAGACTGGCGCGGCGCGCATGCGGCTCGGCAAATAGCGACAGTTTTCCGGGCATCCAGCGCCCGCGTCGCTTCGTATCGACTCGTAGTCGGCTTTTAGCCGCCCGGCGATTGAGGGCCTCTTCGGAAGCCCTCAATCGCCGGGCGGCTAAGAGGTCGCTGTATTTCGGTACGGTAGGTGATAAATGAAAAGCGCACGAAGCTGGGCCTGGGCCGCAGCGTTCCTGTTCGCGAGCGCCCTCGCGCACGCCGACGTCGCTGACCTCCTGAAGCAGGGCGACGCGTTCGACGCAAAGCTCGATAACCAGCACGCCCTGGAAAGTTATCTGCAGGCCGAGAAGCTCGGCGCCACCGATCCCGATACCCTCACGCACATTGCGCGCCAATACGCGCTGCTGATGAACGACACGGAGTCGGAAAAGGAGCAGCGGCGCCTCGGTGAACAGGCGCTGGAGTATTCGAAGCGCGCGGTCGCTACGAACCCCGGGCACGCCAAGTCTTTATTGAGCGTCGCCATATGTTACGGGCGCCTGATTCGTTTTCAGGA
>Ga0247777_1000245_pt1 | contig 14254 bp, 7 predicted proteins | sample UWRJL154409C5_FD_179937 | JGI IMG/M metagenome (GOLD analysis project Ga0247777, IMG submission 179937) | Plant litter microbial communities from Arlington Agricultural Research Station in Wisconsin, United States - UWRJ-L154-409C-5 | ecosystem: Environmental > Terrestrial > Plant litter >...
CTTCAACCGCAACAGCAAGTACATGAACTTCGCCGCCATCGACAACGCGTTGTTGGTGACGGGCACGGCCGCCAACCCACGCTGCCTCAGCGGTGGGAGCTGCGTACCGTACAACCCCTTCCGGGACGGCGGCGTCACGCAGGAGCAGGTTGATTACCTGTCTCTTGATGGCACCGCGCAGGGTGAAAGCACGCTCAAGACAATCCACGCCGATTTCACGGGTGATCTCGGTGAATACGGCATCAAGCTGCCGACCGCGAGCGCCGGCGTGGGTGTGAACATCGGCTGGGAGCGCCGTGCGGAGAACCTGCAATTTGCGCCAGACTCGGCCGAGCAGAGCGGCCAGCTCTCCGGTTTCGGCGGTGCGCCGGTGTCGATCGACAGGTCCCAGACGGTGAACGAAGGCTTCGTCGAGTTTCGTGTACCGCTCATGGAGGATCGGCCGGGCGTGAAGGACCTCGTGTTCGACACCGCCTACCGCCACTCCGACTATTCGGTCACGGGTAAGATCGGCACGCACAAGTTCTCGCTGGAGTACGCGCCGGTTTCCGACATCCGCTTCCGCGGCTCGTTCCAGCGCGCGATCCGGGCACCCAGCCTGATCGAGCTGTTCAACCCGCAGGCGATCGGCCTGATCGCCTTCGGCCAGGATCCGTGCGCAAGCACCACCTCGCCGCGTGCGTCGCTGGCGGCTTGCCAGAACACGGGTGTGACTCAGGCGCAGTACAACGCGGGCATTGCGAACACGGTGGCCAACCAGGTCACGCAGCTCGCGGGCGGTAATCCGAATCTGTCTGCGGAAACGTCAAACTCCTACACGGTAGGCTTTACGTTCACCCCGACGTTCCTGTCGGGCTTCACGGGTAGCCTCGACTACTTCAACATCAAGTTGAAGGGTGGCATCGGCACATTCCCGGCCGACGTCATCATGACGAACTGCCTGGCAACCGGCGATCCGACGTTCTGCAGCCAGATCGTGCGTAACACGGTGAACGGGTCGCTGAACGGTCCGACTCAGGCCACCGGTGGCTACATCGTTCAGACGGCTGTGAACATCGGCAGCAACCTGCTCAAGGGTATCGACGCGCAGGCGAACTACCGGCTGCCGATCGACAAGCTGGGCGACCTCACGTTCACCCTGAACGGCTCGTACCTGATGAAGTCCGACGTGACCAACGCTCCGGGCGTCGATACGTATGACTGCGCGGGCCTGTTCGGCTCGATCTGTCAGACGGTCAACCCGAAGTGGCACCACATCGTCCGTACCACGTGGGAAACCCCGTGGGCGAACCTGGGCGTGTCGCTCACCTGGCGCTACATCGGCGAGGTGAAGCTCGACCAGAACGAGGACAACCCGACGCTGCACTTCGCGAGATTCGGGCAGTTCAACGGCTTCAACGCCAGGATCCCGGCCTACAACTACCTGGATCTCTCGGGTAGCTGGGGCTTCCGGGAAGGCATGCAGCTACGCTTCGGTGTGAACAACATCGCTGACAAGAACCCGCCGATCGTGACGTCGGAAATCACCGCAGGCGGCGACGCGAACACCTACTCGGCCTACGATCAGTTGGGCCGGCAGGCGTTCGTCGCTGTGACGATGAAGTTCTAAGCTCAACGGAAGGGCGATCCCCGCAAGGGGATCGCCTGAGCGGCTACACTCGAATGATGCGAGGGTGGTTCGCTGCAGTTGCGCTGTTGATGTTCCTGCGTTGGCTCCCCGCTTCGGCGGAGGAGCCAACGCCTCCTCTCCTCTTTGACTCCCGCGCCCGAACCGATCGCATCGGCCGACTGCTGGTGCCGGTTACGATCAACGGCCAGGGCCCCTTCCGCTTCGTACTCGACACCGGCGCGAACCGCAGCGTGCTCACGCCGCAGCTGGCTGCCCACCTCGGCCTGCCTGTCTCGGCAAACAGCCGGGTCACGATGACCGGTGTCACGGGATCCGCGTCCGTCCCGACAGTTCTCGTCGATCGGTTGAGGGTCGGTGACGTGGAGCTCCACAACGTGCAGTTGCCAGTGGCGCCTTCGCTCTCCGATGACACTTCGGGCACGCTGGGAGTCGACGCACTTCCGGACACTCGGGTGCTCCTCGACTTTGCGAGTGGCAGGATCCAGATACGGAAAGCGCATCGCGATGGACTGCAGGACGGCTTCTCACGCATCCGCGGCAAGTGCCGCTTCGAGCGCCTGCTCATCGTGAAGGCGAGTGTCGGCCGGATACCCGTCGCGGCGGTCGTGGACACCGGCAGTCAGTTCACCCTCGGCAACCGCGCTCTACGCGCCAAGCTGGGATTCCCCGAGCAGCTCGATCCGACGAGAACCACCGATGTGATTGGCGAAACGCTCGAACGTCAAAAGGGAGAGCGACGCCCCGTGCCGGTGGTCCGGGTGGGAACGCTGCAATCCCCCACGCCGTCGTTCATCTTCGGCGACTTCCACGTGTTCAGGCTCTGGGGCCTCGAAACGGAACCCGCGATCGTCATGGGGATGGACATGTTGGGCTCGCTCGACAAACTCATCATCGACTACCAGCGATGCGAGCTCGAGGCGCGCCCCAGCCACGCCGACAAGCCGTTCACGATCGAACGGTGAGCTGACTAACCCTCGTCCACTCGCGGTCGCCACGCCTCCATCAGCTCCTGCTGGCGGCGCGGCGGCACCGGATCGTAGTGGCTGATTTCCATGGTGAACGCGCCGGAGCCGCCCGTGAGGGATCGCAGGCGCGACTGGTATTCCGTGATTTCGGCGAGCGGCACGAGCGCCGTGACGGTGGCCCGCTGGCCGGCCCTCGTATCGTTGCCGTTGATGCGCGCGCGTTTGGTCGCGAGGTCCCCGGTAATGTCGCCGATGGCCGTCGTCGGCGCGGTGATCTCCATCTTCACGACGGGCTCGAGCACGATCGGGTGGGCTTTGCGAACGGCGTCGAGGAACGCCTTGCGCCCGGCGGAAACGAAGGCCACTTCTTTCGAATCCACGGAGTGATGCTTGCCGTCGTAGACGACGACGCGCAGGTCGTGGAGCGGGAAGCCAGCCACCGCGCCTTCCGTTAGCGCCTGGCGCACGCCCTTCTCCACCGCCGGAATGAACTGGCCGGGAATCGCACCGCCCACGACTTCGTCCACGAACTCGAACCCTTTGCCTCGCTCCAGCGCTTCGACACGCAGGAACACCTCACCGAATTGCCCCGCACCGCCCGTCTGCTTCTTGTGGCGGCAGTGCCCATCGGCTTGCCGGGTGATCGTCTCGCGATACGGGATGCTCGGCAGGTGTGTCTTGACGTGCACGCCGTATCGCTCGGTCATCCGCTCCAACATCACACGCAGATGGAATTCGCCCATGCCGTACAGCACCGTCTCGTTCAATGCGGCGTGGTGTTCGATGCGGATGCAGGGATCTTCGGCGGTGAGCTTGTGAAGCGCGTCTGCGAGGCGTTGTTCGTCACCGCGCCGTTCTGGTTCGATTGCGAGCCCATGCATGGGCGGCGGGAAGTGAATGGAGCGGAGGTGGAAGCTGTCTTCGTCGTGGGAGTCGTGGAGCACATCATCGAAGTGAATCTCGTCGACCTTCGAGATGCCGCAGATGTCACCTGGGATGCCCAGCGGTACCTCCGTAGTCTCCTTGCCTAGAACCTTGTAGAGGTGCGCTATGCGGAACGCCTTGCGTGCTTCACCCGTAAAGAGCTGCGTACCCTGCCGTACCGTTCCCTGATGAATACGGAAGATGCCGAGCTTCCCCACGTATGGGTCCACGCTCACCTTGAACACGTGCGCGACGACGTGGTCTGCGGGATCGGGCGCAACGCGCACGCGGATGGAATCGTCGCCAGGCCCTTTGAGAAAGGGTGGCGGATTGCCCTCCATCGGATTCGGCAGCAGCTTGGTAACGATGTCGAGCAGCTCAGGCACTCCTGCGCCAGTCTCTGCTGATGTGAAGCAGACGGGGACGAGATGCCCCTCGCGCAGCGCCTTCTCGAACGAATCGTGCAGCTCCTCCGCCGGGAGGTCGCCGCCGCGATCGAGATAGCGCGCCATCAGTTCCTCATCGACTTCGACGACCTGATCGAGGATCTGCGTGTGCGCGGCTTCCACGGACGAAAAATCCGTCGGCTTGCCGTGCGGCTGAAAGAAGCAGTCGACTACCGAAGCACCCCGTTCACCAGGCAAGTTGAGCGGCAGGCACTGCGCCCCGAAACGCGCGCGCAGCTCGGCGAGCAACTGCTCCGGGTGCGCGTCGCGGCTGTCGATCTTGTTGATGACGATCATCCGGCACAGGCCGCGGTCTTCGACAAAATCCATCAGGCGCTCGGTGACGAGATCCACATTCGCGGTCGCACTGATCACGATCGCGGCCGACTCCACCGCTTCGAGCACGGCGAACGCACGCCCGAGAAAATCCGTGTAGCCCGGCGTGTCGATCATCGTGAAGTGATGCGCGTCGCTATCGAAGCTGCAGAGCGCCGTGTCGATCGAATGCTGGAGACGCTTTTCCTGGGGATCGAAGTCCGAAACGGTGGAGCCGCGTTGCACGCTCCCCTTGTTCCGCACTATCCCTGCCTGCAGAAGCAACGCTTCCAGCAAGAGGGTTTTACCGGCGCCGGCCTGGCCAACCAGGGCGACGTTGCGGATGTCCTCAGTCGAGTAGCCCATAGCGAACACCCCGGGATGTAGACGCTGCGAACGGCGCTGGCCGGACGTGCCAACACTGCACAAGCCTACTCCCGCGACGGAGGGTCGGGCTAGCGGGCGCGCACTGGCAGCACCGCGAGCGAAGGCTTGATCAGAACGTCGGACAGCGGAGGACAGGGATCGGCCCCACCGGCCGACGGCACCCACTGCGCCCACCCCGTAGGGTCATGTCCACTCTTCTTGAACGACCAGGAGTGCCCATGGCTCAGCGAAGCTCCACACCGGGCGAGCACGACGTCCCCGTTTTCCAGCCCGGCAAACCCACGCCGGACGACCCTCGCAAGGATTCGCCCATCAAGGACCCGCCCGTGAATCCCGACCATGATATTGAGGAACCAGAGCCCGTGCGGGAGGCCCGTGGCGATCGCGTTCTGTACGACGAGAACCGGACGCCCGGTTAGGTCAGGAGGTCTTCAGCTCGAGCCCGGAGCCCTGCTGATCCACCGTGTGCAGAATCACCGGGCGGCGCCACACCTTGTGGACGTATTCCAGCACACGCCGACTGCGCTCGAGGTCGAGCCCGCGCCCATCGACCGTGTGGTCATGGGCGAGTTCGAGCGTGCCATCGATGCGCACGTGCTTGGCCGCGACGCTCGGTGCTCCGAAGTTGTACTTGTGGTGAATCACGCTCTCGTGCAGCGCGGTGAGGTCGTGCTCCAGCACCTTCACCTGCCCGTCGGAGCGCGCGCTGTAGCGGAACATGCCGAGCTCTTCGGCGAGCTCGCGAGTGAGGTAATTGCGGACGAACCCGAAGTCGTCGTCCTGCTGCATGATGGTGCGCGCCACCTCGAGCCCCTCGTTCTCGATAATCTTCTCCCACATCGAGAAGCCGAGATGGTACGGGTTGACGCTCAGTGACACTTGCTGGTCCGCCGCAATGGGGCGGACCACGTCCGAGTGGCACTTGATCGCATCCAGATACGCTTGCTGCGGAATGAAATCGGCCTCGCGCAGGAGGCGTGCGTGCCAGTAGGACGCCCAGCCTTCGTTCATGATCTGCGTCGCGAAGACCGGATAGAAGTAGAACGACTCTTCGCGCACTGCGAGGAAGATGTCCCGCTCCCAGCTCTCCATGTCCGGCGCATAGGTAGCGATGAACCACAGCAGGTCACGCTCCGGATGCGGCGGCACTGGCGCTTTTTTCTTCACCTCGGTGAAGTTGAACGCGGCTGACGGATCCAGCTTGGCAAACCGCTTGCGGAAATCGTCATCGACTATCGCCTTCGCGTCCGACAGGTATTCCGGATAGCGTTGCCGGCGTAGCGACTGGTCGACGTCGATGTGCTGCTCGAGCGCGAGCGCCGCGTCCAGCACGGACTCCACACGCTCGCGGCCGTATTGCTCGATAGCCTGCTGGATCTGCCGTGCGTGATTCGCGGCATGTTCAACGATGTGCTCGCTGACCTGCCCCTGGCACCGCTGGAACAGCAGGTTATTCTTAGAGAAATCCGCATGCCCCAGAACGTGGGCAGTCACCAGCACGTTCTCGGCCAGACCGTTGCTCGCAGCGAGATACGCGTGCCCCGGATTGCCAGGGAACACGACCTCGAACAGCCGCGAATTGCCCATGTGCCGCTGGATGAGCTGATAAATGTAGCGAACGCCGAACGACCAGTGCGGCATGCGCACCGGCAGGCCGTACACGGCGATCTCCATCATGAAGCTATCGGGAACGGCTTCGAAGTCGACAGGGTGAAAACTAAGGCCAGAGCGGGCCGCAAGATCTTCGATGCGGCGGACGTACGACTGCCAATCCTCGCTCATGTGTCGACGGCCTTGCTCTCAGCAGTGAAGAAGTGGCGCACGGCGCCCCAGACATCGTCGTAGTCGTTGAGCGCGTAGCTGCCGGCGGCCATGCCGGACGAGGCCAGCTCCGCATACAGGCGCCCGGTCTCGGTCGCGAGCTGACGCGAGAGGCCTGACGACACTTCCACGTAACCGGTGTAGCACGCGTCCTGCGAAATGCTTCGGAGGGTGTCACGCGCGATCGCGTTGTCGCCCATCGAGTTGTCGCCGTCAGACGCGTAGAACAGATAGATGTTGCAGCGACCGGGGTTGTAACGCTCGTCGATGATCTCGCGCACCTTCGTGAAACCAGTCGACGCCACGGTGCCGCCGGTGCCACTCACCTGGAAGAACTCGGGCTCCGTGAACTCCCACGCTTCGGTCGTGTGCGCGACGAACACCGTCTCCATGGACCGGTACTCGCGCCGCAGGCCCTGTACCACCCAGAAGAAGAAGGACTTCGCGAGCTTACGATCCCGATCCGACATGCTGCCCGACACATCGAGCATGAAAAACACGACCGCGTGAATCGCCGGCTGCTTGCGCCGGGCGAGCTGGCGGAAGCGCAGGTCATCATCCGTAAACGTGGGGGTGGCGTTGGGATTGCCGCGCCGCTTTACCAGCTGTTTGAAGGAGCGACGCCGGTCGAGGCGCGAGCGGGCGCCGCGGCGATCCCAGCCTTCACGAATCCAGTCGGTTTCCTCGGACGGACCGACCCGTGCCTTGAGATTGGGAAGCTGCATTTCTTCCCAGAGCCAGTCGACGATGTCGTCGATCTTGAGCTCCAGCATGAGCTGCACTTCGCCGTCTTCCTGTCCGCCGGGACCTTTCTCGCCTGCGCCACGCTGGCGCTGGGGGCCCTGGAGCACGTCCCCAGGCTTGGCAGCGCCCTGGCCGGCGCCCTGCTGCTCATCGGGTTTGCGAAGGCGGAAGTGGTAGTGCTCCAGCATGCGCACGGGTACGCGCACGGTCTTCGTCGAGTCGTTGATGACATCGGCGCCGGCCACGATCTGTGGCAGGTTTTCACGAACAGAGTCCCGCACTTTCTCGTCGTGCCGAAGCCAGTCACGCGCGCCGCGCGAGAACAGCTCGTACCACTTGGTCAGACCGGAAGGACTGTTGCCGCCTCGATCTTCCATTTGCCTCTTACCGTCGTGCGTCTACCGAAAGGGCTGGGATCACACTACTCCTGTGCAAGCAGTGTCGTCACGTAACTCAGCGCTTCCTTGGCACTGTGTTCGTCATATCCGTATTCGCTAATCAATCGCTGCTGGACCACGGAGATCTTCTGCCGGGCATCGTCATCCGGCCGGGCCGTGGACGTCACGAGCCGCAACACGTCGCGGCGCTCTTCGAACAGATACTGCTCGATCGCCTCGCGCATGCGCGCATGGCTCGACAGCTTGAACTTCTCGCCCGCCTTGAAGGCGACCATGGCCTTGCGGACCACTTCCTGGCGGAAGGACAGCTTGCCCGAGTCCGACACCTTGATCTTCTCCTCGACCGAGCGCAGGAAGCGCTCGTCGGCCGGCCGCGTCTCGTTCGTGATGGGGTCGGTCACCTGGCGATGGTCGAGCGACGCCTCCACCTCGTCGAGATACTTCTCGAGCAGCTGCTGCGCCTCCTCCTCGAACGAGGCGAACATCGCGCGATGCACATCCTCCTTGACCCAGCGGTTGTAGAACTCCTTGCGGGCGGTCACGAGGTGATCGATCCAGCCCTTCTTCTGCTTGTTGTCGATACGGGCGTCGTGCTCGATCCCGTCCTTCAACGCAAGCAGCAGCTCCATGCTGGTCAGGCTGTGCGCATTGCTGCGCGTGATGGCGTTCGAGATCGCGTTGATCACGAAGCGCGGGCTGATACCGGTCAGGCCTTCGTCGGGCGCCTCGGAACGCAGGCGCGTCGCCTCGGACTCCGGAACGCCCTCCACCGACTCCCCGGCATACAGGCGTAACTTCTTGGCGATATCCAGGCCTTCGCGCTCCGGTTTCGCCAGGCGCGTGAGAATGGAGAACACCGACGCGAGATTCAGCACGTGCGGGTCGAGGTGAACGTTGCGGAAAGCCGGCGCGCCGGAAACGAGCTTCTGGTAGATGCGCGACTCGTCCTTGTACGACAGCGCGTAGGGCACCTTGATGATGACCATGCGGTCGAGCAGCGCCTCGTTTTCCTTCTCCTGCAGGAACTTGTGGAATTCGGCGAGGTTCGTGTGCGCCAGGATGGTTTCGTCCAGGTGGATCAGCGGGAACCGCGACACCTTGACGTTCTTTTCCTGGGTCATCGTGAGCAGCAGGTAGAGGAACTCCCGCTTCACTTTCAAAATTTCGATCATTTCCAGCATGCCGCGGCTGGCGGCATACACAGCACCGCTCCACGACCAGGCGCGCGGATCGCCCTCGTCGCCGATCTGGGCGACCTTGGCGAGGTCCACGGAGCCGACGAGGTCGGCGATATCGGCGGTAGTCGGGTCATGCGGCGCGTAGGTGCCGATACCCTGGCGTGACGCCTCGGAGAGGAACGCACGCTCGACCGGCACGCGCAGGAAATCCCCTTCGACATCGCGCTCGAGGTAGTCCCGAGCCCAGGGTGACAGCTCACCGTTGATATCGACCCCGTAGGTCTCACGGAACTGGGGCCTGAGACTCGTGGGGACGAGGTTGAGCGGGTTCTCGCGCATGGGCGAGCCCTTGATGGCGTACATCGCGCCTTCGTCAGTGCGGCTGTACTCCTCCAGTCCGCGTTTCAGCAGGATCGCCACCGTGCTCTTGCCGCCAGATGGCGGGCCTAGCAGCAGTAGCAACCGACGGCCAACATCGGAACCGGCTGCGGCGGCCTTGAAATACTCCACGAGCCGCGTCAGCGGCTCGTCGATTCCAAACAGGTCCTTTCGGAAGAGCTCGCGTGTGCGAGACGCTTCGTTGGCCTCGCTGGCCATATCCCGCCCGTGCCAGCGGAGCATGTCGTAGATGTACTCGTGACTCGAGCGCACCATGGCGGCTGGGTTGGCGGGGAGTATCTGGGCAAGGAAGTCACTGAACGTGCCCTCCCATCGTTGCCCGCGATGCTGCTTGCTGAAAGAACTCAGCGAATCGATGAAATCAGAAGAAGAAGACTGCGGTCGCATCGTCCTTCCCTCCCGTGCAGTCGCAGATGAGTGCGAGGCTGCGGCGTATTCGGCGGTAGTCGCGGCTGTGGCATCCGCGGCTTTCGACGTTAACTTAAATCCATCCTTCGCCACAAAATGTGATCGTCCTCTATGTCGTGGTCATCCGAAACGTTATGACGCTCACAACGAAAGAATGTTCACGAGTAGTAAAAGCAAAATGCATTCCTGCCGGGAAACCCGCTCGAAAACGTGCGCGAACGCACGCGCAGGCCTCAAGTGATTGATTTACGGAAATGGCATCGCTCCGGATGCGGGCAGGCCGATGGCCCATTGCGCGACGGCGGTGCGTACGCGCTGTCACTGGCCGTTGAATGCAACGGCCGCGCGACGGGGTTCTACCTCGAAAAACGATAGTAGCCTCAGCGGCCCAGGATGCCCTTGAGTTTGTCCCCGAGCTTCTTGCGAAGTTCCTCTTTCTTCTCATCGACCTTTTTGTCCACCTCCTTCTTGAAGCGCGACTTGAGGTAGCCCTCGACGTCGGGTCGCACTTTCATGTCGGCCAGCGTACCGGTGATGGTGACCGGGATCTCCGCCGCTTTCAGGTCCGCCATGCTGGCGTCGCCTTCCGGCAACTTGTAGATCTCGGCTACGAGCCGATAGTCGACCGCTTGCGACTCCAGTGCAAGCGTTCCTTTGCCCTTCGCACGCAGGTATGACATGTCGACGAGCAGGTCTTCGTTGCGCAGGACGCCCTTGTCGACGAGCGCGCTGCCCGAGAGCGCATTGAACGCCGTCTTCGGTTCGCCTGCCGGACGCGTGGGCAGCTCCTGGCGCTTGAAGAGCGCCACAGCGCGTCGCAGCTCGTACCACAGGTCCATACCCGTGACCGCGCCATCCTTGACGTCGAAGTCGAGCTTGCCCGCCAAGGTCTTGAACATCGCCTGATCGGTGTTGCCTGTGGCGCTCAGCTTCGCGCTGGCATTGCCCTTGCCCACAACACGCGTCGTCTCGAATCCCGCCTTCATGAGCGCACCGATATCGATGCTGCGCACATGCTCGTCCAAAGACAGCGTGGCCTGCGCGGGCTTTGCATCGAGCACGATGTTGCCGTCATACGTTCCGCCAAAGAGCTTCGCCTGAGTCGGGCCTAGGTGCGTGCGGCCGTCCTTCGCTTCAACAGGTAACCGAACGTCAGTGAACTGCAGGTCTGCCACCTTGGCGCGCCCCACTCGCAGCTTTCCCTGCAAGTTCAGGCTGCGCAGCATTTCTTTCGGGATCTCTGTGGGTGGGATATCGGCCTTCGCGCCTGCAGGCGCCGAGCCGCCAGCCGCCTTGGCGTCCTCTTTCTTCGGCGCCATGTAGCGATCGAGGTCGATGCCATCGACATCCAGGTCGAATCTCAGCGCCATCGCCTCGAGGTCTTCGATGCCGAAAGTGCCTTTGACGGTGGTCTCATCGAGCGCCAGGTCGAGCGCACTGAGCTGCAACTGTTTCTCCGTGAGCCGGAAGTTGCTCGCGAGCGCAAATGCGGACAACGCCTTGGGATCGCTCGTGATGGGCGGCTCGACGTCGAAGGACTTCATGAGCTCGCGCGGCGAAGTCTTCAGCACCTGGATCTTGCCGTTGACGACGTAGGCGCTGAACAGCTTCTCGCCCTGCACGTCGAGCTTCACGGGCAAGTCGCCCACCTTCAGGTCGAGTGTCGCGGGCGCGAGCGTCTCGGCTTTCGTATCGAGTGCCAGCGAGGGCGCGCTCACGGCGATCGCGAGCGGCTTGCCTGCAGGCTTTGATGCGCCTTCGGCCGGTTTGCCGAACCAGTCGGCTTTCGCGTCGAGCTTCTGCACTTCGATGCGCGAACTGTCTGGCGGCATCAGGACGCGGGCCTTCGTTTCGACGTGGGCGACCCGGGCCGGCCCGCCATCGTCGTAGTCAAACTTCACTTCGGCATCGACGGGCTCGCTGCCGCCGAGCGCGCCCGTATGAATTTCGAGACCCGTCAGCCGGGCAACGGATTTCTTGGCGTCGTCCCTATATATGAGCGTCGCTTTCGACACATCGACGCCGGCGATCGAGGCTTTGGCGGTGCTGCCCGACGATTCCGCCGGTGCCGGCTCCTTGCTCTCGCTGAGATCCTTCCAGTTGTTCTGCTCGGGGCTGCGGCTGACCAGTGTGACGGACAGGCCGTCGATCGACACACGGCGGACCTCCACCTGTTTGTGCAGGAGGGGCAACAACTTCACGCCGACGTTGGCGCTCGTGACCGTAAGGAACGGATCGCTGCCGTAGCCGGGCGGGTTGCCGAGCCGGACGTCGTTCACCTCGAGCGCGATCCAGGGAAACAGCTTCAGTCCCAGCTTGCCGCGGATCTCGAGCGGGCGACCCGTCTTCTGCTGGACGAGCTTTGCGATGTCGTCCCGATAGTCGTTCGGGTCCACCAGCACCACGATGGCCACCATGGCGAGCACGATCAGCCCTACCAGGGCCCCGACGACAATCCCCGCGATCTTTACAGCACGCATCGTTTCAAGCTTCCCCTGTCTCTACCGCGCGATTGTCTGCCTTTGGCGGCAGTGAGCCAACCCACATGGCGCCGATCGGCGTCAAGTGGGTCGCCAGTCGCGGACGTGGCATAACGCAGTGTGGCCAGAAAACGCGCAGGCGTTCTCGCTTTTTTTCACTCGTCGGGAGGTGACGACAGGCAAGCGTCATTATTGTGAACTGACGCAAGGTGATGGTGCGCCGCCTCTCTATCCTCACTTCGGTGTATCTGGCCGTACGTTCGCTTGCGTACGCCGGAAAGCCGCACACCCAGCTGATGGTCAGATAAAAGATTCAGGGAGTTGTCCTGTGCCCAGTCCAGCATCGAACCGGTCTCTCGATGGCGGCAATGAGGCAAGCAGCACGCCGTCAGCGCGCGCAGCAGCCGAAATCATTGCTATTTCGACACGTGACGATTTCCTCCTGGAGATCGGTGAAGCACTGAGTGGCCAGACTTCCGTTCGACCCGTCGACTCTGTGGAGACGGCGCTCGAACAGATTGGTGGCAACCGCCGCACGACCCAGCTCCTCGCGATCGACGCGCGCGACGTGGCCAATCTGCGCGCCGCAGTCGAAACGATCAATTCCGAAGCCTCGCACATGGTCGTGCTCGTGTTCGCGAATGCGGACGCGGAAAAGCAGGCCGCCGCGCAACTCAAGGGCACGAGCATCTTCGCGGTGCTCACGCTGCCCATCGACAAGCGCAAGGCCGGTGCCGTCATCGAAGGCGCCGTCGCCGATGCGGTGAGCCGTCGCCCGGCCGCTTCGCAGCGTCCCGCGGCAGGTGGCTACGATCGCAGCTCGCCGATCACCGTCGAAACCGCGCCGGCCGACGCGGGTGGATACGGCTCATCGTCCGGATCGGATGAGGGCGGCAACAAGAAAATGATGCTGATCGGTGGCGCCGTCGCCGCCGTCCTCGTTGCGGGTGCCGCGGCGTGGTTCTTCACGCGTTCGCCCTCAACGCCGCCCACTGCCGGCGTGACCGAGAAAAAGGCGGGCGTTTCGATCGCCGTGAACAAGGACAACCTCGCGGACGACAACGTGGTCGCGGAAGCCGCGCCGGTCGTCGAAATGCCGCTCATCAACGGTACGGTCGACGAGCTGCTCGAGAAGGCGCGCCTTGCCATGCGCGAGCGCCGCTATACCGAGCCGAACGGCGACAACGCCCTGCTCTTCTATCGCTCGGCGGTGAAAGCCGACGCGAGCAATGGCGAAGCGAAAGACGGCCTGCGCCGCGTGGCCGCCGTGATGAACTCGCGCTTCGAGGAGTCGCTCGCCGCGGGACGCTACGACGAGGCGTCTCTCGCCCTCGCTCACCTGAAGTCCGCCGCGCCGGACGACAAACAGCAGACCGCGCCGCTCGAAGCCAAACTGGCGACTGCGCAGATCAACAAGATGCTGGCCGACGGCAATCTCGACCGCGCGGCCTCGCTCGTGAAGGGCGCGCAGCAGGCGGGAGCCGTGACGGATCAGCAGATCCGTGGCTGGAGAACTGAAATCCTGCGTCGCCAGGACGAGGCGAAGCAGAAGCGCTACGTGGACCTCGCCAACGACGCCCTTCGTGACGGTCGCCTCTCGGAGCCCGCGGACACCAGCGCGAAGGCTTACGCCGAACAACTGAAGGACCTCGGCCCGAGCGCCGCAACGGCCTACCAGCGCGTGATGCGCGACCTCGGCGCCGCGTACATGCGCAAGGCGCGCGAAGCCGCACTCGCCAATCGCGGCCCGGACGTCGACCGCTGGCTCGCCGAAGCCAAATCCGCCGGCGTGAGCACCGGAGAGCTCAACAGCTTCCAGCGTGATCTTTCGGCCGCGAAGCAAAAGGCTGCGGCGGCGGAAGCCGAGCGCATCGCCTCGCTCGCTCGCGACCGTATCCGCGAAGGCAAGCTCACCGATCCCGCCAACGACAGTGCCGCGTACTACCTGACGGCTCTGCAGACGGCCGACGCGAACCACGCCTATGTGGCCACCGGCAGCCGCGAGCTCGCGACCAAGCTGCTCGATCGGGCCAGCAGCGCGGCTCGCGAAGGCAAGGGCGCGCAGTCGGATGCCGATCTGAACCAGGCACGACGCTGGGGCGCGGATCCGAAAGACATCACGGCGATCCAGCAGGCTGCCGCCGCTCGCAACCGAGGCG
>Ga0247777_1000246_pt1 | contig 14214 bp, 14 predicted proteins | sample UWRJL154409C5_FD_179937 | JGI IMG/M metagenome (GOLD analysis project Ga0247777, IMG submission 179937) | Plant litter microbial communities from Arlington Agricultural Research Station in Wisconsin, United States - UWRJ-L154-409C-5 | ecosystem: Environmental > Terrestrial > Plant litter >...
CTACGCGCGCAGCGTCTCAGCCCCAGCGGGTAGGACATCCGTTCTGATCAAAGGGCTGGAACGCGCCGCACATCGGCAGCGGCCCGAGAGATGACACCCAAAGAGGACACAATGCCCAAAGGGGCCCCCGCCGGGGAGAAGGGGGGGGGGGACGGGGGCTCTATCGCTTGGCCTTCACGTTACCCACCGGCATGGCTCGACGGGACGGTCCCGACAACAGCGGACGATCAGTACTGATTGCCTTTTACAAGCGCTGGTGACACCAAATGTGCAACCTCCGCAAGGTCGTCAACTGGTACAACGCTTTCAGAAGTACGAGTGGATACGTAGGTACTGTTACGTGAGCCGCTCGATCTTGTTTGAAATCCCCATGTCCGAGCGCCATCCCAAGATCCCTCCCCAGAGATATCTCCAAACTCCAATAAATTATACGAGTACTCCGTACATACAGTCGTATCCTTCGCTCCCGCGTTCTAAGGATAATCGATAAAACCCGCCGACTCGGCGTCCCGGTTCAGCAAATACTGGAACTTGTCCGGATGGTCCAACAGGAACTTGGGTACGTCGGTGTTGTTATCGACCCGATCGTACACCTCCCCGTCGCGGTCCCACAGGTCCTTCCCGTTCCGGACCCGCTGCGCGATCCGGTCCCGGTCCCGGAACACGTCTTGGTTCATCCAGACGTGCGAGAAGGACGACAGCTTGCGGAGGAAGCCCTCGATGGTCTCGTAGCACGACGAGCAGTGCCAAGCCGCGTTCCGCAGCTCGCCCTTCTCCAGGTAGGCCAGCGGCTGCGGCGCCCCGTCGCCGTTGCGCAGGTTGACGGGCAGGATGGTGCGCGCGCCCTGGTAGTACGTCGCCTGCGGATGCTTCCACTCCTCGCCGCGGTGGAGGAACTGGAAGCTGTAGTAGTAGAACCGGCTCCGCAGGGTGAGTCGGCGCGGGAAGTCGCAGGTCCGCAGCACCACGAGCGTCTCGGGCCGCGGGATCTCGTCCACGTCGGCCACGATCAGCACGTCGCCGTAGTGGGCCTTCTGCGCCCCCTTCAAGGTCGGGAAGACCTGCTGAAGGGTGGCATCGCGCTGGAGGTCCTCGCGGTCCCAGGTCCGCTGCGGGTTGAAGTCGTCGGGATACTCGAGCTGGTGGTAGATGATCTTGCTCTGATAGGGGACAAATCGATCCCAGTTGCCCTTGATCGCGAGCGGCTTATCCAGGCCTGTAAAGGTCTTTGTCCCCTCGACCAAGACGAAATAGTCGACATAGTCGTACGTGGTGTTGAGGCGTATCTCCAGCCAGTCCAACTCGTTGTTTATCATGGACAAGTCGTACACCTTCCTCCTTCGGTCCCTCGCCGTCGGTCGGAAGACATTCCACCCATGCTGGCGGCAGAAATGACTGGCGAAATGGCCTGGGACGGCCCCGGACGATGATAGTCGCGCGATCGAGAGCTCGTCAAGAGAGATGCGGTGGTCGTTCCAGAAGCCCTGGATCCAAAAGCGAATGCCGACGACGACCAAGACAAAGAAGAGAAAGTACCTCCGCAGCCATCGAAACGGCCTCTGTGCAGACGCAGACACCATCGTCAATCGCGCATCTCGCGCATCGGTGGATCAGGCCAAGGCGACGTAGGGCGACACAGACGGTCTGGTTGGTGAAGCCAAGACGGACACAAGACTTTTCGGACGCTCGATTGAGTCTGGAAAGGGGCACATTCGGCCCCCCAGCCAATCGCTGCGTCCTTGGCCAAGCTTGGCTAGCCTTGGCCAGCCTTGGCCGAAAACAGCCGAGCCTTGGTGCTGCACCCTAGGCGGCGTTCCTACTCCGTACATACACAGTATAGGCAAGTGCCGAACAACTGCGGCCCCGAAACCAGCGCCCTTCACTGGAATGGACAATGCAAACAATCCATCTTCTGAATACATGTTATGCGCATTTCCCAGACTCTACGGAGTACGTCCTTACTTGATCCAAGCAAGGTATCGAAGAGCGGGTGACCTCGCCAGACAGAGAAGTCAGGAATGCCGGGGTCGACGTCAAATATATCGAGTTCACGTATGGCTTCTGTCGTATGCGTTTAACGCGGCGACGCCAACCTGGATATGGTCCGTTCCTGGATTCGCACCAGCTTACGGAGTAAAGTAGGTATTTAATGCGATCCTTGAGAGACGAAAGAAGCAGCGAAGAGACTAGTGTTGAGAGAGTTTTTTTTCAGAGGCACGGGCTGTTGACCCATCTGTTCCACCTTCGTTCCTCCCGTTCGGCCCGCCTCCCGTGGAACACCGCGGCGGTTACATCGCCCCGGTACTCGAGGGAGTACGCAGTACGAGGGACGGAACGGGACTCTTAACTGCAGATGACAGCCCCGTCCGTCCATCTACCTAGGTCTCAAACATAGCCTCTGCGTCTGGACCTAGAAAGACTTTCTCCTACTCTCTTTACTCCGTAATTTGCAAGTACTAACATTGATTGCCACGGTGGGGGATTTCCGACTCAATTCGATGAAGTGTTGAGCCTACGTCTTTGACACAGAGAGCGGGACGGGGCCGGTCGAGCTCGCAACATCCTGACTCTCCTCAACCATGGCTCTCCAGGGTGGTAAGTGAATCCCGAATTTGCCCTTAAAGTCAACCGTGTTCCGCACGCGACCGTCAGAGGACGACACCATCTCAGGGACTAACTGGGCATAGCAATTCCGCACGGCAGCCGCCGACTGGCCGCGGCTCTCTGCTCCGGCGTCGGCGCTCCAACCCCGCGGCATCCAACGGACGTAGCGGACCGGAGACATGACCTTGGGAGGCGGTGCTTCCACAACGTCCCGCGGCGGCTTCAGTCACGACCAATTTCGGAGATGAATCAGAATAACGTGTCCGGCGAGGGGCCTGCCAAAGGCAGCGGTCAGCACTCGTGGCTCGGCGCTGCTGGGCCCGCCGCCTTTGATCTGCGAAGTGAGCCTCCTCCCGCCTGACGTCCCTCCGCATGGGATGGCTGCACTGACGGACACAAGGCGACACGGCCACAACGCCGACGCCGTCCATGCTGGCGGCCGTCCAAACGTGTTCTCTGCGGGACGACGTCTTCAACGAAGACCCGACCACCATCGACCTCGAGGCCCACTGCGCCGGGCTCTGCGGCATGGAAGCCGGCCTCTTCGTTCTCTCGGGGACCATGGGAAACCAGCTGGCAATCCGCTCGCTACTGACCCAGCCCCCCTACGGAGTTTTGTGTGATTTTCGGTCACATCTTTTCACCTCAGAGGCCGGAGGGTATGTGTGCGCCGCCCCTTAAAGACGGGAGCCGTTCCACTCACTGCGATACCCACCTCGTAGAGCTGCCATCATCTCCGGAACCCAACTCAAACCGGCCCGGCCCAAAAATGGTGTCTACCTGACCCTGGAGGACATCAAGGAGCAGGCCGACCTCGACGACGACGTGCACACGTGCCCGACGAGGGTCATCAGCCTGGAGAACACGCTTCACGGCATGGTGACGCCTCTGGCCGAGATCCAAAGGATTTCGGCCTTCGCCCGGGAGCACGGCATAAAGCTGCACCTCGACGGCTCGCGGCTATGGGAGGTCGCGGCGGCCGGGGAGGGCAGCCTGGCCGACTTTTCGGCGTGCTTCGACACGGTCACGCTGTGTTTCTCCAAGGGCCTCGGCGCGCCCATCGGCAGCATCCTGCTCGGCAGCAAGCAGACGATGAGAACGGCGCGGTGGATCCGCAAGGCCATCGGCGGCGGCGTCCGACAGGCGGGCGTCATGACGGCCGCCGCGCGCGTCGCCGTTGACGAGACCTTCGGGACGGGCCCCAGCGGCGAGGGCGGCCTGCTGAAGAACACGCACGTCCTGGCGAAGCAGGTCGAGAAGATGTGGACGGATCTCGGGGGTAAGGTTGTCAAGCCGGTGCAGACCAACATGTGCTGGCTGGACAACGAGGCTGCGGGAGTCAGCTCGGACGCGTTCGATGAGCTGGGGAAAGCAGAGGGTTTAAAGATGTGGGCGCCCCGACTGGTCTTTCACTACCAGATCTACCAGAATCGCGACGAGGTCGTTCCGCGCCTGGAGAGGGTGTTTAGGAGGGCGATGGAGTTGGGCGTCTCCGGGACGGACTCGGGTAAGGCTCGTGAAGAGTTTCGTTATGGAAGCCATTGAGCGCCATGGAGGGTTTGGAGGGACCCTTTTGCAGCCACGCCAGGATGCGCAGCGGAGAACGGCATCGTGTCGTTGTCCTGGTAAGCGCAGGCGGGATTGAGCAATGTGGCAAGGGCTAGGAGGCTGGGAGGAAGCGGGAAGCCGTCCACAACGGTTCCGGGGATGCCGACCGGTCGAATCGAAGACGATGTTCGGGCGCAGGGGGGAAGAAGGCTGCCAAGCAATCGTTTCCAGCCGCTGACATGAAGAGTACGACATCACAACGGCAACAGCTGATCTCCGCAGCCAAGCGAAAGGTAGCTGGAATGAAACCGGTATTGGTGGCCGTAAGGTGTGGTCGAGGGAGGGCGGCAAGGCGGGGAGAAGGGGGCGTCTTGGAGGACCGTTGCAGCCTACCTACAGTACTGTACCTAGGTACCTAGTCTTGGTCGCTTGTTTGCTCGCTTCGTCAAGCTCAAGGTCAACCGTCAAGTGAGGAGTCCCTCGGCGCCTCGGTGCCTCAAGTGCCTCAACCGCGAACGGGCCGAACGGTCTCCAAAATCTGCCTGACGTCACCCGCGAAATAGGGCGTTTCTAAGGCGGTTCGAGGCGGGAAACACCCTGTCCATGGGTGCCGAAGTCTGCCGGGCCCAATCAGCCGAGGCTTTCTGGCAGGGGAACGGCGGCTTTCCGGTGCTAAAATGCGGGGGAGCCAGCCACCTAGACAGGGGCAGGAGCTGGGAAGCCGGGCGTGTGGCTACCCCGCAAGCCCCGCCTGCCCGCACTCTCGCATCAACGCGGAAAAAAAAAAGAGTCTTACAACCTTGAAGGCCCGAGTCGATTTTACCTTTGCGGTAGTCCCTGGTTATCGACGAGCCTAGTATGTACTGTCCTGACTGACTCAACCCCTTCGGTAGAACTGCCAGTGGCTCTTTGGAGCCTGCACCCCTTTGGGTATACCTGACTGCAGAATGTGTTGGCGCAGGACGCACGGGTGTCGTCTGGGGACGCATGGTCAGCTCGGAGGAGCTTTGCGCCCTCGTTTCTACTGTGTAGACGGGTTGCTGCAATGGCACCGCCGACGACGAGTTATGTTGATCGCCGCAGCGCGTTCCCCTTCCCCGCCGCGCTCCGGCCGCCGAGGTGCCAGCCGAGCCAGTGACATTCGATTCACCGACTACTTGGCCTCGTGGCCCTAACCAGACAACCGGGCAGACAGGCAGGTTCGGGTGGGCCACCGAACTCTCATCTTGACTAAGAGAGCCTAATGCAGGCGAGATGGTGTGGAACATTTCCAGGAAACCAAAGCTCCCAAGCTCCATGATCCACTCCGCAGCTCGGCACACAATAGGCGTCCTCCACCCGAGATTTTGACCATGGCTTTCCCCTCCGGCGGGTACAGGTACTATGGAGTATATATAAAAACGCGGGCTTCCCTCTTCCCCGTCCGTTCCCGCTCCCTCCCGTCGTTCGTGAACCCTGGCGACCTTCCCCTCGGCAGCTCGCGACTGCCTTTCCTGGACTCCGGGTGCTTGCTGGACCACTCGTAAGGAGAAACGCTGCGAGTCGCCATGCTTAGTGTTGAGCGCATCACAATGTCGCCGCTGCGGCGAGCCGTGACGGTGGCCGTCGCTGTGCTTTCCGGTCTATCACACGGCTTGTATGTCAACGGCTCCGTCGTCGCCCCATGCGACTCGGTGCTGTACTGTCAAGGCCCCATCCTCCAGGCCATCGAGCTTGCGTCGCCCTTTGAGGACTCCAAGACCTATGTGGACATGTAAGTTGCCGACGGGCGTCGCCGGCGCCGCCCGTGATCTAGGTAGACGGCATAGGCTGACCGCGCCGTGCGTAGGCCCACTACTAAGCCGCTGGATGAAGTCGTGGCCGCCTTCAACAAGCTCCGCAGGCCCATCACCAACAACACGGAGCTCAACGACTTCCTCAAGACGTACTATGCGCCCGCCGGCGGCGAGCTCGAGGCGGTCCCCGAAAGTGAGCTGAAGGCCGATCCCGTCTTCCTCGACAAGCTCAACGACACCGTCATCAAGGAGTTCGTCGCCAAGGTCATCAGCATCTGGCCGGACCTGACGCGCCGCTACAAGGGAGCCGGTAACGAGAACTGCACCGGTTGCCAGTCCAGCTTCATCCCCGTCAACCGCACCTTCGTCGTGGCCGGGGGCCGATTCCGCGAGCCCTACTACTGGGACTCGTTCTGGATCGTCGAGGGGCTGCTCCGGACGGGCGGCGCCTTCATCGACATCACACGCAACACGATCGAGAACTTCCTCGACTTCATCGACACCATCGGCTTCATCCCCAACGGCGCCCGCAAGTACTACCTCAACCGCTCCCAGCCGCCGCTCCTGTCGCAGATGGTGCGCCTCTATGTCGAGCACACAAACGACACGGGCATCCTGGCCCGGGCCGTGCCGCTGTTGATCAAGGAGCACGATTTCTTCGTCAACAACCGCTCCGTCACCTTCCGGGGCCAGGACGGCAAGTCGTACACGCTGCAACAGTACCACGTGCACAACACACAGCCCAGGCCCGAGTCTTTCCGTGAGGACTACATCACGGCCAACAACGCGTCGTACTACTCGAGCTCGGGCAAGGTATACCCGGAGCCCCGGCCCCTGAACGAGTCGGAGCGGGCCGACCTCTACTCCAACCTGGCTAGCGGCGCCGAGTCGGGCTGGGACTACGGCACGCGCTACCTGGCACGCCCCGGCGACGCCGCCCGCGACGACTACTTCCCGCTGCGTTCGCTGAGCGTCAACCACGTGGTGCCCGTCGACCTCAACTCCATTCTCTACTGGAACGAGGTGACCATCGCCCACTTCCTCAACGTCTCCGGGAACGCCTCGGGCGCCGCCGCCTGGGTCCGGCTCGCCGAGAAGCGCAGCGAGGCCATGACGGCCACTATGTGGAACAGCACGCTGTGGAGCTACTTCGACTTCAACCTGACGTCGAGCGCGCAGAACATCTACGTGCCCCGCGACGCTGACGCCCTGGCCGTCGAGACGACGACGGCCCCCGACGGCCAGATGGTCCTGTTCCACGTGGCGCAGCTGTACCCCTTCTGGACGGGTGCGGCGCCGGCCGCGCTCAAGAACAACCCGCTCGCAGTGAAGCAGGCCTTCTCGCGCGTGGCGGCCTACCTCGACGTGCGCAAGGGCGGCATCCCCGCCACCAACTTCCGGACGGGCCAGCAGTGGGACCAGCCCAACGTGTGGCCGCCGCTGATGCACGTCGTCATGGAGGGCCTGCGCAACACGCCCGCCACGTTCGGCGCCGACGACCCGGCCTACCGCGACGTGCAGGGCCTGGCCCTGCGCATCGCCCAGCGCTACCTCGACTCGACCTTTTGCACCTGGTGGGCCACGGGCGGCTCGACGTCGCTGACGCCCCAGCTGCAGGGCGTCGGCGACGGCGCCAAGGGCACTATGTTCGAAAAGTACGCCGACAACTCCACCAACCTCGGCGGCACCGGCGGCGAGTACGAGGTCGTCGAGGGCTTCGGGTGGACCAACGGCGTGCTGATCTGGGCCGTCGACACCTTCGGCGACCAGCTCACGCGGCCCGACTGCGGCAACATCACGGCCGCGCACGTCACGCAGGCCAAGCGGGCCGTCGAGCTCGCCCCGCGCGACGCGCAGTTCGTCAAGCGATTTCAGCGCCTCTGAGTAGCGGTTTGCGTTTCTCGCAAGAGGGAAGTCCGGAATGGAAGGCGCAGGTGGGGAGCTGATATTTGGGACCAGGAAAGGAGCCGACTCTTCGAATGGGGGGCTGGCAAGTAGGTTGGGTCGGAGAGCCCCTTTCTGCCAGCAGGAAATCTGGGTCTGCCAGGGAAGAAGAAGGATGGCTCCGCATATCCGCGCTGCAAATAATGTCTTTAGCTAATACGACGTTACGTCTCACCCGTACTCCAGGTTCGTGACCACGACTCCTTCACAGCAGTGACTAAAGCGCCACCGTACACCCCCCGACGTCTAAGGGGTTTCGACCGCTGCCCCCGTGCCCAAAGACTCCTCTCTCAACAGCCCATACATGACAATATCAAACGCCTCGCCGTCCTTCCACCCAGCATTCCGCCTCCTCCCCTCGAGGGTGTACCCAGCCTTCTCCAGTACCTTGCCACTCGCCGCGTTGCCCCCAAAGACGCCAGCCTCGAGCCTCAGGACCTCAGGAAAGGCCTCGAAGCTCCAGCGGCTGAAGGCGCGCACCGCCTCGGTAGCCAGGCCGCGGCCCCAGTGGGCCCTCCCGAACCAGTAGCCGATCTCCATGGTGCGCGCCTCGACGTCGGCGGGCGGAAAGGGCTTGAGCCCGATGCCGCCGGCGTACTCGCCCGAGGGGAAGTGGCACACGGCGAAGTTCACGACGGGGGTGGACGCGGCGGTCCGGGCGACCCAGTCCGACGCGTCCGCGGCGGTGTAGGGGTGGGGGAAGTGGTTGCGCAGGTACTTGGGCACCAGCGGGTCGTTGGCCTCCTTGACGATGGAGGGGACGTCGGAGGCGTGGTAGGGGCGGAGGAGGACGGTGGGGGTCGTGAGGATGGGGGTTGTGGGGAAGGCGCCAGGGGTTGCCGCCGTGGGCACGCTGGGGTTCTCCTGTATTGTTGGCGCCATGGTCGCTGTTGCTTACGATTTGGGAGGGGCCAAAGGATATCGCCGTCGTCGTCGAGTTCGGTGATCGGGGTTATATAGAAATGGGGGTGAGTCACTCTCCGGCTTTTGCACAGCCGTGGAGACGCTGAGGTGGTTCAATCTCTTACTTAGGTACCTACCTCGAAGGGAAACTGCATCGGCATGCAGTGACTCTTCACCATCATCACTGATCCTTTGGTGAGATACGAAACAGGCCGAGTCCGCTTATACGAAAGCTACCAATTACCCATAGGGATGAGCTCGGGACGCAACCCCGTTTTCGGTGAGAATGCGTCACACGGGGCGGTTCGTCATCCCACATTATTGCATTGCATTTATCGAGTATGCGAGCGGAAGCATCCATCCTCGTACAAGTACGCATGGGAGTGAGTATTGTACGAACAGCGCTGATGGTTCTAGGGTCTCTCAATGGCAGGACAGAGCAGCCCACACCTTCTTGGGGGATATATGCAGCCGCGGCCACGGAGTCCGTCTATCACGATGGCGTCGGTCATCGACTGGCTCATTATTTGTATTTCCGTTGGCTTTCTTCGGTTTCGCATGTTCCTTTCAAGGGATGAAGGTATTGGAAAGGTTGAACGATGCAGTGGGCTCCGTGGGTCGACGTTCAGGGGGGATCGAGACCCTTGCTGGTCCGACTGCCGCCTCGCATGGGGTCGTCCGGGCTCGCTCGCTGAGGCTGAACGGAATAAATCAGCGCCGGTTTGCCGATTTCGATCAGCCTCCGGGCCGTGCCAAAAAAGTGAATGTGTCCTCAACTTCAAGAGAATCTAACGGTCACAAGGCTGGGGCGTGAGATAGGTTCGCGCAATTCTTTACGCCCGAGGTTCCTTGCTGATGGTGCGTCGGCCCTGCCTTCCTCTCTGACCTCGGCCTTGCCTGCAATTGCCCTCCCACCCGCAACGGAGCTTCGTGGCCTTTCGCTTCTGGAGCTGCAAGTAGCCCCACGACGGTCGCGATGCCGGCAAAGTCGAGATTCACGAGGCTCGACGCCTTCACCAAGACGGTCGAGGATGCGCGGATCCGGACGACGTCGGGTGGTGTTGTCACCATCGTCTCGCTGATCGTGGTGCTCTACCTGGCATGGGGCGAGTGGGTCGACTACCGGCGGATAGTGGTACATCCAGAGCTCATCGTCGACAAGGGGAGAGGTACGTTTGGCCCGGTTCCCGGTGCGGAGGCGGAGGCGGAGGCGGTGACGCTCATCCCATTTCCTCAGGCGAGCGCATGGAGATCCACATGAACATCACCTTCCCGAAAATCCCCTGCGAGCTCCTCACCCTCGACGTCATGGACGTTTCCGGCGAGCAGCAGCACGGCGTGCAACACGGCATCGCCAAGGTCCGGCTGCGGCCCGAGAGCGAGGGCGGCGGCGAAATCGACTCCAAAGCCCTGGCGTTGCACGCCCACGAGGACGAGGCCAGCCACCTCTCGCCCGACTACTGCGGTCCTTGCTACGGCGCCCCATCCCCCAGCGACGCCATCAAGGAGGGCTGCTGCAACACGTGCGACGAGGTGCGCGAAGCGTACGCGCAGGCGTCTTGGGCGTTCGGTAGGGGCGAAAACGTCGAGCAGTGCCAGCGCGAACACTACGCGGAGCGGTTGGACGAGCAGCGGCACGAGGGCTGCCGCATCGAGGGCGGGCTGCGCGTCAACAAGGTCGTGGGCAACTTCCATCTGGCGCCCGGCCGCAGCTTCAGCAACGGCAACATGCACGTGCACGACCTCAAGAACTACTGGGACATGCCCACGCCCCAGCTGCACTCGTTCACGCACCAGATCCACTATCTGCGCTTCGGGCCGCAGATCCCCGACGGCATCCAGAAGAAGCTGGGGTCCAAGGCCATGCCGTGGACCAACCACCACGTCAACCCGCTCGACGACGTGCGCCAGGAAACGAACGACGCCAACTTCAACTTTATGTACTTTGTCAAGATCGTGCCGACGTCGTACCTGCCCATTGGCTGGGAGAAGCGCTACCGCGGCCTGGTGGACGACGACAGCAAGGAGGTGGGCGTCTTCGGCGTCGGCTCCGACGGCAGCCTGGAGACGCACCAGTTTTCGGTGACGAGCCACAAGCGTAGTCTTCAGGGAGGCGACGACTCGGCCGAGGGTCACAAGGAGCGATTGCACTCGCGAGGCGGTATCCCGGGCGTCTTTTTCTCCTACGTAAGTCCGCCGGCGGCGGGTGACTGTCGTGATGGACTCAGATACTAACGGGTCTCGTGCAGGAAATCTCGCCGATGAAAGTCATCAACCGCGAGGAGCGTGCCAAGACCTTTGTGGGTTTCCTGACGGGCCTGTGCGCCGTCATCGGCGGCACGTTGACGGTCGCCGCGGCCGTGGACCGGGCTGCGTTTGAGGGCGTGACGAGGCTAAAGAAGCTCCGGTCCAAGGATCTGTGAGGTGCGGCGGGTGGCGCGCGAGGAGCCCGGGACCCAGGGCTGGGGGCTCGTGTATACTGTAGTACACCGCCGGTGTTGTTTTACGATGCATTGGAGCTGGCGTTCTGGGTAGTGAGATTTATAGAGAAACCACACGAGACCGGCGAATCTCGCTCGTCGAGGTACGGCCAGTGACACTGAAGCGTCAACGCCCGGGTCTCAACCCTCAGCGGGAGGTTTTAAGATGGCTTTGAGTGAGACGGGCAAGTGGCTCGAGTTACGACTGTACGCGGGAGCGAGGCGGACTGCTCCATCTCGACAATGTCGGCCTGTCGACCAACCGTGACAGGAGCGAGCAAAAGTGTTGTCACGCGCCGAGAACAGTGGAGCTGGAACAGCCTAGTGGGACGGGAGACGCAATTTCCCGCACTGTCATACACAGTAGCAGCATGGCGCACGTCGCAGGGTTTCTCCACGATAGCTCTGCGATGCTCTCGTGGCCGCGACCACGACGGTTCAAGGTGAACAGAAGCTCCAAGCTCCGAGACACGCATCGCGCTTGGTCGCGTATCGACGGTGGGAGCAGCTTCGTCTCCTGAACGGCGGCGTCGGTTTCAAGCGAGGATGGCTGTAACACCCACGCTCGTGCCCACGGCCATTGGCTGCGGGGACGCAAGCCGTTCATCAAAGCTCCAAATGACAGCCGCCAAATCGGCTTGCCCCATGCGAAACATTGGGGCTCGGGGCATCGAGGCTAGCAGGGAGCTCGGGTCGGCGGCCGGTGCGCGTCACGGTGCGAGGCTGCTCAGGGCAGGACGAGCCGGAGAGGCTGCACGTCGACCACGTCGCAGTCTGTCCGGCTCTCGTGATGGACAGGGACTCCAGGAGGACACCCGCCTGCCTCACTGCGATCTCTCCCAGCTTTGTTGGGATCCGAGGATCACAGGTTGATGGGATGGCGAGGCGCTGGGCGGATCTGCGCAGCATGCTAATCGGAAAAGAATCCGGGAAAACGCGTCCTGTTGCACGTGTCTGACCCGAGGGGGCTTCCCTGCTCGATGCTTCTGTCTTTAGAAGGCTCGAAATAGCAACCGACCTTGAACCTGAGCCTCGCCCCCACCTGGCCAGACTGGCGGCCGCTTTCCAGACTTCGGCCAAGCCTCCCGCCCCTTTAAAAATGGACAGAAAAGGGTCGGTTGGCAGGGCCATCTTACAGCTGACCTACGCAGGTAACTCACTGTACGGAGTAAATACTGTTCTGTGCCTGGCCGGCACCCCGTACGGAGAGGCCTTATATCACCGCTGTTAATTGTTTTGGTCGACCGTCTTCCCTCTTGCCACAAGCGGACTGGGCTGGCTCGGGCTGGCCATGCCGGACGGTGCTCGTACCTGCAGCAAACTCCACCAATATGCGATGTCCTGCACCAACACACACGTAGCCAGTCTTGGGACGGCGTCGGCACCGAAGAGAGGCGACGAGCACCAAAAGGCAAAAAGGGGGGCCAGTGGAAGTAAGCGTATAGATGCTCTGCTACACGAATGGCCAAGTTTCGAGGGCCCCTCGTCAAAACGAACGAGAGCAGGTTTCGGTCAGGGAAAAGGGGCCAACGTCTTGGAAGTCGGCGAGGCGATCGTCGGCGTGGCTAAGCTGCTTCGGGACAGGCCCGCCAGTGGCTCGGCTCAATTTTACTGGTCGGCAGAGCGCTGGCTCCACGGGGACCGGGGGCGTGTTCAACGCTGCTGCAGCACCCGACAGCTTCAGGGCCAGGGGGAGCAGGCGGGCCCCAGAGTAGGCCCCCGAACGATGCTAAAGCTGCACGCCTCCCGCTGGTGCTCCTCCACTGTTTTTAAAACCACGTCCGGCCGCGAAACGCCTTCGCTCTTGATCCCGCGCTGCTCGTGCCCATCGCCAGGTCGTCCGCTCGTTCCCCGACGTCGTCGCCGCCGCTCTTCTTCTTCGGCTCGGTCGTCGCGTACGCCCGACCGACTGCAACGGTCTCTGCGGCTTACCACGCCTCACACACGCTGTCGACGCGCTCTTCGCGACCATAACCGCCCCGACTCCCACTTGAACGCTTCCCGCTTCCCGCGTCCCGCTCCCCGCGCCGACACGAAACCGGGCAGACGACGGAGGGTGTGGCCGTTAATTGACCTTGTCCAAGAATCCGGATCGTTCCAGGTTGTTGGCCATCACCATCATTCCCGGGCCCAACCAGCGGCGAGCGGCCATCGCATTCCGCGACCGAAAATCAGGATCCCCGGAGCAGCGCGACGACTGAGTCTGCCTTGACCCCATTCGCCCGACCCCTCGCCACGATTCCCAAACCCCATCGTCCAGATCGGGGCGATCCCGCATTGTTCTTGCGCATTCTACCGCTCTTCTCTGCCGTCTCCATGGTTTGACTTGACTTCGTTCTTCATGCCATTGCCTCCCCAGCCAAGCCACATCGTGACGTGCGCCCTCACTCGACGCCCGACGACCGCTCTCCCCCTCCGACGCATTCGAAGCCCGACCAGCGCATCGACCCGAGAGCACGAGAAGGCGCTCCGCGTCGATTGAAGAGATACGACGGCGCGACGCCAACACGACGTGATCCGTCTGCATCCCCGGCAGCCTGCGACGCCGTTTCGGGATCCCCTCGATGACTTCACTGGGCAGACGCTAATATCGTCGATGGTCTCAAGATGGACAACTCACCAACCCCAAGACCCAACTTTATCGACCTGAGGTCGCAGTCGCAGGCCTCGGTCACGCGGCCCCTCAGGTCACCCCGCCTCCATGTCGCCGGCGAGGCGCCGCCCGAACTCTCGCCTCTGGATGCCTTCGCGTTGCAGAGCCGAATACTCGCCAAGCAGTTGGAAGAGAGCTCCAGGGCCGGCCGGCGCGTGAGCCGGTTGCCGCCCCTGACGACGGAGAGCCCGCTGGTGCTTCAAGGACGATCGGATTATTTTCGATCCATGTCACTGGACCCCGGGTCGGACTACGATGGATCCCCGCAACCTCAACCTATGGGATTGGGACTTCGAGGGGAGGTCGA
>Ga0247777_1000247_pt1 | contig 14212 bp, 11 predicted proteins | sample UWRJL154409C5_FD_179937 | JGI IMG/M metagenome (GOLD analysis project Ga0247777, IMG submission 179937) | Plant litter microbial communities from Arlington Agricultural Research Station in Wisconsin, United States - UWRJ-L154-409C-5 | ecosystem: Environmental > Terrestrial > Plant litter >...
AGGCCACGGGCTGATGGCCTTTCGCTTCGGGTCAAAGTGGGCCACCAGGCCATAACGCACCGCGTACAGGGGTATCTCTCTCGCAACGCATCTCGGCGGTCGTCACTTCCAGCTCTCCTAGATACCAGAGCCCTCCCTACCCACAGCCTGCCTACCTACCCCCTGACCCGGAATCGCACCCCTGAAGGGCTGTCTTGGGTGGGAAGCTGGGAAGTACCATCCTGTCACGCTTCGCCCAAGCGCCACTTCTCTCGCCACTCTTCTTCCCTCGCCGCCAGTCCCTCCAGTATCGTCTGCACCGCCCACAGAAGCGTATCCCCGATGCTCATCCCCTCGGCGCACACGTGGACACCCTCGACCGGCGGCGGGGTACCGTGGGCGCCGCCGATCATCCCGTTGACGAACCGGGTGTGGCACGCCTCGTACTCGGGCCAGGCGACGTCGTCAAAGTATCCCCGCGCCTTCCACAGCTCTCCCGGGACGCGCCGGTCGGGGCACGCGGCCTCGTCGTCGTCTCCCAAGAGCGTGTCGGCGTCGGTGTAGCACCGCCGCCGGAAGCGGCGGGCCGCGGCCGTGGGTTTCGTCGTGTGCAGGAAGAGCTTCACGTCGAGGGCGCGCTCGACGGCGGCCATGTGGGCCCAATGGTCGTCGGCCGGCTGGGCTTCTTGCGTCGTCGTCGTCGTCGCCGTTGCGGTTGCGCCCTTCGTTTGGGGGGAGGGGGCGTTGGCGAGCAGGAGAAAGCCCTCCACGATGCCGACGTTACACACGACCCAAGGGTGGTTGTCGTCGCCCGGTAACCCGTCGGCGTCGTCCCTCGGTTTGTGTCCTTGGCGGAAGTAGGTCCCTTGGTATTGAAGATTTCGGGTCTGCTCGCGGTAGAGCTTCTTGTTGAGCTCGCGCTGGCGCTTGCACTCCCGGCCGACCATGTCTTGCGCCTCTTGGAAAGAGCCCCCGACGGACGACCTCTCCCTGAGGTCGCTTAGGGTCTTCGCGGTTGCCATGATGGCCCCGTTGACTCTTCGTGTATACTTGGCGTCATAGACGGCGTCGACAAACTCGGCCCACCGGATCGCCTCGATACTGTCCCTGTTCTCGGCGGCAACAAAGCCGACGTCGTCTCTGGGCACCCCCCGGGTGACGTAGTTATCGGCCGGGGACGCTGGGCGGAATCGTGTCCGGGGAGCCTGGCCTCGAGGAATGAAGAAGTCGTCCTGCTGCAGAAGGACCGTCTCGGCACCACCGTCGATTGGGTCGCTTGTGTCGTATGGTATGCTGTCAATGGCGCCGGTAAAGACTTCACGGAGAAGGGTGGCGAGCGTCGTTTTGCCGCTTGAGCTACTGCCCCCGATGCCGATCAGGAACGGTGGGAGAGACATGGATATTTGCCGCCGGTGGATGTGGAGAGGGGAATCGTAAAACGGTGGAAAACAAGGGGTGAGGGCGAGCGAAGAAACGAGAGAGCCAAGGCTTGGTGATACAGCAACGCAGCGGCATGGGATCGGGTGCACAAGGTTTCCTTCCTCGTCTCATCGTTCAAGCTGCTCACTGTCACAAGAATCTGATGTCGCCATCAGCCCGACCTCAAGCGGAAAGATGGCTTGAGCGAAGAACGACCCAAGTTATCGGCATTCGGTACCGCTGAGAGTTCCCCAGACCGTGATTGCCAGCTTCGGGCGGAAGTATTGACGATGCAACACGTATGCCATCGACGGATCACCTCTTCCCCAAGCCGGGTTGGGTTGACTCTGCGGTGAACATGGCCTGCGCCTTGGGAATGGCAAACGCCACCGAGAAAGGGGTAAGTAAATTGCTGTGAAATCTTTTGACCTACTAGTTCCCTAGAAGGAAGCAAAACCGCCATGAACCTACCCACTCGATACCCCAGTGTGCTCTCCATACTCTCTTCCCGGCCGGCAAGCGAACGCCCCCATGGGCTGACCATAGCTGCGTAAGGATCAAAAGCAAAACACGCCTAGGCCGACGAGGCGAAGGGCTTCGGCTCCACACCGACACGCTCCTTGCTGAGAATGTCGAGCATGAGCTGCGAAGGGCGGTTATCCTTGTACACCTGGGCGCTGTCCTTGTAGACCTTCACGTTTGCCATGTACTTGTCGAAGAGGAACGCACTGTCCATGGGTCCGCCCTTCGCTTCGGGATGGAATTGTGTCGAGAAGATGGGCCTGGTCTTGTGCGTCATACCCTCGTTGCTTCCGTCGTTGAGGTTGACAAAGTACTCTTGGTAGTCACTCGGCAGGGTGCTCGCATCCACAGCATAACCGTGGTTCTGGCTGGTGATGTGGCACTGCCCCGTAGTTAACTGCCGCGTTGTCAGTACAAACAAGTCGCCGCAAATAACGGACCTTTGCAAAAAAAACCTACGTCAAGGGAGGGGATGTTGTGCGCCCGGTTGCCGTACTTGAGCTTGATCGTTCGAGCACCGGCGGCAAGCGCAAGGAGTTGATGTCCCAGGCAGATCCCCATGACAGGGATCGACGACTCGTCCATCAAGCGGCGAAGGTTGTAGACCGTCTCCTGACAGTGCGTCGGATCACCAGGACCGTTGGAGATGAAAACGCCGTCGAAGCTGTCCGCCACACGGTGGATGGGATAGTTGTACGGGAACACCGTCACGGCCGCTCCCCGGTTGACCAGGCTCCGCAGGATGTTCTCCTTGACGCCGCAATCAATGAGGGCAATGTGGAAGGCGGCCCCGGGGGACTCGACGACGAAGGGTGCCTTGGTGGTAACCCGCTTGACAAGGTTGATCTGGCCGGGGTCGACAAAGCTCTCGTCCTCGTCCGCATCGTACTCGTCGCCAATCGAGATCCTGGCCAGGGACGAACCCTGCTCTCGCAGGTGCGTGACAATGGCCCGAGTGTCAACGCCCGAGATGGCCGGAACGCCCTCGCGAGCGCACCACTCACCCAAGCTCTCCACCGCCGTCCAATGGCTGTACTTCTCGGCCACATCCGCCACCACAACGCCCGCACACTGGATGTGAGGTGACTCGAAGTACTTCAACAGATTGTATTCGTCACGCTCGTTCGACGGGACACCGTAGTTGCCGATCAGGGGCTGCGTGAAGACCAAAATCTGTCCGCGATACGACGGGTCGGTCATGGACTCGGGGTAGCCGACCAGAGACGTGGTAAAGACGGCCTCTCCCGAGATGTTGGAATTGGCCCCAAAGGCCTTCCCGTGGAAGATGGGACCGTCCTGAAAAAAACGACGTCAGCGGCGGTCATGCAGGAGCGGTAGGCCGACTCACCCGGATGGTGAAGGTCGCCTCGGCATTGCCGGCGGGAGCAGTGGTTCTGTACTGCGGCAGGGGCATCTTCCTGCCCTTGCTGCCATCGACGGCTTGCTGACTCTGGGAGCGGACCTGGAAGGCCCCTCGGAGGGGAACCCTGCCGGCACCGAAGGCCGCGGGCCTGGTAAGGCGGACGGCCGCCCTGGAGAGCATGCTGGAGGGATCCGGGGAGGTTCGAAGTGGTGTGATCTTGGCGTCAGGTCGCCTTTTATGCTAATAGGGCTCTCCACAGATGGTCTGCATCTCGAGGTTAGCACGAGCGGTGTGTCAAGGCGGTCTACGCCCACAGACCTGAGAGATAGTCCTAGATAAGGGCTGTATTAGCAATGGACTCCAACGGGCGGGGCAATTGACAAGTAAAAGGGCCAGGAACACGCTTCTGGGCCCGTACGAGCCCGTCCGCGTGCCGCGGGTCAAGGGAGACCCAGACCACAGCGGAAGGGGAGAAGGCATATGACGATGGCGGGGTATCGACAATATCGGACATCACATACCTGGGAGGTGAAGACTGACGGGCGCCCGTTCATAAGGGCAATTGGTTGTCGGGTTCAAGAAGAAGGAAAAGGGTACATCCGCCTAACAAGGCGAGATGGGACGAGAGGGTCGGACTTGGTGAAGGAAGTAAACGTTGGGTTGACGGAGGAGGAAGAGAAAATCGTCGCTCTGTCATGGGACATGTAAAGTCTGTGTTGCAGTCGCGGGTGCCAATCTCTGATTCGTCCGAAATCGGGTTTTACAAGAGTGCCCCTCCGAACTGCCTCCGTCCTTCGGGGCATCTCCAGGTGCCGCATGGACCACAGCCCAGCTCACCCAGGCGAGCCAGGCGAGCCAGGCGAGCCAGGTAAATTTTGTTCCTCTGCACGAGTTCCGCTCGAGGACAGTGGCAAACCACAACGCAGCAGTTACCAAAATCCGTCGCCGCTAATTGGTCAGATAATTTCTGCTATCCCCTGACCCGCCCTCAATCGATCTGCCGCCCTACTGTACGATGTCGGGGCCTGTTGGCCTGTCCGGCCGCGCATTGCAACTGCGACCGCAAGTGTAGTGATACATTTGCGACTGCGATTATTCACTGGCGACGCCATTGCGACCGCGGTCGTGGCGATTGATGTATATCTACCGTCCATGGTAGGCGTGGTATTGATGTGGCTCACCGCTTTACGCAGTACGTAGGACCAGTAGACCCACACTCCGTGCAGTACAAGTTCAACGACTGGCCGTGCTCTGGGTCGCGTGGAGGCGTGGAGCCGCTGACATGGAACTGCCCCCCCGAACGGACGCTCAACAGACGAAAGATGGGCCAGACGGCCAGCAATTCTGCTGCCATAAAGATTCTTCGTCTTTTGATTCGGTTTCCATATATGGCTACAGCTTTGCCTTTTTCTGGTCGTCTCTACGCGGATATCTAGTACATGTCGCCTCGCCGTCATCGTCAGGGAGGAGCAATCGGCGTGGCTGATACAGCAGTGTTAACGGCCTCACTCTTCTTTGCTTGTCTCACCTGCTCAGGTTCGAAAGCGACTGGTGGGGATCCTCGGAGATATTCGGCCTCGGTAAGCTTCTTCCAAGAGCCGATCTCGAAGCAGCGAGAGCAGCAGCCGTCATGGCCGAAATAGTCTTCCGTGGAAACCTCTCGATGCGTGCCCGCTGCCCGACCTCGTGCTCGAGGGCCCCAAGAAACAACCAGCGAGGGCGAGTATTTGTGTAATCCATCCCTCCATCCGCGCCGAGAAGGGCCCGTCCCATTACCTAGCGTTGGCCAGAGACCCCTCCATCCGGGTGAGTTCTAGTTACAGGACTCTGCAGGCGGTAGATAGGTACATACATACACGGTGGTCTACGCGGTGCCGCAGGTTGCTCTATAATGCGCCGAGTTCCTTGAGTCTAGACACCAGCCCGCCCACGTCCTCCACCTTGCCGCCACCTTTCCTGGGTGGCGGTTCTGTTCAGACCTGTCAATGGGCCGTACCTACTTGGCCTGCCTCTGATGGCTGCGGGCATGGGGGGGGAGGGGCCGGGGAGGACGAAACATACCAGTAACCTTGAGCACTTTCAACCGCCTTTCGGCCGAGACGCCAAAGTGCTCCAGCGTCTTCTTCTCAAGCGGTTTCTTCTTGGCCTTCATGATGTTGGGCAGGGTCGCGTACCGCGGCTCGTTTAGCCGCAGGTCCGTGGTGATGACCATGGGCAGCTTGGCGCGCACCGTCTCGACGCCGCCGTCCACCTCGCGCGTGACGCTGACGCTGTCGCCCTCGCCGAACTCGACGCGGGACGCCTGCGTCGCCTGCGGCCAGCCCAGCAGGCCCGCCAGCATCTGGCCCGTCTGGTTGGCGTCGTCGTCGATGCTCTGCTTGCCCAGGATCACCAGGTTGCTCCGCTGCTCCTCGGCCGCGCGCCGCAGCAGCTTGGCCACGGCGAGCGGCTCCAGGTCCTCGCCGTCCTTGGTCTCGACGTGGACCGCCCGGTCCGCCCCCATGGCCATGGCCGTCCGCAGCACGTCCTGCGCCTTGGGCGGCCCCGCCGAAATGACGCAGATGTCCTCGACGCCCCCGGGCGCCGACTTCTTCTCGCGGATGCGCACCGCCTCCTCGACCGAGAGTTCGTCGAACGGGTTCATGCTGTGTTTCACGCCCGCCGTCTCGACGCCCGTCTGAGCTTTGTTGACGCGGGGTTTGACCTGGCCGTCTGCGTGAGTGGCTTTTCCTGATGGGCGATCGGCGTCTCGGAGTGGAAGGGGGGGCGGGTGTTAAGAGACCTACCGCATAGTCAATCACCCGTTTTATGGGCACCAGGATCCGTAATGCCGACATGACCGCGTTTCCGACCCTCAATTGCTAACGATAGGGAAAAGACACTGTCGTCATGAGGAAAAGGGAAGAGTCTCGGTGCTCGGCCGATGCCGGCTAGTGCCGGCTGTGGGTCCGAGTTCGATTGGCACGTGGAGGCACATGTGACAGCCCTGGAGCCGTGAATAGGTACCGTACCTACGTAGGGATACTGTATAGTACAGTACTATTTAACTTAGGATTCAGGGGCTTGTCCTACAGTACTGTATCTCTTCTGTATACCGGTGAGCAGCCGCGCCGTCAACCTTTGTATTTGCAGTGGAATTGGTGTTTGCTAATGCTTCTCCCATCTCGCTGTGCTATACTACCCCGTGGAGCAATCAGTCATTAGATTTGCCGTATGACCATCCGCGATTCACCTCACCAGTCCTCCCATTCGTCCTTCCCTTTAGCAGGACCCCGGCTACCGCCTTTTCCCATGGCAGACGTTCCGATACTGCTTGACGGTTTTTGCTGGTCTGCGAGCGACGAGAAGTCGTCCCAGAAGCCCTGCTTGGACTCGTCGATGGGCACTTGCCTGTACTCGTGCTGGTTGCTTGGCCCCTCAACGAACTTGTGGAAACTGTCTTGAGCAGTTTTTGCTCCCTGCTGGGCTGACCGTGCCACAGTGCCGCCCACTGTCCGCGCCTGTGCCGCGAAGTCTGACGCCGCGATCTGTCCCACTGTCAGTCGGTGCGTGTGCCAAGGCGGACTCGGAAGCAGGATGTCCTACATTCTTTGCGGTGGGCTGGATATAGTCGCTGTTCACCGTCTTGGCCGTCTTGGTCACCGTGGTAGTAAACCAGCCGAACCCTTTGGTGAGGGCCGCCACGGGATCTTTCTGCAACTCGTCGAAGCCAGGCAGCGAATCGTCGTCTTGCTTCGGAGGCATAGGAGAGCTGCCGAAGCCGCTGTACTTGCCCCCCTGGCTGGGCGGCAGGCCCTCGGTCCGCGAAGCGTTGTCGGCTCCCAGGCGCGCAAAGTACTTGTCGTCGACCTTGACCTTGCCACGGCTCGGACTTGCCGTCCGGCTGTTGGCGCTGCTGTTATTCCCCGCCGTCCCGCTCAGCGGCGTGCCCGACCGCCGCGTGCCCTTCACGGCGATGGAGTGAGGCGTCGGCGTCGGCGATGGCGACGGCGCCTTCGCGGCCTCCTTCTTTTCGCCGGGTACGTATTCGCGTCCCTCGACCTTGGCGCTCAGCCTCTCCTTCCACTCGTCGCCGGCCTCGCCTGAGTAGCGCTCGGCGATGGTGGCGTCGTCCCAGCTCAGCCCGCGCATCTGGGTGTCGTCGTGTTCTTCGAAGAAAGTGCGCCAGTTGGCATTGCCGCCGAGGCGCATGCGCTCAATCTCGCTCGCCTTGAAGGCATCCATCGAGATACTGCGAACAAACGAGATGTGCACGCCCAGGCCGCGGTGCACGCCGGCGCAGGATAGGCAGATGAAGATGCCGAACTTAGGCGACGCCCATTGCGGTGAGGGCGCGTTGCAGTCGCAGCAGATGCTGTTCTTCGACTCCTTCTGGATAGTAACGAGCTGCGACAGACGAAAGCCGTCAGCCAAGGTCCGTCCACGTCGTCCGCGCCGTCGCTACGGAGAGGGGAGACGGGGGGGGGGGGGGGGGGGGGGGGGGGGGGGGGGGGGGGGGACGGGGAGGAGGTCGAGGGACGCGCGCGTACCTTCGATCGAGTTTCCGGGTCGACCTCCCACATGGCTTTCGAGGCCATGCTGGGCAAGCCGTTTCTGTGTTTCTGCGCTTCCGCTGGCTCTCCGTATGCTGCGCACTCTTCAGTAATGGTGCTTATGTATGTAGGAACCGAGCTGGGCAGACAACAAAGTCCCCTGGTTTGGGTGCCAGACGAGGGGCAACTGCAGTGGTTGAGATCAGGGGTCACGATGGGAATCGACCAGGTTTCAGGCCTTCGGATTGACTCGAGCGCTAACGTTAGCGCGCTACTACTGTAGTAATTTAGTACTGTAAATTTAGCAAGCAGCAACTCCGTTCAGCGCCCGGACGTGTAAATTTACTGGGTAAATTTAAAGTGGCGGGAGTGGCTCGAGTGGGCCACGACGAGTCCGAGTCGAGCGGAGTGGGGTCGTCACCCCAGAGCGTCTCAAGCCCACCTCGTTGAAGATACCCTGACAGATGGCTCATCTGGTACCCTCAACGTAGGTAGGCCTACGGACAGACGGAGTACCGCAGGTATACGTACTGTACGAGTAGCTCGATAAGGCATTCATGCTTTGTAGAGGATAGGTTGGCATTTTGAGGGTCATACCACTTGTACTGGCTGACGACCACCCAGGTTATCAGACTGCTGTCCCTGTTGGTTACTCCGTTTTGTCCATAGTAGCAGTCCAAGGCGGTGGTACGGAGAAGAAGGATTTCACATGGCTGACCATGACCTTTGAAATGACACTGAATCTGGTCCACCGTCGGCAAAGGTTCAGGCGCAGTGTAAATCGCTTCGTGGGTGTACTCCGTAATGGACTGGCTTAGAGGGAAAGCATGCGCAATCCTCGAGCAAATCCTTGAGCAACGCAACTACTGTACGTACTGTGCACCCCAGAGAACCCGCGAAAGTAGCTGGGTATACGACTTCGGAAAAAAAAAATCGGGGTTGGTTTTCGTGTGCAAGTTATCAATGTGCTCAAAAGGCCACGAGATAATGGTGTGATCCCTGAAGTCTACCAGCCATGAGAAACCTTTCTAGACGCCAGGCATGATGACCATTATCCGTTGCTTTTCCGCCCGGTTGTGATGTCTACCAAAAGGAACTCGTGCAAATCCATGTCCCCATCATGGAACAAAGGCGCCAATGTCTGGAAAGCTGCGATGGAGGGGGAACTCTTGAAGGCGGGATGGGGGATGTCGTTGACTACCAGACCTCTCCAAGCTGCAGCCCAGAGGCGTCGTCGCGTCTGGGAATCTGCAACTAGGCCGTGGTAGCGGCCGCCGCCGGCTCGCTCGGCTCCGCACCATTGGCCTCGCCGTCAAGGGCGTTGGCCTCGCCGTCAGGGGCGTTTGCCTCTTCGTCGGTCTTGTCAGGGCTGTCGATGGCAACCTTGACAGCAATCTCACGACCCTCGATCTCCTTGCCGTTCATCTCCGTGACAGCCTGCTGCTGCAGCTCCTCCGACGCCAGCGTGACGAACCCGAAACCACGGCCCTTGCGCGCCTCGCCGCGGGCCTGGAGCTTCTTAATCATGAAGCGGGGGATGGGTCGAAGAGCAATCTTGGCAGAGGACGGCTGATAGGCCGTGAACAGCTCCTTCAACTACGATGGCTCGAGTCAGCATCCCATTGCCACCGAACACGTCCGATGCGAACGAACCTTCTCCTCCGTCAGGTCATACGGAAGGTTGGCCACCATAACCTTGGTCTTGGACGGGATACCGTCGGCGGGGGGGCCCCGCTCGCGGCGCTCGCGGGCAGGGCGAGCCTGGGTGGACTTGAGCCTCTCGTCAGTCTTTTCGCTCTTGTTGGTAATATCCGTCAAAGGCTGAACCTCGGTGGGAGCCGCCGGGACGGCAGTGGTGTCTGCGGCAGCAGGAACCTCGGCAGCACTGCCCTCCTTTTTCTCATCGTCCTAGCCGGATCTAGTCAGCCAAGCCCGATGGCGGTATTCTCCTGGGCGTGAAAACGTACACCACTGCCAGCACGGCCGCCACGGCCGCGGGTAGCCCCCCCACGGCCGCGCGTGGCCCGACCACGGCCACGGGTGGACGTCTTGCGCCGGGTCCCCTCGCCACCCTCGCCGTTGGCGCCCTCGGCCTTCTCTCCGGCGGGCTCGGGCTTGCGGGCGAGCTGGACAGAGACCTTGCGTTCGAGAACCTCCTTGCCCGAGAGCTCCGAGATGGCGCGTTCGGCCTCGGTCGGGGTGGACAGATCCACGAAGGCGTAGCCCACGGGACGATCGGTGCGGGGGTTCTTGGGAATCGAAACCGACTCGCTGGGCACGGGCAGTCAGCAAGGGCGGGCAGGAGCGGGGAAGGCCGACGGCGGTGTCGGCGGCGTCGGGCGGCACGGGGCGTAAGAACAACATCCCCAGGGACGGCGGGAGGGGTCGAGAACAATAGGATGGTCGCCCCTTGGCCGCCAGCAACACAAAGGGGCAGGATAAAACTCACACAAGATAGCCCTTGAAGAATTCTTTCAGCTCCCCCTCTGTTGTCGCGTAGGCAAGGTTGCCGATGTACAGTCGACGACCTTCGGCGGCACTGGCAAGGACCGCATCGTTGTTGGCAGCGGTGTTGTCAGTGATGGAGGTATTGGTCAGAGTATTGGTAACGTCCTTGACGGCATCAGTCACTTTGGCGATGACAGCAGACATGGTGATGTTGGTGGATGGTCTGTTGTGGGGAGTGGGTTGTGAGGATGGTTGGCTTGCGGTGGGAGAAGTTGACGTTTTTGGAGGTGTCCGAGTTAAACTCTGGAGCAATCTGGGGGAGATACAGGGTAGCTTCGTGCCCTAGGAACTGGGGGGGGAGCGGATGGGGGAGAGGTTGACGAGCGTTGCGAGCCGATCTTGAGAGTTGTGTGTTGAAGATGAGGAGGGAAGAAGGAGAAAGGAGTCAGGCGCCTCGAACGCGGTTGAAGTCAAATAATTTTTTCTGCGTCCCCTTGTTCGTTCGGAATTAAGCGAAAAGGGGAAGGCGCGTTACGGCGGGTGGCGTGTCCAGCGTGTGTTTTTGCAAAATAGGTACCTGAGCCTGCGGAGGTACATACATTAACTGCAGGAGTATTCACTGGAGTGGGCCAGGCACAGACCACCTGGCATCATTTTGTTACTGTGTAGGAGCGAGTTGTGCGAGTAGGCGGCAGGCATACTCCCTCGACTCCGTACTCCACGAGCTGTCGGCTCTCCGCAGAAACTCTCTGCGCAGTGGATGGAGTTGAATCTACGACGCCCCAGTGCACGCCATATGGGTTCTGCAATCCGTAAGGTAGTCCGTACTGTACCTCAGAGCTCAGACAACTACCTGCCTTTGAGGGATTGGTATGGTGAGCCTTGACGGCGGTTTCAGCAACATAGATTTACTGGGGTTTACGGACAAGGGGGAGGCGGGGAGTGGTTTCTGCTTGCGGCGTAAATTTCATCTGCTCGCAGCAATTCTGCTTGCAAATATGAAAGCATGGCTGGCTCGACTTTGTTGCCATCACGACCACACCCAGCAAAAACCAGCTGCCAGGTTTGCCAAGCGTCATGGATCTTGAGCAATCATTCAACGCCTTCCCTGCCCCCTCCCTGTCCCCTCCCTGTCTCCAGTAATCATGGCAAGGAAGTAAATTTTGCCCTGGGCTGCTCCGGCGCACCGGCCGCCACTCGTCAGTTTCCAGCAACAAGCATAGGCAACAGTTTGCAGTTGATGCAGGAGGCAGGGAGGGCTGCTCAGTACCGACACATCCAACGATGCCCAGTGGTCACAGCATGCATCACAGATTCGCCCCAAGTCAAGTACCAGGTAGATAGCTCGAGAGGTACCTGACCTATCCAGGGGTACGAAAGCGCAACCATAAGAGCAGAGTGATGGGAATGACCTGCCTGGATACCCCCGGGCTCCGTGCTGCTGGCCGAATGACGCAGAAAACCCAGACACCCGGGAGACCCCCCCTCCCCTTCGAGCCCTTATCCCACTACCTCGAAATGGCTTTGAAGATTCAGTCAAGTGGCAACACAAACTGCAGCAGGTGACCGCATGAGTCAGTTTACTTAGTAGTACGGAGTAGAGGGTGCCAAACCTCCGGTGAAGAGGTGCTATGGAAGGAACTCAGAGGCCCATCCTTTTTGGTCAGGCCGGGCTGAACAGATGATGCTACTGTAGGTATTTCGGACTCAGAGCATGTGTTGGTGGCTGTTACAGCACCCAGCAGCTTGCTGAGCTTTGCAGCTGCTTTCCTGCAGCCTTGTTGCATCACGGCAGGCAACTTGAATGTCGAGGCTGACAGGGCGGTGGGAGGAGGCTCCCGCCAGCTCGGCATTACTTGGCCAGGCTGGATTTGGGCCCAGCGCCCGTGCTACAGTAGCCCTGCGGCCGTGCAGCCGACCACTACAGAATGGGATGGCAGGGATGGCAAGGCCTGGCGTCTACATCTGTAGCATCTTGGAAGAGGTGGTTTGGTGTTTTGTCATGCAACTTAAATCCAACACCACCACCACGAACACGGCCGAAATCGGCTTGCATGACAGGTGAACATCTCCTCTGAACCCCCTGCCATCACAGCACCTATGCGGTTGGCCTAATCTTCTGCCTCAGGTTCCACCATGTTGAATACCTACAGAACCTGGAGCTATTTTTTTAAGCTTTCAGTCTACTAAGTCCCACTCTATGCCGTCGAACCGCCGAGGCACTGGGAACGGCCAGGAATACCAGGCGCTCATCAAGCCCTGAACACGACTGTTATTTCAGATGCTACCATCACCGCCGATATACCACGCGCACCATACATCACACATGGTCGGCACACGCCGGCCATTCTCGTTTCAAAGAGCTCCTTCGTCATGGCGCTGCCTAACAGGAGAAGCATCCTGGTGCTGTACGGAACCGAGACGGGCAACAGCATGGAAATCGCGCAACACGTCGGACGTATGTGCCAGAGGCTGAGGTTCCCCACCTTGATTGAGGAGATGGACGATGTGAAGCTGGTACGTCACGCCCCCCTATTTGTGTTCACTGTTTGTTCAGCCGAGGGCGTAGTGTTCGCTGTGAGCTTGGCCTCGATCTCGAGTCGTCGCCATGGCGGGCCGGCTCAGGTGGTGTTGGACTGGCCTGCTATCCAGTGAAAACGGAAGTTCTAACGTTGGCTTCCCACTTCGCCGTTGGGTAGAGCGACCTTGTTCAAAACCACGCTCTCGTCATCTGCGTACTCTCGACCACGGGTCAGGGCGACTTCCCTACCAACGCGCTGCGCTTCTGGAAGAGTCTTCGGCGGGCAAAGCTTCGTCCCGACTGCCTAGCTGCTGTCGATTTCACCGCGTTTGGCCTGGGCGATGGTGCGTATGACAAGTATGTGTGCGGTTGTCAGTCGCTTCCCGCCGCTCCCGCTCACTTTTGGCCCGCCTCAGGTTCAACTGGGCCGCACGCCTCCTCAAGAGCCGACTCGAGAAACTCGGGGCCAGGGAGGTCTTTCCTTGCGGGGAGTCGGACGAGAGGCAAGAAAACGGGTAAGTGACATTCCCGGGCTGCGTTGGAAGGGACGGCCCCGTCGGCCAGACGGCCGCCAACAGTGCCTTCGCGCCTCCGCCTCCTCACCACCGGCACCGGAAAAGAAAGCGTCCAGCACCAGAACATCCACTAACGCGCTTCATCGGTAGCATTGACAGCTTCTACCCACCCTGGCAGAAGGACCTGAAGGCCTATCTTCTTGCCAAGTTCCCCCTCCCAGACTCGGTTCAGCCCATCCCCGACGAAGAGCCGCTCCCTGCCAAGTACATAATTCGCCTCCGGTCTCCCATGGATGTGGTCGCCGGCGATGGCGCTCCCGACGCCGCTTTCACCCGGCAAGAGGACGAGCGGTGGGAAGCTGACAAGGAAAAAAACGCGGCCCTGTCACACGTCGATCACCCAAGATCGAATGCCGCGCAGTTCGACGAGGACTGGGAACGCATGAAGCTTCCAGATGGCCTCGAATCTCCTCGGCGGCTGCAATCCCGCTTCTCTCGTGGGGGCTCCTATCTAGCCGTCAACATCGCCGGTCAGCGAAACGACAACAGCAATATCCTCAAGGACGCCCCTTCCAAATATCTTCTCAACCCGCCGTCTGCCCCCGAAGCAGGTCCGCCCCCTGAGGGTTGTCTGCCCGACCCTGCATGCCGCACGGCCAAGGTCACATGGAACAAGCGCGTGACGCCCGAGAGCCACTGGCAAGATGTTCGACTGCTCGAGATAGAAGTCGACATCCCTGACGAAGGCAAACCAGTTCACCCCCTGCCCGGCCACACCCTCGTGGTATACCCCAAGAGTTTCCCCGCGGATGTTCGGTGGCTCATCGATCGCATGGGCTGGACGGAACTGGCCGACACGCCGGTCGAGTTTGACCTTCTCCGGCCCGATGCGCCTTCGACAAGACTCGGCGTC
>Ga0247777_1000248_pt1 | contig 14181 bp, 5 predicted proteins | sample UWRJL154409C5_FD_179937 | JGI IMG/M metagenome (GOLD analysis project Ga0247777, IMG submission 179937) | Plant litter microbial communities from Arlington Agricultural Research Station in Wisconsin, United States - UWRJ-L154-409C-5 | ecosystem: Environmental > Terrestrial > Plant litter >...
TGGAAGGGCCCTTGTGTACTACCAAGATCTCATTCGGCTCTCGTTCTCTTCTCTAGTCCCTCTAGCATCTCAGTCGGCTTCCAACATGGCTCGCCAAAAGACCCAGATCAACGCCGAGAAGATGGCCCTGTACAACCTCGACCGGGCCTACCAGGCCATGGCTGCCCTCGCCGGCAAGCCCGTCTTGGAGCCGCGCGATACGGCCTCGTTCGACTGCATGCATTACCTGGGCGACGAAGCCCTGGACAACGCCGCCGCGCGGCTCGGCCTGAAGGCTGGCGACAAGGTCGTCGACATCGGCTCGGGCTTCGGCGCCACGGGGCGGTACCTGCACAGCAAGTACGGCGCCGACGTGACGGGCGTGGAGCTGCAGCCGGCCATCCACGACCTGGCCGAGGACATTACGCGCCGCAACGGCCTGGGCGGGTCGGTCCGGTCCGTGCAAGGCGACTTCACGCTGGTGGCGCTGGACGGCCCCGTGGACCACGTCGTGTCGCTGCTGTGCATCACGCACATCCCCGACCGGGCGCCCGTGTTTGAGAAGGCCGCCCGCCTGCTGAAGCCGGGAGGCCGTGTGTACATCGAGGACCTGTTCCGCCGGACACCCATGGACGAGACGGCGGCCCAACTAGTCCGGGACGTCGTGCAGTCTCCCGCGCTTCCGGTCAGGGAGACATACGTCGCGGAGCTGACGGCCGCCGGATTCCGTGACGTCGAGTTCTGCGACATGTCGGATGTTTGGTCGCGGTTCGTGGCCGACCGCACCGAGGCCTACCGGGGGACGGCGAACGCGGACCCGGCGCTGCTGGCCTTTTACGAGACGGTCTCGTCGCTGTTCCTGGGCGGGTTCCTCGGCGGTGCACGGATTACTTGTACGCGTGAGTAGCGATTGTTGGAAGGACATATATGGGAAGTCAAAACACCCTTGTAGACGGAATGGGACATGGAGGGTTATGGCGAATCTGGAGTCAAACGGGCATCGGGACGTTTTGGGAGACGAGCCACTGCGCTAGTCCTGGCTGCCTGCAATGACGGCAGATCATGTCCTAGCAAAGATGTTCATCGCGTCGGATCTTGATGTTCAATAAAACGAAGGCAGAAGTCAGTGAGTGCGTTCGGAGGCGTCGAGCTTCATCGGTCTTAATTGCACTTTCTTTCGCTTAGCCGACACCGCCGACGACGACCACGGCCCGAACCCCAATTTCGCTTGTCTCCTCACCTGCCATTGCACAGCTCATGTACTGTATACCATTCATGGCAAACACCTAAACGCCATGTAAAGGATCCAAGCGGCCATCAGTTCCGGTTTTGATGTTTCTCTGTCGCCGTTACGCGCGATCTCGCTCGCCGGTGACTCAGGCCGAGGCTCCGACAGCAGCCAGCCTCGCCGCCATCACCACCACCACCACCCCCAAGCTCATCTTCACGCGACGGTCCTCTCTCCTCCACCGAATCCCAGAATCACAGTGTCACCGCAGGCCCGCCAGTCCCCCCGCGCACCAACCCAGCATGAAACCTCCGAAGCCCGTCGAGCTGGACGGCCGCACGGGCGAGGGAGGCGGGCAGCTGGTGCGCATCGCCGTCGCCCTCTCCAGCGTCTCGGGCGTGCCCATCCGCATCACCAACGTCCGGGGCAACCGACCCGGCCCGCCCGGCGGTGGCCTCAAGTCCCAGCACGTCACCTCCATCGCCTGGCTCGCGCGCGCCACCGACGCCGACACGAAGGGCCTCGACGTCGGCAGCAAGACGCTTGAGTTCCGCCCCCGCCGCCGGCCCTGGGACCTCCCTCCCCCTTCCGCCGCCGGCGCCCCCGCCTCCGCCTTGCCCTCGGACCCCGCCCTCGGCCCCGCCGACGGCACCGTCCGCATCGCCGCCGACTCCCCCGCCGCCAGCGCCCTGCTCATCTTCCAGGCCATCCTCCCCTTCCTCCTCTTCGCCCCCGGCCCGGGCCCCACCCGCCTCGAACTCCACGGCGGCACCCACGTCTCCTTCGCCCCCTCGTACGACTACCTCGACCAGGTCCTCCTGCCCGCCCTGCACGCCGCCTTCGGCCTCCGCGTCGACCGCCGCCTCGTCCGCCGCGGCTGGAGCGTCGGGCCCCCCGCCCGCGGCTGCATCGCCCTGACCGTCCACCCCCTCCCCCCGGGCCGCGCCCTCACGCCCGCCCCTCCCCGCGCCGCCCGTCCGCCCGGGGATTTTGACGTGGCTGCCGTGGCCGCCACCGTCGTGGCGCCCGCGGCGCTGCACGCGGCGCTGGCCCGCGCACTCGCCCGCGACCTCGGCGCCCTCTTCCCCGCCGCCGACGTGGAGCTCGCGCCGGCCGAGGACGGCGGGCACGACGCGCGCGTGTACGTGTTGCTGGTGGCGCGCGGCGGCGGGGGCGCCGACGCCTTGCGCTGGGGCCGCGACTGCCTGTTCGCCGAGAAGCGCCGGGGCCGCGACGCGACGGTGCTGGCGGACGCTGTCAGCCGGCGGGTGTGCCGGGCGCTGTACGACGAGGTGGGCCGCCGCGGCGTCGTGGACGAGTTCCTGCAGGACCAGTTGGTGGTGTTCCAGGCGCTCGCGGCGGGGCGGACGGGGTTTGCGCGGCCAGAGGAAGAGGGCGAGGGGGGGCCCGAGGGCTTGGCGGCGGCGATGCAGCAGTTGGCGGTCGGGGAGGCAGAGGGTCTCCGGCGCGATAGAGCGACGGAGCCGTTTGGGGAGGGCAGCTCGCACACCACCACGGCGCGGTGGGTCACGGCCGAGCTGCTCCCGCGGGTACAGTGGTTTAACGGGGGCAGAGTATGTGAGGGCGTTGGGATGGCTGCCCCTGAGCCGACTACGACGCAAACTACAGGAGAAGCATCTACGGCGTCCGGGTGAATATATAGCCAGCGTCTCGAGATGTGCAAATGGTGTAACGCTGCGAAGCGCTGGAACCCGAGCACTGTGCATTGGGAGTAGCCCATCATCTCCCAGCTGCGGCACTCGACGTCCCGGATGCTCTTGTACCTCATCTATACTCCTCCCACCGCCTCGCCTCGGCCAACCGCGCCTCGATACGGCTCCGAACCTCGTCGTCGTACAGATCCTCGGGCGTGCTTGTCCCCAGGAGAATCTCGTTCTGGTGCTGGAGGGCCTCCTCCTTGGTCATACACACCAGCTCGGACAGCCGGAGTCGGGCCGACTTCTGCTCGTCGGCGCCCGCGCCAATCCGTAGCATCGTGTCTTCGGCCGGCAACCTCCACCGGACGAGTGTCGGCCGCGTCGGGATGCCCGTCACGGCGCTCTTTCCCCTGTAGATATCCTCGAGCAGGAAGGCGACGTCGCTGTGCGTCAGCGGGATCTTCAGACCCTTGGCCGCGTCCGGGTCGCCCATGTGGCGGCGCCGCACGATCCGCTCCTCGGCGCCTTGGATCGCCCCGAGCACCTGGTCGTACAGCTTCTCCCGTCCCTTCCCGGATACGTAGTCGAGAGGGTAGCCTGTTACGCTGTCAGCGGCGGGGTATCTTTGGTACTCGGAGAGCGGAGGGGCGTGCCCACCCGTTAAGCTCAGTATTACGTGATTGGCGGCCGTGTAGCCAAAAACGGCCGGCATGGTGCCCAACACGGGCAATATCCTGACGCGGAAATCCTGTATGACGCCGAGTTCCCTCACGGCCTCCTTGCCCTTTTGGAACTGCTCCTCGGGAAGCGGCAGCAGCTCCGCCTTGCCCTCGCCCGTCCGCTCCGTCGAGAAGACGACCGGGATACCGCTCGTGATACCCAGCAGCTTCAGCCTCCGGCGCGTGGCCCTCGACAGCGCATCTTCGGAGCTGGCCGAGATGTCCCCGACCATGATCTTGGTGGGGTCCCCCTTGGTCCCGGCGCCCATGGCCGAAACGACGGGCAAGCCGCCATCGTGGCAGTACTGGAGCAGCTGGACCTTGGTATCGATGTTATCGATGGCGTCGACGATGTAGTCGGGCCTGCGCCCGCCCGCCGACGGTGCCAACAGGCGGCCCGCGTTCCGGTCGTCAAACTTCTCCCGCCGCAGCTCGAAGCGGACCCAGGGCGCGACGGCCTGCAGCCGCCGCTGCAGCACCAGCACCTTGGGGCTGCCGACGTCCTGCAGCGTCGCGACAGCGTGCCGGTTCAGCGAGCTGAGGGACACCTGGTCGAAGTCGACGAGCCGCAGGGCAGAGACGCCCGAGCGGGCCAGGGCGGCCGCGCAGTGCGACCCGACGCCGCCGCAGCCGACGACCACGACGAAGGCGTTCCGCAGCTTCTCCAACCCTTCGGGCTTCAGAAACGCGCGGTTCCTGGCCAGCTGCTCGAGTATAACCTCCTCGTCGTAGTCCCCGGCCTGCGCGCGCCGGGCCAGGGCTTCGGTCCGCACGTCGTCGGGATCGGGCTTGGGAAGAGCGCCGTAGCTGGTAAGCTGTGCGAGGATGGGGTTAGCTGCGGTGGCCCGAGTGGATGGTGGGTGGGCGACGGGGGACATGGCAACCTCCTGGCTCCGATGGTCGCCATTTTCTAACGCCGGTATCGAGTCCTTCAGCCGTGATATGCGTGATTCTTGGGAAATGCTCTGGTAACTCAGAATTGCGCCGGCGACGGCTGCTCCGGACACTACGGCGGTGGCGGCGAGCTGGACATATCGATTGGAAGCTGCTTTGGAGAGGAACGACGACGCCATAGCTCCGTACCCCTTCTCCGACCGAACGGGCTTCTTTGCTCCAGAGCGGCTCTGCGGCTTTTGCCGTGGGAGAAGCTCGGCGCAAAGAGAACGAGAACGTGTGGCACAGGGCGGGTGTGTGGGGCAGCGTCGCGGCTGAAACACTGCAATTCTATTGGATGAAACGGCAAGACGCCTAACGACGAGCTGCCAAACGCCATGGGCACCGATGAGAATCCACCGAGCACAGTTCGGTGTGTACTCCGTACGAGCACGGAGCCTCCCCTGGTGATCTGTCAGCTGCCCAAGTCGGAACACGGGCTGTCCGATGGTTTGTAGAGTAGGAATTTGTATGAAGCTTGAATAGATAATCCTGTTATAAGGATGGTTTCGGGATATAAAAGGGTGGGGACGACCTTGTAAGAGGGAAACGAGGGTAAGCACACGGACACGGAATGCTTGAACGTAGGGCATCCGCAATCCATTACATTTGGATCTCATGTGCATGAGTACAGAACGTACAGCACCAGGTACATATAACAACCACCGCCACTTCGGATCTCTGATCCCCTCTTGCCCCATATGCTTCGCAAAATCCCCCCTCTTTATTCTAGTCTTGTACACCATCTCCGCCGTAAAATATTAAAGCCTCGAGTGCCACCTTGAATCTGATGTCCGTACAGTATAAAGTCGGGTAAGACCATTTCCTACCCCAGTTCGAAGCTTCGCTTGGTGATCATAGAGTCTGTCTCTGACCCCTGGTTTCTGACATGGCTAGTGGATGCCAAAATTGCTTTACCTACATACAGATGAGGTATGTGAGCTAAGATCGAGTGACTCAAGTCGACTGGGCTGGTTCAGGGGCTCAGTCAGGGTTTGCGGTCACGTGATTATATCAATCCACGCTCAACACCGCTTGCACAGGCTTGAATTTCATTATAGAGAAATGTTATTTTGTCTATAACAAGTTACTCTCAACTCAGCGCAGGGTCTTCTATTCAGACAAGTTTCATTTAATTTTGCTATAGGTACCTTGGTAGTCTAAGATATAGTGCTCTCGATGATAGAGAAGGCAGCAGCGGCCGAGTGCCTGCCAAGTCATGCAGCTCGCTGTAGTGCACAGCCTCATCCATCCACAACCCCATAACTCAGAGGCACAATCTCCACCTTCATTCCCAGACAAGTCCCCAAGCTCAATGATTCAGGACGCGATAACCCAAATGAAAGAAGAGATCTCTTCTAAGGGTGCTGAAGGCTCGGAGAGCGCTCCGGCGCCCGCTGCCGCCGAGAAGGCCGACTCCGGGACCCAACCTGGCCCCGATCTCAACGTCAACCCGGACCACCCACCGGTATATACCCCCACCAACCGCCAACGTCCGCCCTCGCCGACGCCGACGTATCACACCACCGCATCACGAGCGCCGACATACCGCTCCTCTACTTCTCCGTCCTTCCTCTCCTCCCGAGTCCCGCGATTCCGCTCCCTGCTTCCTGAGCCATCCGGCCCAACTCCCGCCCTACCTCTCCGGCCAAGATCGCTCCTCATCTTCGCCCGCACCCCGAGATGTGCCTACCAGCCGCTTAATCGGAGCCTTAAGCGCTGCTCCGCGCCCGTCCGCGCCGGCTCCGCGCACTGCGACGCCCACGCCTGCGCAGCCGGCGTCCTCCCGGGGTCGGCGGGCGGCGCCTGCCCAGCGCCGCGGCGCGATCTGGACGTCTCGCCGCACCACGGCGCCGTGCCGAGCCCGTACTGCGCGGCGCACGCCTGCGCGTTCGGGCCGGTCAACCCGGTCTACCCCTGCTGGAAGGGCAGCGGCTGCGCGAAGCCGAGGCGCGGTCTGGTGACTGGGAAGCTAGAGGGGACGGAGAGTCCCTACTGCGAGGACCACGCGTGTACGACGCCGGGGTGTTTGAAGAGGAAGTGCGCGACGGAGAAGGAGAAGTGTCCGCGCTGCAAGTGCCGCTGGCGCGGCAAGGACGGCGCGCTCGTGGCTGGGCATCACGAGAGGTTCTACTGCAACGCGCACGTGTGCGTCATTCAGTCCAGTCCCTTTGGGGCGGATGCTTACGGTGTCTGCGGCCTGCGGCAGGAGAAGGGCGCGGAGCCGCCGTGGTGCCGCGCGCACGCATGCGCCGGGTGCGACTTCCTAGCCGACGGGACGGGCACCGGCAAGGCATCGGGGTCGTGTACCTGGTGCGCCTGCACGATGGACGGATGCCGCAGGCGGAGGGTCAAGAAAGGGCGCAAGCAGACGGAGAAGTGGGACGGCCATGTCCGGTGCCCGACTACCGACTACGAGCGCCGCGATCCGCAGTGGCACCCGGAGCACAAGGCAGAGCGGCAGAAAAAGAAGATGGACTGGGGCCCCGAGGCAGCGACGACGTGCGCCGCGCACACGTGCCGCGCACAGTTCTGCCCGCTCGAAACCCACCCGCGGGACGCCAGGGCAATCTGGTGTATCCGCCACAAGTGCCGCGTCAGGGGATGCGGGAACGGGGTCGGCTGGCGCGCGAAGAGGCCGGAGGGGGAAAGGGTGCCGTTCCGCGAGCGCGTGGCGGAGAGCGGGCCCGGCCAGTTATGGTCCGGCACGTGCGAGGCGCACAGCTACATGATGTGTGCGATGCCGCGGTGTCCCGTGTGGCGCGTGACACGGCCGGGAGACAGGCCGGTGGGGAGGTACTGCGCGTACCATGCTTGTGACGAGGGGGGGGGTCGCTGTGATTCTGGCCCGGACGGTGCGGGGACGTGTGCGCTGAGAGAGGAGGGCGCGTGTGCGAGGTGGCGGTGCGATAGGTACCTTTGCAAGAAGGAAGTGCAGGGCGTGAGGGATGACGTGGCCGGGACGGAGCTGCCGAGGAGGTGGTGTCTGACATGTTGTCGCCAGAAGTACCGGCGGAGGCATTTACGGGAGCCTACCGCGTTGGAAGAGGGGGAGTTCAACTCTCCGGTGGGAAAGTGATCTGGAAAGTGGGGATGAGCCTGTCTCTATGATGGCAGGCACGAGTCCCATGGGTGTTACGAGTAGGAGGCATCTTGTCGGCAGGGCAGACTGAAGAGGGTGGAGGCCGATGTATCTGCATCGCACGAGCGTGGGGCATAGTGTGATGCTTCCGACCCCCTTGAACATGGGACATCCTATCCATGATACGTAACTCCCATGTCCATCTGGTTCCTGATATACACTTCCCACCGTCACCGCACATCAGCCACCCTCCCACCCACCCTCTCCCCCCTAGTGCCCCATATGCTTCGCACAGTACCCCCGCTTCTTCCTGTGCTTCATCACCATCTCGGCGGTATAATACATTGCCGGCCCCACCATCTCCCTCGTGCAGCCCTCGGCAAGGCAAACATGCCACTCACAGGGCCTCCCATTGCTAAACTTGGCGAACGTCCTAAAGCCATTCCTCCGTATCCTCTCGCGGAACGCCTCCTTCACCCCAACCTCCGGCCGCTTCAGCCGCCACCCGCTGCCCAGCGCACACGCGCCAAAGCTGCACGAGTGGTCTTTACACCATGGGCTGTACGGATTCTTCTTCATAGTCGCCAGCGCAATCCACTCCGCCGTGTCAGTCAGGTCGCTCACGGGCGCAAGGCACAGCGCCGCGCGGCACGTATGTTTGGCGCAGTGCTTCGCCCGCTCCGTCTCGGACCCGCGCGACCGCGGGCCGAGGTAATCCTTGCGCGTGACGGGGCCCTCGTAGCCGCCGTCCGGCGTCCGCCCTTTCTTGACGGCGCGGTTCCAGCACCGGGGGAATACGCAGATGCAGCTCGCGCACACGACGTTGCCCGCGTCGGCGTCCGCGCGGGACAGGCCGGGCGTGCTGAGGTAGTCGCAGCCGCGACACTCGTGCTCCGAACAGATCCAGGGGGCACCGTCCCGGCGCAGGCCACACTTGCCCGACCCTTTCTTCGCCGGCATCAGCGCGTTCCGCCCCGCGAGCGTCTCGGAGACGCAGACATGGTTGTCGCAGTACTGTGCTTCCAGCCACCCCGACGCGTTGCCCTGCCTGATCCAGATGCAGGTGTGCTCCGGGCAGAAGGCCTCCGTCTCGCACTTGCGCGCCACGCAGCCCGGCCTGGGGCACGCGTGCGCCGCGCAGAAGGGGCTCTCCACGAAGCCCGGCATCCCGCGGTCCGGGTGTGCGAGGTCGCGCTTCGGCGCGTAGCAGCTCAGTCCCCAGCCGCCCTTGGGGCGCATCTCGACGTGCCGGGCCATGCTGGTGATGGCGCACGAGTGCTCGTCGCAGTGGGCGGAGCCTGCGTAGTTGGGGCGGCGGGTGCGGGCGAGGCAGCGTGAGAAGCGCGCGCGGTGCGCGCAGTTGGGGCTGCGGGAGAAGTTGAGGAGGGATTTGGAGGGCGCGGTTGCGGGGATGGAGAGAACCGGGGAGGAGTCGGGAGCTGGAGGGATGTCGGAGGCGAAGGGGAGGGCGGCGAGGAAGGGGTCTGGAGGCCGGGGGGATGAGGAGGTGGCTTCTGGTGAGGGAGCTTCCTCGGAGAGCGAACCGAGGAGGGGTTCCCGCGCAGACCGGGACGAAAAGAGAGACTTCACCCCGGGGCGGACAGAGAGCGTGGAGCGGTATGTTGGTGCTTTTGAGACGGTGGAGCGATACGTTGGCGCCGGCGATGGCGGCCGTTGAGGCTCCGTGGGGGCCTCGGCGGCGTATGGCGGGGGCGCATTATCCTCGGTGGAAGCTCGAGGCGCTGGGTCCGCTCGTGCGGGTTTCTCCAGCTTGAGGAATTTCATTCTTGAGATCAAGATTCTCGCTGATGCAGGTACAAAGTTGACTGGCGATGATGGAGAGAAGGAGGTTTGCCTAGATGTTTGACGAGGCGGCTGGCGGGGCTGTGTTCCTCGCGCCATCCAATCCCGACCCCTGCCCGGTATGTATGTACCTGTTCACTCCTCGCGGCGTGGCCTCAATGCCGTGCCCAGCCTAGACTACGTACTGTGCCTCCCCAAATGGGCGGTGGTTGAAGTGTTTTCTTTAGGGCTCTCGGCGCCTCCTCAACGACCTCCTCAGGTCCCTCGACCTCCTTAACCTTCCTCTTCAGTGGCGCCGCCCTCGATGCCGGTGTAGCTTCAGACGGATGCTTAGGGGTTGTCTCTCTGATCGCCCCGTCGCCGAAGACGTTGGATGTCTCAGTGGATGACCCTGCGAATTCAGCAGGCGTCTTGCTGGATGTCTCGATGGATGGGGTGGGCTCTGTGGGCTTAGAGGAAGTGCTGACATAGCACGAATTAGGTTCGAGTGAAACTTTCGCGGTGAGATGGTCTGGGACTTCAAAGGGCGGTAGATCTTGCAGGAAGGTAGGTTTCGAAGCACTAGCGAAACCGATCGTTAGTGTAACCTCTACCGCCTCACAGCAAGCACAACACCTACCAAGAACTGTAACCTGTGCCAGGACAAGGGCTTGGCCGGGTCTATGTTGCTTAAAGGCAGGTCTAGAAAGTATGATAGTTGCGAGGGATATGCACAGAAGAGTACTATGGAGATGGTTAAGTAGATAGATAGACAGATGCTAGTTATAAGGCATTGATGGCTGCCTGAATGGAATTATCGGCAAGATAATGAGTGAGAGGCCCCTACAGACACACGACACGCCCTAGTCCCAGTATCTGCCTGCCGAAGAGTTACCAGCAGCGGACGATGCACTACGTTCAGTTTTAAGGGGGGGGGAGAGGTTTTATGTAAGGCAGACAGCTTTGACGAGGAACCTGATGAATGCGTTCAGCAGGATTACCAAAAGGACTGACGTCAGGGGGCAAGAAGACATCCCCCTGCGATGAGCCTAGTTGTGTTGATAAGGCGTTACAGACAACCCTGCTCAGGGAACCAGGCTCTTCTTAACAGACTCTAGACATAGAAGCCCTGACAGGCTTATTTCATGCCCATTTCATGCTCATATCGTTTTACTATGTGGCTAAGCTATTGCTTATCTCAGACTTGCCGTTCTGCCTCGTCTTTATGCCTTAACCCCAGCGAGTAAGTCTCCTGCCTAGGATTGTATCCGTCCCAAATGGATTCTCCTCAAGAGGCTATACATAAGGAGGACACGCTCAGCCTCAGCGTACCCCTTGAATCTTCTAACGTGGTAGAAGCCGTACTTAGGCAGGTAGCAGATGCTGGGCTTGTGTTCCTTCGACGTTTCCGAAGACGCCACGCTGGGTAAGGCGGACTTCGAAAAGGGGTTTTCAGGGGATGTGGGGCCTTTGGAGTTACAGCCGGAGATGCTGGGCTGCGTTCCTCGGTTCTCAGAGGCACGGCACGGTGGTATCTAACGAATTGGGTTCTAGTATCCCTAAGCATATCCACCTAGGGTTGACCTCGAGTCATATATTGACTCTAGGCTATGTTGGATGCTAGTTTCATACTCGGTTGGAACTAAGTTCATGTCCTCTTGCTTCGTTTTGCTATTCTAGGAGAGCATCGCGATGCTATGATAGGCTGGTCAAGGTGTTAACGTCTATGCAGAGAGGCCTCAACTGCTACTTCTGATTATACATCTCTCTAGGCTTCCACAGACATGTTGTGAAGGCATGCCCTCCCGTCTTTATGCTGAAGCCGTGTTAGCTATTCCGCCTTGCCACTATTATGAAGCAATGCATAGGGGCTTAGAGGTCTGTTAGCGCTGGCTATGGCGATAAGTTACTTCTCCTAACTTGCCTTACGGTGTTCCTTCTAGCTCTTTGTAGAGTGACTGACCTTGGTACCTAGGTACACTGTCTTACAGAACCAAGAGAGCTAGAGCTTCTAGACGATATAAAAGATGAGAGTTAAGTGCGTCGTAGGAAAGCTGCAGCTGCGTTGTATAGGTGTCTGAAAACGTATACCTGCGACTCTGCCGATTTTAGGTTGAAGTAACTCTAACCGACGGTAGCAGAATTAGGCTCCCCGACACCGCTACTGTCAGCACACCCTGCACACCTACCGCACAGGTCCGCACAGGGTGCCACAGGTTGAAGAGGCAGGAGCACCGGCCCACTCACGAGTTTGTCAATTGCTGACGTCTAGATTAACGTGTCATAATTGAATGTTACTTGGTGGAATGTAACGCTCGACTAGGATATCTAGATGTCGACTTCCAACCTCGACTCTCTTGTGCACTTCCTCTGAACTACACCCCAGACGCCCGTCTACTTAGGTACTGTAGGTAGGTAGGTAGGTAGGTAGGCAGCTATATTTGGCATCGTAGTAACCGAGCTCTGCCCCCAAACCCAAGAACATGATCACCGTCTAGACGGGCTTGCCATCGCTGTCCTTGCCACAACGTACAAATTGCTCGCAATTCAAAGGTTGTCCATAGCAGCGGACACCGATCTCACAATATTCCCCGTCCCTCGTCTCTAACCCCTGGTCCGAGGTCGCCGCGTGCCGACCCAGAACCGGCATGTTCTCGCAAGAAAAGAAAGCGTCTGTGGTGGGATCAGTCGTGTTAGTGGCACGCCATTGGTCTGGGATGCCCGGCATAACTACTGACCGCATGAGTCGTCACAAGGACCAACGCCGGGGTTGGTGGTGCGTTCGAGCGTGCAGAGATTCCAGCATCCGCACTCGACTGTGAAGTCGGGGGAGGAGGAGAGGGCCAGGCCAGTGCCGTTCGTCGCCGGAAGGGCGAGTGCGGTGGAGACGACGACCGCAGCCAGGGCGACAAGCTTGAAGATGGCGGCCATAACTTGAGGTTTGAAGAAGGCAATACGACTCTAGTAAAGAATTTGAACGGGCTGTGGACGTGAGGTGTAGGTAGGTGGGTACCAGGTAGTTTGGTGAAGTAATAGTTAACCCCGGAGGCGTCAGGCTCAAAACCTTGAGACCTGGCTGCGTATTTATACTTCTCGCAGAGACGTTCATCCTATCTGGGGACTCCGTGGAAGTGGCGGTGAGTTCCAAGAATGACTTTGTGAAAGGGAGGGAAAATAGGGGTCGGGGGGGGGAAAAGAGGCCTTGCCCCCCTGAAGAGCCTTGGGGATATTAAGGCACGTAGGCTGATGACGCCCCATCACTGGGCATCAATTTACCTGCGATTTGGGGTTCTCTGTTTGCGACCACCGGGCTGTGCTCGTTCCCACCGTGACGGCGAACGCTACTAATACGCCACTCCATTCCTAGAACAGGGTACTAATTTATGAGCTGCTGTCGATGAAAACCGCCGTTCAGTGGAACGCGGCCAATCTATCATTTGCCATGTCAACCGACGCCGCCTAGGTACGAACGCGCGTCTCCTTTCCACAGCCCTCGTCATGGCCCGCTAAGCATGTCTTTCAACCCATTGCAACTTGTGACTGATTTGGGACACTCCTCGTCGTCAAAAGTCGCGTGGCCCAACTAAGCGAGAATGCAATGCAAGCCGGGCGGTTGGAGCAAAAGCGAGGCGTCCCAGAAACTCCGCCACCCGGGCAAGTGCAACACAACCCGACGCGGCGGTGTCTCCGTAGAACCACACACCTTTCGGGTCGTCAGCCTATATCTGGTGAGTGTCCTGATAAGAAGTAATAGAGGTAGGTAACCGGCCTTGATATGATCATGAAGTGCCTTAGACCGTCAGAACTCTCAAGAGTCAGAACGCAAGGCTGACTTGAGCCGACAACAAGAAAGCCAGATGAAGTAGAAGTGTGTAGCCGACTCCAACCAACACGAAGCCGGATGGGCCGTCTGCTCACGGGCCACCGACCGTATAATTTGGCTGCCGCGCCCGCTGCGTCCGTGGACGCGATGGTTGCCTTCGAGCGGGAAGTTGCAGCGACGGGAAATCCCGGGAACGTCGGATTCTTGGTGTGAGCGGCCTGGTTGGCAGCGACGTGAACATGGCTTGCTGGACCAGCGCCCGGGAGTGTTCTTCGGTTGGCGAGGTCCTGCGGGTCTTGGATCTCGTCCGGCCCCGGATTACAACGAGGCTCGCCTCCGTCGCAGCCGGATCCCGTTGAAGACGAACGCAGCACGTAATGGACGCTAATCAAATTCTGAAGCAGCAGCTCACTAACTGGTAGGTATCCGGGTACTTGTATTCTAATTAAGTAGAGGCGCTGTAGGGACGACAGAGGTATCGATAAATAGAATTTTTTGTAGCAGCTGTACCACAGTCCTAATTGTTGTCCTTCGTATCGGCATCGACCTTGCCTGTATCGAGCAGCAGCTGCACCACGGCTTCGTGCCCGCCGCTAGCGGCCCACGACAGCGGCGTCTGGCCCATGTTGTCCTTCGCATCGGCATCGACCTTGCCTGTATTGAGCAGCAGCTGCACTACGGCCTTGTGCCCGCCCTCGGCAGCCCACGATAGCGGCGTCTGGCCCCAACGGTCGTCCTTCGCATCAGTATCGACCTTGCCTTTATCGAGCAGCAGCTGCACTACGGCCTCGTGCCCGCCCTTGGCAGCCCGCAACAGCGGCGTCTGGCCTTTACTGTCTTTCGTATCGGCCTCGACCTTGCCTGTATCGAGCAGCAGCTGCACCAAGGCCTCGTGCCCGCCCTTAGCAGCCCGCAACAGCGGCGTCTGGCCTTTATTGTCCTTCGCATCGGTATCGACCTTGCCTGTATCGAGCAGC
>Ga0247777_1000249_pt1 | contig 14158 bp, 10 predicted proteins | sample UWRJL154409C5_FD_179937 | JGI IMG/M metagenome (GOLD analysis project Ga0247777, IMG submission 179937) | Plant litter microbial communities from Arlington Agricultural Research Station in Wisconsin, United States - UWRJ-L154-409C-5 | ecosystem: Environmental > Terrestrial > Plant litter >...
TCCCAACGCCTACATCGTCGTCTACAACAACACGTTCGACGACGAGGCCGTCAACAAGTACGAGGGCCGGATCTCGGCCAAGATCGCCCGGCGCAACCTCGGCAAGCGCGCCCTCGACGGCCGCTCCCTCTCCACCGGCGTCAACTCGTTCCGCATGGGCCGGTGGCGCGCCATGGCCCTCGAGGCCGACGACAAGCTGATGCTCGACATCTTCGACGCCGAGGAGGTCGCCTACATCGAGCAAGACGCCCGCGTGTCCCACCGCGCCCTGGCGTCCCAGGCCAACGCCCCCAGTGGCCTGGCGCGCCTCAGCCACGCCGACGCCGGCGAGGCCGGCTACGTCTTCGACACCTCGGCCGGTGCCGGCATCGTGGCCTACGTGGTCGACACGGGCATCCTGACCTCGCACAACGAGTTCCAGGGCCGGGCCAACTGGGGGGCTAACTTTGTCAACGAAGTGGTACGTTTTTCGACTGCCCCCCACCCACTCCGGTGGAGAAGGGGGTGGTATCTGGTAAAACAGAACAAAAAAACTAACACTGTCGCGCGGTAGGACACGGATGAGAATGGACACGGCTCGCACGTTGCCGGCACCATCGGCGGGCGCACGTACGGCGTGGCCAAGAGCGTGGAGCTGGTGGCAGTCAAGGTGCTCGACGCCAAGGGATCGGGATCCAACAGCAACGTGATCGCGGGCATGAACTGGGTGGCGCAGAACGCGACGGCGCGGCAGCTAGCGGGCAAGTCGGTCATGAACATGTCGCTGGGCGGGTCCAAGTCGCAGGCGGTCAACGACGCCATCAACAACATCCGCAAGGCGGGCGTGGTGCCGTGCGTGGCCGCCGGCAACGAGAACCAGGACGCCAGCCGCGACAGCCCGGCCTCGGCCGAGGGCGCCGTCACCGTCGGCGCCATCGACCAGGCCTCGGACAACAAGGCCTCGTTCAGCAACTACGGCCCGCGCGTCGACATCTTCGCGCCCGGCGTCAACGTCGTCAGCGTCGGCATCACCGACGACGGCGCCTCGCGCTCGCTCAGCGGCACCAGCATGGCCACCCCCCACATCGCCGGCCTCGCCGCCTACCTGATGGCCCTCGAGGGCATCACCGACACCGACCAGCTGCTCGCGCGCATGCAGGCGCTCGCGGCCAAGACGGGCGCCGGCGTGCGCAACAACCAGGCCTCCACCACGGACCTAATTGCCAACAACGGCAACCAATAAGATGTCTTGTTCTCTCTCTATCTGAGGGCGGAGAGGGGCGCGCGACGCCGAAACCCCTTGCGGCAACGCCTGGCGCGGCTTGGAACAGCGGCGGGGGGAAATAATGACGCCTACGACGAACGGGGGACGAAGAGACGACGCTGCTGCTGCTGGGCTTGCAACACTCGCTTTTACCATTTGATGTACATACAAACCCTCTTCCACGCGGGGCGGGCGGCATCGCTGTTGTCACAGACCCTCGGGGGGTAGAGGGAACTGGACGGATGTCGTTCGTGCCGTGTACTTAGACTTGGACACTACTGTACATACGGGATCCAGGGACTGGACTGGGGTTGGGGGCACCGGTGAGAGAGGGGATATGGCAAATGGCATAGACAAGCAAAATACAGCTGTCGATACCGACAGGCTTGCATCATCAATCTTGTTCCATGGCGTTGCGACCGAATGACTTCTCTGGCTGCGCCTTCGGCTCCCCGAAGAGCGACCGCCTCCGAAAGCAAAACAAGCCCGCGTCGGCATGCACGACGTGAGCAAGAGGGTGTACTCGTTACAGAGACGAAGTGCCGTCGCACGATCTCGCTTCCCCGGACTTGAATTCATCGCATGACGACGCGGCGATCCCCAACCAAAAGCGACGCAGGAGCGGAACAGCGGGTAATCAATCAGGCGCCTCGACTCCCGTTGCGAGGCAAGCGAGGCTCCGTACACCCTACGCGGAGCGGCGGCGGCCCAGCCATTCGCGCCATCGGCCGGACGAACCTCCGCCGCGCAGATCGTCTGGGGTAGACGAGGTGTGGGTGCGGTTCGGCGGCGAGCTCCGGATGAGATGCCAAGCTTCCGCACGCGGCTCGTCCGCCTCTCCCGCACCGAGTAAGCAAGCAATAATCGGGCCGGCGCTGGGCGCTGATTTAATAACCGCCGCAAAAAAATCGAACATGTTTGCAATCCGTCGTCCTCCGCGGGGGCTTGGTAGACTGCCATGCGCAGGAGGACGCCGTGCCCGGATTCCAGGCTACTTGCCCAAGGGTTCGATTTCAGCACATCTTCGGCACAACTGCAGTCATGGAACGGAGACTGAATTGCAATTTGACATCCGTGCTTGGTTTGGCTCAGAGCCTCAGGGCAAGACGCCCCAGCCAACAAGGTTGATGGGGGCCATGGGGCCAAGTCACCCTCGGGGAGATCGCATGCCCCAGGCGAGAGGGCCGCCGTCAAGAACGCTGTATTAGATAGAGAGATAGAGGCGCGTTGGTGATAATACGACCCGACCACCGGCCGATGCTTCCCATCCCATCCGTGAACTTGGAAAAAACAAGACATGTACGAACAGTTACTTACAGACACTCCTTGACCACGAGCGGAGTGTCGGAGGGGACCAGGGTCGTTTCGACGCTACAACTCCCCGTGCGTGATGGCAGGCGGCACGACCGTGCCGGGCGCCTTCGGGTCAAACATCTTCTCGAAATGCGCTCCCATCAGCCACGCGGCACCGATCTGTCGGGGATTCGTTAGCTCAGAATCGGGAGTGGGTAGGAAGAGAAGAAACTTGCCATCAAACCACCGATTATGGCGAATACCACCAAAATGGCCACGATCAGCCACACAGCCTCCATGGTGTCCATGGTGGCCTCGCCGTCTCTTTGCTTCTGGCCGGCCTGGAGCAGCTTGACATTTTGGCTCGGGTAGAGCGTCTCGATGAATTGCTCGATCTGTGATGCAGTGGTCAGTCTAATCGTTGATTGCCGCTCCGATAAGGAGAGGAAAATGCCCACCTTGCCGCATTGGATGTTGATGGCCAGGTAGTTGGGATCCGTGGGTTCATTCTTCTTGTGTATTTTCCGCACGTACTGGCGGAAGACGGTGCACACGACTCGCAGGTTCTGTGTCGACTGCGTCATGAGCTTGCAAGCGTCGCCTTTGGTGATCTTGACGTTGCGATCGAACATGTCCGGGTTGCGGAAGAGCAACTCAATGGTGGCGATGGCCATGGACTGCGGGATGGCGACAAAGTTGAAGACGCTCTGGTCGCGGATGCCCGCCATGTAGAAGAGGCACTGGTCGGCGTGCTTAAGGGCGTTAAGCACCATTTCAGACTGGCAGTGGAGGGCCTTCTCGCGGTACTCGGGCGCGAACAAGTCCTCAAACTTGTCCACGTGTTTGCTCCAGACTTCCTTGGGCCAGAAGCGGCGCTTGTCGTCCCAATCTTCGCGGATGTCGCGGATGATGTTGGTCTTCTGCAGGAACTGACCCATCGCCTCGGTCAGCTCGGGGCGGTTGAGCAGCGCGGGGTTGGCGAGCTTCGACTCGACGAACAGTCGCGTCAGGCCGTCGCCCACCAGACCGGCCACGTAGTGGCAGTATAGCTCGTAATCCTCGACCGTGTTAACGCCGTTGGCGTTTTGCTCGGCGTTGAGCGCGTAGTCGGCCATGCCGTTGCCCATCTGGATGCAGATGTCGCGGATGACGTCGTAGTAGGGCTTCTTGATCTTTTGCAGCTCGACGATGACCTCGTCGAAACGAACCAGCAGCTCGCGGTCTCGCTCGTCGGGGCCGCTGTCTTTGAAGTTCCAGCCCGGCTTCTCCATGTTCTCGTGGAACTTGCGCAGCAGCGGCTCCTTGACCTTGATGTCGATGGTCATGTCGTCCTCTATCGTGTCCAGCCCGCGCAGCACCAGGTAAAACGTACACACGGGCATCAGCAGCTCCGGGTTCAGCTCCTGTATGACGGCGGCGAAGCTGCGCGAGGTCAACTCGAGCAGCTCGAAGCAAGACGTCTCGGTCGCCGTCTCCTTGGCCGGCGTCCGCTTGTGAACCGGTTCGTGCCATATTTTCCTGGACGAGGGAAAACATTAGTACTTCGGCTTGCCGAGTGTGGGAAGAGAAAGTAGACATGCCATTGTATGATGGACCGGAGTTGGTTTGGGTGGAAGGTATAGTGGAGGATTTCGGAAGCGGACGGCATCTTGACAGTCGGTGTGCGAGAAGGCGTCGGGGACGAGGTTTGGGAGGATCACCGAAGGTCGTCCTCCTGCGTTCGAGCGTCGGAGGGAGGTTGTCGTTCGTACAGAGTAGTAGTAGTCGACGACGAGGGCAGAAACGTGTGTCGAGAGCTCCAAAACGACAGATGCTTGGTCGGTAATCCGGACAGGGGACGTACGCAGTAGCCGCCTGGCAATTCAACCGGGCCAGTGGGATCTGCTACCGTCGGGGTGGTGCTCCTCTTCGCATCAGATCCCGCCCACGGCGTCGTTCCGGAAAAATCAACGGCTCACCGGTGCGACATCCACTAGAGCCAGAATCCAGGTGTCTGATTGGTCAATTCTCCTTGGCAGCTCAACCCCACAGACCCCTGAAGATCCACTGGGGAGGGTTGGAGATGGGAAAGGGTATTTTTTTTTTTTTGGAGTTGGGGGAGCGACGAAGCAAAGTTCAAAAAGCCGGCCGTCTGCTCGGCCTCTTTCGGAGTTGCATGTCTGCATTCCATGCGAGTGTCATCTGTCTCTCGGCAGCCATGGACGAAGATGTCGCCCCGCTTACCTTCTCCGAGGCAGGCATTGAAAAGGGTTTTGTCATCTCGCCACTCGTATCTGTTCCTGTCCATCCCATTGCCGAGTGCGAGGAGACGCCAGGGAACAACACGGGGCCAAGAGATATGGACCCCCCCCCATATCCTTCGGGATTGTATGGTACGGCGTTCTGTACTCCCAGGTTCGTACATGGGGAAACATGCGGTGAGCCCTGAACAGACCATCGATTGGCGTGCCTTGCTTTTGGCAGCTGCGGGGAGCGGAATCCGAGAATCGAACCCCTCACCACTAAGACGCCCCTGAGCTAGCCTGCCCCTCTGGACACCTCACCGTCTTTGCCATCGAGTTGCTTTTTCCCCTCCCTCTTGACTTTCCGACCTCGTCTCTGTCCCGTGAGCCCGTCTGCAGCTGTGTTTCCTTCGCCTCCGCAAGACACTCCTCGAGCACCCGGTCGTTACCTCCTCAACCGACACACCCGACTCGGACACACGGTCTACCATCGCGACAATGGCGAGCAACGGAGCCACGACGAACCGCTTCCTCATCTGGGGCGGCGAGGGTTGGGTGGCCGGCCACCTCAAGGAGCTCCTTGAGAAGCAAGGCAAGGAGGTCTTCAGCACGACGATCCGCATGGAGAACCGCGAGAGCGTCCTGGCCGAGCTGGACCGCGTCAAGCCCACCCACGTCCTCAACGCCGCCGGCTGCACCGGCCGTCCCAACGTCGATTGGTGCGAGGACCACAAAGAGGAAACCATGCGCTCCAACGCCATCGGCACCCTGAACCTGACCGACGCCTGCTTCCAGCGCGGGATCCACTGCACCGTCTTCGCCACGGGCTGCATCTACCTGTACGACGACGCCCATCCCATCGGCGGCGCCGGCTACCTCGAGACGGACCCGGCCAACTTCAAGGGGAGCTTCTACTCGGAGGTCAAGGGCCACGTAGAGGAGGTCAGTGCCGTTCTCAGAGCAACTCGGCTTGGCGCGAATGCTGACAAAACGTGCCAACCAGATCATGAAGAACTACACCAACTGCCTGATCCTCCGCCTGCGCATGCCCGTCAGCGACGACCTGCACCCGCGCAGCTTCCTGACCAAGATCGCCAAGTACGAGCGCGTTGTCGACATCCCCAACAGCAACACCATCCTCACGGACCTGCTGCCCGCCTCGGTGCTCATGGCCGAGCACAACGACACGGGCGTCTACAACTTCACCAACCCCGGCGCCATCTCCCACAACGAGGTGCTGACCCTCTTCCGCGACATCGTCCGCCCCGACTTCACCTGGAAGAACTTTTCGCTCGAGGAGCAGTCCAAGGTCATCAAGGCCGGCCGCAGCAACTGCGAGCTCGACACCACCAAGCTCGTCGCCAAGCTCAAGGAGTACAACTACGAGGTCCCCGAGATCCACGAAGCGTACCGCCAATGCCTCGAGCGCATGAAGGCCGGCGGTACTAAGTAGTTGTGCGGATTTGGCCTGTTCAACCGGGGACGGAGTTTACGACGGGAACCGGGGGGCAGACTCAGGAGGCTTTAGAAGGGGCTTAGAAAAGCAGTGCAAGGTTCATTAGCAAGTAGGGCGATTTTACCGAGCCATTTTCCCAAGATCTCCCCATCGCGGAATGCTTGTCCCAAGACCCTGTCGTATATCGATCCCATCCTCGACTCCTCAGCACCTCACCGCTGTGTAGCTCCGTTATGGCGGCCACGGCCCGGCGGCCACGAATCCACACTCGAACTGGTGCTCTCCGGAGCCGACAAGCTCCGCCTTTTCTTCCTCTCCCGCGTCGCCCGGTGCGGTCTCTGGCAGGACAAGCTCAGCCACCGAGTTGGGCGGCACGGTAAGTTCCAAGCGAAACCTCCCCTCCTCGATCTCCCACTTGCACCGTACCAACCCCGACGGGCTCAGAAACTCGACCCGCGCGCTGGTAATGTCGCCCCCGGGCCGCGGTCGGACCCGGAACCGCCGCCAGCCGGGCTCGAGCGGGGCGATGCCGCCGATGTTGGCGTGCATCCACGCGGCCACGCTGTCCAGCGCGTAGTGGTTGAAGCTCGTCATCAGGCCCGGGTTGAGGCTGCCGTCGGGCATCATGCTGTCCCAGCGCTCCCACGTCGTCGTCGCGCCCATGCCGACCTGGTACAGCCACGACGGACACTCCGTCTCCAGCAGCATGCGGTACGCCAGCTGCCCGTGCCCGTGGTCCGACAGCGCCCCCAACACCGCCGGCGTACCCGCGAAGCCCGTCACCGCCCGGAAGTGCGCGCTGCGCACCAGCCGCGCCAGCCGCTCGGCCGGCACCCGCTGTTGTTGATGCTGCTGCTACTGCACCGTCGCCGCTACCAGTGCCGACGACGACGGTCCGTGCAGCGAAAAGGCCAGCGCCAGCGCCAGGCTTGTCTAGCTATCGCCGACGACGAGCCCCGAGCGCGCGAGATACTTGTCCTCGAAGGCCTGGCGCACGCGGGCGACCGAGGCCATGAGCCCGGTGATGTGCACTAGGTACTCGTCGGCGACGAGGGTGCCGTCGGTGCGGGCGAGGCCCGGGTCATCAGCGGGCGCGGCGGGGTCGAGCCAGTCGCCCAGCTGCCAGCGGCTGTCGTCCCACAGGCCGTGGTCGTTGCGCGCGATGGACCGGTGCAGGTGGTCCTGCATGCCGGGGTAGGCGCGGCGGAGGAGCTCGGCGTCGCCGAACCACGTGTACAGGGTCCAGGGGAGCACGACGACGACGTCGCCCCAGACGGCCTGCGGGACGAGCGGTCAGATGTTGTGCATCATGGCGTTGGGCACGATCAGCGGCACGTGGCCGTCCAGGTCGCGCTGGTCGAGCAGGAGGTCCTCCATCCAGTTCCCGAGCATGCCGGCGCAGTCGAAAAGGAACGTGGCCACGGGGCAGAAGACCTGAATGTCGCCCGTCCAGCCGAGGCGCTCGTCGCGTTGCGGGCAGTCGGTGGGGACGGCGCCGAAGTTGCCTCGGGTGCTCCATACGATATTGTTGTGCAGGCGGTTCAGCATCTTGTTGGAGCACTCGAAGTGGCCTGTCCGCTCCATGTCGGCGTGCAGCACCCGAGCACAGAGTGCCGTCAGGTCCGGCGGCGCCCATCCCTCGATCTCGACGTACCGAAACCCGTGCGTGGTGAACTCCGGCGACCAGTCCACCAGGCTGCCGCGCGTCCCGAGGACGACGACGTCGGTCTGTTTCGCCCCCCGTAGCGGCCGAGTCCCCAGCTCTCCGTCCTCCAGCACCTCGGCGTGCCGGAACTGTACACGATGGCCCTCCGGTAGACCCTTGATGGCGGCAATGCGAAGCTTGCCTACCAAGTTCTGGCCAAAATCCACCAGCGTCTTGCCAGAAGGGCTGCGGAAGATCCGAACGGGGAGCACCTCCTGCGTTGCCTTGACCGGCGGGCTTCGTGACGCGAGGAGTTGCGTCTTAGGAAAGGGCACAATTTCGACAGGTGCCCACTTGGCCGAGTCGAGAGTTCGCGGAGAGTTGTGCCACTCCTCTTCCTCGAGTCGTTGATCGTACGTCTCTCCGTTGTATATGCCACTTGTTTGTATTGGTGATGGGAGGTACTCCCAGCTCTGGTCGGAAACGACACGGAGGGCGGGCTCGAGCTCAGTGGAGTCGGGAGAACATATCTCGAGTTGGGCCAGCGCCGCGATGCGGGTTCCATAGGGGCAACGAGGCGCGCTGCCGCCGTTGCAGTACAGCCACCGGCCCGCATACCATCCCTCGCCGACCTCGACGGCCAGCGTATTGTCCCCCTTGCCGAGCAAAGCCGAGACTTCAAAGACCTGATACTGCAGGCGGTGTTCGTAGCTCGTCCATCCCGGGGCGAGATGCTCCTCCCCAACCCGCTTGCCGTTGATGTAGGCGACGTACACACCCAAGGACGAGACGTAGAGCCTCGCCCGCTGCGCAGACTTCACCCCCGGAAATGTCTTCCGCAGTCGAATGGGTCGCAAGGGCTCGTCACTGTCGCAACCCCCTACATCGTTTTCCCCGTCGGGGGCGCCGATGAACTTGGCATGCCAGTCATCCTGTGCCAGAAAGGCCGCCTCGACTCTTCCACGCAGACCATTCCGTCACCACCCCGTCTCCCTTGGGGGAACCCGCCTCGCGATGGCTGGCACCGGCAGCCCGGACTATCACACTGGCCACCTCCCGGGAAGCCAAACGCTCGTCTTGCCATGGGTTCAGGATGGAACTAGCCCCGTCCCGTTCAAACAACTTGACCTTGCCCTGACGCTTGACCTCCACCTCGTAGGAAGTCTGGATCCAGTTAGGAGGAAGGTGGGGCGAGGCAAGGTACCGCCATGAAATTCGCGGCTTCGCGAACGGGATGCCGAGGCCAGTCGGATGATGTTCAAAGCGGAGATTGACAACCTCGAGGGCAGATTGATGATGAGAGCAGCTGGCTTCGCGGAGAAGGGCCTTGGTGCCGGCGCCGAGGGAGGACTCTGTGAGTGCCTAGGCACCTAGGTATTACCCGATGTCGGATAGTCCCCGATCAGCCTGGAAGTCCCTCAAGTTCAATGGCGAGGGACATATGTCCCAGAAGGGGTTCCTCAAGTCACGCCCGCCGACGCTCCAACACAACGGTAAGGCACGTGGTTTCGAGTGGGTCCTTCCGGAAGCTGCGGGTCAGGGTCGACAGCCGACGTCGAAGGGCACACAGCGCTCACAACGGGCGGGGAACTGCGCCGATGCGGCTGAAGGCCCACTGTCGACGTAATCGCATGAGGCTGCGACCGCTGTCTAAATCTACCACTTACTTTTAGGCCACCGTTGAGAAACGCTCCTCCCAAGTCATCCTTAGCTCGTTCGTCCGTTGACACCTCAAGAACGCGTCAACATCGACACAACCTCACAGCGCCATCCCAGGGACGTCCTTACAGCAGCGACTGCGAGCCGGTATCTCGACCCGCGCAGCGTGTCTACAGCAGCAGCCAGGCAACTTCTGCCTCTGCCTCCACCTGTTCCGGATTGGGACCGACGCGACGACTACTACTAGGGCCTCAAAATGGTCGTCGATACTGCATACTATGACTTACTACAAGTCAAGCCCACCGCCACCGAGCTCGAGATCAAGAAGGCCTACCGGAAACTCGCCATAGTTCATCATCCAGGTGCGGTGTTTCCAGGTGCCGACCCGATGTTTCGTCTCCTCGCTGACCCTTCCCGACAGACAAGAACCCCAACGACCCGACCGCTCATGCCAAGTTCCAAAGCATCGGCGAGGCGTACCAGGTCCTCTCCAACAACGACCTTCGCGTCGCCTACGACAAGTATGGCAAGGACGCCTCCAAGCCCTCCGAGGGCTTCGTCGATCCCGCCGAGTTCTTTACGAGCATATTCGGAGGTGAGGCCTTCGTGGATTGGATCGGCGAAATATCCCTGATGAAGGACCTCACCACCACAATGGAGATAACGTTGAGTCAAGAAGAGCAAGAAGTGGCGGCCGCCGAGGCGGCTGCGACGGTGGAAGGAGACAAGGAGTTTCCCGGCACCGAAGAGGCCCTCAAAGAGAGCTTGAAGGCGGCCCGGGAAGACGCACGTGCCCAGCATAGCGTGCCCGGGAAGCCGCCGCCGCCCACCGTGGTTGTGGAGGACGAAAAGGACACCAAGAAGGGGGCCGCCTTCTCGGCCAGCTTCTCAGCGGAGGCCAGTTTCTCGGCAGGCCACAGCTCCTCGACGGGCAACCCGGCGGGCGGGACGGCCGACAAGCCGGGGCTGTCGCCGTCGCCGGCGGGCTCAGGACGGACGTCGCCGGCGCCGGGCTCGGGGCGCACCACGCCGGGGCGCCACGCGATTCCCATCCGGCCGGCGCTCATGGACCGGCCCTCGGACGAGGCGCCCGACGCCACCGAGGACGAGAAGGACCGACGCAAGGACAAGAAGAAGGCCGGGCTGAGCAAGGAGCAGCGCGAGCAGTTGGCGGCCTACGAAAAGGAGCGGGCGCGCATCCGCAAGGAGCGCGTCGAGGTCCTGACGCGCAAGCTGCTGGACCGGGTGTCGGTCTGGACCGAGACGGACAAGGGCGCCGACGTGACGCGGGCTTTCCAGGAAAAGACGCGCCTCGAGGTTGAAGACCTCAAGATGGAGTCGTTCGGGCTGGACATCCTGCACGCCATCGGCGCCACGTACGTGGCCAAGGCGACGGCGCTGCTGCGCAGCCAAAAGATGTTCGGTATGGGCGGCTTCTTCAGCCGCCTGCGCGACAAGGGCACCCTCGTCAAGGACACGTGGAGCACCATCAGCTCCGCCATCGAAGCCCAGCAGACCATGGAGGAGATGGCCCGCCTCGAGGAGCACGGCGGGGACGACTGGACCGATGAGCGAAAGGCCGAGTACGAGCGCCGCGTCACGGGCAAGATCCTGACGGCCGCCTGGCGCGGCTCCAAGTTCGAGATCCAGAGCGTGCTGCGCGACGTCTGCGACGCCGTGCTCAACGACAAGAAGGTCCCGCTGGCCAAACGCCTCGAGCGGGCCGAGGCCTTGGTGCTGATTGGGGAAGTCTGCGGCAAGGTTCGTTTCTTCCTATTCCCTCTCGCCATCCGTTTTGCTACGGGCACCCATATGACACTGGACTGGGCTCTTTTGCTGACATGATCGAACAACAGGCCGTGAGATCCCCCGAGGAGGAGGGCGACTACATGGCCTTTGAGCAGCTCGTCGCCGAGGCGGCCATAAAGAAGGAAAAGGAAAAGGAGAGCAAGAAGAAGGGCAAAGAGAAGAAGGACAAGGACAAGCCTTCCGGCCCGGGCGAGGGCAGCAGCAGCAGCAGCAGCAGCAAACCGGCAGCGGAGGCTGGGACGGCCGATGCGCCCCCGGTGTCTAAGGCGTCGATGTAAGCTGCGGACCATATGGGACGCCGGCCTCCCGCGTCTCTCGTGGATGGCCGGGTTAGTTGTGTTTGCCAGATCGGTTGTTCCCTTGCATAGACGGAGCCTGGAAGAGGGATATAATTTCGCGGCCAAGGGTGGATGAAGAACTAGATCACTGCTCTTCTCTTACCTGTTGGGTTGTTTGTATTGACCCGAGCGCGTCCCAGGGTGTGTGGTGTCGGGGGTAGACTGCTTTCCTGCCGACATACTACCCCCTTCCGTGTCACTTTATTCGTACCAAATATTTATTTTGGTGAAAGCGTTAGCGAAATCGATGGTCACAGGCTGGTCGAGGGTGTTGTGTGCGTTGGGCTCAGGAGCACCCAAAGGGATCATCGCTGCATCGCTAGTTGGTGTGATCGAGTAGATAGATAGGTAGGTACAGTACACAGCCCAGGCGTCAGATTGGATCGACATCCTTCGCTATCGAGCGTGTGTCGTGAGTTTCCTCTCCTGGGCTCATCGCCTTCGTCCCTCGCCCCTACGCGGCGCTCCAACGAATTCCGTACATCAACATATCCGGTACTATGCCACCGTTCTCCGAGTTGAGGTATTGAGCTTCGCCGCTGATGAAGGGTATCTAGTATTGATACAGTAGTAGTATCCGACAAAGGAAAGGTGCCCCCCCTGATGACATTCGGGGATAGGGTACGATCTCGTCTCCGCCCAATGCTCCCGCCAACGCCTTCCTGGTATATATTCTTGAATACTTCATATCCGCTGCCGTCTCATTGACGTGGTAAGGAAAGGATCCATGAGTGGTGATTCGTGGTGTGGTGTCTGAAACGATCAGGTCGACGCCGGCGCCGCTGCCGCCGGTAGTTCGACGCCGCTGTCCCTATCGTCCGGTCCCTTATCCCACTGCAGCGAGTCGTCGTCGTCGTCTTCCGGTGGAGGCCGTATGGCGTCCTCCTCGGATTGACCCTCGCCGACGTGTCCAAGTTCGGCCTCGTCCTCCTCGTCCAACGGCGCCAGCACGCGGCCGCCAATCTCCACCTCGCTCACCCGCACCTGAAACTCGAGGGCCTTCTTGCCCTCTTTGATGAGCTCCTCGGTCCAGCTCAAACACCTCTTGAGACTCTGGTTCATCTTCTGGCTGTCGACGAGCATCTGCCGATGTTGGGACAGGTCAAGCTGCAGTCGCTTCTCGTCTTGCTTCCTGTGCCTGGCGTCGCGCTTAACGACGAGGCTCGGACTGAGCTGCGACTCTCCGGACGCCGACTCGGACTCGGAGTAGTCCGACTCTTCCATCTCGTCTTCTGGCTCCGACTCTTCCTCGCTTAGGTCGGACAAGAGCTGGTTAGGATCGTTCAGCGGCCCTTCGACGGTCGAGGTGGACGTTATCCTGAGCGACGGCGCCAAGGAGAGCCGCCCGGAGCGGGAAAGGCGCTTGTACTGCCGCAACTCGTTCTTCTGCTTTCTGAGCTGCCGCTCCAGCGACCGGTTGATTGCCTCCAGGGAGGCGTTGGTAATCTCGAGGTCCTGAACCTTCCTCTCCCGACGAGCGTGCACCACCAGCTCGTCCAGATGATCTTGCGGCTGCGTCGACTTCGTCGGGCTGTTCAGCTCGCTCTGTAACCTACCCGTATCCGACTTTTCGAGGTCCTCTACGGCGTCGAGGACGGACATGAATCCGGCCGCCGGGTTGGGCGATCCGACCGGGGACGAGGGCCCCGAGGCGGAGTGGGAATAGAGAAGCCTGCTGACGGCAGGCGGGTCGGCCACCGTCAGACTCTCGTGGCGGCCGTGGGCCGCACTCCGGGGCTGCGACGTAATCGATTCGAGGCTGGGCTGTTGCCTTATCACGGGACTGAAGGGCGCCAGCTGCGGAGCGGCCCCCATGGCGACTCGGTTGGCCCCGAGCGGAGGTCCATTTTTGGTGATCGGATACGGGGCTCCCTTCACCGGGGACGCGGGTCTGGGGGAAGGGTAGCCTGTTGGGCTCGCGGCAGCTGGCCTGCTGGGTGGTTTGGCGGCGAGCGACACCGTGGACCCGGATACAGACGGGGAAAAGGTACCTCTGGCAGGTTGCTTGAGCTCCGGCGCGCCGTTCGCGTATACAAACTTGCTCGCGAGCGGATCCGGCGCCGATACGGCACCCCCTAGCACCGGCGTATAGGGGACTGGCGAGGCAGGCCCGTTATCGGGAATACTCTCCCCGCTGGCGTAGCAGAAGGTGGCCGCCTTCTTGAGCGGCGGGATGGGCCTTGCGGGCCCGGACGGCTGTGCTTGCTTCGCCTCGCTGGCGAAGAAGAACTTGGACTCGCTCGAGCTCTGCGGTATCCGGCCGACGTCGGACAGCGGGCTGAAGGTGGTAGGCGTCTGTCGTAGTCTGTCCTCGGAGGCAGAGGCGGAGATGCCCAGGCCCGACCTCGTCTCCCACGAGTCCGATCTTTCGAGAATCGGCGTGCCGTTCGGGGTGGTTGCGCCGCCATCGACGCGGCTCTGCCTCGAGCCGGACCGTGGCGTGATATTGTTGCCCAGGAAAGCCGCGACGGGCGACACAAACTCGTCTCGCTG
>Ga0247777_1000250_pt1 | contig 14124 bp, 10 predicted proteins | sample UWRJL154409C5_FD_179937 | JGI IMG/M metagenome (GOLD analysis project Ga0247777, IMG submission 179937) | Plant litter microbial communities from Arlington Agricultural Research Station in Wisconsin, United States - UWRJ-L154-409C-5 | ecosystem: Environmental > Terrestrial > Plant litter >...
TACTACCCGCACAAGCCATCGCGGCGCAGGATTGCCTTGTTGATTGCGACAGCCGCCTCCGCGCCCTCCGCTATGGCTACCGCGACAAGAAGGACATCGCGCGACACGTCACCCGCAACATAGACGCCGGGGACGCCGGTCTCTCCGGTCAGCGGGTCAGTTATGACGCCGCCCTTTTCATCCCGCTTGCAGCCAAGAGTTTTCGAAAGATCCGACGCCTGATGGCAGCCGGTCGAGAAGAACAACCCGGCCCGGGGAAGATCCGGGCCGCTCTCGAATACGATCTTCGCAAGCTCGCCGTTCGCGCCTTCGAGTGATTGAACAGGCTCCGAACGGAGCGCAATGCCGTGTTGTTCGAGCCTTCGCATGGCCTGCAGGCTGACCTCGGTCCCGTCGCTGCACACCACAACGTCCGACATCCAGTGCTTCATCATGAGGCCGAGTTCGGCCCCTTTATCACCCTTGCCATAGGCGGCGACCGGCTTCCCCGCGTATTCGAAACCGTCACAGTAAAGGCAGTGATGGACGGAAACCCCGTAGAAAGTTTCGATCCCGGCGAGCTCTGGAAGCTCATCGACGAGACCCGTCGCGAGAAGAACTTTGGAGGCGGTGCCCGTCGTGCCGTCCGCACAGACGAATTCGAACGCCTCGCCCCCACGAATGACCTCTGTTACCCGCGTCCCGCGCATCGAGACGGACTTGTAGCGGGAGAGTTCTTCCAGCGCTTCGTCCAGGAAATCAGAGGGAGACCGCCCTTCCCGTCCGAGCAGCCCGTGAATTGCGTGAGAGCTTAGATTGCGCTGACGGCCTTCATCGCACAGCAATACTTTCCGGTGGCACCTTCCCAGGATGAGCGCGGCGCTAAGCCCGGCAGGTCCACCGCCGACAATGAGAACATCAAACCTCATCAAAAACCCTTTCGTACCGAGGCAAATAGGGCCGCCTGCAAGCTGGAACCCCTAACGGCCATTGAGGCTTTAGTAATCGGGACGAACACCATGCCGCGCGCAAACACAGCAGCCCAATGGAGAGAACTGACGCTTGAGGAGCGGCAGGAACGGAGACGTCTGCGCCGAGAGAAGCAGCGCGAAGACAACAGCCGGCGCGCCGCAAAGATGCATGTTGCCAGGATAAAGTCAGACGCGAAAATTCCGGAGAATCCGCCCGAGCTGAAGCAGTCGGTCTATGTGGGATGCTCCGGCTGGCGGTACTGGAAATGGCGAGATTCCTTTTATGCCGGTGTGCCGCAGAACGATTGGTTCGGACACTACCTGAAACATCTCGACACCGTCGAAATCAACGCTTCCTTCTACTCATGGCCGACGGTGGCGGGAGTCCAGGCCTGGCGGCGCCAGCCCGGAAAGAAGAAGTTCATCTACACCGTCAAAGTCAGTGAACACATCACTCACATCAAGAGGTTCAAGGGCACAAAGACGCTGATCCGGGATTTTGGGATGATCGCCGACATTCTGGGCGACCGCATGGGATGTTTTCTGTTTCAGCTGCCGCCAAGCTACCGGTACACGAAGACCCGGCTCAACGACATCGTCAGCCAGCTCGACCCAGCGCGCCGCAACGTCGTGGAATTCCGGCACGCCAGCTGGTGGAACGAGGAGGTTTACAGCGCCTTCCGCAAGGCCGGCATCATCTTCTGCTCATGCAGTGGACCGCGTTTGCCCGATGAGCTGATTCGGACGGCTGACGAAATTTACATCCGCCTGCACGGCCCCAAGCGCTGGTATCGGCACGACTACTCAAAGGCCGAGCTGCAGACCTGGGCGGACCGGATCAAAGCGAGCGGTGCAAAGCGTGCGTGGATTTACTTCAATAACGACAACGACGCCCACGCGCCGAAGAACGCAAAAACCCTTCGCCGCATGCTTGGCAGCGCGACCAGCTCAAAGCGGATACCTTCTCGTCGCGTGAAGCCCACCGCGCCGCCTCTTCAGCCGCTTCCCTGAGCGCGCCGAATAATTTTTGCCGCAATATGCTGTCGGCACGCCAGGCGCATGCCTCCCCGGCTTGGCGAGCATCGCTTCTGCAAGGGAGTCGCCCCGGCGCAGGGGCATTGGGGGGTGGGATTGCCTCTGCGCCGGAGGGAACGTCGCCGAACGGCCAGCCACGTTCAGTAGCAACCGATCACAACCGTTTTTTTCGGGCTGTGCTGTTTTGCTCACTTTGCCATGTACCCACAGGTTCCTGTGTTGTTTTGCTCATGTACCGCCACAGGGCCATCGGCGTCCTCACCGGCGTCAACGTTTGATTTTCCGATCAAGGGTTCGTCGGGCCCGTCTGCGGCGACGCCAACTGGAACGGGCAATTTTCGACCACCTGAGCAATATTGACACTCGGAATTACCCAAAGCGGATCATGCTTTGGTCATGGCCGTCGAACCACAAATACTGACAACTGATGAATTCGCCTCCCTGCTGTCAGTTGGTGACGCGCCTGAAAGCAGTGGAGCGCCCGCGATCCCCGCCGTACACAGCGCCCGACTGATCGCGTTTGGTTATGTGGTGGAGAGTGCGGGTTCCCTCCGCGTGACCACGCTGGGACGAATCCGGATTTATGCCTGGAAACTCGCGAGCTAGTGTCTTGCGGTTTCACCGCGCCGCCGACGAGGGCCCGGCATCATGTTGGCGCCTGCAGTTGTCCGCGAAGCCATGCGTTCGTCCTGGAAGACTTCATCGGATCGGTTTGTTCAATAACAGTCTGATGGACGCCATCGCACGCAGGGCACTCGAACGTCTGGATCTCGAAGTCCCAGCGGCAGGGGGTGATGCGGGCAAGCCTGGTGTGTGTCTGGCATGCAGGACAACGTGGTTCGTGGCTGATCATGATGCTTCGCCTGCATACGGCGAGAGCGTTACAGAACTCTCAGTCACCGGCAAATACCGGAAGGAACGGTGATGAGCCATCCTAAAGTCGACTTCGCTCGCACGCGAAAGCAAAGTCGATGCATCGTTAGTAAATCAGGTCTCGAGCACACCCGAGTTTATTACAACGGGACACAGATACGGAGAAGCCCGTAATCCGGCCTTCCGCTTAGTTGCTCGCGTCAGGCGAAGCGTTCGCTGTTCGGTACGCCGACGCAATCAGAACGGCGTCTCTCTGATCTCTGGTTTTATCGATGAAACCCAATTTGCGGAACTTGTTCGGAAATAACCTCACGCGCGATCTTGTCGTGCCGATCATTTCCGCCAGAGTCACTTGCTTGATCGTGACCGGAACGATGGGCGGGTTATTTTCCTTTCCATAGTTCGCAGACGAAGTTCCCTAAGGGCGGCCTTGGGATCGTTTTCCATTCTGGAATGCTTCCATTTGCCACGCGCAAATTAAGCTCCGGTAGAGACGCAAAAGGCTACACGTCGCTGACCACTGCGATGCGGTCCGACGGATTGCCGCGTGGAAGGAGTATCACCATGCGGAAGCCTGGCTGGGTCGTGACACTTGTTGCGCTTGCGGCTCTATGCGCGCCGGCGGCGGCTGATACCGCGATGCCCGAAATGCGCGGCACCTGGAAGGGCGACAGTCACTCCGTCGTCGTTGGCGGCGGGCTGCATCATCCGGATGCCAAGCCGGGCGAGCCGCGATTCACCACCGTTCCGTTCACGCTCGTGGTCGACAAGCAGGACGGCCGCCGGTTCTCCGGAACATTTTCATCGGCGCAGCACAGCGAGACGGTCATCGCCGTCGTATCGCGCGCCGGCACGATCTTCATGGCCGATGACGATGGCTATAGCGCCGGCACCATGCTCGCACCGGATCGAATGGAACTCTGCTACCTCCATTCGTCGTCGGAGAAACGCATCGCGTCATGCACGGAACTGACCAGGCAGAAACAATAGGGGCTCGCCCGGATTCGACATTCGTTCCTCGCCGCGGGACTTCATTGTAAGCAACCGGGGCGGTTTCTTGCGGGATTCTCAGCAATCAAGATTAAACCGGCAAGATTAAACCGGTGCGCCGGGAAAGGATGAAACAGAGAACTGCTATCTCATATAACTCAAAATGCGAAAATCCGATTACGCAGTCTCCGGGGCCTTCGCCCGCGTCAGGTCCTTTAGGAATTGATCCATGAGCGGCTTGTTGCCAAACCGGCGATAAGAGCGCTCTGACGCTAACGAAAATGTCGGTTGGGCCCCTACCAGGTTTGCAATCGTCTGCTGCGCCGCTTCTATATCACCCCGTCCCCCTTGCAGCGCAGCCTGGATCAGCAGGCAGTTGGCATCTCGCGGCGCCCTTACAAGGCATTCGGCGATCACGGTAGCCGACTCATCGCGACGATCAGCGGCGTAAAGCGCCTGGCCATGCACATAGGCGTAATATTCCGGCGCCATGGGATGAAGGCGACGTGCCCGCTCGGCATTGTCAACGGCGTCCGCATAGTCCCCGAAACGGACTTGCGCTTTTGCCAATGCCATCATGCTATCTGGATCATTGGGATTCAGTTCGACGGCGCGCTTGGCGGCCTGCAGGCCGCCTGCATAATCGCCCTGCACCGCGAGCCCGAAGCTGATCACCTGATAGCCGAGCGAGAGATTGGGATCGAGGCGCACAGCCTGACGCGCTTCGCTAAGGGCTAGTTCCAACTCATGCGCCGTCGCCCGACCATTCGTCCTCCTGGCCACATCCGCGATGTAAGTGAGGGCCAAGCCCGCACGGGCGGCGGCATAGGCCGGGTCCATTTCGAGCGCGCGCTGATATATGCCGCGTGCCTCCGTAAGTGCTTCCGCATCCTGGGTGCCATGCCGGTACCGATGACGAGCCCGCAGGACAAGATCGTAAGCCTGAAGGTTAGCGGTCGGACGTTGCGCGGCAGCGGTGGCTTCACTTCGGCCGATATACGGCGCAAGCTGGGCGACGATTTCCGTGGTCAGCTCGCTTTGGACGGTAAAGATGTCGGCAACCTGCCTGTCGAAGCTGCGCGACCAAAGGTGCGTGCCCGATTTCACATCGATCAGCTGTGCCGAGACGCGAAGCCGGTCCCCCTCCCGGCGCGCGCTGCCTTCTACCACGTAGGAAACGCCCAGCGTTACCCCGAGCTTGCGCACATCGCTTTCCTGTCCGCGCACGGCATATGTGGAATCGCGCGCGATGATCTGAAGCTCGGAATTCCTTGCAAGCGCCGTGGTCACATCCTCGGTCAGCCCGTCCGCAAAGTACGACTGGTCGCCGCTCATGGTCGCAAAGGGCATGACCGCAACTGACGGCCGCGGGTCGGCGCGGGTCTGGTCGAAAGACAGCGCGGCCGGGAGCCGGCTGACCATCGCCGCCAGGGAAAGCGGTTGGATTTGGGTGCCGATGAGGACAAGGGCTACGGCGGCGACGCCATACGACCAGCGCGCAGCGGTGCCGCGTAGAACGCGCGGGACTTTCCGCCAGCGAGACGGCAAGGATTGCGCGCGCCGTACCCGATAGACATCAAGAAGTTCGGGAATATTTTTGGCGCGCCTGCGGCCCACGCGCGCGAACACCTCGCCGCGATTGCGGTCTGCGGCCATGACGACAGCGCCGCTGACAAAGATGCTGCCAGGGTCGGCCATCGCCTCAAGCCGTGTGGCGACATTAACGCCGTCGCCGTACATATCTCCATTATCCTCGATAACGTCACCGAGGTTGATGCCTATGCGCAGCTCAAACGGGGAGTTGTCGAACCCTTGCTGGATAGCAGCGGCCGCATCAACGGCTTCGTTGACGCTTGGAAACATCGCCAGAAACCCGTCCCCGGTCATCTTGAAGACGCGTCCGCCATGCCGCGCGACTGTGGGTTCGATCAAATTATCGAAGACCGTGCGCAGCTCTTTATAGGTCGAGGCCTCGTTTTCGGCCATCATCAGGCTGTAACCGACGATGTCGGCGGCCATGATTGCGGCGAGCTTGCGTTCCATCAACGGCTTCCCGTACAGGCCAGGCACAAACTGGCATTGCGAACATTCTACGCGCCGCCGGCTCGAGGTTAAACCGTCCAAACCGCATGCGTTGGCTCATATGTACGTGAAATGAATATTGAGAGCCGTCGGCGGCGCGCAGGCAGCAGCGCTCCGCGCATATGGCGGATCCTGAAGTTTCCCTGTGGGTTTCTCGTATGGCCGGGCGGCCTTGAGCCCGGCCCGGAAAAGGCGCGTCATACTTTTTAGGAGCGGCGTCGACCCATGTCATGACGGGCGCGACTGCGGCATTGCCCAGATTTGTTCGCAAATGGCGCGCCCGAAGAGATTCGAACTCCTGACCCCTAGATTCGTAGTCTAGTGCTCTATCCAGCTGAGCTACGGGCGCGTTTTCGCTTGTGCATTCGGCCTTAAGGGCCCGGATGCGTCCGAACAATGTTCGGACGGCCGCGAAAGAGCGCTTTAGCTACCCGCTCCGGCCCCGCTTGGCAAGGTGGGGAGAGCCGGTTCTGCCAAATCAAAGAGGGGCGGATTTTCCTGCAGTCGTTCGTGGGCGGACGTCGGCGCGAACCCGGAATCTCCTTGTAATCGCATCGAGATTCCGGGTGCGATGCTTCGCATCGCCCCGCAAGGACGCGCGGGAGCGCTTTACGCCCGCGCCCGCTCGTTGCGGACGCTCTGCAGCTCCACCGGGCGGTCGGGGATCGAGATCCGGAAGGTGGCGCCGATGGTGCCCTCGACCAGATTGATGTCGCCACCATGGGCGCGGATCAGCTCGGCGGCGATGGCCAGCCCAAGCCCGCTGCCGCCGGGGCGGCCGGAGGTCTGGAACGCCTCGAACAGATGCTCACGCGCTCTTGCCGGCACGCCGGGGCCGGTGTCGGAGACCTCGATGATCGCGACCGAGCCTTCGCGGCGGCCGGTGATGCGGATCTGCAGCGGAGAACCCTCGCCGCGGGGGCGGCTTTCCAGCGCCTGCGCGGCGTTGCGCACCAGATTGAGCAGCACGCGAAACAGCTGGTCGGGATCGGCGTCGATCGAAAGCGAGCGCTCGATCGCGCTGATCCAGGTGATCGAGGCGTCGGCGGCAAGGCCGGCGGATTCGCGCACCTCGGTCACCACGGGTTCGACCATGACCATGCGGCGGTCGGGAGGGGCTTCCTGGGCGCGGCCGTAGGAAAGCGTCGACTGGCAGAAATCGATGGCGCGCTCCAGCGAGCGCATCAGCTTCGGCGCAAAGCGCTGCACGCGCGGGTCCGGCACGCTGGCCAATTGATCCGACAGCAATTGCGAGGAGGCCAGAAGATTGCGCAGATCGTGGTTGATCTTCGACACCGCAAGCCCGAGCGCGGCGAGCCGGCTCTTCTGCGAGAGCATCGAGACGAGATCGCGCTGCATGTCGGACAATTCGCGTTCCGCCACCCCGATCTCGTCGCCGCGGTGGCTCGGCACGATGATGCGCGCCGCACTTTCCGGATTTTCGTGGAAACCGACCATATTTGCCGTCAGTCGCCGCATCGGGCGGACAAACAGATAATGCAGCGCCAGGTAGACCAGCCCGGCAGCGAGCATCGCGATTCCGAGCGAGACCACCAGCAGGTTGCGGGAAAACCGGTACATCGCCAGCCGCAACGGCTTTTCATCGACCACGACCTCGATGAACTGCGCGCCGCCCGGCGCTGGCCCCACCACGCGAATGGTCTGGTTGCCCCGCTCCAGCATGGTCTCGAAGGATTCGACGATCGCGGACCAAACAGTGAGCGTCCGCATGTCGATGTCGCGGTCGATCGCCGCCGGCAGGTCGGCGCTGGCGAGCATCCGGCGCTGCTGCCCCATCTTGATGGCAACCGCGCGCGCCCCGACGCTGGTCAGGATCTGCCGCGCCAGCGAATCCGGGACCATGCCGAGCGGCGCGGCGTCCAGCACCAGGGCGGCCGTGTTGGCCGCCGCGAGGCGGTCGTTCAGCCGGTTGGTCCAGAAATTTGCGATCGAGGGCACGTAGATCATCAGGAGCGCAAACATCACCAGAGGGATGGTCAGCAGCAAAAGCTTGCCGGACAAGCCGAGCCGACGCGGACCACAGGACCGTGGCGCTTGAAGAGACGACTGGTCATCGGTCGCTGACACGAATATCCGCCTTGATCTCTGCTACTGGAGCCTCTGGGCTCCGAAGCACCCGGTCCATACCCATAGGTACGGTGATTCCAAGGATGCGTTTGAGTTGTCGACCGGTCAAATTACCGATCGCTAATGTCTCACCGTTGATATGGTTCGGGCACGCCGCCCTGTCGCCCTAAAACCCCGTGAAAACGGTTATATTCGCCCTAATTGCGACGTTTCAAAGAAAGCCTTCTGCGGCAACCCCTGACATTGACGAAAACAGGTCGCTCCCGTATAAGCCGCGCCAACTGTCCGCGATGGCCCGGTTCCACCGGGGGCGGCTCGTTTGGGCCGTAACTGGCCTTTTTTCGGGCCGGCCCGCATCACCGGACTCGATCTCAATTCAACAGGCAAATTGCCCGGTCAGCGGAGAACTACCCGTGAAGCGGACTTATCAACCCAGCAAACTGGTGCGCAAGCGCCGTCACGGCTTCCGCGCTCGTCTGGCCACCGCCGGCGGCCGCAAGGTTCTAGCCGCCCGCCGTGCGCGCGGCCGCAAGCGTCTGAGCGCCTGAGCCGGATCTTCCGGAGATATCATTCATGGATCGGCTGAGGCAGCGGGCGGACTTTCTCGCCGTTGCCAATGGCACGCGGGCGAACAGCGCTGCCTTCGTGGTGCAGGGCCGCACCCGCGACGATGACGGCCCGATCCGGATCGGTTTCACCGTTACCAAAAAGAACGGTACCGCCACCGAGCGCAATCGCATCCGGCGCAGACTTCGCGAACTCGTGAAGCGGCTGGACGTCATATCCATGCGACCGCACCATGATTATGTCGTGGTCGGCCGCCGGGCCGCTCTCACCCGCGACTTCGCAACCATGCTCGAAGATCTCCGTTCGGCGCTGCGTCGCCTCGACCGCCAGCCGAAACCGTTCGGCGGCACCAAAGCGTTTTCGAGCGAAGTGGATACCGGTTCGCGTGAAGAAAAACGCGTCCAAACGAAAATTCAGGGCCTCGGGTCCGACGTCAGTCGGAACCGAACGGACCCGCAGTCCGAATTGAATGGCGAGACCCCAGCACGATGACCGACAATCGCAACACCATCCTCGCCGTCATTCTATCCGGCCTTGTGCTGATCGCCTGGCAGTATTTCTACAACATGCCGCAGATGGAGCGGCAGCGCGCGCAGACCCAGACCCAGGCCGAACTCAACAAGTCGTCGGCGCAGACAACGCCGGGATCGACCGCGCCGGGATCGACCACGCCGCAACCGGGCGCGGCGCCATCCGCCAGCACCCCCGCCGGCCAGCCGGGCGGACCCGCGCCCGTCGTCAGCCGCGACGCCGCGATCTCGGCTGCGCCCCGCATCAAGATCGAGACGCCGCGGCTTTCCGGCAGCATCGCGCTGAAGGGCGCACGCGTCGACGATTTGTCGCTGGAGAAATTCCGCGACACCGTCGATCCCAAGTCGCCCGCGATCGTGCTGTTCTCGCCGTCGAACACGGCGCATCCCTATTATGCCGAGTTCGGCTGGGTCGGGGCCTCGGGCTCGACGGCCAAGCTGCCTGACCGCGATACGGTGTGGCAGCAGGAGGGCTCCGGCAGCCTGACGCCCACGAGCCCCGTGACGCTCAAATACGACAATGGCGAAGGCCTCACCTTCCGCCGCACGATCGCGATCGACGACAAATATCTCTTCACCATCAAGGACGACGTCACCAACGTCGGCAGTGCGCCGGTCACGCTCTATCCGTTCGCCCTCATCTCGCGCCACGGCACGCCTGAGGTCTCCGGCTACTACATCCTGCACGAAGGCCTGATCGGCTATCTCGGCGACAAAGGCCTGCAGGAGCATGGCTACAAAGCCGTCGCCGAGGCGCCCATTGTGGGCAATGGCGGGCGGGGTTTTGAGTTCAACGTCACCAATGGCTGGCTCGGCATCACCGACAAATATTGGGCCGCGGCGCTGTTGCCCGAAACCACGGCCCGCCTCAAGGCCCGTTTCCTCGCCGAGCCCGGCGCCAAGGTTCGTTATCAGGCCGATTACCTGCAGGACGCCCAGACCATTGCGATCGGCGGCACCGGCAGCGCCAATGCGCGGCTGTTCGCAGGCGCCAAGGAGGCCGGCGTCGTCGGCATCAATTTCCCGCTGGCCGGCCACGGCGGCTACAACAAGCAGCTCGACCTCAACCATTTCGATCTGTTGATCGACTGGGGCTGGTTCTACTTCATCACCAAGCCGATGTTCCTGGCGCTCGACTACTTCTTCCATCTGGTCGGCAATTTCGGCGTTGCGATTCTGCTGGTAACGGTGCTGGTGAAGCTGCTGTTCTTCCCGCTCGCCAACAAATCCTACGCCTCGATGGCGAAGATGAAGTCGGTGCAGCCGCAACTGGCCGCGCTGAAGGAGCGCTATCCGGACGACCGCCAGAAGCAGCAGCAGGAGATGATGGAGATCTACCGCAAGGAGAAGATCAACCCGATCGCCGGTTGTCTTCCCGTGGCGCTGCAGATTCCGGTGTTCTTCTCGCTCTACAAGGTGCTGTTCGTCACCATCGAAATGCGACACGCGCCGTTCTACGGCTGGATCAAGGACCTCTCGGCGCCCGATCCGACCACGATCTTCAACCTGTTCGGATTGATTCCGTTCGACCCGATCGCGCTGCTGGGGCCGCATGTCGGCGCCTATCTGATGCTCGGCGTCTGGCCGATCATCATGGGCATCACGATGTGGTTCCAGATGAAGCTGAACCCGACGCCGCCCGATCCGACGCAGAAAATGATCTTCGACTGGATGCCGCTGATCTTCACCTTCATGCTGGCGGGATTCCCGGCAGGCCTGGTGATCTACTGGGCCTGGAACAACCTGCTCTCGGTGCTGCAGCAGAGCTACATCATGCGCAAGAACGGCGTGAAGGTGGAGCTGTTCGACAATCTCAAGGCCACGTTCGCCAAGAAGGCCGTCGAGAAGACGTGACGGCAGCATTCCGGGATGGTGCGTTAGCACCACCCGGAATCTCGAGATTCCGGGTTCGATGCTTTGCATCGCCCCGGAATGACCAACACGATGCGCAGCGTCGCTCTGCAATGACGGCTGGAAAAAGAATACTTCGCATGACCGACGAAACCGATGCGAAGCTGATCGAGGAGGGCCGAAAGCTCTTTGCCGGCGACTGGAAATTCGTCTGGGCCTCGCCCTCGATCGAAACTTTGCCGCCGATGGCCGGCATGGAAGTGGCGTTCGCGGGCCGCTCCAATGTCGGCAAATCGAGCCTGATCAATGCGCTCACCGGCCGCAATGCGCTGGCGCGAACCTCGCATACGCCGGGCCGCACCCAGGAACTGATCTTCTTCGACGGCCCCGACAATTCAGGGCTGCGGCTGGTCGACATGCCCGGCTACGGCTACGCCTCGGCGCCCAAGACCCAGGTCGCATCCTGGACCAAGCTGATCCATCAGTTCCTGCAGGGGCGCGCCACGCTGGCGCGGGTCTATGTACTGATCGACGCACGCCACGGCATCAAGGATGTCGACCAGGACGTGCTGAAGACGCTGGATAAGTCCGCCGTGAGCTACCAGGTGGTGCTGACCAAGGCGGACCAGGTGAAGGCGGCCGACCTGGAAAAGAACATCGAGCAGACCACCGCCGCGCTCGCCAAGCACCCGGCGGCGTTTCCGGAAGTCTTGCTGACATCGTCGCGCTCCGGCGCCGGCATGCCGGAATTGCGCGCCGCGATGGTGCGCCTGTTGCACGAGCGCGCCTGATGAACCGCGCGGGCCGTATCCTGGTCGTGCTGGCCGCCATCATGGGCGCCGACGGCGTCATGCTGGCGGCCGCCTCCGCTCACGGAGCGGATGCGGCGCGGCTGGCTTCCGCCTCGTCGATGCTGCTGTTTCACGCCAGCGCCGTGCTGGGCGCCGTCGCGCTCGCAGAGCGCGGGATTGTCCATGGCCGCATCGGCATCGCAGCCGCCTTCGGCCTCGTCATCGGGGCCGCCCTGTTCGCCGGCGACCTGACGCTGCGGCACTATGCGGGGCACGGGCTGTTCCCGATGGCCGCGCCGACCGGCGGGACGCTGCTGATCGCAGGCTGGCTGGCGCTGGCTGTGGCGGCAGCCTGGCCGAGGCAGGGAAGGATTCCGTAGCCCGGGCCGCAGTCGCAAATCCCCCGCTTTGCGCACCAGCCGCCAATCGGATAGAACCCGGCCCGACATCCGGAATGGCGAGACCCCGCTTCATGACATCTGCGCAAGACATCAGTCCGCTCGATCAGGCCCGCATCCTGTCGGAAGCGCTGCCGCATATGCAGCAATATGACGAGGAAACCATCGTCATCAAATATGGCGGCCACGCCATGGGCGCGGAAGAAACCGCCAAGGCCTTCGCGCGCGACATCGTGCTCTTGGAGCAGACCGCGATCAATCCGGTCGTGGTGCATGGCGGCGGGCCGCAGATCGCGACCATGCTCAAGCGGCTCGGCATCCAGTCGGAATTCGCCGCCGGGCTTCGCATCACCGATGCCGCCACCATCGAGATCGTCGAGATGGTGCTGGCCGGCTCGGTCAACAAGCAGCTGGTCGGCTACATCAACGAAGCCGGCGGCAAGGCGGTCGGCCTCTCGGGCAAGGACGGCAACATGGTGAAGGCGTCGAAGACGACGCGCACCATGGTCGATCCGGATTCCAACATCGAGAAGGCGATCGACCTCGGCTTCGTCGGCGATCCCGACAAGGTGGACCTGACGCTGCTGAACCAGCTGATCGGCCATGAGCTGATTCCGGTACTGGCGCCGCTGGCCACCTCGCATGACGGCCAGACGCTCAACGTCAACGCCGACACCTTTGCCGGCGCGGTGGCCGGCGCGCTGAAGGCGAAACGGCTGCTGCTCCTGACCGACGTTCCCGGCGTGCTCGACAAGTCGAAGAAACTGATTCCGGAACTGTCGGTGAAGGATGCGCGCAAGCTGATCGCCGACGGCACGATTTCCGGCGGCATGATCCCGAAGGTCGAGACCTGCATCTACGCGCTGGAACAGGGCGTGCAGGGCGTCGTCATCATCGACGGCAAGACGCAGCACGCGGTCCTGCTGGAATTATTCACCAACCAGGGCACCGGCACGCTGATCCACAAGTGATGCACGAGCGGCAAAAGAAGGTCGTCATGGCCGGGTTTATCCCGGCCATCCACGCCTTTGCCGGCCGTCAGAAGCAAGACGTGGATGCCCGGGACAAGCCCGGGCATGGCGAGTTGAGAGTATTGCGAAGGCCTCGCTCTGCATTAGCTCGCCTGCTGATGTCCTTGCCCGCCGCAGCGATCTCGTTGTTCGTCTCCGCCGCGCCGGCCTTCGCCGATCTCAAACTCTGCAACCGCATGAGCTACGTGGTCGAGGCCGCGATCGGCGTCGACGAAAAATCCGCCACCGCGACGCGGGGCTGGTTCCGGATCGATCCCGCCGCCTGCCGCGTGGTGCTGCAGGGCGCGCTGAGCGCCGACCGCATCCTGTTGAATGCGCGCGCGCTCGGTGTCTACGGAGCCTCGCCGATTCCCCAAAACGGCAGCGATACGCTGTGCATCGGGCCGGACAATTTCGTCATCGCCGCCGCCCGCCAGTGCCGCGGCAACCAGACGCCCGCGCCCTTCACCCAGATCACGCCGACGCGGACCGACGACGGCAATCTGGTCGCCTATCTGGCCGAGGATTCCGAATATGACGACGAGCAGGCGCGGCTCGCCGGCATCCAGCGGCTGCTTGTGATCGCCGGCTATGACGCCGCGCCGATCGACGGCGTCGACGGACCGAAGACGCAAGGCGCCCTCGCCGCGTTCCTGAAGAGCCGCGGGCTGAGCGCCGATATCGTGCAGTCGCAGAATTTCTTCACCACCATGATCGAGGCCGTACAGAAGCCCTCGTCCTCGGGGCTCACGTGGTGCAACGATACACCGCACAAGATCATGGCGGCGGTCGCCATCGACGACGGCAAGACGGTGACCAGCCGCGGCTGGTACCGCATCGATCCCGGCAAGTGCCTGCATCCCGACGTGACCGGCCAGCCGAAGCAGGTCTACAGTTTCGCCGAAGCCGTCGATGCCGAGAACCGCGCCGTGAAATACAGGGAGAAGCCGCTGAACTGG
>Ga0247777_1000251_pt1 | contig 14124 bp, 8 predicted proteins | sample UWRJL154409C5_FD_179937 | JGI IMG/M metagenome (GOLD analysis project Ga0247777, IMG submission 179937) | Plant litter microbial communities from Arlington Agricultural Research Station in Wisconsin, United States - UWRJ-L154-409C-5 | ecosystem: Environmental > Terrestrial > Plant litter >...
CTCGCACTCTGCGACCACCCCGTCCGGGCCAAACCCCTTCCAATCCCCCGGTTCGCTGCGTCATCATCCGTCGCCGCCGCCGCAGGGCCCCTCCCACCTGACCCCGTCTCGCCCTTCCCGGTCGCAGGTGCAGGTCGTGCCCCGGGCGACTCTCTCTCTCTCCAACACCCCAACACTCCACCTCCCCCCAAGCTCCTCGGCCCACAACACATCCCACAACCTCCATCCGACCTGGGAGCGCGCATCGGTTTGATCATTGATTTTTCCTAAGGCTTCCTCCGCCTTTCTCATTTTCCCCTTGTTCTTCGCAACTCGCCCCTCATGAAGTCGGGCACCGTCGTCGCCGCAGCTGCGCTGCTGGCGGGATCCGCCCAGGCCGGCGTCCACAAGCTCAAGCTGAAGAAGGTCCCCCTCTCGGAGCAGCTGGTTCGTCCTGCCCCATGCCCGGCGGACGTGCTGCCACGACTAACGGTCCGTCGCAGGAGAATGCGCCCGTCCACGTGCAGGCCAGGCATCTCGGCCAGAAGTACCTCGGCAGTCGCCCCAAGAGCCACTTCGACACCATGTTCGAGGCGCCCGCCGTTGGCATGCAGGGCAACCACCCCGTTCCCGTCTCCAACTTCATGAACGCGCAGTGTATGTACGATGAGGGTTTGTTTGCCGACTTGTGCTGACTAGGTCTACCCAGACTTCGCCGACATCACCATCGGCACCCCGCCGCAGACGTTCAAGGTCATCCTGGATACGGGCTCCTCGAACCTCTGGGTGCCCTCGACGCAGTGCAACTCGATTGCCTGCTACCTTCACTCCAAGTACGACTCGTCGTCGTCGTCGTCGTACAAGAAGAACGGCACCAAGTTCGAGATCCAGTACGGCTCGGGCAGCCTCAGCGGCTTCGTCTCCAACGACATCATGACCATCGGGGATCTGCAGATCAAGGGGCAGGACTTTGCCGAGGCCACCAACGAGCCCGGTCTCGCCTTCGCCTTTGGCCGCTTCGACGGCATCCTGGGCCTGGGCTGGGACAGGATCTCGGTGAACGGCATGGTCCCCCCGCACTACCAGATGGTCAACCAGAAGCTCCTGGACGAGCCCGTCTTCGCCTTTTACCTCGGCAGTTCGGACGACAGCGACGACTCCGAGTGCATCTTCGGTGGTGTGAACAAGGACCACTTCACCGGCAAGATCACGACGATCCCGCTGCGCCGCAAGGCGTACTGGGAGGTGGACCTGGACTCGATCTCGCTCGGCGATGACACAGCGGAGCTGGAGGGCACGGGCGTTATCCTCGACACGGGCACCTCGCTCATCGTCCTCCCGTCCAACTACGCGGAAATGCTGAACGCTCAGATCGGCGCTAAGAAGGGATTCAACGGTCAGTACACCGTCGACTGCGACAAGCGCAACTCCCTTCCCGACGTCACGTTTGCCCTGAGCGGGTACAACTTCACCATCACGCCGTTCGACTACGTCCTCGAAGTCCAGGGCAGCTGTATATCGACCTTCACCCCCATGGACATCCCCGCCCCGGCCGGACCGTTGGCCATCCTCGGTGATGCTTTCCTCCGGAAGTGGTACTCGATCTACGACATGGAAAAGGGCACCGTGGGTCTGGCTAAGGCCCGCTGAGACCAGACGGACGAGCGGCCGGACGGCAGGCCTGGGCGGTGCGCGGCTGGGGGTCAGGTGGCCCGTCGTGTATGATGGATCGGTGGCGGTAGGTGGCCGTCGCGTACCAAGTGCGAAGGAAGGGCTGCTTTGACAATTACCATTAATTCCCTTTCGACTCTTTTTCGGTCTTGGGGTGGGATCGTCGATGCGCCACTCATTGCTAGCCGGGAAGCAACGGACCCGGCCGCATCCCGACCAGCCAAAGCACATGCGAGCTGGAGGGTTTCCTTGTGTGTAGAAGCAACGCAAATCGGAAGGGTATCCTGACGCTGGGGCGTATGCCCTGGGCTTTTCGCCGGTGATCCCTGCTACTTGTGACAAGTCGAATGAGATGGGGCAATGAAACAGGATGCTGTGATGCCAACCCATATCAGCCTACCATCACACCACCATACCGTCTCCGAACTGACCTCAGGAGATACCTGCCGTAGTCAGCTGGGCCCGGGAGGAGGGTACTCCCAAGCACCCAGCACATCAACACGAAATACAAAGGACAGGTGGGCGAGAAAGAGGGGTTCAGCCCTGAGTACCCCGGAAACAGTTAGAGATTACAGACAGCATCAGTGGACGGGAGGCGAGCTATCGGGCGTCAGTTCGTCTTTGTTTGTACCGCCTAAGAAGCTGTCTACGCTCCCTGCGATATCGAAAAAAGTACCAAACTGGCCCGTTGCGCTTACCCGTGCGGAGCACCAAGCCTCGAAGAAGCCCCCAAGGCATCCAGACACATTCCGCACTCCCTCTGTCCCCCACTCGGTAAATACTACTGACAGGGTTTCTTTACGAGTACTGGTAAAGCTGGCGCAGGCCATAAGATCGGATGGGAGTCACGTGCGAGTTATGGTGGGTGGTGGCGGCCGGCGCGCGCTAGCCTCAAGCGGCACTAGCGTGGCTGGACGGCATGCTCCCTTGACTTTCGTGGCCCCGAACTGCAATCCGTGTTTTCACTCAGTCCACGGCCTGCGCTGTCGAGAAAGAAATCAAAATTCCGCCTGTATTTGGCCTGGCGGACCCCGTATCGACCTCGACCGGCATCGGGCGCATTTATGTGGCGGCTTTGGATGGTTTTGGCCTTTCCACCCGCCCAGCGTTGATGACCAGCCACTGCGGAGTTGCACCAGCGAGCCACGACGGCCGAGAGCCTTATTTCGTCGCTCCAACGCGAGGCGCGACGAGCACCTCGGGACCCAGCGACGCCCAGGAAATCCCCGACGGCCCCATCGCCAACCACGACCAAAATGGCCGCCGCCGTGGCCGTCGCCCCCATGGGCCTCAACGGCCGCGCTGACGACTCGCGAGCCGCATCGCCCCTGTCGGCCGTCTCCTCGAGCAAGCGAAAACGCGAGGACAGCGAAGACGACAGTGCCGCCGCCGCCGCCGCCGCCGCCAACGCTGCCGACACAATCGTCGACGGCCCCGCGGAGTCCGCGCCGCCCACCATCAACGGAACGTACTCGAACCGTGATGTGCAGGCGCAGATACGCGACCTGTTCCATGTCCTGCAGACGTGGGCCATTCCCCTTTTTCCATCGACTCCCGTTGTCGCCGCGGCGGCAGGCCATTTGACAGCGCGCTGACTCCATCTCTCCAAACAGCCAAGATACAGACCCGCCGCTGCTCACGCGACCCCTTCCAGACTCCACACCCTCGGCCGAGCCGGAAGCCAAACGCCTCAAGTCGGACGACAGCGCGAAGCTGTCGACCGTTTCGGATAAGGTGTCGCAGGGTGCCTATGCCGTCATGGACGAGTTCATCCTGGATATCAACAGAGTCGTCGACGATGTGGTGGCCTCGTTGAAGACCAGCGCCGCCGATGAAGACGCTACCAGCGGCCGCTGGGCCGCCTCCAAGGCCAGCCAGTTCAAGAAGACGGCCCACGCGCTGTACCGACGCGAGATGGCCTACCCCAAGGCCGCCGCGACCTACTCCGACAGCTCGGCCGAACCCAGGGGCGACGACAACGTGATCCTCGCCGTGTACGGACATGCTCCCCAGCCTCGATATCTCTTTTCAAGCCTTCCCCGGCGCGCCAAGACGCCGGACAACCCATCGAGCCGGCCACTCCAGGAGATCGGAATACCAAACGGTGTCTCGACCATACGCGTCCTGCCCATGGGCCCATCCGAGAAACCCGCCCGCAACCTGACGCTCGGCGAGCTGTTCCCGTCGCCTCGCAACCTCCCTCCTCTGCAGCCGCCCAAGGTTCCGAAGCACACGACTAAGAGCACCGTGTTGAGCTTCTACCATCCCGAGCCCGTCGAGAAGTCCAAGTACAGGACAGGTGCCTTCTCGTCGGCCAATATCTCGGTCGGCCAGTGGCTGGACTACAGCAATGCGGCCCCTGCGTCGCAGACTAAGACGAAGCAGCGTGAGCGGGCGCAGAGTCTAGCCGGCCACAAGCCGTCGTCGACGGAGCTGGAAATGTCCGAGATGGAGTCTCTGTTCCGCGGTGCCTTTTCGAGCTTCGCTCCGGCCAAGGACGATTCCGCGGCTATGGTTTCCTCAAGTCAGGTCGGCCGCATGTGGTGGCAGCGCATCGGTCACCGCACCCTCCAGCGGATGATCGATGCCGAGTTGCCGGACGGCGAGGACGAGGATGCCGGCCTCACCGAGGCGCCGATGGAGGTGGACGAGGCCGCGGTCCAGACCGCCATCGACGAGTGGGACGACAGCAACGTGGATCCCAGCTTGGAAGGCGCCATGGGCCAGAAGTCGCAGGATGACAAGGACACCGAGGATCTCCTCCAAGACGTGTCAGACCTGATCGAGACGCTGTCCTCGTACCAGCGAAACCGGAACCTTACCCTCCCCACCAGTCAGGATCGATACTCGGCAGACCCTGTCAACGGGGACATGTTGCGTAACGGCTCTCTCGCCCAGCAGCCGAGCGAGGAGGAGATGGTGACATACCGCGCCCTCAAAGCGCAGCTGTCGCTGGTCATCCAGACCCTGCCGCCGTTCGCTGTGGCCCGGCTCGACTCGGACAGACTGCAGGAGCTGAACGTGAGCACCAAGCTCGAGGTTCGCGTCGAGGAGTATCGAGGTGTCATGGAGGAAGACGAACCGGCCGCGCGGGCGCGACAACAGGCCGCGGCCTTGCAAGCGGCGGCCACGGCTCCCCGCCCGTCGTCGCATAGAACCCCGAGCGTATCGTCCGTTCCCTACGGGTCGCATCAGTACAATGCGCAGTACTCGGGTGCGAATCGCAGTCCCATGCCGAATGTGCCGTACTACCAGCAGACCCCGACACGCGCGCAGCAGCCCCCGCCAATCCACCAGAGGCCCCAGGCGCACATGGCGCCCAACGCGGCCCCCTACACGCAACAGCGGCCGCCGCAGTCCCAACCGTACCGACCGCCCAACGGCTATGCGTACCCGCAGCAGCAAGCCCCGAAGGCCGCCTTCAACAACCCCTATGCGGCCTCGCCCACGCCGTCCCGCCTGGCGCAGCATCCCGGCTACAGCCCGGCCCAGCCGGCCAACAGCACCCCGTACCGGTACCCCCACGGTTACCAAGCCGGCGCGCCGCAGCCGTACCAGCATCCGCAATCGATTCAGCCGCAGGTACAGCAGCACCACGCACCGCAGGGGAACTACGCGCCGCACGCCAACGGCGCCACGCCCGTGCCGGCCCGGCCCATGCCCCAACCCCATGCCTATTCTCCGCACGCGCTGCCGCGCCAGTCGTACCCGGCGTCGTCGAATGCCCCGTACCCCAACACGCACCAGCGCCAGTACAGCAGCGGCGCCCCCAGCCCGGCGCTGGCCACGGGCACGCCGCAGGACCCGGGCTACAAGACGGTTATGGACGACCACCAGATGCAGCGGTCCATGAACAACGTCAACCTTCGGCTGGCCGAGCAGACATCACAGCAGAAGGCCCTTCAGCAGGCCCAGGCCGAGCGGAGCCGTAACCTCCTGAGCGCCGCCGGCGGCGCCCCCAAGCCCGTGGGTGCCCCGCAGAAGCCCGTCGCGCTCAGCGCCTTGGGGCTAGGAGGGTCGCCGCGGCCCGCGGCCCCTTCGCACGACATGGCAAGGCTGGCCAGCGGCTCGCACAGCAGCCTGTCGCCCAGCCCGAAGCCGCAGCTTGCGGTCCCCGGACACGGCCGGGCGTCGCCGAGCCTCCTGAACGGCGTGCAGCAGGCGCCCGTCAGGATTAGTCCCGTACCCGTACCCGTTCCGGGGATGCGGGCGTCGCCTGTGCCTACACCCACCGCGGAGGGAGGGCAGTGAGCAGCGACCGACGGGGCTGGGTTGGCGTTTCTGAAAACGGGCATCGCGCTTTCAGACCCTGAATGATATCGGCGGCAGCGGGCGTCGGCGTATTCCCGCTGCTGCCCCATTGGTCTTCTCACAAACCTGGAACGTGTCCGTCGTTTTCCCATAGCCGGGGCCTCAGAGCGTTAGCGTATTCCCAATCCCGCTGCTGTTGGCCGCCGCGATGCCATCCTCGGTCTGTCCTTGGGGCGGGCGGTTGGTCCCAGCGGACGGGAGGGGTAGTCTTCAAAGTGTATGAATACAAGACAGTATCTGTGCTTTTCAAACAGAGGAAGGGAGGGCGGGTGGCCAAGACCGGGCAGCGGTATGTTTGCCTCATGGACGCAACCGTTCTCATGTGTCGTGGAGTAAGGGGTGGTCGAATTGCTTTCGTTGGCGCTGGGCTTGGCGTTGTCCCCGCGGACGCGACGACGGCAAGGGGACGGACGAAGAAGCAAGAGCCGGACGGAGCTGGTACCGCCCCAGCGCTGGTGGGCACAGGCAGGATGGAATAGACCGGCGGCAAACTGGGATTGATTCGGGATCTGAGGCCGGGCGAGGGGAATGGGCGCACGATACGGGAGGCTCGTGGGAGGGGGGAGAGCGAGGAGGGCCCAATCCGTGTACCGAGTATCTATGATGGCTAGTCTTGGCTGAATGTTGACTTAATCTACCCTCGCTGCCCATGGCTGGCTTGTTGTTCCAGGGCCGCGTGCCGCGTTTGGCACGACGACAACGACGCAGCAGTGACTTTGGTGGGGGGGTGGATGAGCCAGTTTTCCCGTTGCTTGTGCCTGACAGACTGATGCTTCTCGGAAATGACAAGGATGGGCGGGAGGGGAGGAGTCAGGGAGGCTCGGAATGTCAGGCACAGGACGGACCGCGTCGGAGTGGTGAGCAGAGGGGGGGTATCATTTCCGTCGTCTATCTATCGCCAGCGCCGAAACCAGCGGTCCCATCCCGTCCGAGAATGCATGTATGTTACCTTGGATGCCGTTACAGATTCTATGCCCCCTTCGACAGCGGAGATGATCGTACCCATCGTACCCATCAGAGCGAGTGGGCGGTCTCCCTTTTCTCCTTACACCCGCCACAAGGCTCGCGTCGTTACCCTCCTTAACCCTTACCCTCACGAACTCTCCCCGGCGCCGGCTTTGGCCGTCTCGGCCGCGGCCGCGGCATCCCAGTGTTCCATGACGACGCGCCGCAGCTCGAAGACGACCTCGACGGCGATCAGCAGGATGATGATCCACTCGAGCCGCGTGCCGTGGCGCTCGCTGGCCACCTCGCGCAGCACCGTGGCGATCTCATGCGCGTAGCCCATCTTCTCGTTGAGCGTGCGGATGCGCACGCCCACGTCTAGGGCGCGCCCCACCTGGTCGTAGTACCCGTCGAGCCCGGGGCCGCCACCACCACCACCGCCGCCGCCCTGGTGGTGCTGCTGCTGGTGCTGCTGCTGGTGGTGATGCTGGCTGCCGGGCGGACTGTCCCACAGCAGGTCGGGCAGGGCGTCGGTCAGCTCCGAGTAGTGATTCAGCCGGGCGCGCAGCAGCAGCAGCTCGCCCGTCTTCTGCACGATGAAGCGCTGCGACAGGCGCACATGGGCGCCCGACGCCAGCAGCGCGGGGATGCCGCGCGTGCTCGAAAAGTAGGCCGTCAGCGCCGCCTCCAGCGCCGCCAGCTTGGTCGACCGCGCCAGCCCGGAGCTGAAGGCGATCTGGGCGAGCGTGGTGTCGCGCCGCCCGCCGCCCGCTACCGCCGCCGCCGCCCGCCGCGTGCCCAGCACCACCACGTCGCCGCGCATGGTGCTGGCGTCGCGGCCCGCGTCGCGCTCGTACGCGAGGTCCTCGGTCTCCAGCGCCCGGCCCGCGGCGGCGAAGGGCTCGATCGCCGCCGGGCCCAGCACGTCGGCGGCCAGGCGCGCGACGGCCGCCGCCGGCAGGCCCCAGGCCACGACGGTGCCCGACTCGAAGACGAAGACGTCGGCGGCGGCGTGGCCGGCGGCGGCGGCCCGCGCGTGCACCACCTCGTCCGACTCGAAGCCCGTCGCGTCCGGGTCCAGCGCGAAGCCGTGGCGCGTCAGGATGGCCGTCACCTGCGCCATGTCGTAGGCCTCGGCGGCGCACACGGCGCGCACCACCGGCTCCGGCTCCGGTTCTGGTTCCGGTTCCGGTTCCGGCTTCGGCGGTGGTGGTGGCGGCGGTGACGCGGGGTGTGGCTGGCGCGGACGCGCGGGCTCGGACGACGACGACGACGACGAAGGCGCTGCTGCCGCCGCCACCGCGGGGGGTTTGGGCCGGGTTGACGGCTTGCCGCTGCCGGTCTGCTGGGCCATGGCGGCGACGCGGCGGAGGCTGTTCTTGGCCGCGGCGCGGGGTTTGGGCTGCGGCGGGGACGGGGCGGACCGGGAGGAAGAGGAGGAGGGATCCGTCGCGGGCAGGGAGGGTGGTTGATGCCGGTGCGAGGGGGCAGTGGTTGGGGTGGCCACATCGCCGCCGCCGCCGCCGCCGCCGCCGCCACCGCTACTCTCGTGCCGCAGGAGCAAGTGGGAGGCGGAGAAGTTGCGGAGCCGGGGGAGCAGGGCCGGGACGGTGCGGTGGAAGGGGCGGCGCGGGACCGGACCGGGGCACGAGAGCACATGACCGGGACAGCCCGAGGCCGTGTGCTGGCTACGCCAGAGCGTGGCCGCTATTCTTTGCTGCGAGGATCGCATCCTGTTGCGTCGTTGGATCCATTGACCAAGAGATGGCGTGGTGGCCCTGCTGCCCTTGAATGCACGGATATCTTCTGCAGCCTTATCTTATCGTAAACTCCAAAAGTTACTGTCGCCAGAAGAAGCCCGGTCCGGAGTAACGTTTTGGATCTTCAGGTATCAGAACCTAAACACACGCAACTCACTGCTTCTGCTATCTTGCCCCTCAGTTGCCTGCACACGCAAGGTACAGTACGTAAATACTGACTTCCACGTTTGATAGAGTATGCCCCTACCTAAGTACCTCCTACATAGTACTTCGTCTCACCACCACTAGTTAAACCCCAGTCCCCCCCTACCTAGCTGCCACCATTATCCATTGGACTTCAGACCGAAACCCGGGCTGCAGGTGTGGCCAGGTCCTGGACTTCCAATAAAGCTGCACACTCGCCCGGACTCTCTCCACCAGAATATCGTCGGGCCTGGTGGTTTTCTTCCATGCAGACCACAAGATCTGAAATATCTCCAAAGATCCGGACTCGATGGCCACGAGAAGATGATTCGTACTCGGACTATTCGCCAAGGCGTCAATTTTCAGTCCAGTGTTGACGAGGAATTTCACGGCGTCTACCCAACGGCAACGAATCGCATCCGAGAGGTAGTGCCCAGGTATGAAGTGGTTTATCCACGCCGGAGCATCATCGATACTCCGGGTGGCATGCCTCAGGCTCTCGCTCTCGACGAGTTGTGCCAGCCAAGTCATCGCCCGTGGGCCGCCGACCTGATAATCATCCACCGCACGAAACAGAGCCGCCAGTCCACGGCGCAGGCCAGGCGTGTAGTAACTCAGGCACAGCCGTGTAGCCATGATACCGAAACCCATGATATATTTGTCAGAAAGGCGATCCGTACAGGTCCGTTCGATAGCTTTTTCGAGAAGCTCATACGGCAGACAGCCTTTGAGATATCCGGTCTTGGGGAGAGCGCCGGCCGTCATGAATGCGACCACGGCGTCGGAAGAGAGGTGGGTGATAACTGCAGGGAGGTCGTCGATGTCGGCGGTTGATGCACCCTTCGAGACAAGCGTCTTCATAACATTCGAAAACCCCCTTTTAATCTTCCCATCAAGCCCAGAAATCCGGTTTGAGCGCAGCGTGTCGCACAGAGCGTGCATCGAGCTGATAGGCATCCGGCGAGTGATCCCGCCTTCTTTCAGAGCAGGGGAGAGCACGTCTACCATCTCCCCATTCCCTGTCTTGACAGCGATGAGGAATGGAGCATCCAACCCTGGCACATACCCCCGTCCCGCGACAAACCCCCCAATACCCTCGATCGAGGGATCCGCTCCGTTCGCGACAAGGAGTTTGACCATCGGGATGTCGCCCACCCAGAGGGCAATGTGGAGTGGAAGCAGCCCATTTATAAGTGCCACGTTGGGATCAGCTCCATTTTCAAGAAGAAGCCCCATACCGCTGTAAAACCGTAACAAGGCGCATCGTAGGAGGGGCGTGATAATTCGAAAGTCCCTGTGGGGCATGCCAGCATTTCTCGCAGCCTCGAGCAGCTCGGGATTCATCAGGGCCAATGCCGAGTCAACAGACCAGCGCTGATTCGCATCGGCCCCGGACGAGAGTGATTGTTCGAGGTAGGCGGGGTGGCGTCTCTCTATTGCCATGAACATTGGAATCCGGAAAACGTTCGCGTCTGAGTCGTCCATGACTGGCGGTGCGGCGTCTGCGCCGTGGGATAGAAGTATCTCCACCACCCTCTTGCTTTCGTATTTCCAATTCATGACGAGGCATAGCGGTGATTTCCCATCCAAGGACAGGTTAGGGTCCGCTCCGTATCTAAGGAGCGTCTCTAGCGACACCTCTATTGGCCAGCCGCGACGTCCTGCGTGGGAGATGTACCGCGCAACGAGATTTCCAAGGCCGTCACCTTTCAAAGACCAGTCTTCGGTTCCAGCCAACGGAACAGGGCGCACGACGGCGGTGTGTATGATCCGCCGGTGGATCCACTCCACCAGAGGGTAGTCATCATCCGTGGCCATCAAAACTCGGAAAGCTCCTGGATGCCCACTCTGAAGCGCCCATTTCATGACGTCTAGAAGGGCCATCGTCGCGACGGGGCTCTTGACGTGATTGCTGGCCGAGTACAGCAGGCCGAGAAAGAGGTGTCTGCCGCGAGTGTTGACATCCCCACCGAACACCTTCGCATGCTGGAGCCAGTAGTTCTTGGCGTACTTGGCAAAGAGGAGGGCGTCGTCCGTCGGCGGAGGCGATCGTTGGTACTCCTGCATCAGCTTGATAATGTCGACAGACTGGGATTTGCCGGGTAGATGTCGCATAAAGTGGGTGAAGACTCTCCCTGGTGGACCCACTTGAGCCAAGGCAGTCTTGAGGATGGTGTCTGTTGCCTTGGTGCCTTCCAACGTCACTCCAGTGTTCGAGGTCAGCTGGCGCTCGAAGCAGGGATAGCTCAGGTAAGTGACGCAAATCCAGGCGAGATGGAGCTCCGCTTCCTCGAGCGTAAATGGTGCAAGGCTGCGAGGGGGTTTGACCGAACCCTCTTCCACGACCACGTACTGCAGAGCGCTGTGGTGGATAAAGTGCACCGTCAGGTCTTCCTCGTTAATCTCGATCAGCCCGCAGCCTGCACCGCCAACTGCTCTCCACGAATCGCGGATCAGCGTGGATGGATTCCAATCCGTATTTTCGGGCTCAATATTCAGAGCAACTCGAAGTTCGTCGAGGGAAAGGGGCCGAGCAGCGGCAGCCACCAACTGAAAGGCCCGTCTCCCGGTATCTCGGTCTGTGCTCCTTTCCATGGCCTTGTCGTACGACCTTTCCAGGCCCTCCGGAAGGTTGTCCAGCAAGCTGGTGATATCCAAATCCTGCTCGAGATCCCGAGGATACCGGGGAAAGAGCATATCCAGCTGCAAGACGACCCACAGATACATGCCCTGGGAGCCCAGCATGAGTGCGTGCTGAATAAGACTGACTGTCTGGGTGTCCAACGATCGAGAACCCTTGCGCCGTTCGATCTCGCGCGCGATGAAACTAGCCATTTCCGCGTCCTTGTCCGTGCTAGCGGTTTGCGGGTACACTGGCCGCATGCTCAACTCCCCCATTCGACCCTGGTCTGCAAGGGATCCTGATCTGCTCGATAGACAGATTCGCAGGTTGACACTCTTATCAAGGACGTTCAGCTGATCGAAGATATCGCTCGCCTCTTCCGGCGGACAGTCGTCGATGGCATCAATGACGATGAAGTAGTTCCGCGATGCTGGCAGGCAGCTTCTCAAGCCGGAGACCAGTGCCGATGGGTCGTCCTCGGCAGACTTGATAGTTTTCATCACTCTTGATGCAATGTCATCGTCAAGTCCCTTGATCCACTGACAGATGATGCTCCCCAGCACACAGCGAGCCTGCAGAGTCTGCGGGTCGCCGTGTTGGCAGAAGAAGCTGGCGACAAGTGGCGACTCGGCAGACTGCACTGCTTTGCTGAGATCGGCGACGATGTTTGCCAGCAATACCGTCTTTCCGCTGCCAATCTTGCTTCGGATCCACAAGAGTTGAGACGACGGGCTCGGCTCCTTCCAGGTCCGGTACACCGGATCCTTCAGAATCCAGGACGTTGTCCCCTTTTTCCGTTGTCGTCGCCAATGGGAATCGAATCGGCTCTGGTGGGGCGACAACTGGCGTAGGACGTGGAAGCGCCTCTCCTCGAAGGCTGCCCTCCTCGCGCCTGACCCGCTTAGGAGCTCCAATGCCCTGTTCGTCTTGGCCAAGGCCTTGTTGGAAAGGATTTGGGACTCGGCCGTGAGAAACTGGACTCTCTGATCGATGAGGCCAGACCACACGGCGATGGACGTTTCGAATGTCTTGCATTCCGGGTCGAACGATGAGGCGAGTGACGACTTGAGCTGGGACAAAAACGACTTCCGTGTAAAGGAGACGATTTCATGGCAAAAGCGGACGACGAGGATGAGGTACTCGGCCATGAACTCATGCAGCTCCTGGCAGTCGGGAAATAGAGAGACGAGGTCTTGCTGGATGAGGGATGACATGCCGATCCGCATGAACACCTCCGACACCTTGTCGAAGTAGGTCAGGAAGCCCGTGGCAATCTGCAGGCTCATCCGCACCACGGCCCAGACGCCGCTGGCGATCAGGTTCTGCGAACCGCCAACGAGCAGGTCGCCGGCCTTGGTAAAGAGGCGGATTTTATCGAGAACGAAGACGAGGCGCGTACCGTACGGCAGCCACGAGCGGTGGAGGCCAGTGCCGTCGCTGTTGAGCTCCTCGGTGAAGCTGATAACGTCGGCCGCGGTTGGGGGCGAGCGAGTCTGAAGCGTCTTGAAGGTGGCTTTGCGCTGGGGAGAGTCGAGGGCGGCTGCGAATTCAGAGACGGCCTGGGCGAGCCTGATGCTCGCCTTCCCCTTGCCCGCCTGCCGGTAGGCGAGGGACATGATTGCTCTCTTCCGCAGTTCGCTTAGGTGCGCCGACTCGATGGCGATAGTGGAGAGGGGAAGTCGACGGCTGGCGTCCGAGACCATGAAGACGAGGACGAGGAGAGTTTCGCTCGTCGCAAGGCTGTGCCCGCCCGAATGCCAACTGGGCGAGGCATTCTCGCCGACGCCTCCGCTCCTCGTCATTGGCTGTCTCCCAGCGGTTCGCCTGTTGGGCGTCCTGCAAGATTCGCGCGAAAGCTACAGTGCAGTACACAAAGAACTGATGTCTTCTCCTTCTGTGGACGTGAGTAGTGTCGACGAGACCTCCCGCTCCCACGCGCCGCGGGCGACCGGGCAAGAGAAGCTCAGGACTTCGACCCTTGCCGTCGTCCAGAACCGGGTCCGGCGTCCCAGCCTTCAAGTAGTACCTGCATAAGCTCCATAACTACTGGAAGTTGGCAGGTCGGCCGCAATCTAGACGTCAGTGCTGTGTAGGGGCGGGCCCCGTGGTATGAGCGCTGTGGGACGTGGCTCGGGCGTCGCAGGCGTGAGATGATGGGTGAGGTTGAGAGGGCACCCAGCGCGCGGCTCGAGAAGCGGGAAGAAGTGGGGCGTGTGTCCGGGGCGCCGGGGGTCACGGTGTCTGTCCCCCCCGGTTCCCTCCAGAGTACTGTAATGTGTGTACCGACGTCACACCCTTGAGACGCCCCCAGATGGCCTTGGCGATTGGATGCTGGCTGAGGGGGTGCATTGCAGCAACGGCAGGCATCAAAGTTGTAAGTGATGCTATTCGCGCCTTCTCGTCTGCCCGCATTGGGGAAAGTGGGCCTAGTTTAGTCAAACCACTGTGAAAGGTACGAAGGCATTAGCAGTGTGACGCCAAACCAGTCCTCGTGGTCTCGTCTCCTCGCGCCAGCTCAGAACGCTCTCGTCCGTCTTCTACCCCACCCCCACACCACATCTCCGAGTGTCTCTACATCATCGGCCTCGCCACTCCTCCACCATACCTACCGTCTCGTTTGCGGAGGTGATCACGACCCTTCCGAGATCACAA
>Ga0247777_1000252_pt1 | contig 14109 bp, 8 predicted proteins | sample UWRJL154409C5_FD_179937 | JGI IMG/M metagenome (GOLD analysis project Ga0247777, IMG submission 179937) | Plant litter microbial communities from Arlington Agricultural Research Station in Wisconsin, United States - UWRJ-L154-409C-5 | ecosystem: Environmental > Terrestrial > Plant litter >...
AGAAATACACGCCCGTCTCGTCGCCGCCTGCGAAAACACCCCAAGCCAATGCTACCGCGGCGCGCAGCCAGTACTACGCCAGCCAAGTACTCGAGAGCCAGCGTGTCCCCCTCGACACCATCCGCGCCATGGGCCCGCCCACAGACCGCACTGATATCATCCTCTCCATCGATCCGCTCGAGGTCGCGAAGATCGTCGAGGGCATCAAAACCCATGAGTTCCGCAACTACCGCATCCCACCCACCGTAGCGCGCATCTGGGTCTACGAACCAAAGCCGCGCCACGAGTTGCGTTATATGGCCGTCGTGGGCGGTGTCGAGGAGGTTGGGATGACCGATGCGGCGGATCGCGGCGTTGGGAACGGCGACTTCAACGATGGCAACGCTACCCGTTTCGCCTATGAAATGGAGCAGGTGTACGAACTCAACAACCCGGTCCCCCTCGATGTGATGCGGCGCAATGGGTGGGTCGAGGAGGCACCAGAGAAGTACGTGTACGTTCCGCCTGCGGTGGTGGGACAGCTGTTGGGGAATCTACGGTGCGCGCTGTTCGAGGACGCGGCCGCTACGCATGGCGAGCCCGACCTGTCAGTCTCTCAGGAGTTGGCAACGCAGATCCGCAGCGACATAGAACAAGCGGAGCAAACGGCCTTGGACGGGTCCGACGAAGTCATCCCCGCCAGCCAGGATGAGAGCCACCTGCCCGCCGCCGAACACGGCGAGAGCCAGGGAAGCGGCGATGTCATCCCGCAGTCGTCCTTTGCAATCCCGCCGCCGCCGCCGACCAACAGGACAACCAAGTCCAAGCACGTTGGATCCACCCGCAGCAAGGGTGTCGTTTCTTTCTCTCAGGCCACAACGGCTAGCCAACCGTCGTCGCCCGAGAAGTCGATGCCCCAGTCGATGCCCCAGTCGACGCCGTGGCGGCCGCCGCTGCCCTCGAGCGGACAGTCGCTCCCCCAGCCCATGGACAGCAGCCCGCTGGAGACACGATTGGCCTTGGCGCCGACCTACGGGTCAGGAACCTGCTCAGTAGGGTCCTTGTCGCAATTGCATCTCCCCGATAGCTTTTTCGACGACGTGAAGAGAGCACCCGTTGTACTGGACTCAGAGGGAGACGACGACGACGAGATCTGATGGTGTTTGGCGACTTGGACCCTGGGGCTCGGCCACTGGCAGCTATCGTTGCGGGGAGGTGAAAAGGTATTTGGCTGAGAGGGCCTGATACTGCGTTTGCCATGGAAGAGTGTGTATTGCTACAACCTGCCCTCAGCATTCGCGTACTGCCCTCGCGAAGAGAAGCAGTGGCTACGGCGGTTGAAGGTGCTCGTCTCGTCACGGGGTCTTGGTTGTCAACCCATAGCAGGGGGGAGGAGGCGAGGCTATGTCCTCTGAGGTCCGGCAGGGCCTCTTGCGACTATCAGTTTAGAGCGGCCCCTCAGCCGGGGCTGAAAGCGCCCTCTCCATGGCATATGTCGTATGAATGCCCTGTGCCCCGAATCGCGCCATGTCGATGTCCAGCCTTTCCACATCCCTGAAGCCGCAGCTGAGATAGAGTTGGTGTCCCTCGGGCGACGACTCTAGAAAGGCAGGCAGAGCCAGACGGTCCGCCTCCTCGAGGAAGCGTTGCACCAGCATGCGTCCTGCGCCCCGTCTCTGGTGCTTGGGATCCGTGTGCAGGAGTCGTAGGACTGCTCACTCATCAGCCTCCTGTTGTCTAACGTCTCACGCCGGCCGGGGACCCAACGCACGCACAAACGCCCGGTCTCGATTCAGGCGGCTCCTCATCTCGTCGATGCCCCCAAACAAGGCCGTGCATGCCTCGGGGTTCGATCCGGGGCCGAAGCTGCGCGGCTTGGACGGTCGCAGCCCGGCCTCGTACAGGTGCCACTTGGCAAAGGCGATCAAGCTGGCCGGTTCGTCCTCGGGCCCGAGATCGGTATCGACGACCTTCCACCAGCGCATGGTGGCATCCGCGCCCAGTTCCGCCGCGAGCTCGACGGCCCTCAGCCCTACGGCGTTGGCCGGGGGAGGACCCGGGAACATGACGCTGCTGAAGGCCGACGGCGCGTAGGCGTCATGCTCGATCTCGGCGGCGCGGTAGGCATCGGCTGCCCCGGCGGGGAGAAGCTTGAGGGGCATATTTGGGGGGGGGGGGGCGGGGGCTGAATAGGGGCGGGATTGGGGTTCACTCGGGGTCGCGGCCTTGGGCTCGCCGAAGGTTTACGTCCGACGACGAGAGGTGGGTCGGACGCTTTTTAAACGAGTTTACAACCCGCGTTGTCTAGTGCCCCCAAGCACATTGGAAATTTATCTTGGTCAGCCGCGACCAACGCTGTCGCGGTTGGGAACATGAGCACCTCCCATTGCTCCGTTACGTCGGTTTGCAACCTCGAGATCGCGGCTCGCCCCGGATCCTCAACCGGCGTGACTCATCGCCGGAGGCCGGCCACCGGCCGAAGGTCCGATTCACTCCGAGGCTCGCCTTCAATCTCAGACCATACCACGCCCTCTGGTGAGGAGGGCAGGTCATGGGCACCGTCACACCTACAATACCTATCACCCGCATACACAACATCAGATTGGGGCGGTTTGTTCGCAACTAAGCTACTGTAGGTAGGGTAAGTATTCGATGCCTCATCGTCCCCGCTCCACGTCTTCAGTCGTCACGAACATATCAAGAGTGGGATCCACAGTTTGCTAATCGCCGTGTGCGCCGTACTTGCGACCGGCTTTGGTCGTACAGAAGGTACTGTAGGTATCGCACGAGGCAGGTCGGGTAGGTAGGTAAGTTCATCGTACATTGATAGTTAGGAGGCAGTTGAGTAGGTTGGTAGGTAAGGAGGTAGCCTGCGAAGGAAAAGGTTTCTCGCTGCGCCCGCCCTGTTGGTCCCGCGACTTCACCAGGCTGCTCGGCCTGGGTGGGTCGGTTTCTGCCACCGCTGGAACCAACGCCCCTTTAAACCGTGATGGTGTGGACCAACACCACCTTCCCCGAAACCAGACGCAGCTCGTGGCTGTCGGGCATGCTCCCAAACTTGAGCAGCACGTCGCAGGACCCGACGGTCTCGTCGATGACGTAGCGGCGGTCGCCCATCACCATGTTCCCGCCGTTGGGGGCGCCGGCACGGCAGTCGGGCGTGACGTGCATGGCGCCCTCGGTCCGCGAGCAGGGGTTGCCCCAGGGGATGGCGGCCTTGGCCGTGCTGTTGGACCACATGTTGAGGTAGTTGTCGGCGGCGGCCTTGAGGACGTCGCGCGGCGACCGCTTGCTCTCCTCGAGCGTGCCCCAGTCCTCGCCCTTGATGTAGCTGAGCGTGGACTTGGCGTTGAACAGCCAGCTCCCCGTCGTGGCCACGATGGTGTCGACCAGCGTCACCTTGGCCCCGTCGGCCGTGTGTCGCAGCTGCGTGCCGATGACGTACGGCCCGCCCGTCGACACGATCTCGGTGTAGGACGCGCAGGCCGTCGTGTCGGCCGTATGCCGCACGTTGTCCAGCACCAGCGCCTTGCCGATCACGCCCTTGACCGCGTCCGACGGCTTGTTGTTCTCCGTGTACTTGACGTCGTCGGCCAGATACGCCTTGAGCTCGTCCAGCTTCCCCGCCGTCTGCGCCGCCACGTACGCCTTGGCCACCTTGAGCAGCTGCTCGCGGCTGCACTCGGCCGCCGCGAGCGCCGCGAGGCCGAGGGCCAGGAGGGACTTGCACAGCATCCTGTCGTTTGGGGCGGAGGTCTCTCCGAGTTCGCTTTGCGGGTTGGGCGCGTCTCGAGAAGGCGGCGGAGTGGGCTATAGTTTGGAGTTGGCGCGGCCCTAGAGTATGTACCACAGATCCGAGTGCCGCTGCCCCGGCGGGCCATGTTTATATCCAGTCCACTCCCGGGTTGAGAGGGCGGGAGGGGGTTTCCGGCCGGCTCAAGAGATGTCGTCGGCCCCGGCAAAATTGGCCTGCTCCGCTCGCACAGATTGAAGGCCGGGGAACCCTATCGGTGCGGGTGGGACGTTGGGCTTGTCCAATCTATCCCGGGACCTGAAAGTCGGCGAAAAAAGACTGCCGTGGCAAAGCGAGGGTCGATCGGGTAGCCGACCACATTGCCGGCGCCAGCACCTTGTGTTCCTGGATTAGACATCGCGGCTCCACAGGTCCAGAGGAACCCAGATAGCCAGGGCGCCATCAACTCGCGGGAAGTCCACACGGCCGAGATCGATGGAATAGATCTCGCTTCAGCGCGAGAGCCTCGTGGGTTTACGTTCTTCCGATCTGATGAGGATTCGAGTGCGGTCCGGCACCTCTTGCCTCTATCTCGATCACTCCCGGGTGCTGAATGTCTCTTCTGGATTTGTCCTGCGCTCACGTCATCCGTCGTGTCCTCGCCGGGTGTTCAAGGCCGCCTACGGCGTAGGAGTGACCAAAGCTGATGTTCTGAAGTCTGAAGACAGCTGTTCTGCTGGTGGGGGGGTCCTACCTGAGTGAGGAACCTAAGGTCACTCCGAGTAAATAGTTACGGTACCTAGCCGAGCTTAGGTACGTACAGGGAGGTAGGTACGGTGTCGGTGTGTGCTGTCACCGACAAGTCCATTCGAGCGACATTTATCCGCAGCACTGCGCTGTGCAGAAGGTTGGCCGTTGAGGTCCCCGCCCCCGGCGACTCTACTTAACGTTATTTATCCTCCGTAACGTACTGTACCCCACGACCGCACACGAGGAGCGGCTTCTGGGATAATTGCAAAGCCCCTCTATCAAAATGATGTACGGAGTACCATGGCATTGGCCAGCGCGGCAGAATATACATACTTGCAGGCTACCTAGGTAAACTTATGTCGGTATGCACCTACATAACTACTGTAGCTCCTCCTTGTAGGATGGGTCTTCGACGCAATAGTCGGAATCCCTCGAGCACGGAGGAGCATAACCTCATTGGATGCCTTGAAATCCCTTGAATGACCTGAAATCAGACGGAGAGCCCTCCCGTGCCCGGGGCGCTGAAGAGTGCAGGATGGACCAGCCATCCATGCAAATATACCGTTGCAGATATGCAGGTAGGCCCCCTAAATACCACACAGGGGGGCGTGAAAAAACGGTCACCTTCCTTCAGGGGATCCGACCGAGCCGAAGATTCCTGGCATCCTCTCCACGCCGTTCCGCCCTGAAAGGACGTGGACTCCGGGCTGCTGCGCAGTGCAACATGGCTGGCCACGGACACATCGTGTCGCCCTTTGCCGCGACGATGGTTACCTGGGACCTGCGCCTGGTCGTCGTCGTAGCCACGGCGCTGGCCGTCCTAGCGACCTACCTCACGACGTCGTTGCAGAGCCGTCTGCTGCGCGGAACGAAGGGAGAACCCCCGCCGGTTCCGTATTGGGTGCCATTTGTGGGCAACACGGCCTCATTTGCCCTCAACACGGAGAGGTACATCAAGGGCCTGCTGTAAGACTCTTCCCCTCTCCCGGAAGCACCTTGTCGCGTCTGACCTGGCCTGCAGGAAGCGCCTTGGGACCGGCCCCTTTACGCTGAGCGTCGCTGGGGCCAAGATGTACTACATCCCGCAAGGCGAGGCTGTTGTGGAGTACTTCAAGAAATCCAGAGATCTGGACGGCAATGCGATGAATCTGGTGGGCCTCCACTCATTCGGCTGCCCCCCCGATGACATAAAGCGCTTCGGCGCCGACGCGTCTGGCGGGCATGTCCGCCCTGCCCCGGGCTTTGAGCATTTGGACAACAAGGACCGCATCTGGTACACGCAGCACCGCGATTTCCACTCGCTTCTGACGGGCGCGTCTCTGGATGCCATGACGACCAAGTTTGTGGAAGTCTTCTCCCGCCGGGTGAAGACGACGTCTCGGGTCAGGGGGACCGAGTGGATAGAGATGCCCGACTTCTATACCTTTTTGCGCGACGAGTTGTTTTGCGCCACCACCCAGGCCCTCTGCGGCGACCACTTCTTCGAGGTTAACCCCGACTTCAACGATTTGTTTTGGGACATGGACCGTGGCATGCTTCCCATCCTACGCCGCCTGCCGCGTTGGATGGCGGCTAAGAGCTACGGGGACCGGGATCGGGCGCTGGCGGCCGTCGCCGAGTGGCACCGCGTTTCCAACGAGCGCTTCGACTGGGACGACAAAGAGCAGGTCGCGGCAGACTGGGAGCCGGTGTTTGGCGCTCGTTTGATGCGGGCGAGGCAACGAATGTTCAAAGACCTTGGGACGTCAACGAGGTCCCATGCGTCGATGGATCTCGGAATGATGTGGGCGTGAGTTCCCCCTCCCACGCCCCTTGCCGTTCCCTCTTACTCCTTTCCCCTTCCGCAGACCGCACCGCGCGGCGGCACCGGAGGATCTAACCCAAGGCTCGGGAGGTTGACGTGACACAGCACGAGCGCGAACGCGATTCCTGCCACCCTCTGGGCGCTGTGGGGCATCCTCGTTTCGCCGTCGCTTACCAAGCGCGTCGCGGCCCAGATCGAGCCGTGTTGGGACCGCTCGACGGGCCAGATCAACATCGCGGCCCTCTGCGCCACGCCCTTGCTGACGTCCATCTACCTTGAGGCTCTGCGGTTTTGCGTCGCCACGACGACGGCCCGGAGCCCCACCCACGCCAACGTCAAGTTCGGCGGCTACGCGCTGAAACAGAACGGTACACTGCTCTCCATCAGCTGGTTCGGCCAGCGCGACGAATCCTTCTGGAATGCCGGACCCGGCGACAGACACCCGCCAACCGAGTTTTGGGCGGAGCGGTTCCTCGAGTACCCAGGCGATGGGACCAGCGGGCCAATCCGACGCCCCGACGTGGCTACGGCCGGCAAGGACGCGCAAGAGACGGAGAAGACGGTGGAGGACGACAAGGAGGCCAAGGTCGTGACGGCGGGGATCGGGGGGCACTGGTATCCGTACGGCGGCGGGGCGAAGATGTGCCCCGGCCGCTTCTTTGCTAAGCAAGAGATGATGGTCGCGGTGGCCATCATGCTGAACGAGTTTGAGATAGAGCCTGTGGACGCCGTCGAGGCGAGGAAGGCGGTACCCGATATGCGCGTCTTCCTGGTCGGGGCCCTGCCGCCGGACCGGAAGATTGCGATGCGCATACGGAGGAGGAGAGCATGAAAGACGTCGTACGGGGAGGTAGTGAGGTGAGAGGCACCGCGATAGCCTCGAGGCTGTGCCGGAACCGACGGTACACGGTAGTTTAATACCCGACAGTAGCCACCTCGGGAGCCAGGTCCCTCCGTATCGAAGGCCGGCTCGCCCGCTTCACATGAACCAGAACATTCCATGTCTCGGCTGAGCGGATCCTGGCTGGCCTCTATGGGCATCCATGCCACGCGGCACGGGGAGCGAACGGGGCAGGCGGCGGCAAGGGACTGACAGCGGCTGATTCGGCACCTGTCGGGCTGGGCCACGGCTGGCTCGGCCGGCTTGCGCATCCAGTTGGCCGCCTGGGCGGTGCAGCCGAACGTCAGTCGATTGCTGCCTCCGGGTCGGCATCAAAAGCAGCAGACCCGCCCGCCCGCTGCCCATCCGCCTCCGGCACGGGTCTCGGCTCGCAGATCCCATCGCCATAACTACGTAGCCACCCAAGCCACCTATCCATCGACATCGCCCATCGCCACTCATCACCCCTGGCCTGCCCGGGTGCCGCTGCCCACTCCAGTCGCACAACCGCCCGACACCCGTTCCGACCCGGGAGACACTCTCGCAGCGAGGCAAGCCTGGGAGCTGCTCGGTTCCGATCGAGGTGAGTGGAGCAGACCGGGGCCGGGGAAGCCGGGAAAGCAGCCGGGTTGTCGGTCTGTCGGGTGTTGCTGCAGCCCACCTCGGCAAGCGCGTGTGTGTGCCGGCCCAGCGTCTTGCAGAGAAGGGCAGAGACATCCCTCCAGACAACCTAACCTACCTACGGGGCCGGCTGCCTACCTCCTACAGTACTACTCCGCGGGTACGGAGTACACACGGAGAGTACCTAGGTATGATACATCCCTGACCCAACCACCAAGCCCCTACTCCGTAGGTGCCTGTCGAGCCTGTCCCTGTCTTGCCGTGAGGGTGCTGCGCGGGTGGGAGCCGAGCGTGTGGAACGCGGCTGCCGGGCGTCAGGTGGACTGTGCCCGAGACTCCCGCCATCCCGCTGCGCGCACCTCACGGGCGGTTCGGAGTGGAGCACTGACCACGCCAACCACGCGAGCGCCCTGGGAAGCCTGGACTCGCCCAGAGCTCGCCTCTGGTTTTCCCTGGTCCGCTCGACCCGCCCCTCGCCGTCCCGGCAGCCGTCCGCCCTCCGCACATCTCGGGACTCGGAGAGGCGCTGACTTAATCCTGCAGCAAAACGCACGAGGGACTAGACGGGCAACGATTCCGACTCGATACTGTACAGTACCTCGACCGACCCGATCTCCGCCCCAGCCCTCAGGCCCAGCAGATATTCCTTTTCCCAGTACTCTTTGCGTATCGACCTCTCCCAGCCATTGACCACGAACCGAACTGCCGCCCCGAACCCCGACGTACCCTTCGGAGCACGGCCTGCAGACTGCCGAAGTGCGACGGAGCCTCTTCAACGGGAGTGAAGAGCGGCGAGGCTGCGGAGAAGGGCGCGTGGGTTGCTGCCACAAGTCCCGGCAGAGCTTCGGAGCTGTGGCACGACGGCAGCTGAGCTGGTCCACCTGCGAGCCACCACCCGCTGTCCACGGAGTGCCACCGTCACCATCGCCGTCGCCGTCGCCGTCACCGTCGCTGTCGCATACCCTACCCCGGCCTACGTGTCATGCCGCAAGTCACGGTCTGCGGAAAAATAGCAGGACAGGTGGGTTGCTTTCCCTTTCTTTCGCTCCCCCATGTTTGCTGTCGGCGCGTTCGAGTCGGGCGCGAGCCCATTGAGCCGACTCACCCAGTGCCCTTATGTTGCACTGGCCCTTTACTGACCTTTATCTGTCCGGCATAGAAGTGAATACAACCCTCCCGAAAACGTTATACCCGTGCCGGGCGTGGCGTGTTCCGCAGCTGCGATTCGGACCTTCACAGCCAGACTCGACCGCCGCTCTCCGGCGAGTCGACATGCCCCGACCGCGCAGCCGAGCCAAAACCTGCCTACATACATAGCCACCGCAACGCGACAGACATTGGTATCTTGCAAAATACTCCCAACGGGCATCCTTCTCCTCCGCGGCCAGCCGACGGTCTTGCCGGAACCGCTAATACGCCTTCTCGAGCGGCTTGGACGACTCTCCGTCCCAGCCACCCGCTCCCGCGGCGCTCGCCCGGGTTGACCCCTCGCCCTCTCCACACGTCAAATGGAAGAATCGCTGGGAGGCCAGTCGGTCGGTGGAGGGCCGCTGTCCGCGGCTGCAGCGGCTGCCGCTCAATACTTTCTTTCCAACCATCATTCCTCGTTAGACACCATCTCGAGGGCTACGTCCCCCGGCGTACCGTTCTCCACGAGCCCCGACGAGGACGGCAAGAAGCGCTACCGACCGCGGACCTTCCGATATTTCAACCTTCTTCCGTTCCCCGTTGAAGACGACGCCGATCGAGATGTCGCGCTTGAAGGTATCCTCAAGAAGCTCTACATTGCCATCAAGGCCGAAGACTTTTCCCCGGGCGCCCTCCACTGGACTAGGGAGCTCCAAGGATGGCTGAACCTCAAATTCGAGATGACCCGTGAGCTCCGGGCGAAACTGGCAACGCTATACTACCATCTGGCCCTGGCCCCGGGCCTGGATGCGAACACCGCGGACCGCTTCACGAAAGTTCTTGTGACACTTACTAGGTTGGTTCTCTTGAGATGCCCTTTTTTGGCGGACTCTGTGAGCTGACCCCCGAGCCGCAGGAAGAGGCACTACCTGAAGGCCGGCCAGGATCTTACCTTAGACTGGCGGCCGCTGTTCAAGGAGCTCAAGGGGCTAGTCCTGCCATCCGAGGGACCAGCCCATCAGGGCAGCCGGAGGCGAGCGCAAAAACATCTGTTGAGGCTCTGTCTCCAAGGGCAGTCGTACTTTGATCCAGGGGATCGCAGAGAGATGCTGGAGGAAATTCTTCCTTTCTTTAGCACGTCCGACCTGAGCCACGCCTATATCGTGCTCGGGGTCATAACGGCCATGGTGCCGACCACACCAGCGCCGGCCACGTCACCACAGAGCCAACCTTCCGACTTCCTGCCGACCTACTTCCACTTGTGGTCCCTCATGACGAGATCCAAGTTGTTCGATACCTCCTTTATCGATATTTTCTCTCGCATGGCACGTGACTACCTCAGCTGCCAAGAGGTCCCCTTCGGCGCGCACGGTATCTTTACTCGGGAGCAGTCGGACCTGATCTTCACGGCCGTCCTCCGCCTGACCGAGATTCCCGTCGGCCAGGCGAACTCGCCTTACGCCACCCTCGACTACAACTCGGGCCTGGGCGTCTTCCTCGAAAAGGAAAAGAAAAAACACCCGGTGCCCTACATGATCGCCCGGTGGATAGTACATTCCCTCTCGCCGCACTCCCTGGACCAAGAGAGCTCCGTCATGTCCAGCCTAGAAGGTCTGATGGAGTCGATCGACACCTTCTTCCACCCTTCCAACCAAGGGTCGTGGACCAGCTTGCTCGCCCAGCTCACCTTCTTCCTCGCCGATATCTTCGTCAGTCGCTGGAATCGTGAGCAGAGCGGCGAGCTGGACACCCCGCCGGATCGGAAGATCAACGCGGCGCTGAAAAAACGCTTTGTCTTGTCCCTGAAGGAGGTCACTTTTATGGGTCTCTTTGCCAAGAGCTCCAAGGTCACGAATTACTACTATTCCGCCTTGCAGAGCCTCACGTTCCTAGAGCCGGGGTTGATGCTGCCCGGGGCGCTCCAGCGCTTCTATCCGAGCTTGCAGGGGTTGGTGGAGGTCCACCGGACCACCTCGAGCCTCTGCGGCCTGCAGATGCTTGCCCACATCATGTCCAAGCAGAAGGGCTTCCGATGCCACATGACGGCCCTGCTGGCGCTTGCCCTGCCCGGCATCGACGCCAACGACCTCGGCAAGACGCAGTACACGCTCAACTTCATCCAGAGCGTCGCCTACAGCATCCCATTTGTTTCCTTGATCAAGGAGCACGGTGACGTCCAGGACACGAGCCTTGCCATGCAGTGGGTGCAGGGCGAGATGGAACGCATGGAACACGAAGGGCAGGACGTCAAGATCGATTACGAGGAGGAGCTGAGCGACGAGCTGGAAGCCAACATTGTGCGGTCGTCGACGGCCGGCTTCGGCGAGTTCGTCCTCGCCCTACTCGGCAAGGTCTTCACGCTGCTGGAAAACCTGCCGGACTCGTCGCATTCTCGGTCGTCGTCCCCCGAGGAGAACGTCATCAATACGCTTCCTGCCGCCCTCACGCCCTTGTTTGCCTCGTTGTCGCCCGAGCTGTTTGACAGCGCCCTGGAGAAGCTCTCGGCCTTTGTGTCCGGCCACGTCGTACACCAGGCGCGAGACGCCATGGCCTGGATTTGCAACGCCATGTGTAAGGTTAATCCGGAGAAGACGCTGAAAGTGTTCGTCCCCATGCTCACCGTCAACATCCGCAACGAAATCGACTACAACGGCGCGGCTTCGGATCGCAGCAGCGGTACGGACGTTCTCCCGCGGGACCGGGCTCTGGTTTGGCACGTCAGCATGCTCAGTATGTGCGTCGTCCACGTCGGCAACGAGGTCCTCAGGCATAAGGAGGATCTGTTCGGCATCGCCCAGTACATGCAAGAGAAGTGCCGCGGTCTACCCACGATACACATCTCCAACTATGTTCACCACCTGCTGCTCAACTTGACACACACGTACCCGATCGACAACGCCTTGTTCGAGCCCGATGTCATCCGAAAGGGCCTGGATGTGCACGATTGGGGCCGCACGACTTCTCCCTCCGAACTGACGATCAAGTGGCACCGGCCGACCCCGCCCGAGATCCAGTTCGCCGTGGAGCTGTTCGAGACGCAGACCAAGGCGGCCACGCAAAAGTTAGAGCTGCTGATGAGCGACGAAACCCCCGTCAGCAGGAAGGGCAAGAACAAAGAATGGACAGATGAGATCACGAGGGCCTTGTCGCAAATCCGCCTGGTCATCTCGGGCGTAGCGACGCTGTTCGACCCTAGGCGGGCCGCGGGCGAGACGAACGGGATGGTGAACGGCGACGATAAGATCCAGACCAACGACGACGTCTTGATGGAGGAAGACGACGATCCGCTCGCCGAGGTGGCGGACGACGAGGAGCTCACCCGACAGTTCCGCTACCCGGCGGGATATGTCCTCGACGCCAACAGCCCGCTCTATGCTCGCATCCACGAGCTGAGGGAAGACGTCGGCCGCCTGCTCTCGCGCACACATACCTTCCTCAGCACGCATCAGGAAGACGACGTCTCCTGCTTTACGGCTCTGTACTCCGCCTACCGGATCTGGATCACAGACGTCGGCATCGAGCGCTCCGCCCACCCCCTCGAACGCCTGCTGAGGCTGTACAAGTCGGATGTCTCTCCGTTCAAGATAAGCGGCCTTCGAAAGCCGTACCCGCGGCAGCTCCTCATTAAGCGTGCAGATGCGTACCAGCTTCAGCGTGCTAAGTACAACGCGTCGTACCGGCAGAAGAGCGATCTGGACAAGCAGCTCCTGCTCAACCTGGCGGACTCGTGCACCTCCTCGTACGCCGACGTCCGCCGCGTTGCCCAGAGCGCGCAGGATTCGTCGCTGAAGGCGCTGGTCGGAGGACGTCCGCTCGTGATTCCGGTGATCCTGGACAAACTCCGCAAGTCGCTCGAGACGAACGACCACGATCGGATCAAGGGCGCCATGTACACTCTCCTCTTCACGTCGCTTCTCAGGACGCTGATGCGCGATTGGCGCTTCGCGCCGGACCTGATGCGCGCCTACCTCGGAGCGGCCAGCGTGGACAAGGCCTCGATTCAGCAGCTCTGCACGACAGCGCTCTACCCGCTCCTCGACTTCGGGAAGCCGTTTGAACGCATGGTGCTCACGGACGCGAAGACGGTCGACGTCATCCAACCCGCCGCCGACTGCTCCCAGCAGATCCAAGCGAGGCACGAGTTCATCCAAGAGCGGCGAACCAAGGTCGAGGCCAAGAAGGCGGCCCTGGGCCTGGAGCTCACCGAAATGGCCAAGGCGGCCCACTGGAAAGTAGCTACGCGCTGCGCCATCTTTGCGGGCAACCTTTGCCTCCGTTTCGACACGCTGGCCCCGGCGCAGTTCGTGGACCTCGTCGCACGCGGCACCAACGACCCCCACCCTGGCCTACGGGCTAACTACCAGTCTGCCTTCTCGAACATCTTCACCACCATCGACATGCGTGCCGTCTACAATCACGACTACCGGACATTTCTAGAAGAGAAGGACAAGGATCTGAGCAAGATGGAGATCGACGTCCCGCAGGACGATCCCGAGTGGACCAACCGCTTCCTTGCGGCCTTTGAGAAGTACGACGGGGTCGACTATTTCGTCGACAGCGACCATCCAGGCTGGCTCGTGTGGGGCAAAAAGTTCACGGCCTACCGCACGGATCCCCGGCGCTTCCTCGACTACGACGAGGTCGAAACGGGCGTGAGGCAGCAAATCGGGCGCATCCTGACCAGGGACTGGTTCAGGACGTGTTTCGAATACCTCAAGCAAGAGCCGCGCGACGCGTCGGACCGCTTTCGGATGGCCAGCGTCATGTTGCTCATGCATTGTTTCGATCTGGTGAACTACGGACAAGCGGCCGCGACCTTCGACGACGTCAAAGAGCTCACCATGGAAGTATACGGCGACGGTAGTGACAAGCACCAACACCGGGCCACGGCCGAGATCATAGGCGCCATGCTCTCCTGTGTATCGGACGATCCTCCAGACCTCCGCGACCGCGTGTGGAGCTTCGCCGCACCGGTCCTGCTGCGTGTTATCGCTACGGACTTTACGCCCGACAACGTTGGCTACTGGACGACATGCCTCCATCTAACGGCCGACGCCAAGGACCCTCGGCGCTCGCGCGAGCTCCTGTGGGCCCTCGGGAACTTCCGGCTGGACATGGGGTCCAACGCCGCCTTCAAGGAGTCGTCCAAGGTCCAGCTGCTGGAGTACCTAATCAACGGCTCGGGCTGGCACTTCCGTCTCGAGCGGCCTATCC
>Ga0247777_1000253_pt1 | contig 14090 bp, 15 predicted proteins | sample UWRJL154409C5_FD_179937 | JGI IMG/M metagenome (GOLD analysis project Ga0247777, IMG submission 179937) | Plant litter microbial communities from Arlington Agricultural Research Station in Wisconsin, United States - UWRJ-L154-409C-5 | ecosystem: Environmental > Terrestrial > Plant litter >...
AGGTAGACGATGGTGAAGACGCCGACCCAAACGATGTCGAGGGCGTGCCAGAACAGAGCGAAGCAGAACAGGCGGCGTCCGACCATGGGTTGAAAACCCAGCGTCGCGATCTGCAACACCATGACGAACAGCCAAGCCAAGCCGGCGCTCACATGCAAGCCGTGAGTTCCAACGAGCGTGAAGAAGGCGGATAGAAATGCACTGCGCGACGGCCCGGCGCCGTTCGCGATCATCGCGCTGAACTCGCTCGCCTCCAGCGACAGGAACAGCGCGCCGAGCGCGAACGTTGCCGCCAGCCAGAAATAGGTAGCGAGTTTTTCCGTGCGCTGTGCGGCCAGCAAAGCAAATCCGCAAGTGACGCTCGAGACAAGCAGGCACGCTGTTTCTATCAGCACGTGCTTCCTGTCGAAGAGCGAGGCGCCGGTTGGACCGCCGGCCGTCTCCCCGGACAGCACGGCGTAGGCCGCGAACAGCACACCGAATATCACGATGTCGGACAGCAGAAATAACCAGAACCCGAAACCGGCGACAGTACGTACCGGGGCCGGCCCCCTGAAGGACAACGGCAATTCCGCCGGCAGCGGGAGCGCTTGATTCACACTGTTCATGCTGGCACTCCCTGTTTAGCGTGGCGACGCTCAAAGGCAACTATCTCCTCGACCAAGACGGTGACTTCCGAATCGGTGCGCCACGCTTGTCTCAAGCCCACCACCAGCACACCGAGCAACCCGAGCGCGGCCATCCACCAGATGTGCCAGATGAGCGCGAAGCCGGTGATCACTGCGAAGAATGCGGTGAACACACCGGTGGGATTTCCACGCGGTAAGTGCAGTGCCTCGAGCGGTGCACCTTCACCGCCCGGCCCCGACCCTGCCGGACTCTGCTTCATCGCCCAGAAGGCATCCGTGCCAACCACCACTGGCAATCGCGCGAAGTTCCAGGCTGGCGGTGGCGAAGGAATCGACCACTCGAGCGTGCGGCCATTCCACGGATCTGCCCCGACGCGATTGCGGTGTCGCGCCCGGATGCTGACGACCAGTTGCACTACCGTGAGGACGATTCCAAGCAGGATCAGGCAGGCGCCCCCCAGCGCCGCGAGCATGAAAGGCTGCCAATCTAAGTTGGAGTAGTGCTGCATTCGGCGCGTCGCGCCCATCAGGCCGAGCGCATAGAGCGGCATGAACGCGCCATAGAACCCGAAGAACCAGCACCAGAAGATCGCCTTGCCGATACGTTCGTTGAGCTTGAAACCGAAGGCCTTAGGAAACCAGTAGGTGTAGCCGGCCATCACACCGAACACCACACCGCCGATCACGGTGTTGTGGAAGTGTGCGATCAGAAAGAGACTGTTGTGGACCACGAAGTCAGCGGGCGGAATGGCCATCAGCACGCCGGTCATGCCGCCGATGACGAAGGTCACCATGAAGCCGAGCGCCCAGTAGAGCGGCACGCTGAACCGTATGCGTCCGCCGTAGAGCGTGAACAGCCAGTTGAAAATCTTCACGCCGGTGGGAACGGCGATGATCATGGTCATGATGCCGAAGAAGCCATTCACGTTGGCGCCCGCGCCCATGGTGAAGAAGTGATGCAGCCACACCATGAAGGACAACACACAGATCACCATCGTCGCCATCACCATGGAGCGATAGCCGAACAGCGGCTTGCCCGAGAATGTGGCGACGACTTCCGAGAACACACCAAACGCCGGCAGGATCAAGATGTACACCTCCGGGTGGCCCCATAGCCAGATGAGGTTGATGTACATCATCGCGTTGCCGCCGAGTTCGGTGGTGAAGAAATGGAAGTCGCAGTATCGATCGAGCAGCAGCATGGCGAAGGTTGCCGTCAACACGGGAAAGGCGGCCACGATGAGCAGGTTCGACGCCAGCGCGGTCCAGCAGAACACCGGCATGCGGCGATACCCCATTCCGGGCGCGCGTAGTTTCAGAATCGTGGTGGTGAGATTGATGCCGGATAACAGCGAACCCACGCCGGATATCTGCAGCGACCATAAGTAGTAGTCGACGCCGACCCCCGGTGAAAAGGCAATCTCGCTCAACGGCGGATACGCCAGCCAGCCGGTACGGGAGAATTCGCCGACTACCAAGGACAGGTTGACCAGCAATACTCCCGCAGCAGTGAGCCAGAAACTCAATGAGTTCAGCACCGGGAATGCGACGTCACGCACTCCCAATTGCAGCGGCACGGCGAAGTTCATGAGGCCCGCGACGAACGGCATGGCGACGAAGAAAATCATGATGGTGCCGTGGGCCGAGAAAATCTGGTTGTAATGTTCCGGCGGCAGATAACCGGCGGCGCCGCCCGCAGCGAGCGCGAGTTGCGAGCGCATCATCATTGCGTCCGAGAAGCCGCGCACCAGCATGACCAGCGCGAGAATCATGTACATCACGCCGATGCGTTTGTGGTCGACGCTCGTGATCCATTCGCGCCACAGGTAAGGCCACCAGCCTTTGAACGTCACGAGCGCGAGTATCAGGAAGATGATCGCTCCGACCGTCCCCGACGCGATCATGACGATCGGTTGATCGAAAGGAATGGCCGACCAGTTGAGTTTTCCCAGCATGTCAATGACTCGATTGCGGATGGCGATCCGCGCTGATGTGACCCGACGCTACGTGCTCGAACAGTCCGTGCGACACCTCGGCAAAAGTAGACGGGCCCGTGGCTTGGGCGGGGCGCGCGAGTTCGACGAACGCTGCCTCGTCGAGTTCGCCGCCTTGGCCCTTCGCCTCGGCTACCCAGCGATCGAACTTATCCTCGGTGACGGCGATGAATTCGAAATTCATATCCGAGAAGCCCTCGCCGCTGAACTGCGCCGAGATCCCCTGGTAGGTGCCCTGCCGATCCGCCTGCAGGTGCAGCTGCGTCGTCATGCCTGGCATGGTGTAGATCTGGCTACCCAGTTGTGGGACGAAGAAGCTGTTCATGACGGTGGCCGAGGTCAGTCGAAAGTGAATCGGCGTCCCCACCGGCGCCACGATGCGGTTGACGCTGGCGAGCCCTTGCGCGGGATAGATGAAGAGCCACTGCCAATCGAGCGAGACGACCTGGATCTCCAGTGGCGCGACGGACGAAGCCAGCGGCTTCGGCGGATCCAGCGTATGCGAGCTTTCCCAGGCAATGCCGCCGAGGAACAGGATGACCAGCATCGGAATGGACCAGACGATCATCTCGATGCGGCCGGAGTACTCCCAATCTGGCCGGTAGCGTGCGTGCCGATTGCCTGCCCTGAACCACCATGCGATGACGAGCGTGGACACGATCACTGGGATGACGACCGCGAGCATGATTGCCGTCGCGTCGAGCAGTATCAGTCGCTCCGCTGCCCCGATGGGGCCTTGCGGGTCGAGCACTCCTTGCTTGCAAGACGTGAGCGTGACGACGACAGGCGCTAGAAGGAGCGACCGTCCGAGCGCATGCGCTCTTGGAATCCAATGCTGCCGTGACAACAAGGCCGTCTCTCTCGTAGTGCCTGTGACGAATGAATAGTCACAGCGAGCGGCGTTGGGCCCAATCCCCCGATCGGGGAGGAAGGAGGGAGTTTCCGCTAAATTTCGCGCAGCGCCAACCACGCCTGTGCACCTCGCAGCGTTCTGAAATCCTCCAGGCTGCGGGCTGCGACATCGGGATAGGCTCTCGCCGCCATCGCGGTCAATGCGCGACCCGGGCCTAGTTCCAGGAACGCGGTCGCGCCGGCTTCAATGCATCCTTGCAAACAGGCCGCCCACTGCACAGTGTGAGAGATCTGCGCTGCGAGTTTGTCGAGACCCGCACTTGCCGCAACGACGGCCGAGCCATCCACTCCACTCAAGAGGCGCGTTCCCGCCGGAGGCAGGTTCATCTGAACGTGGTTGAGGATGTCGCGAAACTCTGCCGAGGCATTCGCTAGTCGCGGCGTGTGAGAAGCAACTTGCACCGCCAGACGAATAACGGCGGTGGCATGCATCGACCGCGACTCCTGCTCGACGGCATGCAGCGCCTCGCTATCTCCTCCGACGATGAACGCCTGCTCCGGCTCGACGATCGCGATCGCCGTGCCATGTCGCTCGCTGAGTGCTTCGATGATCTCCCGGGAAAGGCCACGCACGAACAGCAGGCCGTCGCCCGGTGCCGTCACCGCGTTCATGACCTCGGCACGACGAGCGACTAAGTCCAGCGTATCGCTCATGCTGAAGCAACCTGCGACACCCCAAGCCGCCATCTCACCGACGCTATAACCGGCAACGACGATTCTCTCCGGCATCGAGTCCCGCAGCGCCGTCACTGCAGCCAGGGCTTGCAACGAGAAAAGTATCTGGGCGACTCGGTTCTCATGCACCGTGTCGTCAATGGTCGCCACCATCTCACGCGGATCGCGGCCGCCGAGCAGTCTCGACGCATGTGTAAACAGGTACTCCGCTGCCGGTGCATTTCCCGTCAGCGCGAACATCTCTCCATGCTGCGTCCCCTGGCCGGAACATAGAATCGCGAGAGCCATCGATCAGCGTCCGTCGACGTCAATGTGGGAACAGCACCGCAATCGTGACCGCCAGCGTCACGATGCTGAACACGGTACTGGCAAGCACCATCGATCCCGTCGTCGCGGAGTCCAGTCGATAGTTCACGGCGAACAGGATGCCGAAGAACCCTGAGGGAATCGCACCGAGCAGAATGGCTGTCTTCGCCGTCTCCGGCGCGATCGGCAGCATGGTGACTACTGCTGCCGTCAACAGCGGCCGGATGATGTCGGCCATGGCGGTCGCACTCACCACCTTGCCATCCAACCGGAACGACTGCGCCGACAGAATCAAACCAGTCAGGAACAACGCTACGCCCGCGGCCGCATGGCCGATGAGCACCAGGCACGCCTCGAGCACTGCGCCGAGATGCAAGCCGGACAGGGAAACCACGATGCCCAACGCGGGCGCTATCACGACTGGCTTGGTCACTGCACGTCGCAGCGCCTTGAGTATCCGCGACGCCGATGTCTGCTGCGCGTCGCCGTCCTTGGCACTACTCATTTCGACCAATATCAACGTCAGCGGAGTGACGAGAATGGATCCGGCCGCGAGTGCGACGGCAATGGGCACCGCTCCGGCCGGGCCCAGTACCGAAGAGACGATCGGTAAACCGACGCCAGCGAGATTCGGATACGCGATCGTCAGCGCCTGCAACGATGCATCCGCGCTGGATGCCTTGGTCACTCGGCGTCGAAACCAGTAGGAAATAAGCCAGAGCAGCAGCATCACTCCGCCGAAGATCCCGAACAGCGGCGCCTGCGCAACCATCTCGCTATGCGAAGCAGATGCGGTTGCCACGAATAAGGATGCCGGCAGAGCGAAATCCATGACGAGCGCGTTGAGGCCGTCGATCTGGTGATTGTTTACTACGCGCACCTTTCCGGCGCCGTAGCCGAGCGCGAGCACGAAGAATACGGGCGCGAGCGCGAGCAGGATTGCAGCGGACATCAGGCGTGCCTCTCCTGCGAGTCTACGAACAATGTGTATGCGAGCAGATCTGCCGAACCGCCGGGACTGAGTCGACGCGCGACAAAACGCTCATGTATCGATTGGGCGCGCGCACGCCAGCCGGGCACACTAACGCCGCCCTCCTCCAGGAACTTCTTTGCAGAACGACGAGCATAGTCGAGGCCGGGCAACCCGCCACGATGCAGCAGATTGGTATCTTCGACTTCGGCGATGAGAGCGAAGCATGCTTCGACACGCGCTGCCTGCGCATAGTCGGGCAAGTGCCGAACGCATCTTCGCAGAGCGGGCAAGCCGACTTCGTAGACACTGGGAAATCCCAGGGCCGCCTCCATGCGGGCGCCACCTGCGCCAAACCGCAGACGGGCATTGCTACCGTGACTATGAAGCAGCACGGGGCCATCGAGAATGCTGCTGCCCCAAAGCTCGGCCACCGTAGCTCCCAACGACAAGTGCGGATCGACACGGTCAGCCGCCTTGATACCGGCCGCCGCACACAGCAGCCCGAGGCCGAAGATGGCGCCGCGATGAGTGTTCACTCCCGCAGTGGCCGTAAGCATCGCGGCTTCCGCATCGAGGCCGATCCGTCGCAGGCGCGCCATCTGGCAACCTCGCGCACCTGCTTCGACGAATGCATGGAAGTACGGCGCGATGGCCTTGGCGCTGACTCGGAACGTCCTTGCGTCCATGTCCTCATGGCTGCCGGAATCGATGTGGCTCACCAGGCCGGGCTTCGGCCACGTTTCCAGTTCGAGCAACAGGCATCCGACAGCGCTCATCGCGATCGTCTGCAAATGTCGAGCAGGAGGCAGACGCTCCTGGAGGACGTGCACCTGCTGCTCATTCGATGCCAGCGCTGCGGTCATGGTTTTACCTCTCCGGAGATGGCGCATCCGCGCCGGTGAATGGATCTGGATTTCCAGAAAGGAAGAGTGTCGGATCGATCAATGCGACGCCCGCGACCGTCTTGACGAGAATCTCGCGCGTGCCGTGATGAAATTCGCGCCAGCTCACTGCGGCGCCGTCGTCGCGAATCAGTTCGCCATCGAGACGCATGGGCGCCGCCTCTTCGATACCGGCAATCGCGGAAGTCAGGTGGCAGACATCCGTATCGCGATTCACGTACAGCAGTACATCGAGGTCGGAGCGGTCGGTCAGGTAATCCAATCCAGTCAGCGCGCTCCATGCCAGGCTGCCGCAAACTCTTACATCGATGGAATACCGTGCAGCGAGTGCATCGAGACGGTCCAGCGTCCATTGCCAGCTGCGCGGCGCCCCCTGACAGACTGTGTCCAGAGCAGGTGGCGCGGCAATTGAGACGATGTCCTCGGGTTGCACTACCATCGAAAGCCGGCGTCTCGAAGCACCGGGCGGCAACGGCAAGCCCAATGGCACCGCCTGCCGGTCCGCAGGCATCGCGCGCCTGCCGATCAACGGCCAGCCGTTATCGACCCATGGCGCGATCAGCGGATCCGTTGCCAGAGTTTTGCGCGTAGAGAGCACGGCACGCCAACTCTTAGGTGTCACGAAAACCAGATCGTGGCGCCGCGGCCGTTCACTGACCCTGAATTGCAAGCTCATGGACGCGCTCCGCGATATCCGCTGCTTTCAATCGGCCGCCACGTTCCTTGCCCAGAGCACCGCGTCGGTCGCATGCGTCGGGCATCTCATGGAGAAGCGCCTCCAGTTGGTCGGCCAGCGACACCGCATCGTTCCACGTGATATGAACCGCGCCCGTCTGGGCAAGATTGTGCAGACCCGGAGCAAACACTGGCGTCGACTTCGCCTTATCCTGCAGTACCGCCAGCGGCAACTTCGTTACCCTGGACATGGAAGGCAGGTCCATCACTGCAGGAGCCGCACCCGGCAGGCCAACCAGCACACGCGTTGCGAGCGCCGTCCCGAGAAAAGCACCGGCCGCTGTGTGGCCGTAGAGAAGCCCGACGGTCGGTCTTCCATGCATGTCCGCGTAGATGAGTACTTTCGCGAGATGAGCCAGGAACTCGTTCAACCCAAGCAGTTCATCGCGCCTGCTCATGCGCTGGCTATCGCTGTCGACGAGGACGAGGATCGGACCGCTGCCGGTGGCGAGTGAATCCAACACGAAGCCGGCGAGTCGAATTGCTTCGTCGACACCGACGGCTGTCCGATCCGCCACGCCGATGACGAGCGCGCGGTCGCCGGATTTCAGTTCTCCGGATCCGAGCAGCACGCCTTGGTCGCGTCTCACGTCGTGACCTGCGGGAAACATTGAAGCAAGAACGTCATTGAGCGTCACATCAAATCTCCTTCTCAGCGGGCATCACGGCGCACTTTCCCAAGCGCATCGGCGAGCGCGATGAATTCATCGGCGGGCAATGCTGGGATAGAGCGAGGTTCCTGGACGCCTGCGGCGGCCCAGACATCGTAGGCATCGTGACAAGCGCCGAAGCGTCGCAGCCGGTCTTCGAGGCGAGACTGTTCGGCGTGCAGCGTATCGATGCCGAACTGCCCCGCTGAACGCAGCAGCTCGATGGCCGCTGCGCGAAAGTCCTGTACGGTGTCATCGACGAACAGTTCGGATGCACCGAGCAGCCGACGATGCTTACCGCCCATCGTGCGCCATACCAGCGCATGGTCATGCGAGTCGAACTCCTCGACGCCGCGATTCGTCTCGATGACCTCCGGTCCGGAGACGGCGATACGTCCCTGCTCCGATACAGCCAGCGCCGAACAGCAGGCCGCAGTCAATCCACCACCGCCGTAGCATCCGGAACGTCCACCGATCAGGCCGACCACCGCAGCACCGGCGGTTCGGGCTTCGATGACTGCCCTCATGATTTCAGCAATGGCGAGTTCCCCCGCGTTCGCCTCCTGCAGGCGGACGCCGCCGGTATCGAACAGGATCAGCACAGGAATGGATTTGAGATCCCGGGCGGCGCGCAGCAGGCCCGTCAGCTTCGCCCCATGCACTTCGCCGAAGGCGCCGCCCATGAAGCGACCTTCCTGTGCAGCCACGAAGACGGGCGCGCCGTCGATGCGACCCTGCCCCACCACGATGCCGTCATCGAACTGCTCGGGTAGATCGAACAGCTCCAAGTGTGGACTGACTTCGCGCAGTTCGGGTCCGAGGAACTCGAGGAAGCTTCCGGCATCCAGCAACAGCCGGGTTCGTGTACGCGCCGAAGCTTCATACCAGCTCACCTTCCTGTCGGGTCCCGTCGATCCGGTCATCTGCAAGCGCATCGCATTCATTCCTCGCCCTCCATCGAGCGCACCGCCTGCGCCAGCCGCAAAGACACTGTGTCGGGACGTGCTCCACCATCGTTGATGGAGAGGCGCAGGCCGCCGGGCGAATATCGCTCGACGAAGTCGGCGATCACCGCGCCCCACACTTCACCGAATCCGACCGCAGCGGTCCGGATCTCGAGCACGCATTCGGTTTCCGGCTCGATGCGTTCCGCGAGCACCTCCAGGTTTCCAGAGGCGACGACACCAACGACCGCCGATGTTCTGACACCGCGTGCACGCGCACGAACGCGATGATGAAAAGTCAGGTCTTCCATTGCTGTAGTCCTGTCACCAGTTACGGAATCGGGACGGCGGTGAGTAGATTCCGCCGGACCAGTGGACGAGATCCTTGATGGAGCGCGCGGCCAACATGTTGCGGTCGGCATGCAGCGGATCGATTCCAAGATCCTCGGGCCGCTGAATCACGCGTCGCTCGCGTAGTCGTTGCACCATCTTAGGATCCCGGCCGCGACCCACCTTGGTGTACCCGGCAACGCCACGAATCGCCTGTTCGCGCTCGCTCGCATCCCGGCACAGCAGAAGATTGGCGATGCCCTCCTCCGTCACGATGTGCGTAACGTCGTCGCCGTAGATCATCACCGGTGCAAGATCCAGTTTCAGTTTCTCCGCCAGCGCCAGTGCATCTAACTTCTCGACGAACAGCGGCTCGTTGTTGCTGCCGAACGTCTCGCCGATCTGCACGACGAGCTTGCGACCTCGGCGTAACAGCGGCTGGGCTTCCGGATCGGCTTCGCGACCTGCTTGCAACCAAGGTTCGCTCGGATGCCGTCGACCGCGTGTATCGGCGCCCATGTTGGGAGCTCCACCGAATCCGGCGACACGCGAGGTTGTCACGGTGGAAGAGTTCCCCTGCAGATCGATCTGCAACGTGGAGCCGATGAACATGTCGCAGGCATACAGGCCCGCCACCTGGCACAGCGCGCGATTCGAACGCAACGAACCGTCCGACCCGGTGAAGAACACATCGGGACGCGCACGAACGTAATCCTCCATGCCGACTTCCGAACCGAAACAATGGACCTGGCTCACCCAGCCGGACTCGATCGCAGGGATCAGCGCCGGATGGGGATTCAATGCGAAATGACTCGCGACCTTGCCCTTCAATCCCAGCTTCTCGCCGAATGTCGGCAACAGCAGTTCGATGGCCGCGGTGTTGAAACCGATGCCGTGATTCAACCGTCGCACGCCGTAGGGCGCATAGATCCCCTTGATCGCCAGCATGGCCGTGAGGATCTGGCCTTCTGTGATCGAACCTGGATCGCGAGTGAACAGCGGCTCGACAAAGAATGGCTTGCCCGCTGTCACGACGAACTGGACGCGATCGGCAGGTATGTCGACGCGTGGTACCTTCTCGACGATTTCGTTCACCTGGGCGATAACGATGCCGTCCTTGAACGCAGTCGCTTCGACTACAGTCGGGGTGTCCTCCGTGTTCGGCCCGGTATAGAGATTGCCCTCGCGGTCCGCGCTCACTGCAGCGATCAACGCGACGTTCGGCGTGAGGTCGATGAAGTAGCGGGCAAACAATTCCAAGTACGTGTGGACGGCGCCAAGCTCGATCTTCCCGCCGAACAGCATGGTCGCGATACGCGCGGACTGCGGACCTGAGTAGGCAAAATCCAGCCGTTTCGCCACGCCACGTTCGAACAGGTCCAGGTGCTCCGGCAATACGACGCCTGACTGCACCATGTGCAGGTCGTTGACCTTCTTCGGATCGACAGCAAGCAGCGCGGCGCTGAGCACATCCGCCTGCTTCTGATTGTCGCCTTCAAGGCAAACACGATCTCCCGGTCGTATGACCGTCTCCATCAGGCGGGTTGCGTCACGCGCCGCGACGATCTTGCCGTCCGCGAAACTCGAAGCTGCTTCGACACGCGCCTGACGCGCTTCGCGGCCGTGCTGCCAGTTCATCATCGTCTTGCGCTCCTGGTGCAGATCGTCGTCACAAAGCGTCTACTTCTGCAGCTTGCGTGCCGCCTCGGCGATCAAGGTCGCGACCTCTTTCGGATGCGACTCGTAGACAGCGTGACTCGCACCTTTGATCTCGATGGTGTGACTCTTGGCCCGCGTGTAGTACCAACGCTCGAGTTCCGGGTTGATGATCTGGTCGTTCGCGGCAACGATTCCCCAACTCGGCTTCGTCTTCCACGCCGCTGCCGTCAGCGGCGACGAGAACACTTCCGCAGCCGCGAGAACCTGCGACCGTGCTGCGAATCTAGCCCGTTCATGCGACAGGTCCGGCGCGAACAACTTGGGAAATTCCGCCGGATCGAGATATGTGAAGCCGTCCGGAGTCTTCTTGATCGCGCCTTCCGTCTTGCCCAGCGCGGACTCGTTCTCGCCGACGTCCGGCGCGTGTGCGGCAACGTAGACCAAACCAACGACGTTCGGATGCACGCCAGCCTCAGTGATGATCGAGCCACCATAGCTGTGGCCCACGAGTAGCGTCGGGCCTTCCTGAAGATCCAGAACCCGCTTCGTCGCGGTCACGTCGTCAGCAAATGAAGTCTCCGGCTCCTGCACCATCGTCACGTGGAAGCCGTCGCGCGTGAGGATGTCGAAGACCGGTTGCCAACCCGATGCGTCCACCCAGGCGCCATGGACCAATACGATGTTCTTCAAGGGCCCTGCGTCTACCGGAAGCGCGCCAGCGGCTAAAGCGAGTGCGGTCACGACGGCAAGACGATTTTTCAGATGCTTCACTTCGGTCACTCCTGTTTGGATGTGAGCGATGATTGCAGTCCGTTGTTGGCATCAGTGTTTCCCTCTCGGTCGAGCACAATTCGACTGAAGGCCACGACATGACGGATGAAACATCTTCGGCGTGGACCGACTCTCCTTTCAACTGCAACGCGAACGGCGCTGCCTGGAAATCCTCTGGCCGTCCCTAATCGATAGCTTCCGCGCTGCTAACGCAAGGAGAGATGACACATGGCCCAGACGATCGTGACGCGGGTGAGCGGCACAGGCGTGGTGGAGCGGCTGCCGCTACTGCTGAGCATGGTCGCGGGAATGGTCGACCTGATCGGCTTCCTCACTCTGGGACATGTCTTCACTGCCCACGTCACCGGGAATCTCGTCATCCTCGCCGCCGATCTCGCGCGGGACGAAGATCCGCGTGTGGCGCAGATCATGATTGTTCCCGTATTCATGTTTGCTGTCGGCGCATCGTGCATCATTGCCAAAACCGCAACCCATCGCTGCACTTCACCGCTGCGGACCCTGCTGTGGATTCAGCTCCTGCTGCTCGTCTGCGTGATGGCTTTCAGCATCGCCACCAATCCATCCGCTCACCCGCAGGGCGCGATGGCTGGAATAGCCGCCTTGATCGCGGTCTGTGCGATGGGATGCCAGTTCGCGCTGGTGCGCACGACCCTGCCCGGTGTTCCTTCGACGGCATCGATGACCGTCAATCTCGCGGATGCCGTGCTGTTACTGCTGAACGCTTTGTGGGCCGACGAGTCGCTGACGGCGAGTGCGCGCAATCGATTGAAGCAATCGGTCCGCGTGCTAGGAGGATTTTTCGCAGGCTGCGTGATCGCCGGCTTGGCGGTGAAATTTCTGGACGATGGCGCGTGGGCACTGCCGGTGGGGCTGGCAGCGATTGCGCTGATCGTGCATGACGAGGATGTGCGGCTGCCCTAGCCTCCTATATCGAGGCGACACTCTGCGAAGGGTTACAACTGAAAGCCACAGCTTCGTTGCCGCAATCTACTGTCAATGTCGAACGAGCACATTACCTGCGCGGCAATCTGCCGCGGTCCGTTGCTCTGGAGAGGCTCGTGAACAACTCATCGAACAACCCGCATCTCGTCGTCGTATTCGCCATCGCTGGCATCGCCTTTGGCTACGGCGAATCCTCGCTTGCCTACGACCTCGACGAGGAGCTACTCGCGATGGACAACGAATTCGAAATCGGCAACGGCGAATCGAAAGTCATCGCAGATCACAAGACACCCGAACCGTATCGCGTCTGCGTCAAGAAAGGCCAGGACTCGGTGCCGGTCAAGGCGCGGTACGACGGACATGAACTCATCATCGATCTGGGCTCCTGCAGCGATCTGGTAGCAAAACGCATCGTCCTCTCCCCTGCGGGCAAACTCAAGGACGATGCGGTTCTGCTCGGCAAGTACCAGCACGTCAAAAGCTGAACTACGGAAACGCCCCTGATGGTGAATCGTGCGTCCCATTACAAACCGGGCTTGAATGGACTCAAGAATATTTCACCCGGAAACGACACAGGCAACGGAATGTGCTTTCGGATTTCAATTACATCTGAAGCAAGCCGGGCCATTCCGGCAATCGACTTGAAATTCCACGGCGACAGAATCTTCTCGTAATGCAGAGCAGTTTCATTGCGTCGGCGCGGTTGATTTTCCTGCAGCAGGGGCCTGGCGAGACGGCCACGGCGCGTTCTCTGTCTGGCCGGTGCTGCAAAACCCAAAAAGGAGATTGATATGAAGACTCTTAAAAGCCTGCCTATTGCCAGCTGTTTGGCGTTGTGCGCAGGTGTGTCAACGCCGGCGTTTTCGGCGCCGCTCAAGCCGGTCGCGATGACCTGTGCCGAATTTCTCACGCTTGACGATGTAGTCAAACCCAAGGTGATCTTCTGGGCTGAAGGCTTCAGTCAAGGCGGAAAGCCAAGCGATGCTCTCGTCGACATCGGTGAGACCGATACGCTGGTTCCGGCACTGGTGACGGAATGTAAAGAGGCACCCCAAGCGAAGCTCGCTGACACGATCGTGAAGCAGCGAGCAGCTACATCCAAGGCAACACCGAAGGCAGGGGCGGTCGCGAAGCCTCAACCAGCCAAACAGCCTGCGCAGCTGCGGGCCAGCATGAGCTGTGCGGAATTCGTGACGCTCGACGACATAGTGCAGCCTAAGGTCGTCTACTGGGCAGAGGGATATTCAAAGAAAGGCAGGCCAATCGATGCCGTTGTCGACGTCGTTGAGACCGACACCTTGGTTCCCATGCTGGTCAGCGAGTGCAAAGCGACGCCCAAGCTCACATTCTGGGAAAAGATAAAGAGCCACTTCTGATATCGGATGACGCCTTGGTACTCGTCATCGCGAGGCTGCTGATTTCGAGTTCCAAGCCGGACGATCCGGGCCCTCGTACTGAGCTATTCGGGGGCTTACATGCCGATCGACGTAGGTATCCATGTGCGCTCACAACGCTGCGTCCCGCCGCGTCCGATGTGCGGCTCGCCTTCCATCTTCATCTTCTCAGCCGGTATCCGCCATGTTGGCTCCTTGCCCTGGAGCTGAAACTCCTCCCACCTGGCATCGCGCAACTCAGGAGAACGGACGA
>Ga0247777_1000254_pt1 | contig 14079 bp, 8 predicted proteins | sample UWRJL154409C5_FD_179937 | JGI IMG/M metagenome (GOLD analysis project Ga0247777, IMG submission 179937) | Plant litter microbial communities from Arlington Agricultural Research Station in Wisconsin, United States - UWRJ-L154-409C-5 | ecosystem: Environmental > Terrestrial > Plant litter >...
CCGTCGACGTCACGTCGCCCGCCGCCGCGGCACTCGCCTTCCCCGCCGGCCTCGCCCGCGCCGCCGCCGCCCTGGCCGTCCCCACGCAGCGCCTGCCCCGCGACGTGGTCGCCCAGGTGCTCGACGTCGAGGACCTCGCCCGCAGCCGCTGGGACCAGGTCGAGGCCCTCGAGGCCCTCGAGCGCGGCGAGGCCTCGCGCGGCCGCGAGGTGGTGCGCCTGCCGCCCGCCGGCTCCGCGGCCGCCGAGGAGGACGACGAGGACGACGGCACCGCCGGTGACGTCGCCCCAGAGAACCGGCTGCCGCGGCCGGCGGGGGCGGCCGCCGCCGCTGCGGCTTCGAGGTCGGGGGCCCGCGCCACGCACAGGCTGGTGCTGCAGGACTGTCGGGGGCAGAAGGTGAAGGCGCTGGAGCTGCGGCGCATCGACCGCATCGGCGTCGGGACGCTGAGCATCGGCGAGAAGGTGGTGATCCGGGCCGGGACGACGGTAGCGCGGGGGACCATCTTACTCGAGCCGGCCAACTGTCGTTTTCTGGGCGGCAAGGTCGAGGCCTGGCATAAGCCTTGGGTGGAGGGGAGGCTTGCGCGCTTGCGAGAGGCCGTGGGGGCGGCGAGGGACGGGACTCGGGGCCAAAGGGGTACAGCATAGACCAAGGAAGGCGCGGCGCCGTCATGATACCCGGGCAGGGCGTCTATCAAACGTCCTGTTCATATTTTGATTCATCTACTTGTTCTCTTTTTCGCGTTGTCGGCAGAACTTGCCTTGCGACCCTCATCGCACCGGGACGTGCCCCCCTTTCGCTATGATACAACACATATCCTCCTTCCCTGTCCCTTGTCACTCTCGTACCGCGTCCCCAAGCGCATCCCATCCATATGCCAACCACGGCGCAACCAGAATAGCCACTTGGGCGTCCGCTGCCGTACCGGTGCCGGCGTACGCCTTTGCCAGGTCTTCCGTGCCCAGCTGGCCCCACGGCGGGATGCCCTTGAGCGCGACCTTGAGCGCCATCTGCGCCGGATACTCGTCCTCAGCCCCGCCCAGCGCCGCGAGGTTCGACCAGCCGTACGGCAGGTGAGGGTACAGCATGATGTCCGTCTGGGCCTGCGTCTTCTCGTCCACCTCGCCGCCGCCTCCACTCGCTAGGCCGGCGACGGCCTGCAGCAGCTCGCCGATCTCGTCCTGCTCGGCCGCCGTGACCTTATCACTTACCTGCAACCCGTACAGCTCGGACAGTACGGCCTCGAGGCTCTCGTCGTCGCCGTCCAGTAGCGCGATGGCGCCGAGGAGGAGGACAGACTGTGTGTGGTCCGGCCGCTTCTCGATGACCTCGAACAGCAGGTCTCGCGCCCGCTCCCTGGCCTCGTCGTCGCCCTCGGCCCACAGAACTTGGGCCAGCAGACAAACCGCGTCGGGGTCGTTCTCCGACTCCTCTAGCGCCGTCTCGAAGTAGTGGACCGCCTTGCCAAAGTCGCCTTTGAAGTACATGGCCAGTCCGATCGTGAGATGCGCAGAAAGTCGGGCCTTTCGTCGCTCCTCCGGCGCCAGCTCGTTATCCGATTCGTCGCTGGTCAGCTCGAGCGCCGTTTCGCCGCAGCCCGCGGCGTCATCAAAGTCCCCGGCGGCAAGGTACGCGCGGGCGAGATCCGTCTTGGCCAGAGCGAACTGCTTCAGCGCCTGCGGGGACTCGCTCACTTCGTAGTCGGCCTCTAGCTTGACGCAGGTTTCTTCCAAGAGCGGTACAGAGCTCTGGAAGTTGCCAATTCGCTCCTGGAAGAGGGTGTAAAGATGCCCCTGCGGCAGGTCCTGCGGCTTGAGGCGGCGGATCTGGGCCAAGGCCAGGAGGGGCAGGGCGAGGTGAGCGACGTTGAGGCGTGGAGGTGTGGAGAGGACGCTATCGAAGACGGATATCGAGTACTGCTGTCTCGCAAGAAGCGACGAGCCGTCGGAGAGCTCCACGGCGTGCGTGAAGAGACTCCGCGCCTCGTGCACTTGGCCGAGGAGCAGAGCCACGAAGCCCTGTCCCAGCCACGCATGGGCGTAGTCGGGGTCGTTGGACTGCGCATTCGTGAACGCCTTATTCGCCAGCGTGACGTCGTTCTGGAGCAGGGCTAGATTGCCGAGGTTGGCCCAGACGTACGCCGCTCGCTCATTGAGATGCAAGCTGCGCACGAAGCCGTGCTGCGAAACGGCCGGGTTGATGGAACTGGTCGCCACGCCCAGCGCGTTCCAGAACTCGGCGTTGGCCGCCTCGAGCTCGATGGCCCGCTTGAAGCACCTCACCGAGGCCATGAGGTATCGGCTCGCCTTCGAGCGCAGCGAGTCGGGCAGACAGCTGTCCGCGCGGTACTCGGCCCAGCCGAGGTTGTAGTAGGCAACGGCTTGGGCGTGGACATCTTGGGAGGAGACGTGGATGGCCCGCTTGTGAGAGAGAAGCGTGGCGTGGAGACAACGCGTCAGCTCCACGCCGACCCTCTCCTCGTCGGGAAAGATGCCCTCCGCAAGTATGACGCCCGCGTCGACGCTATCGATATCCTTGAGGATTTCACTCCCCAGACCCTGCCCGGGGCCACTGAACAGCCTCCGCACCAGTTCTGTCGGGAACTGGGTGATTTTCCCCTGGACGCTGGAGAAGACGGAACACGCGTCCCCCACCGCTTTCCAGTAGTTGAAGGTGTTGGCGAGATTCGCCGGCACCTTGGCGGCGAAGGTCAGGACGTTCGTAGCCAGGGTGACGGCTTTCCCGTAGTAGCCCGAGTCGATCGAAGCCAGGGCGCTGTCGACCATCGTTTGCATAAGGGCTATCGCGACACCTTCCTCGTCGCTTCGGATGTCGATGACGGCCTGGTAGAGGGTGACAGCCTCGTCGAAAAGACCGAGTTCTCTATTGATGTTGCCGAGGAGGAATTTGGCAAACCAGCCGTCCGCCGAAGCACCGGCGCCGGCGGCGGCCTCTATCTTCTCTGCCTCCTGCATGGCCCTGATCGCCGAGAAGTGTTTGCCCGTATTGTGGTAGCTCTCCCCAAGGCCCACAAACGAGTGGTAGTCGCCCGGGGCCATTTTCGTGGCCGACTGGAACGAAACGATGGCCTTGACGTAGTCCCCTTTGTTGAGCTGCGCGACGCCGAGGGCAGCAAACGGCCAGCTGATGCCCTTGCGTTTCGAGCCGGGAGGAGGTTTCACCTTTCCCGAGTCGACGACCCGCTGCGCCACGAGCTCTACCCTCTCCCAGTCGCCCTCGTCGGCAAAGGACCGAGCCAGACGCTCCGCCGATTCCACCTCGGACGGGGAGAGCTCTATGGCCTTCTGGAAACAACGTTTGGCTCGCTTCCGGTCTTTGGCGTAGTCCGCGTAGTAAATCCCGAGACTTGTGTAAGCGGGTGCGTAGTTGAGGTCGTTCCTCAGCGCATGGAGGAACTGCGCGTAGGCCTTGGTCCGGTCTTTCCGCCCCGCTTTGGAGGGATCCACGTTCCAAAGGCAGACACCAAGCCGATACTGCGTCTGAGCAAGCAGCGTCTTGACGGTAGGGCCCTGGTCTGCCAAGAGGGGTATGCAGCTTTCGAGATCGACTCTGGCCTTGCCGTAGTTTCCACCGAGCGCATGCACCCACGCCGCTTCCGTCTTGACCCGGAGGTTGTCGGGGTCTCGCTCGACCGCCTGCTCCAAGAATTTGATCGCCTCCCCGTACTCTTCCTCCTCCTCGTAGATGAGACCGACGCCGACGAGGGCCGGTGTTGACCTCGGGTCTCGGGCGAGGACCCGCTCAAAGAGCGTCTTCGCCTCCCCATGGTTGCGTGGGGACTGGTAGAATACCAGGGCCGTCGCAAGATACAAGTTGAACGCGTCTTCCGTGTTTGCCAGCGCCATACCGGTCGCGCCCCGCTGCTCCTCGAGGTACGGGAGCGCCTTCTTCATCAGCTCGACGTTGCTCTCGTGGTCCTCGATGTGCTGATAGTAGGCTCCGGCCAGCCGATAGGCGAGAAGGGAGTCGGTCTCGTTGACTCCCTCGGCGATCATGAGCAAACGCTCTTCCGCCGTAAGCGGTACCGCGAACGTGGGGGCACCGCCGCCGTCCTCATCTTCGCTGTCATCGTCGTCTGCGGCAGGGGCGGTCTTGACTGCCTTCGGAACCGGCGGCGCATCATCGTCGTCCTGTTTGGGAAATGGCGAGCACTCGCTCGTGAGGAAGGCCGTCAGGACTTTGTAGAGGTCGCTCTCCGGGAAGAAGGTACAATAATCCCTAAGCACGCCGACGTCCCATTCTTTGATCTCCTGGAAATCCTGCCACTCGAGGGCGATGTCCCACGCCGGCTTGTACGGGTGTTTGATGATGACCATGCCCTGCGCCACGTCCCGGACGGTTTGCAGACGGGCGCCCTTGTCTTTCTTGGGCGCCACGTTAAGCTGGTCGATACTGTATTTGAGCAGCTTTTCCTCGTACGTGCGCCGCAACTCGTCGTCGGCGGTCCAGTTGACGAGCTGCTGGTATACGTCTGGCAATCGGCTGCCGAGGTAGACCTCACGCTTAACCTCGAGGGTGATGTCGGCGAGCTTGGTGCCGATCATGCCCCTGCGCTGTCCGATCTGGGTGTTGACCCTCTCCCTCTCGTCCTCTTCGAGGAGCTTGGCAACGATGTCGTAGGTGTGGTCGGGACGCGGTAGCCGGCCTCGCATGGCCGGGTAGATGGGCGAATCCGGCAGTCTTGTGCCGTAGGCATCGATCAGCTGTGCCCTGGTCCCCTTGGCCCGGGCGTAGTCGAGAAACTTGTCCAGAACATCCTGGCACTTGTGCAGCTCATCGGCGTCATAGTAGACTTGAGCCAGGGCCAGTACCGCCGTTTGGTGGCCGGCCAGCTTCTTGGATCCCTGTCGCTCGTAGAGCTTTATCAAACCCTGCCACGCCTGGGCGTCCGCGGGCCGGAGCTTGGAAGCACTCAGGTATGCATGCTCGGCCTCCTCCGCCCTGTTGGACCTGTCCAGGGAGACACCAAGGAAGATGTGACTGTGTCGAGTGAGCATGCAGGCACGGGACAGGAGAGCGGTATGCATACGCCGCGTGGTTCTTGGGTTCCTTCTCTAGCAGCACCTGGGCTTTTTCGATGGCCTCATCGAAGCGTTTCTGTTGAAAGGCCTCGTGGATGGCCCGGAGTTGCGCCTTCGCGGTCAGCTGACCTGGCGGCGCCGTAGACCTCGGATTCTCTGCAGATTTGGCGCCGGTCATCTCGGCTGCGGAGCAGAAGGGGACATGTAAACATCAGAGTGGCGGCTCGCTTGCGATGTCCGAGATTTCGCGATCACGAAGGGTGAGCAGTCTCTGGCCGATATTTCAGGGGGGTACAGTAGCACGACGGGAAGAGGGCGGCGAGGGTGGTCGTTCGGGAGTGGGGCAACGGAATACGGTGCGGCAATGCCCCACTCTCCCTTATTCAAACTGTACTTATCCTTATCGATTCGATTCTCCACCAGCCAAAATCTTTTTTTCCTCCATCCAGTAGACTTGGGTCGACGAGGAGAAGAAGAGTCAGTTCAGAGGTCGGCAAGTCCCCGCGGCGCAAAACCACGATGAATTCAAATCCAGCCAAAAGACGTAAGCTGGGGCACTCCTCCCGGCTTCCCGGCTCCAAAACGAGGAACTCGACCCTGCAACTCGCCTTCTCCGATGGCACTTCTCGACCGGATTCCTTTTTCCTGGAGGCGGAGGAGCTACTGAGGGAGAATCGGTTAGACCATAACACGGCCTATCCCCAGGCCAGGGAGATCCTTGAGCGCCTGAAGGGAGCAGTGGAGAAAATCCAACCCCACGAGGCCATACCTGTAAGCCATACGGGGAGTCAAGATCGGATGGCCGAGCCCCTCTGACATGGCGTGTCCCCCAGGTCCACGAAGCCACCAAGGAATTTGAGAGCCGGGAACGAATAAAAATACCGTACCCAGAACCGAAACCTAGCGACGGATCGCCGTACAAGCTTACCCTCGAGACGCCCTCTCGGTGCACCGTTGTGGGGAGCTATGTTTGCCATACGACGGTCAGGTCTAGCCTTGGGCAGGCGATCGACATGACTGTCGAGATGCCCAAGAACATGTTCCAGAAAAAGGACTTTCAAGATATGCGATACTTCTTCAAGAGAGCATATTTCCTCGCCAACGTCGCGGCGGTGGTAAGGAGAGAGTTACCCGAGGCCGGTCACGTCTCGTTCGTGCACCTGAACGACAACCCTCTCCTGCCGGTCCTGGCCCTCGACACCCCGGGAGGGCATACCAAGGAACAGGAATCCGGGCATGGTCTACAAGAGCGGTCTGGATACCGGATATATATCATTCCTGTCGCTCCCGAGGGCCTCTTTCCGGATAGAAAGCTGTCCGCCACGAGCAATTGCGTCCGTCCGGTGGGTAACGAAGAGCATCATGATGCGACGCTGCCAGCCACGCCTTTCTACAACTCGACTTTGAAGGCCGAGTCCCGAGGAATGGCGTATCTGAGGCTCGTTCTTCAAGCTGGAAAGGACTGTCGCTCCTTCGCGGATTGCTGTATCTTGGGCAGGATTTGGCTCCAGCAACGGGGATTCGACGGCCGCATCTCGAAGGGCGGTTTTGGCAACTTCGAATGGAGTGTATTGGTCGCAACACTCCTGCAGTCTGGCAATGGGGGAAGGGGCGCATACCTGTCTCGCGCATTCAACAGCGCTCAACTCTTCAAAGCCGTCATTCGGTTCCTCGCCGGCCACGACTTCCGAGAGAAACCCTTCATCCTGGGCGACCTCAGAGATGTGACCGCGGGAGCGCCAGAGCTCGGCCCGGTGCTCTACGACGCGACCAGGCAGCACAACGTGGCCTACAAAATGACGGCCTGGTCGGCAGGACTACTGCGTCAACATGCCCAGTGGACCCACAGTCTGCTGTGTGACGAGGAGGCCGACCAGTTCAATCTCGCATTCAGAACACGCGCGGATGACCCCCTTCATATGTTTGACCTTGTTCTCCGAGTTCGAGTGCCTGAAACCCCCCAGGGGAGCGTCAGGCTCGACCGCCGTGGGCTGGTAATGGACTTCAGTGACGAGCTTTTCACGGTCACGAAGAAGGCTCTCGGCAACCGAGCCAAGATGATCCACATTCAACCGCCAGAGATGCGATCGTCAGAACTCTCGGCTTCTCAGCGGCCCCCCTCGCCGTCCTCGGTGCTCGTGGGGGTGGTGTTTGATCCGTCAAACATGACGAGGAAGGTTGACCATGGCCCCGCAGCAGAAGACAAGCAAGCAGCCAAGGAGTTCCATGTATTCTGGGGGAGCAAAGCCGAGCTCAGAAGGTTCAAAGACGGGTCGATCGAAGAAACGTTGATCTGGACCGAGGAGACACCCTTCGACATCTGCGCGGAAATCATCCGGTATATCCTCCACCGAAAGATGCGTCTTCAACCCAACGACCTCGAGTTCACCGGACAGCGGTTTTCTTCGCTGGTTCCCCTCAAGGAGACGGACAACGTCATGTTTTCTGCTGCTCGGATGGCGTTCGAGCAGCTGGAGAACGACGTACGCGGCCTCGCGGACTTGCCCCTTGAAGTTCGTCAGCTCGCAGCCGTCGCTTGTGAGCTCCGGTCGGCTTCCCTCCAACCTCCGGTCCTCGACTCCCCCAAAGGTGCCCTACACCCCATGGAAGTGGTAATCTACTTTGAGGCGTCGGGAAAGTGGCCAGACCATCTGGCAGCCATCCAGCGGGCCAAGATCGCCTTCCTCCTCAAGATCGGCAGCTCGCTGGCCGCGGCCCACTCGAATATCTCTACGGCCGTCGGTTTAGAAGACCCCCAGGTCAACGTCCAGAATCTCGCCTTTCTCGACGTACTCTACGAAGGTGGCGCCGCCTTTCGCCTGCGCGTCCACAGCGATCTGGAAGAAGCCATCTTGGAGCGGCAGGTCAAGGATGGGACGCTCGAACAGTACATCCGCGCCGACAGCGCACACCACCTCGCCACGCTCAAGCGCCTTTGTACGCATCTTCCGGCGCAGAACCGCACCATTTCCACTCTTTGCACACGCTTCCCCGCGCTCTCATCTACGATCCGCCTCCTGAAGCGCTGGTTGGAGGCGCAGAAACTCGCGGGCCACTTCACGCCCGAGTTCGCCGAGCTCGCGGCCCTGCACGCCTTCCTGCAGCCGTATCCGTGGTCGGAGCCGTCGAGTGCCATGATGGGCTTCCTGCGCACCCTCGTATTTTTATCCCGCTGGGACTGGCGCCACGACCCCCTCTTCGTCGACCCAGCCGGCGCCTTGACGGCCGACGACCGCCGCGGTGTCCGCAATCGCCTCGAAGGTTGGCGTAAAATTGACCCCAACCTCCAGCATACGGTCCTTGTCGTCGCGTCGTCCCACGACTCCCGCGGCACCGCGTACACCACGACCGCCGGAGAGCCGCTGCCCTCGCGCGTCGTGGCCGCGCGCATGACGACGCTCGCAGCCGCCGCTTGCCACCTCGTCCGCGAGCGCGGCATCGACCTCGACCCGCGCGCTCTGTTCGCGCCGGCGCTGGCCGAATTCGACATCCTCATCCGCCTCGACGCCCGGGCGGTCAAGGCGGTGCTGCGTGACGACGACGGCGCCGGCCGCTCCATCTTCAAGAATCTCGACGCCCGCACCGGCCGGGCGCTGCGGCCCGTCGCGCGCCACCCGGTCGCGACTCTGCTCGCCCTGCTGAAGCGGTGCTACGGCTCCGGCGTCGCGGCACCCCTGGTCTTCTTCGGAGGGGAGGCGGACACCGTCATCGCGGCCGTGTGGAACCCCCTGGTGCACCGACGCTCGTTTCGGGTGAATCTCCACTGCGCGTTCCGGCCTGTCGGGGAGGAGGGGCGCGTCGCGGCGGGTGAGGCGGGCGATGAGGACGAGGAGACAGTGAACCGTGATGTGGTCGAGGTGGATCGGGATGCCATCCTCGCTGAGATTGCAAGGATCGGAGGGGCGCTGATTGAGAAGGTTGAGGTTGTCAAAAAGTAAATGAGCACCGCGTGCAAGAAGTGTGCGTGTGGTTGCGAAGAATGGCTCTGTTCATGACATCAGAGCTACCTGACTTTACCTACCTACCTACGGGAATAGACCGAGAGAGATATTCAGGGGCGGGCGGCTGCCTCCGTTCTCAGGCCGTCTGTACTCTCACACTACATGCCATCGTACCTAGAGTTTTACCCAACACAGCTTGCCCCCTTTTGATCCAGCCGACTACGCTATCTAGGTAGAGCGGGCAATGGAAGGAGGAAGCCGACGGACCGAAGTTGGCGGCTGGCGGCTCGCAGGAAACAAACACATGACTTCACCTCCTCCATTCCTCGCCGCTTGCGCACCCCACCCATGCCTACTAGATCGACCAGCCGTCCATCATTATGCCGACGAAAGCAGCGCCCGTTTCATAACCATCCCACCTCGACCGCGTGCTCGCCCGGACGGCCGGTATGATCGCTCTCTCCCCTTTCCCGCAGCCGCCCGCGCGGGAGCGTGGCGTGTCTGGCTGCCGTGCGGTCGTTCGGAGTGAGCCAGGCGTGGGGGGCTTTTTCCATGGGGAGGCGGCAAGGAACTCGGTACAATACCATTTCGGAATAAAGGTCATATCTCGATACGGATAGAAGGAGGGGCAACTAGGAGGTACAGTAGCTACCAAGTTTACGTTGCCATCACGGTTAGGACATAGGAGAAAGGTCGTAAAGCGTCTTTTCGCCAACTCGTCTATCCCGCAGCAATATTTCCTGCGCGGCCCCCTACGTCTCGCGGGGCGCCGGCTTCGGGCGATTGCCTGTCAAAGTAGCCATCCTCGTTTGCTGAGTCCTCCATACCCCGAGAACGTCCGGCCTCGTCCCTCCAAGCCAAAAAAGCGGAGGGGAAAGCCACTAAGAACTACATTCGGTTATCGAACACGCCGCCGGACCAGCCGAAGCAACCCTGCCAACTTTGCGTCCCTCTCGACGCCGCCTTGTCCCGGCCCGACCATCCTCCCTACCACCTTCTCCTAACACGACCGATATCCGCTCAACAAAAAAAAGGAAAGGCGCCGCGATATTCGCCCCGGTCTCCCCCGCGGATTGGGTAACCGAGGATTTTGGGGGGGCTGTGACGTGAAATGTAGAGGGCGACCTGTGTTGAAAGACAGCCCAAAGAATGCATAGTCGCACGCGTTGACCCCCATGCCAGGCAGTCCCGAATATGTAAGATTTGGACAACGAAGCTGCCAAGGGGGGGGGGCCTTGCGTTCCGTCAACCCCGATCAAGTTTGAGGCAACCCGCGCCTGAAACCCCGCGTTGGAAAACGGCGAAACGGCGGGGGTAAGGGATTGACGAGAAACGTGGTGAAGCGGCCACCGGGAGCCCGTGTGCGCATGCCGCCTTCAGAAACGCCGTCGTCGGATAGTATACTCGAGCAAGCCAACACGTGGGACCAGTGGTATCGTAACGCCAGAACTCCTCGGGCGGGGACAGGAAAGGGGCCTGCATACCGCCCCCGAGCCCCTGGTCTTCGCCATGAAACGCAGAAACGGCCTCGTCCCTACCAGCCCTTCTTGCGGGCGAAGCGCTTGTTCAGGAGGGCGAGGACCTTGGGAACGTTGAACTGGACGTATTCGAGGTCCAGATCGTCTTGGTTGTCCTTCTGCATCTCGAGCAGGTCGTCGAGCTTGAGGTCGAGCTCGAGAAGACCTCGGTTCCGTCCTGCTCCGTTGTTAGTTGCGCCCCCTGTTGCCCTTGGTTAGACTTACCCTTGTAGTGAAGCGAGATGACAAAGGTTCCAGGGAGAGGGCTCGTGAAGTTGAAGTAAATGTTGGCCCTGCGGTTGTCGGGGACGTTGCTCTTCTGGATGACGCCCTCCTTCTCGAGCTGCTGGTGCGTGAACTTGTACGGGCCCAGGACCTGCTGCTTTTGCTGTTTCCTCCGGGTGCCCTCGCTCTGGCTCCTGACGTTGTGGAGGTAGCTCTTGTACGTCTCGAGCTGGCCGACCAGGTACGTGTTGTGGTCCCGGATGGTCTTGTAGACCTCGTCGAGCTTCGACGTCTCGACGATGACGCCGTCCTTCAGGGAGCCGAGATGCTGCAGCTCCTGTTCCACCTCGTCGCGCAGCAGGCCGAAGCCATCGGACTTATCGGTGACCTTCATCTCCTGCAGCTGGCTGAGGAGCTCCATCGCCCGGATGCCTTTACGCACCATGACGGCGTCGTTCTTGGACGTGGCCGCCGCATCCGCTATCCTCTCCAGGCGCAGCGGCCTCCGCGCGACGGACGTGTTCTGGGGGATGGAGCGCATGATCTGGACGAAGATGGACTTGGCCTCCATGAAGAATACCTCTTCCTGCGTGATGTCCAGGGCGGCCGTCAGGTCGTCGAGCGCCGCCTCCCACTTGCTGAACAGCGGCAAGTTGATGACCCTGTTGTCCTTTCTAGGGAGCTGCGGGGGGGACGGGCCGAGTTCGCCCACGATGACGGCCAGATGCGAGTTCTCGTCTCTGCACAGCTCGCCCGTGTGCTTCTCGATCAGCCCGTGCATGGCGTAGATTTCGTTGAGCGTGATGGACAGCTCGAGGTCCTTCTTGGACAAGGCCACGTAGTTGTCCATCTCGAGGCTCTCGTAGAAGTCCTGCACCTCGCAGAGGTCCAACATGAACTTGTTGATCCGATCCTTGTTCGCCATGATGAAGGGCTGCAGCTTCGCCATGTAGGGTTCCTTGGCGTACGACGGCTTGTTGGCCAGGTTCTGTATCATTTTCGCGATCAGCGTCAGCGTCCGCCGCGGCCGGTCGGCCGGCGTCCCGTCGATCAGCATGTACGACTTGGGCGTGACGATGGCGGGGTTGATGAAGCGCAGGAAGAAGAAACCGCCGATGAGAGTGCAGATGACCTGGTCGTTGGCGTCCGGGTACTTGCGCTTCGTCAGACTCCGAATCTGCTTGCAGATCCATCGGATGCCGTACGGCGCGTCCTCGAGCCCGTCGATGATGGTCGCCAGAAAGCCGTTGGCGATCTCGGTGAGCATCGTCAGCCGCGGCTCGATGATGGCCTGGACCTGGGGATTCTCGGCGGCCTGCTCGGCCGTGATGCCCTTGGGGAGGGAGGCCGGCACGCTCCCCGTGTCCTCCTCGATCTGCTCGATCATGCGCTCGTACACCTTGAGCGGGTTGATCTCCAGATCGAGATCCCTAAGCTCGATCAGGCTGTTGATCCTATCCGCCAGGACCGACTTGAGGAAGCTCTGTCCGGGGCCTCTCCGGGTGTACGTCGTCATCATGCGAGAAACGGGCGTGTTCGCGCGGAGAAGGGAGGAGTAGTCGGGCGTGTTGTCGAACTGGTACGTCAAGACGGACTACACAAAGTTTGGTGGTCAGTCCGAGAATTCAGGCATGGTCCCCGGCTCGGTGGCCCCTACCTGGAACATGGTCAAGAGGAGGTGCTCCTCGCGACTCTCGTACTGGTTTCCATATATGGTGAACATGACCGTCTGGAGCAGCGAGTCGATCTCGGACATGGAGACGAGGCGGCAGAGGTGCGCGATGTGCCTCGGCTCCGACTGCAGCAGGAACAGGAGGTTCCCGTACTTTTGGGTCTTGTCGTCGTTGGGGAAGGCGCCTTCCTGAAGCTCGGTGGCGTCCTCGAGGTGGCTGGCGACTTCATTTTGCTGCGGGGGGTGTCAACTTTCACGAACATGGCCCGGCGGGCAAGGCGTCGGAAACCGAGCTCGTACCTCTTCCAACGCCATGCGGTTCTGGATCAGCAGGGCGATCCGAGAATCCAGGTACCGGACATCCTTCTCGAGGACGAAGTTCTTCTTGGACTGCGACGAGATCTTGGACTTGAGGTCGCGGAGGATTTTCTGAGCTGCACCAGGCCGTCAGCATCACCGGCCCGGGCGCGACCGCATCGACGAGCAGCTCGGGACGCACCTTTAGCTAGTTCGTCCTCGATTTCCAGCTCCGTCTCGTTGGCGGACATGGACATGTACAGCGCCGACATGGAGTACCGCTTGGACTGGCGGGCGGACCGCGAGCCATCGTAGGAAGACATGGTGTTTTGTCGCGAGAGCGGCTGGAAAGACGAGGACGAGGCAGTGGAGGCTCGCGACGGCGTTTGCAGCATGACTGACATGACGCGCCGGGCTGGAGACGGTGGTGTTGCGCGGTCGGGCCAGGCGGCGGTCCCGCTGGAATGCCCGGCGACGACGAGGCGGCGCTCTCGACGCCGCGACGGTTGCGATCGGACGCCCGCCCCGGAGAACAAAGACAGCCGAGGAGGCCGGCGTCGCCAATGGGACGAATGCTGCTGCGGCAACAACGGATGGGGTTCGAATGAACGTCCGGCGCAGCGGGAGTGTCGAAGGTCGCACAGAGGAGGTCCAACAGGTCGGATAGGGGTCGCAGAGGCGGCGGGCAAGCGGCTTCGACGGTTGCTTCACAATCGGTCGACGAGCACCGCAGCGCACAGAGGGAGAGAGGAGGAGCTAGGCACGGTTTCAAGGAGGGCGGCGCGCAAGAAAATGGATGCGTTGATCGATGGCAGTGAGAGAGGCAGACCGTGACGATGGAGATAGGTATCGGAGAGGAGACGAGGATTGGTGGCGACGTCGAGTGCGGTCAGGCCTACGGTCGGAGCACGGAATACAGAGGTACAGTACTGGACGTTACGGGTTACGGGATTACGATGGAGGGGAAGGGGCCGGGGGAACCTGAACTTGGAAATCTTTCTGGCGGGCGGCGCGCGCTGTGAGTGGCCCGCTCCAACGTCTCAGGTCTCTTCGGGGCTTCTCTTAGTGGCAGGACCGGCAGTGTGGGCAGCTCCAGCAGAGACACCTTAGCGCTGATACGCGGCGATTAATTGCAGGTTTGAGCCGCCTGCCGGCTGCGGCCAGTCACAGCGGCCGGAGTCGCAGGCGAGGAACCGGGAGAAACGACTGCGAGTCTACGCCAGCGACCTCGACGGGAGGACGCAATATTTCGCAGGCTCTCTCGGCCGGCAGGAAATTCAGGATGATGGGATCCGTCGCGTTTGTCCAGGTGTGACAGCCGAGACCAGAGACAGGTATCGGGCGCGGGCGCGCGCGGGGGGGGCAGGCGGGGGCGCGGGGCT
>Ga0247777_1000255_pt1 | contig 14077 bp, 11 predicted proteins | sample UWRJL154409C5_FD_179937 | JGI IMG/M metagenome (GOLD analysis project Ga0247777, IMG submission 179937) | Plant litter microbial communities from Arlington Agricultural Research Station in Wisconsin, United States - UWRJ-L154-409C-5 | ecosystem: Environmental > Terrestrial > Plant litter >...
CTCGCGGGGACTTTTAGTACCCTGTGAGACGACAATTATGTATACTGTAGTCTAGGACGGCGCACCATTACTCCGTACACGCAATATAGTGGCGATGTGGTGGCTCCGCGAGGCAGGCCTTGGTTCAAGACAGCAATTAGCCAATCAAAGCCCAGGAATCCGCAGCCCTTCCAATTGTCAGGAGGTTTGACGGATGCTCAGGAGCAGATTGGTGCCTCGTATGGGATACTGTAGTAAAACCCTTTCGTCCCGTTGATTCTGGCCGCCCATTTTCCGTGTTAGGGAAGCGGGCAAGTGGCCGTCGGATCAACCTTAGCAACACAAACAGGTTGTGAGGCCTGGGGGAGCCCCTTTCCCTCACCTGAGAACGTTGCAACCAACCTGTTAACTGGCCTGCTGTCAGAGGAAACGTAGGAAAGGTGTCTAGGTACCTGAATACCTACCTATCCAGTCCCAACTCCTGCTGTCAGGGGAAGTCTAGATGCATCCGTGACGACATCCCGTACTGTGTACAGGGTACGTCTCATTGCCCCGTCCTGTCTGAGCGGCAGAAATCGACCAAGACGACGGATGAAGGGGTCTAGTTACTCCGGACGCCCCTCGGAGAGTTCCCGAGGACATCAGCCGTTTCCGTGCCAGCGGTACCCGTGCCTCCCGCCAAATCTCGCAGTGCCTCGGGTACCGCGGTGGGACGGGACTATCGACGCCACAATGGTCTAGGCGGGCTTGGCAGGACGGCACTCTGCGAGAACGGAATAGGCCCGCGCGCTCTGGCTGGGGCCCAACTTCTGGCGTGGGGTTGCGACGGAATTCGACGCAAGCTCGTCCTACCTCCTTCAAGCTCTTCTTCTTGCGTACCTGAGGTACCAAACGCGTTTATACCCCGCCCCTAGGCCCGGGGCGCGCCCGCCGATCGACGTCCTGCCGATCAGCCCGGGCGACATGGAAGCATGGCCGCCCAGTGGGCCGGGGCCTTCCATGGCTAGCCGAAGCGGGCCGGGACAGGGGCGGGCGACGTCGTGCACCGCGTGTCGCCAAGTCAAGGCGAGTTTTCCCCGGCCCTTGGCGTCGGAGGGCGTTCGAGGAGGGCGTGGGAGGCGCACCCATCCCCGCTGACAAGGAGACAGCTTCGGTGCGATGCGAGAGAGAAGTTTCCGGCGCCGTGCACGCGGTGCGTGGCCAGGAAGTCGGTTTGCCGGATGGACTCCAATTTCAAGAGGACGGCGGTGCGAAGGCAAGTAGATAGGGGACGGTCTGGAGTCTTGGGCCTTTTGAGAGGAAGAGAAACCGCATGGACCCGACGACGACTCTTTCACGAGGTCGGAGACGCCGGCTAATACTCGCCCCGGCAGGCGCCTGGAGGAAGTGACGGCCGAACTCAGCAAGTATCAGGAGCTGTTGGGTCGCGATACGGGGGCCGACAGCGCCAGGGAGAGCGTGCATGGTGACGACCAGAGCTCTGCCCCTCCGACTACCAACTTCAGCGGCGCCAGCATCGCCAGCGCCTACTCGAGCCCCACGTCGGCCATGAACGTGCTGACCTCTGGCGTCTGTTTCCGCCCGGACGAGGACTATCTCGAAACGGCGCATCAAGACTACGTTCTGGGCAGTTTTCAGCTTGACAGGCTTGCCGCATATGGGCTGTTCTCGGAGTCAGTGGTCCCCACCAAGCTCTCCTCCCCCGCGAGAGGCCACGCACGTCGCTGTCTGACCGATCCGCGGTGGCAGGTTTCATCGTCGGCTCTATCCGCACTTCCCGGTTCTTGACACCAGCAAGACCAGGGATGAGATGTATATGGCGTGCCCGCTTCTGTTCTGGACCATTATCGTCACGGCGTCGGGGCGTGGGGGCGACCAGTGGGAACTCCACAACGCCATGACGCCCGAGTACACGAACCTGCTGGCCGGGAACATCGTCAAGGTGATTCGGTCCGTGTCCCAGCTCCACGCGCTCCTAATCATCGTCATGTGGCCGTTGCCGTACCCGGGCCCGACGCACGACCCGAGCTGGGGGTACTGCGGCCTGATCCTCAACGCGGCCTTGCAGATGGGCATGCATCGGCCGTCGTTCCATAGGGAATACGGCTTCCCGGACCTGACGCAGCAGCAGGTACAGCTTCGGACGGTAACTTGGATGATGGCGTTCCAGGCCAGCGTATGGTGGGTGGGATCCTGATCGCGGCCTGACTCTTGGCGCCGTCAGCTAACACGAAGCCGTCTTGCAGTCTTGGCAGCTTCCTGGGCATCCCTCCCTTCATCGACGCCACGCCTCACATGGACAACATCCTTGCCAACCCGTCCGGCCTTCCCAAGATCATTGTCAGCCATACCGACATCCAGAGGCACGTTGCCCGATTTACTTTGGCGTTGGACAGCGCCGCCGACCTCGGGGGAAAGGTGACGCACATCAACATGTTCGAGCGGGACCTGGAGAGGCTCCGAGGATCCGTCGAGTCGACGTGGACCCACGACGTGGAGCTGAACCTCACAGGCGCGAGGCTGTACCTCTACGCGCACATATTCGTGGGGCGAAGGCGAGGCGGCGGCGCCGCGGGCCAGACGGGTCGACAGCTTCTAGAGGACTCGGGGGCCCGAAACATCGTCTTCGCCGGCTTGACGGCGGCTGTCAAGTATATCCATTCCTTCCGCGGGCCCGAGGACGTCTCCGAGTCACCCTCCACGAATCGGCATTGGTCCTACCCCCACCACTACTGGCGGACCCTGGCGCTTGCGTCGTTCTACCTGCTCAAGATCCTGGCGTTAGCGTCCGACATCCCGGAGGCGGAACAGGAGCTCGCGCGGAACCACCTCACTAAGGCTTACGACACGTTCGTGTCGCTCCCCAACTTGATCGAGACCATGGCCGTGGCCCACACGATCGAGCTGCTCGTGCAGACGACAACGGGGGTATCGACCGAGAGCAAGGTGTCGACGCGGATGGGGGCCAGCATCATCTACGACGGCCTCCTCACCTTCTCGCAGGTCCAGAAGGCCAAGAGCGCCGGCAAGCTGCCCCAGGGCGAGACGGAGACGGCGTGGCCCTCGATCGGGTCGCCGGAGATGTCGACGACGGCGAGTACAGGGGGCTATGACGAGTTCGAGGGCGCCTTTTCGCTGGCCGAGTTCTTGAGCGCCGACTGGGAACTGCCGTGGGACGCGAATTTTTTCGATATAGGGTCGGACGTGCTCGACCGGTGAAAGACAGGTTACTATGGATGGTGAGAGAAATGAGAAAAGAATTGCGAGTTGCCACATTGCTTTGTAGGAACCAGGAACCAAGGCTGTGGGGACACTCGACAAGTTGGCTTTGCCTCGGGCTCGGACGGGATGACTGCCCCGGGCAAGTACTGTAGCAGCGCCGGTCTCCTCCTGTTCTGCTTCCTGGGGCAGTTGGGCAGCCTTGCGGTCGGTACGGCGTGCGACTGTGGCCGGAAGAAGCCGTCGCCAAGCCTCTGCCGCCGATGCGTGGCTCGCCGGCAGCGAGAAGCGAAGTGCGAGCGTCGCAGTTCCGGAGCGCTTTTCGCAGTTCGCAGCGAGCGTCGTTGTGCGCCGCCGCGCCGCCCAACGGTCCACTCCGATTGGCTGCTTGCCGGGCCGTGTTAGTGGGACACCCCCCCTTGGAGACCGCAACCGCAATTCTCTCTCCTTCGGAGGACAGGAGTGCATCTGCGAAATCGCATTGAAACGCGGCTCGGAAACATCGATATGGCTTCCTATCGTCGTCGGAGCGCGTCCCGGGCGCAGTATATAGCTGCCCTGGATTCGCCTCCCTGGGCACAACTTGGCTCCCATCATCAGGACAGCCAACGAAAGAGCCGCAACGGAAGATCAGCACAACCCTGAACAAGCCACAGCCACTTGACGGCGACGCCCCCATCTTGAATCATCCTCGCCTCCCCCCCCTACCCCCCCAACGCCCGCGCCATGTCTTCCGACGTCCCCACGTCCCCGGACGAGTCCTGCACGCTCGCGACTTGCCCCATCGAGTTCTCCTACTCGGCCGGCTACCAGCCGACCTTCCTGGGCAACCTGGTCTACGCCATCGTCTTCGCCGTCTGCCTCATCGGCCATCTCGTCTCGGTCGCCCGCCACCGCACCTGGGGCTTCACCGCCGCCTTCGTCTGCGGCCTCATCCTCGAGATCTGCGGCTACACGGGCCGCATGCTGATGCATTACAACCCCTTCAAGGAGGCCAACTTCATGCTCTACCTGGTGCCGCTGACCATCGCCCCGGCCTTCCTCACCGCCGCCATCTACCTGTGCCTGGCCCGCATCGTCGTCCTGTACAACACGGAGCGCGCCGTCGAGGTCAGCCGGCTCAAGCCCGGCACCTACACCGTCGTCTTCGTCGTGTGCGACTTCGTCAGTCTGCTGCTGCAGGCCGCCGGCGGCGCCATCGCCTCCATGGCCGACACCAAGAGCCTCGAGGACACGGGCATCAACATCATGATCGCCGGCCTGGCCTTCCAGGTCGCCAGCATGACGCTCTTCATCGGCCTGGCCGGCGAGATCGGCTGGCGCATCCGGACGGCCGCCAAGCTGGAGAAGGGCGGCGACGGCGACGTGTCGAACTCGGTCCTGTTCAAACGATTCCTGATCGGTACAGTCTCCCCCTTCCCCCCCCCCAATCGTGCCCTTTTGCATCCGACCTTCCCCCCGCTGACTCTGGCGTCCCACACAGCCATGGTGATTGCGACCATCTGCATCTACATCCGCTGCGTCTACCGCGTAGCCGAGCTGAGCGGAGGCTTTAATGGCAAGCTGGCCAACCAACAAGAGACGTTCATGACCCTCGAGGGCCTCATGATGGTCCTCGCCGTCATCGCCCTGACCATCTACAGCCCCGGCCGCAGCTTCCAGGGCAAGTGGGCGCAAATGAACTTTAGCTTCCGCCACGGCAGCAAGGCGCAGGGCCGGGCGGGGACTGAGGTATAGACAAGGGGTTGAATAAACCTGAAGTGCGCCAGTGTCGTTTCTCGCGGTAGATTGTCCATTAAGTCGGTTAGTACCTACCGTAGGAAGGAACCTAGACGAAGGAAAGTAGCCCAAGATGATGAATAACGAAGTCTTTCAACACAACGCATTGTCCTCTCGCGCAATCTAGCGTTTGCGCCCTCTATCGAGTTCGATATCATCCGAATTTGAACATCTATCCTGTGCACCTCCCGACTAGACGATTTCGCCTGCCGGGAACTTCGCCAGCAGCCCCATCACATCCCGTCGTTCGTGTTCCCACTCTGCGGAACCTCTCCGTCACAGCCCCGCCGTCTCAATCCAGGCCGGCTTCGCCGTCCCCTCCGGCGAATATACGCGAGTATAGTAGATGATTAGAGTCGCAATGTTTCCAAGCAGAAAGAAGCGGGAATGGAGCGTATGAGTGGCTCCCATCGCAACGGCAACGGAGTCAAAGATACTGGAAGATACCGAGGACGCCGAACGCCGCAATAAAGAACTTTACATAAGGAAGACCATGCTCCAGCGTGTAGCTCAGGAAGCGGTCCGAGTAGGTTTCTTCTCCTGTGAACGTGATCATGACCCACCATGCGACGTTGATACCAGCGCCTATCCAAAAAAGCCACAATACGCCATCGGGATGTAGAGTAGGGAGCGGGTAGAGACCATACCGTCCTAGCAACGCGGGTAGGGGCCGAAGGACAGGGAGGATGACGAAGCAGATGGCCAAGACGACAATAAAGAGGGAAATGCACCAAGGGACAAAAAGCACGAACAACAGTCCTGCACCAGGTCGGTAAGGGCCATATCCCTCCCGCGGCCACCCGCGTTTTTCGCCTATCAACTCTGAGGGTATCAGGGTAGAGACGGTCCAAGTCGAAAAGATGATCTGCGCCGCGATGGCCGCCCAGACAACCGCTCTCTGGAGGCGTCTGAACCACACCTCCGCGGCTTCGACGGCGGGCGGGGAGGGCCCGACGGGAGGGACGGCGTGCGCCTCGCCGGCGACGAAGCGCAGGGCCTCGGTGACGACAAACGCGGCGAGCGCGACGGCGGCGGCGGCCTGGGTGCCGGGGAGGCCGGCGGTGGCGAAGAGCTTGACGGCCTGCGGCAGGGAGCCGAGCGCGAAGGCGAGCATGCCCAGGCGCCACATGGCGTCGCCGCCGGAGCCGGCGCGTGCGCCCGGCGGGTCCTCGGGAAAGCGCGCGTACCAGACGGCGCGGGCGGCGGCGCGCGGCGCACGGCCGCCGCCGGCCCACCACAGCCAGACGAGGTGGATGGCGGAGAGGGCGGTGTCGGCGGCGGTGACGAGCGGGGAGGAGCGGAGGTGGGCGCGGTGGGCGAACGGCAGGCCGCCGACGGCGCCGCCGTTCTGGAGGAGGACGGACAGGTAGACGGCTACCATGGCCCAGAAGGCGGAGGGCCAGGAGCACGTCGCGATGGCGTCTGGAGAGGCTGCCGGGGGGGTTAGCAAGGGCGACAGGCTGCGCGGGTATCGCAGCGGGGAAGCGTACATGGGTCGAGCCCGGCAACGTTAGATGAGTCCATCTTGAAAATGCGTACGTTGTCCCAATCCGCCTTTCGAAGGGAGACTAGTAGGTCAAACGGTCAGTGGAGGGATCATGTCGCCTGGCGTCTGGGAGGGGGCTTTAGTGCGAGGCGGCGGAGGCTGAACCTGCTGAGCCTCGTTGGGCTCGATACCTGTCTGGGAATGGCTCGGAGGCTACGGAGTACTCCGTAGACGCCCGTCCTTCCCACTCGGCCGCGGCAGCCACGGCTACTGTACGCAGTCTGTCGAAGGCGTTGACGATAGGTCGAAAAGGGGCGCCACACAGTGCCAGTACACAGTGCAGGACTGTCAAAAATGCGGACAGGGGCAACTTTGCATTGAGGGGCCCACTGCGGAGCAACAGTCCGTCCTCCCCACAAGAGGGACCGGCCCGGCAAGCGGCCCGCCCAAGGAAGCCCTTGAGTAACCGTTCCGGTGTTGTTTTGAGGGGAACGAGGCAGACACAATCTGGAATCAAAGGAAACTTGCAGGAGCCCTAGCGAGTGGTGGCAATAGACAGCCAATTGGAACTGACTGGTTTGCCATGGGCTGACCGTAGGTGGCACTTCGGTCTTCAGTCCAGTCGCTCTCGAGCCGCTCCTTGAAGTGTGGCTGCGACTGACCGAGATGCCCTGCTTCAATAAATGCCTCCATGGTGTCGTGGGCAGCAGCCTTTCGGTGGGGGCCTGTGGCTCATCACTGGGGCGGTGCTACTCTAGTGTACTGTGTACATGTCTGCCCAACCCCGCACCAGATTCAGCCTCACCAGGCTTCAGGTGTTGGATAACAGCGCCTGTCCCGAACGGGTCTAGTGTGGTCACGTGTATCGCTCAGACGACGCAAAACGCGCGCCCCTGGAGAAATCCTCTCTCCCCTGAATAGAATAGACATGCCCTGAATTGGCCGCTGCTATACGACATCAGGCTCCCGACGTCGAGTCTGCGAACACTTTCCATTCTCCCGCACCACTAGCCGTTCACTCCGCAAACACGCCGATCAGTCCTTGCGCCAGCCCATACCCTCGGTTAGAGTTGAAGAGCTCGCTCGCGCTCATTCCTACTTGCCCTGGCATTCTCTATCTCTTCTGGAATGGTATCACCATGACCCGCGCGCTAGCAAACGCCGCGCGCCTAACGCCCCAGATCCGGCTGGCACAAGCCGTATCACAGTTCGAGGCCGACCTTTCCACCGAGCAGAAAGCCAACTTCTATCAAAACAGAGACCATTCGAGCAAATTACCTCCGAGTATCAGCGATGTCATGCCCCTCCGAGTCAGGTTGCGAGAGGAGTGTCTCCAGAAAATGAAGGTCGGCCAGGTCGTCCTCCTGTCGCTGCTGCTGTAACGTTAGCACCGGTGGCTCACTGAGCAGGGCGTCCATCGTGGGCGAACAGTCGATCCTTTGGCCGAGTCGAAAGGTTCGCCCATTATCAAACTGGAAAAAGCAGCAGAACTCGGCTGGTGGGTTTCGAGGGGTCTCCGAAATCCATGAGTGTCACGTGTGGGTGGAGCTCGGGCCTACGGGAAAACCCCGGAAATCCAGGGATCTCAAGCTTGGAGCGAGGGTGGTCTGATGGCGGTGGTCCCACCCCGGGGTGGTCTGACTGCGGTCCTCATGCATGGGGCCACTTCTGCAACGCCGCATGTACTCGAGTACCTCCGTAACTTTGTTCCAAACGGCACCCTCGGGGGCACATAAAGCCGCTAGTGTACCCAAGCAATAGTAGCGCAAAGAGGGTATTGCACAGTTACACATTCCTAACGGCCCTGCCCTCAGCCAAACTCTCACGTGTACTTTGACCCATTACCATGAATGGCAAGCTGGAACGGTGGTGTGGTCTGGTGAGTTTGACGCACTGCCCCCATGGTGCCAGGACGGCCTGCCTTGTATTTGGCCGAGGCCAACCATGTCTCTCCGAGTAGTCCGCCAACGGCTCGCCCATAACTCCGCCGCCCGACGGTTTCCCACCCTCGACCCACTTTTTCTCCGCTGACGACGCCTCGCTTTCCGATATGATGGGCCAATCGTCAGGCGACTGCCCCTGCTTCGAGCGCTTCCTTGACGGCTTTCTGAGCCCCGAGCTTGGGGGAGACATGGTGGAGAGCTTCAACCCTACGTGCTTTTCTCCCCTGGACGGCTTCGACGCCTTCCTGGGCATGCAGCCCTCGGAGGGTCTCGCGACTCCCGAGTCCCCCACGACCGGCCCGACCCGTCTTCGCACTTCTAGGAAAACCGGCAAGCAGACGTCAGCCAAGCCTAGAAAGCCGAGACCCGCCGCCGAGGAGGGAGACGGGCGGTCGGCGTTGCGAAAGAGCCACAACCAAGTCGAGAAAAGGTATCGTGACCGGCTCAACGATCATTTCGAGCGCCTGCTGGCCACGCTGGCTACGTCTTTGGAGGGCGACCCGGACGATATCAGTCATCAGCCCTTGAGCAAGAGTGCTGTGCTGGTGCTGGCCCGCCGGCGGCTGTTGGTTCTGGAGAAGGAGAACCTCCAGTTAGCAGCCGATGTGGAGCGCCTAACCGGCCTCATGCAACGTCGGTGATTTGACAGGGCCCGGGCGGGCCAAGATGGTCATCGGTCAGATGAGACGACGGTTGTACTTAATGTCATCAACGGCCGTTTTTCCCTTTGGAGTTTGGGGTCTCGGAATTTGGAGGACGATGAGACGCCTCTCACCGGCTCTCAGGGGCGGGATAAGCCTGGGCGGCGAGTCTGACATTGAGATCCTGGGCCTTGTACTCTAGAAGTCGATCTCCACCTTCGGGAGCGGGTCCCGAAATTGACAGCCTGTTGCTCACGTCGACTTCAACTTGGCGATGGTGGCGTGATGCCAACGGAACGGAGAGTTGACCTCTCGCACACGCCTTCTGGGTGAGACCGCCCTCGCATGCCCAACGTTTTTGCATATGTGTACCAAACAGTGAACCACATGCCTCGAACGGTAACCCAGGACTTCGCTGCCGCCAAAGTATGGATACACGCAAAAGCTATTTGAGCACCGACCGCACCTACCAGTCAACCACCAAAGGCCCGGCTGAGGTCAAAAACTAGGAAAACTGGAGGGATACTGCTCGAGAAAGCGGTTGGGGGCTATTAGCCACGTTGATTGACTACCTAGGTTTGTAGGTAACAACGGTGCTTACGCAGTGGGCGGATCGAGCCCCATCTAGAGTATATATGCTGGGGCCACTGATCCCCCGTGCTGGAAGGGCCAAGGCCCCGTAATAGTGAATTACATGGCTGCGGGCGCAGCCCCCCTTGCTTCGGGCACAAGGACCGCCGCACCACGTCCCAGACCGCAGTCCACGGCCGAGTCTCGAGTCCCTTCGCCGCATTCTGCCGCCTCACCATCACCGCCCGCGTGCCGTGTGTACTAGCGTAAGCATCAACGAGGAGAGCGACCGCGCCGAGCTCTTCGGCGGCAGCAGGGGCGGTGGGGTCGGCAGCAACTGCGGCTGCGGCGCCCAGTTTTCTTCAATGCTCTCCACAACGAGAGCGTCATCATCAACGCCCTCCACTTGAAACCCCCTCGCGGAGATCTTAATCGGCTGTTTCGGCGACAAGGGTGCGCCATCGTCGTCCAAATCGTCCGAATCGTCAGTGTCGTAGCCCAGGTCCGGCGGTGGCTCCGACGCGGACGGTCGGCTCATCTGTATTAGATCGGCGAAGTCGGCGTGCTGAAGCGCGACGGCATCGTCGTCCAACTCGTCCCTTCGACTGAGCGGGGGATCTTTTTCTGGTGGTGTGGGGGGCATGCTGTAGCATTGCAACTGCTGCAAGACGGAGTCGAAGAGGTCCGCGTCATCCGGCTCAGATGAGCCGTGCGAGTCCGAATCCGAGTCCGAGTCCCGGTCCCGGTCCTCTGACTCGGTGTCGCTTTCGTCTGCGCACGCGGGATCGGTGTGGGGTGGGTCTTGGATGCCCTCCGCCGCCGCCGTCTCCCCAACCTCGGGGCGGCCGCGGAATCTGTCCTCAAGCGCCTGAATGACGCCTACGCTGAGGACGAGCCGGCGCAGGTCGGGGTCGGGCCGACGTGCCTCCTGCTCAAGCTTGGCGTTGATTGTCTGAGCGAGGGTGTAGAGTTCTTTCGGTGACATGCGCCCCATCTCGGTTTGCTGTCGGGTACAGATAGGCAGCTTTCGGTGTCTAGATGGAACTTGGCGTGGAGATCGATAGCTCGGCTGGTTGGTGGTAATATCTGGGTAGGCTCTGGCGGACATCTCGATATTTACGTTACCCAGACCGCATGCGATACGTGCAGTGGCCGGAACCCGGGGCGCGTTTGGCAGGCTGTGATTGGCTCGACGACTGCCCTCGGGCTGGGACCACCAATGCAGTCGCGGCCGGGGAGGTGGTGCCACCCACCTGGGCACCACCCTCCACGAGTGGTGCCACCCCCCACAAGATGAGGGTCAGTCCACCAACTGCAGCCGGGGGGGGGGGGGGGGGGGGGGGGGGGGGGGCGGGCTCCGCCGAGCGCCGGTCGAGAGCGCAGCGCGTCGGATCGACATCTTTTTGTTCCTGCGGATAGCTTTGATAGCAAAAGATGATTTTGGCTTCTTGGGTTTGGACAAATATGGTTGGTCTCGTCGTGCGTGAGGTCCTCCTCGTTGGATGCCGACTCGAGGAAGCCTGATGTGTGCTTCTCGTTGGAGTCTATCGAGGACGTGTGGGAGTGCTCCGACACGTCGCCCCCAGGAAGGACTGGCCGTGGAGGGCGGGAGTGGGTGCAAGGCCGTCTCAGCCTCGGTCATGACGAGGCTGAGGGCCGTATTGAGGGTCGAATTGGATGCGTGGTGGCCAGCTCGGCGGAGCCGACGACGGTGGAGGCGTCGCTGGTGCCCTTGTGCTCTGCGCCTCGAGCCAGATGTCGTTCTAGGAGTCAAAACGACCGTGGTCACGTTAATAGTGAGTTGGAACTGAATGCTGTTAGAGGCTCTGTGGTGTACTTTGCTATCAGTAGATAAGGGCTTAGCTGGTCCATCCATCTATCTCATGGACCGACTCATGCGCCGTGGCGATGCCGATGAATAGATGGAAGTGATCAACAACAACAAGAAGCTGGGGAAGCTGAGACGGAGAAAGAAGAGCGTTGTCCAATAGCTGAACAAGAGAGGATGGAAGTTAAGGTCGGCACTGAAAGAGGGGCGAGGCGCAGAGCTTCTTGAACGACACAGCAGATTTGCTCGACAAGCCGACACCAATCCTTCCTGGAACACGCCATCGCAGAGCGCCGCGATCGTTCAGACCCCAAGCGAGGCTCCGCGGAGAATTTGCTTTTGATGCAGCTCCATTTAAGCATGTTAAATCCTGGCATGGGGCGAATACCCTCCTTTCCTGATGGCTTAGGCGTCATGATCGAGGACGGCTGGTACTTGTCAGCGGCCGACGATGTTTTGAAAGGAAAAGTCCGGTATAAACGACGCCATCTTTGCAACGCATATTTCAGGGTTGAGGGACAAGGCTGACCGTGGGAGTGTTGATGCGGGCGGCAACTTCAGCGACTCCCTCCGCCTCAAGCGATGTGGTCAGACGGCGAGGGCACCGCCCGTATGGCCTCAACAGCCAGCAAGGCACGGCTGCCAGCTGTTTTCCAGAAAGTGGACTTCTGGAATAGCACGGCAGTCGGTTTTCCTAACATGCACAGATGACGGGGTTGATGAAAAGATTGAATTCTTAGGCAATTCCTGGTCCGCCAGCGGCGAGCCGGTCTCTTCAGACTTCATTAGGTGGTCCCACTGCTCTTGATAGAGCCGAATGCCCTACGCGGCCACCTAGGTTCCTGTCTTGGTCTCGTGGGCTTTGTGGTGCTTCTGTGCGTGTTTGCCGTGTGCCTTGTGCGCGTCGGGCGGTGTCTGCACTGCGACCGTGTAGTTCTCGCCCGTCTGGGCCACGGCGTGGACCAGGACGTCCTCGCCAAACGGCCACTACGCGCCCCTCGCGTGTGAGCAGGAACTTGGGTGCTTTCAAGGGAAAAAAGGCCGGGAAAACTTACATCCTCGGCGGGCCCGACGCCCGCCCGCTCGTCGTACTGGGCAAACTCGTCGCGCGGGCCTACGGCCTGGATGAGGCACTCTTTGGCCGCGCGGGCGGCGTCGTCGCGGCGCAGGAAGCACCCCTCGATCTCGGTCGTCTGCGCGGCGCCCGAGCGGTCCCGGTTGTAGTCGGTCGTGCTCTGCAGCACGTAGTGCAGGTGGCCGGCGGCGGCGTGGGGCAGGTCCAGGGTGCCGTTTTCCAGGGCGGCGAAGCCCGGGTTGGGCGTGGTGAGGATGCCGACGAGCAGCTCGCGTCCGTTGAAGGCCTGGGCGTAGACGGCGACGCCGTCGCCTCTCCGCCAGTGCCCCTCCGGCTTGTGGCCCTCGAAGACGGCGAAGTCCTCGGGCTCGTAGCCCAGCGTGTGCAGGGCGTTGGCGGCGAACTGCTTGGCGGCGACGAGGGTGGCGTGCGTGCCGAGCACGTAGACGGTCTTCGCGTTGTCCGATCTGTCGGCGTGGTAGTCGGCCACGGTTAGGGTGGTGTGGTACAGGAGTTCGGGTGTCGAAGACATCGTGGTGTAAGTCGGTGGCAGTGCGGGTTGTTCGTCTTGGGTCTTGGTTCTTGGTAATTTTTCTCGCACAAGCAGGTATGAATTCGTCATCAGCAAGAGGGTGGGCTGCCTCGCAATAAGTATGGAGGTTCTTCCGTGCCATTGCTAAGCACTTGGGGGGTCGCTGGATTGCTGAAAGTCTCCACGCCGATGTTGGGTGCGACTCCTGAGTCGGCGTGGCGTGATGGTAGCCTCATGGTTGGACGCTGGCCACCACAAGGATCTAGAATCATCTGGCCCTCGAATGTCTGCATAGTGCTAGGTAAGGTACAAATGACTAAGACAGGCAGGTAACACACAGGTGGTGTGATCACCGACTGCCGTGCATCCCGGCCCAGCCATACATCCCGGCCCGCATGGCAGCTTCGTCCGCAGCACAACCCCGAGAGGCTGAAGGACGCTGCGCGGGCATCGCCTCCGCCTCCGCCTCGGCGCGGCGATAGTTGTACTGAGCTGAGCATCTACCTGCGAGGTGAGAATGAACACTGACGCACTAAGTTACGTAGATGAGCGGCAGCTCTGCGGGTCGAGCAACCGTCGCTTCTCCGCCTGGTCTTGATCCTGCTCGTCTGTGCTCGCTCGCCGGCAGCGCGGACCAGGGCTAAAGCTCGAGGACTTGAGCGCCGGCGACGCCTAGGGTGATACCCTGATGGCGATGAGATATCCGGGGAGACGGCGAGGCGCGAAAGGCCAGCCGGTCAATCTTGTCCATCAGCTCGTCCCAGTCGTCCCTGGACACCAGACCTGGTCCGGCCCGCGGCTGCGGCGGCGACTCCTGGGCCGAGGCAGCCGGATCGAGAGGGACCCGTCGGAGTGGCGGGTCGTACTGGCACAGTTCGGGGTGTTGGCGGGCGAGACACGTCTGGCACGGCGACTCGTAGCTGCACCGGACCTTGCGCAGCCGGCACAGGTTGCACGCCTTTTGGCCCTGCGCGATTGCCCGGCGTTTCCATTTCGATGTCTCGGAGCCGGAGCCCAGCAGCGAC
>Ga0247777_1000256_pt1 | contig 14062 bp, 10 predicted proteins | sample UWRJL154409C5_FD_179937 | JGI IMG/M metagenome (GOLD analysis project Ga0247777, IMG submission 179937) | Plant litter microbial communities from Arlington Agricultural Research Station in Wisconsin, United States - UWRJ-L154-409C-5 | ecosystem: Environmental > Terrestrial > Plant litter >...
TTCTACAAGCAGGCCAAGAAGCAAAACAGTTGCTGGTACGTATAATTCTCCATGATGCCCGGCCCGTCTGCAAATTCCGCCTCGCCGTCGGCAACGCCGCAAGCCGAAGCCGAGGAAGGAAATCCCGACCCCTCTATACGGTCTCTCGGGGCTGTTCCCTCGCCAAGCCTAAGCAAAGATCCTCTGCTAACGACCGTCACAGCGTGGTCATGTAGGAAGGTGCCGGGTGGACGGTACGGGTTCCGATTGTTGGTTTTGCTGGTGGTCCGCTTCTGCCTTAGCATGGTTGGACTGAAACTGGTTAAGATAATAAAGAATGTTTAACGCGGGGGGCCCGGCCCTTTCTTTTGAAACGTGCGTCAGGTGCTCTTCCAGTTCTCGGGGACCCAATCGTCATATCCTAGCCTCGGTCAAACAACCGTGATTACCTACCTACCTATCCATCGATGTCTTTTACTCCAATGCGGCGTGGTATCTCGAGTAAAAGCAGGAGGGCCAACGTTTAGAAATGGTCTCGTACGTGACAGGATCATACAGCTGTCTATTTCGACACTAAGTAGTATGGTGTTACACTGTAATTCTACTCTAGATCCAATCCTGCTCCTGGAGGAGAGACCCCAAGGAGTAGCTCGCAGCAGAGGTATCTTCTTAATATGCGACTAATACCATCAAGGCTCGGTCTTGTTCTTTTCTGGACAAGAGAAAGCCGGTCCCGGTCATCATGCCCACCTGGATGGCCCCCTTCCCTCGCCTTCAGGGGTCAGTCCCGGATCCATGTTAGCCATCATTATACATTTGTCCCCTTATTAGATCTCCTCAAGAAGTGTCCATGCACCGGGAATGGTCGAAGGTACTAGGACCGCAGAGATGCCGCTGAGAAAGGAGGCGAGGGCAACGACAACGGAATCGTTAGAGCCGTCGCGGTCGATAAATGGTCGCCGGCGGATGGAGAGTCGTCAGGGGATCATACCGCCTCCAGAACCACCCGCTCGCTCTTCCGGTGCTGCATGGCGAGCGACCGCTCGGGGAGCACGAGCGTCGGGGTCGACGACTTGGTCTCCTGAATCGTCTCGTTCTGGCCGAGTTTCTTCTGCATCGGGCTGACCCGCAGGGTGTGCTGACGTGTCGACGCGGCGACGGCCGGAGACGGTCTCGCGAGCCGGGACGGCTTGGCGGTCGGCGACGGCTTCGTGGTCGGGGCGGCAGCACCGCCGGGCGACGGCCTCGTGGCCGCGGCGGCGGCGCTGCTGGGCGACGGGCTGGGCTTCCGCTTGGGCGCCGGGATGTTGGTTTGCAGTGGGCGCAGGAGCTGGTGCTGCTGGCGTGAGAGGCTGATTTGGCGGGCGATGGAGATCTCGATGGCCGATTTCATGACCGGGTCCGCCTCGTCGACCGAGGGCTTGGTGAGGTGCGTCATGACCGACTGGCGGCCGCTGCTGGCCCCGTCCGACGAACGGGCCGACGAGGACGGCGAGATCATCTGCCATTGCGGCTCGGGGATGCTGGGACGCAGCGACGGCTGCGGCGTCCTCTCGTACGGCTCCATCTCGGTGGGCGAGTCTAGGATGAGACTTGAATGCGTCGGGTCGAACTGCACCGCTTGCACGGGCTGCATCGGCTGCAGCACTTGCACGGGCTGCATCGGCTGCACAGGCTGCACAGGCTGCACCGGCTGCACCGGCGGCTTCGGCGCTGAACGCGGCTCTCGCGCCGACACTGTCCTCGCCAGCGGCAGGTTTATGCCCAGTGGGTTAGCCTGGGCGAAGTTGGCGGCGTTTCTCGGGTCTAGTCGCGTCTGCTGCTCCTGGGTGAACGATGGTTTGTTGGGCGAGGGAAGGTGCGCTGGCGACGTGTTCGACCGGAACCGGGGCGAGGGTCTCGGCGAAGAAGTAGTGTGCTTCGTGGCGGGTGTCACCGGAAACAGGGAGAATGACGGCGATCGCGTCGGATGTGGAGATGTCGCTCGCCTCGGTCTGCTGGCGCGAGGTTTGGCCTCTTCCTCCTCCATCACCTTGTTGTCGATGGTTTTCAACTTGTCGAGCGTTGCCTGTCGTCTTGCGAGAAGTGCCGAGGACTGCTGTTGCGGTCCCAACAGACCACTGAACATGACGCTGTACCGCTCCATCTTGATGCTGGGAATGTCGACGTCCAGATACAGACCGGGGCCGGTCGGCACCGGGATGTTGTACCTGTTGGGGGGCGTCTGGCTTAGGGCGGGCTCAGATGCCTTTGCCTTGAGGAACGGGCGACGCGTACGAGGCGCCTCGTTGATGGGCGATAGCACGGGCTCCGTATTGGTACGAACCACCGGCTGGAGCCTTTGGGCCCTCCTCTCCGCAAGCGTGTTGCTCCGGGCCGGCGGAGGGTCCAGACTGAACGAGGACACTGCTGTCGAGGAGATGGCCGATGTCATCCACGTGGAGCCGTCGTCCTCGGGTTCTGCGTGCTTCTTGCCCCCGCCAAAGAGACCAAAGAGCCTCCGCTTTCCCGGCTTCTTCGGTGCTCCCCGGTCATTTGCAAGACCAACGTCCAGTGGCGCGTACTGCTGGGTGCCCAAGGTAGCCATGGCCTTCGCTGGCCATGCGACCAAAGCCGCCCCTGACATGGCCGGCGGCGCAGGGCTCGGAATGCTCATCCCTATGGGGATCTCGCCAGATGCTATGGACTCGGGCGTGGCCGTTCTCCGTAGCGGCAGCGGAACAAATACGGGCTGGAACGCTTTCTGCGGGGAGGAGTCGGGGCTCGGCTCTGGCGTAGGTAGTTGACCTCTATTCGGAACGTGGAACGCGCCTCGAAAAGGCCGGGAGGATGTGGAGTCCAAAAACATGTCGTCTCTTGATATCCGCCTCCCCATCTCGGGTCGTCTTGTGGGCTGATTCAGGAACATGTCGTCTCGTGACATCCTCTTGTTCGCGAAAACCGGCGCTTCCAGAGCCCCCCGTGTAAAAACCCCCGAGGAGGACCCAGGTCGTGTTGGCGGCATCGTCGAAGCTGGGTCCTTTTGGGGCGGCGGGCGGGGTAGTGGTCGGCGGCGATAGGCATTCTCCTCTGCGCTGGGAGCGTCCGTGGAGGGTAGACGCTGGTTATCAACGAGGTCTGGTATGCTGGACGTCTGCAGGCTGGGACCTGACACAGGGCCTGGTCCACCGGCGACGGGGATGTCGGGGCCGTGCGCCCTCTCGTCTCCTGCATATCCTCCACCACCTCTCAGCGACCTGGAACGAGAGAGGAAACCCATGCTGACGGTTGCTGTGTGGTCGGCCCGCCGGGGCAGGGATGTGTGGTTTAGTTTCAACTGGGGATATGACGCTGCACGAGGACCGGAATAGAACGACTGGCTGGGAGACGCTGGACGATATGAGAACGAAAATGAAGGAGAGCTTCGGCAAAGAAGCCCGACCAAGCAGAAAGAGGAGGCAATGAGCGATATCTTACATAGGACGGTTCTCGCCATCGCTGTAAGGGAGTCCTCACAGCCGTATTCTTCCAGAAGTAGGGCCAGCACACATCGTCGCCCTCGATGTTTGAGATTGATGGGACGGTTATTTGGAGCAGGGTTGATCGACGCAAGGATACACACCTCCAGGAAGGGCCAGGGCACCCTCCCCGAGGTCTGACGGCAGGGTTGGCCAACGATCCTCGGCCAACTCGCCGGCCAGCGGGGAGGGGCGCGGGGGCAAACCTGCGGGTTTCAGATTCCATCATCGAGGCGGGCTGACCGGAGGCGGCGAGCATGATGCACAAGGCGGCAGCTCAGAGGGGGGGGATAGAATGCGCTACCGGCCGAGAGGCGCCCCGTGTAGCAGCGTGAGGATAGGCTCAAGTCGTTGGATTCTTGGGGATTCCGGGAATGGCAACGGCACTCGCGGTCGCCGGCGTCGAGAGGGACGTCGCAAAGCGGGAAGCCGATGGAGAGAGAAGTTCGAGAAGGTCGAGACGGGAATGGACCCCTGTCCAGCCGCGGAGGCCCCTGAAAGACCCCTGTCGAACCCCGACGTGGCCCGTGATCCATACCCGTTCGTCATTTGGCCGACCCTTGTTGCTCGAGTCCCAGTATGGAGGCTCTGACTTGCTGTCGACCGTCAACACAAGATCAGTTCATCTGATGTCGGCGAGGCTCCTCGTAGCTTGGTTGGCTTAGTAGGTGAAATGAGACACGCTCCCGACACGCTACCAGCGGGGCATCGACAACCCGTGGTAGCGACCTTTTGCACCGACACTTTCAGGAGTGACGCAACAGCTGTGGGAGATCGAAATTGGAGGACTCCCCCTGCTCCAAACACGACGCCAACCACACATGTCATGGAACGTACCTCCGTATGGTGAGCCCTCAACTCGCGCCCGCCCCGGGACCAGCGGTACGTGCTGTATGGAAAGCCCACGGCGGCACACGCAACACGTGCAAGGTAGCATCGAAGGCAATGTCGTCCAAGCTTCTCGATGTTCCGGCGCCCACGAAAAGCCCGTCTAAATTTCCTGGTTAAACAAACCATCCCTTCATCTTCAGAGTCATTGTCCGGGCTGTTGAAGCAACCGACAGCCACCTGCAGCAGGGCGATTGCTTGCAAGCTGCTTCAGCCGGGAGTGCCGTAACCTAAACCCGGAAGTTGCAGCAAGGAGATCTGAGTTGGTGGTGCGAAGTATGTAGAAGGCGAGAGATTCCTGCGGGTGCATACCGGCGGTGGGCGGCGATTTTTACCGCGCGAGCGCCCTCGTCGTTCTCTAGCATCTCCAGCATCCCCTCAAAAGGCTGATACTGTTCCTGACGAGCATCTCGACTTGTCAAGTGACGGCGTGTGGGGAAGCGGACGGAGCAGCTCGGTGAAGTGGATGAGACCCCACGACGGGAGTGCAAGCCAAGGCATCGGTTTCAGGGCGCTGGAACGGGCTAGGCTGTGGCCTATTTACCGTCTCATGATTGCAAATCGTCGTCTCCTCTCACTCTGGGTGCCGACGAGGTTTCGAAGCTATGTTTCCCTTTCGAGCAGACATACAGTATCGACCGTACTCATTTTCGGTGGACATGAGAGCCGATAACTGCAGAGGGTCGAGTGCAACGGTCTGGCCGGATGGCAAGCTGAGGGCCTCAACAGGGCCTCCGCGCGCGGTTTGTGATGTCATGGCTGCAGCCACGAAACCACGGCGCGTGAGGCTGATGGATGGCCGGCTTTGTCGACCTGTCCAGGACTTTAACCGCCTGAATCTGGCCCAGCCGTTGCGGCTCTGCTTCCTCGCGAGCCTCCATGTCAGACGAAAGTCGACCTGTTTCTTGGCATGGGAAGGCAGCGATCGTCCGGCTTCGGGTTGCCCCTGTCACGGATTCGCATGGATTCTCGTGAACAGCCGCTCCGGATCACGACCGGTTCGGCGGTTGATGCCCCGTCTTTCCGCTGTTCGCCGTCTCCATCTGATTATGGGACGAACATTGCTCGGTTTTGCTTCTGGATCGCCATGGGGGTTGGAAGCCGCACGTCTGATCGTTACGGGGGGAGGGGAAGCGGCCCCAAAATGGCGACGTGCCCATCGTGAGAACACTCGGTTCGGCGTTCCAACTTGGGTTGCTGGACAGCTTGCAGCGGGCAATTCGTCTAATGTCAGAGATCCGCCGAATTTGGACGATCTGGTGTCTATGAAGACATGTCCCAGGGCGTGCGATGTACTGCGGCCTTCGGATAGTGACCCAAGTCGAACATGCCCAGACTCGGACTCGAACCCATGACGGGGCCGGCGGACAGCGACAAGGACTTCCCATACACGTCGGGTAGCAGGCTAGTTGCCCCGTTACCCAAGCTATTGTCAAGACGGGGCCTTGAATGAGGGCCTAGAAGGAGGCACCTGGCTCCCTACCTGAGGTAGATAAGGTAGGTAGGTAGCCTCGTGGCTTGCTGCCTTGATGAAGTTGTTGCTTTGATTTCGATGGCCGGAGCAGGCTCCACTGTAAATACTGCGTAATAAGACCTGCGAATGGCGCTGACATAATCGAACTTGGTCCCCGTCCCCAAGCAGCCTTTCAGCCCCAAGGCGTGCCGAACGCCAGTGCCACAGTGCCCCTCCTTTCCCTTTGCGCCCCGGGCTCGTCATTATGGTTGAAACATCAACCATTGCTACCTAAAACATACCAGACAAGACCGCCCCCGTCGCATCTGCAGCAACGCGTTTTCCCTCGAAGCTCGTATCCCATCATCTCAGAGTGCCACTACGACGTTCTCTGATCGCGGACTGCAGCCATGTCCTGGCAAGGTGAGTGTCGATATCTGATAATCGCCGAACCCCACCATGAATGACATGACCTGCCGTGTGGAGGCTAACCAGGCGGCCAGCCTATGTCGATACCAGGTACGGCTTCTGTTATACGCGTTGCCATCGACGATCGATGCATCTACTGACCGTGCCGAAGCCTTGTTGGCAGCGGCCACATTTCCAAGGCGGCCATCATTAGTGCTGCCGCCGACAGTACCTGGGCCAAGTCAACTGACTTCGATGTTCGTGGCCCCCGACTGCGCGGCCAGCCTCAAGGACAAGAGGCGGCCAGAAGACTGACGCGGTCGCAGCTCAAAGATGAGGAGATGAAGGCCCTGCGCGACATCCTCAACAAGACGGGTGGTGCCGTTGACAAAGCGTATGCCGAGGGCGTCTACGTCGCCGGCGAGCGCTTCGTCGTGACCACCCTAGCAGACAATCGGAGCGTCTACGCGCGAAAGGTACCGGCTGCCTTCCCCCCACCCCTTTCGTCGACACATCGAGACGCTCCTCCCGACATGTTGGTTGCTAGGGCAGGCTACTGATATGAGATTGTCCAACAGGGCCAAGAGGGTGTCGTTGTTGTCCAGACCAAGCAAGCAATCCTCGTCGGCCGCTACGACAAGGGTGTTATCGCTGGAAACGCGGCGCAAACGGTCGAGAATCTGGCCGACTACCTCGCAAAGCTCGGGTACTAGACGGGAGGGGTCGGTGAGGATGTTACTCGGATAACGGAAGCATCGAGGCAGCTCGCGAAATATGGAGTGGGTGGTCTCGGATAGGCAAGTCTAGAGCAGAGCAGTGTATGTGGACACGGAAGATTGCGGTATGCTCGTGTTTTGTACCCCTGGTAATTAAGAGACCTCGTCAGGATTCTGCATTGATGCCGGATGGAATCGCTGGGCCGGCCCTCTTTCCTTTCGTACACGGTGACGGGGGCTCGATCATGGTTCGGCGACGCCTCCCACGAGAGGGACTCAACAACGTCCTGTTCGTAGACACTATAGCGGTACATGAAATGTCCCTATTACAAATTGGGTATCCCCTCAACGCCGTTGCCTCTGGGCTTCTATATGATCGCCGGCACTGGCGCCCATGTTGCCGTTCTAACCCATGCAGTCTCCCAAGCCCGCGCTGAGGTCGACTGGGACGACTTGGACGACCCCAAACCCTCCTTTTGAAGTCATCCGTCATACCGGCAGTTCCGTATTGCGCCTCCCCAGCCCCATGCGATCCACAAGAAGTCCAATGTAGGGACCGACCACGGGGATGTTTCTCGCAAAGCTCGCTATGGTGCCGAGGAAGTCGCCAAAAAGGACCATGATGCCGTACAGCTCGACACAGAAGCCGATCAGCGGCCATCTCAGGAGGATGAGGGTTAGCCCGCCGAAGAAGGCCGCCGTGCCCTTTGCCTTCTGCTTGCGTGCGAAGAAGACGAGTGTCTTTTGCGGGCCGATGATGATGGTCAAACCGATGAGGAACAGGATCTGGGCAAGTCGTGAGCGAAGCGCAGCTGGGGTTGCGGGCGGAAGGGGCGTACGTTTCCCATGGCAAGCCTGCGTCGGGTTGTCAGCGGTGTTGCGCCGCGGCAGCGGACGGAAAAGGGGGCAACTCACATGGCGCGATCAAAGAAGAGAAAGACGCCGCCGATCAGGAAGAAGCCTCCTGGGAGACGGTCAGATGTGTACCTCCGCCCACTCGCACAGCCGGGGAAAAGTCCTTGTACCTACCGCCGGAGCAGAAAGCAACCCCAATCTCTGTCGCGAACACCGTCAGCACTTTCCGGACGGCGGATGCGCCGCTGTCGCCTGCGCGCCGGGCGCTCGGTGGATAGGGGCTTACTCTGAGTGTCTGATAACCACATGGAGGGCATTTTCACCGTAGATTTCGGGATATGAAATCAGTATCTCGCCTGGACATGCCGGATGCGAAGGAACGGGGAAGCCTGGCCGAGGAAGGGAGGCTTTCATGAAATGTGGTTTCATTCGCCGAAAGGACATCGAAACACGAGCCCAGGGGTTTCCCAAAAGATGCCACCCCTGGGCGCGTTTTTAGACTGAAGAGTGCCATGCTGTGATTCGCTGCATTGTTGAGCTTAAAATCCTTGCCCCAAATCCGGGTGGAGCCGACTTGAGACTTGCCCTCCTCCCTCCTCCTCACACACCTTCTTGGCGTCCTTATCCATTGTCACTGCTCCCTGCCCAACTTGGCTTTCGAATATCGCTGAAGCGGGCGCAAGGTGAGTTTTGGGGCGTAGGTATGCCACGGAATGAGGACCGAGGTGGAAAACAAAACCTTGCCGCGACGACCTAGCATTACGCTACGGTAACTGAGCACCGTCTTCCCAACGTTCTCGGTGATCGATCGCTTCAGGCAGAGAGCAAGTCGTATACCACGATCACGATTAAGCCGGAGCGCCAGCACTCCATTCTGTTGCCGAAAGGCAGCCGGTGCGTAGCTGGGGCTTGACTTTGTTGGTCGGACATTTTTGAAGGCTCGACCCGTCGTGAAGGACCAGTGCCCGTGCTTGATTCTCGCCGCCTGTGACGCCGCATGCCTATCCGTACTCCATACAGCTACCGTTGCTCTTTTTCTGGCAACTTCTCTCATGATGGCTGGCTAACGCCAACATGACGCCAAGGCCCCCGCCAGCCTGCCGGCCCTTTCCTCCGGGTTACTTGAGAATGGTGTGGGCGCCTCTGGCCTCCAGATACTGCTCTGCCACCCCCTGCTGGAAGCCCCTGATGGTCGAAAACACCTCCCGGTTGTGGTAGCGCAGCCTGGTCTTGGGGTCTGTGTACGGCGCGGGGAGGCCGGTGACGTCGCAGTAGCGCTTCTGCGGCGCCAAGCTGGGCGCGCCCTCGATGTTGGTGTAGGTGGCGCTGGGCGCCGACGCGATGCCGTTGGCGGGCCGCAGGCTCTTCTCCAGCACCAGTTTGGACAGGCTCCGGGACGCCTGCGCCAGGTTCGGCTGGAGGTTGCCGGACACGGTGCTGCCGCCGTTGGTGGACGTGACGGCCGGCGTCGATGCGCCGCTCGTTGACAGGCCGTCGTCGTGGGCGGGCGTGACAGCGCCGCTGTTCTCCTGCGGGGTCGCGATGACCGAGGCCTCCTTGCGCGAGGCGTCGCCCAGGATCGTTTTGATGTTCTTGTTGCGCCGCTGGTTGGGCCGCCAGTGCGGGTTGCGGAACGTCTTGTGGATCGAGTGGATGTCGAGCTGCTCGATGAGGGCCAGGTGCGCGGCTTGCGCCGCCTGGGCCTCCGGTGTTGACATGCTGACACCTCGGATACGATTCTGGAAGTTTGCGTCGGTGCTCTACGCAGGACACGACGGCCGTTGCCCCGATGATGAGCCTTCAGGGCATTGAGCTGACTTTGGTGTTCCTTGGATGTCCGAATATACTGCCCGGTCCCACCGCCTGCCGCAAACGACTGGGGAGCCTCAACCCCACCGACGCGCCCGTCGCGTTACCCAATTGCTGTCTGAGTGGGATCCGTCATCTCACCCGACTTCCCGTTGCGTCTCCTATTCTTCTCATTTCATGCTCGTGAATACACTTCATGATGGTGGGTGACCTCCAAAAGCGGCACCTTAGATGGTATTAACACGCGGTTAGGAAAGCCCGCATGAGCACCAACAGAACGCTCTGCTGGGCCGCATCGTAACCAACGTCGTATGGCCACTCTCACCCCCGGTTCGGGTGTACGAAGCTTATAATATCACAGGAAAAGCTGAACGAGGCCATTGTGGTTATGAACAGGACTTTGCAGGTACTTGCTCATGCTTGCCTCTCCCAAGCGCGCACGGTCCGGTTGACACGACGCCTCGCTGCCCAGGATATCAACATCCAGAACATGAACATTGAACTTGTTGCTCAGATGTTCAAGAACTACCAGTCAAACGTACTTTTCCACCTGGAAGGCATGTTATCCTTGGCATTCGTCGAGATACTTTGCTGACCGACTGTTAGCGACGGACAACCTGAAGGATCCCTCCTGAACCGGACAGCGCCTTCAGAGGCATCCTTCCCACCCCGCCGTGAGCTCTGATAAAGACGGATTCTGGGGCCAGCAGTCATAGTATTTAGCCCCACGCCAAGCGTCTCCTGGAGATGCTGGCAGCCAGCCGCCCTGGTGTCTCGGTGAGGGGAGATCGCCTCCAAACTCGAAACGGGGAATGCCGAGCTACGTAAGCTCTGCAAGTGAGGTGGCTTGCGCGGGTCTGTACGAGTTTATGGAAGGCCCAAGTTCTTGACGCGTTCCTGTTGGATGAGGGAGTCTTGACATGGGCAAAGAACCATATCCATAAGCCACGACGAAGGCGGGACGTGTATTGAGCTATGAAAGCTACTCGAATGAAGCATTAAATCTGTTCCTTTGAGAGGGAATCTGATGTCGTGATAAACCTCCGAGTCTAGGGTCGAAGCAAATTGACCAAACGCGGAGAAGGTACATACGGACGACCCAGGGGCGTTCTGGGTCTCTAATTGCCCCACTTTGACCCGTGTCACCCATCACGGAACTGTCAGCCTTGCCCAGCTTCGACGTCGACTTTTCGAGCCTCGCCCGCGCGTTTGTTGCTCCGCGTCCAGGAACACCCCAGGGTTGCAATCGACGCCGCTTCAAACTTTTCACCAAAATGCTTCCACACAGCAACTCTTGACCCTCAACGCCCACCTCCCCACAACACCACCATGACGCCAATGACGGTAGACGCGCCCGTCTGGGGTCGCGAGACGTGGAAAACGCTTCCGCCGCCCGAGATTCACCCCGCGAGGGAGGTCAAGTTTGAGAAGTATATGCCGCCTCAGACCGACGGATGCGAAACAGCAAAGGCGCAACCCGAGGGCAAAGCTGCCATAGTCATTGACAATGGTGAGGAACGACGAGCGCAAGCCCCCTTTTTGCCACGCCATCGCGGCTGACAGCGGACGATTTTACACAGGATCTTCGACCGTACGCGCTGGCTGGTCCTTCGAGGGCAAGCCGCGGCTCAGTATCCCTCCTATCATGGCGAAATATCGCGAGCGCAAGCTGGGAAAGACCTTCTCGTTCGCCGGGTGGGACTGCTATTCCGACACGACCGCGAGAGGCCATATCCGGAACGCCTTCGAGGCCGGCACCAGTATCGTGACTAATTGGGACGTCATGGAACACGTCCTCGACTACGTCTTCATCAAGCTCGGGCTCAACTCATCCGAAGGGTCCATCGACATGCCCATTGTCATGACAGAGGCGATGGCGAACCTCCCCTACTCGCGGAAATGTGGGTGGCGCCCCGCTGGCAGATCAAACCAAAGCCTCGACTGACAATACTTGCAGGTATGACCGAGATAATCTTTGAATGCTACGGCGCCCCCTCCCTCGCCTACGGTATCGACTCCCTCTTTTCATATCGGCACAATAAGGGCAGCACCGGCCTCGTGGTGTCTTCGTCCTACAGCTCGACAAACGTCATACCCGTCTACAACTCCAAGGCCATGCTTGCACAAGCCATCCGGCTCAACTGGGGGGGCTGGCATGCCGCCGAGTACCTTCTCAAGCTAGTAAAGCTGAAATACCGCGACTTTCTGGGCAACAACGTCAAGCTGCATTCTTCACAAGCCGAGTTCTGGCTGAAGGACTTCTGCTACCTTTCCCAAGACTACGACGAAGAGATTCGGACGTTTCTGGACTGGACAGGACTGGAAGACCGCGAGCGTATCATACAGTACCCCTACACCGAGGAGGTGGTGGTGCAGAAGACGGAAGAGGAGCTGGCCAAGGTCGCGGAAAGGAAGAAGGAGAGCGGGAGGAGGTTGCAAGAACAGGCGGCCAAGATGCGCCTCGAGCGGCTGATGAAGAAGGAGAAGGAGCTTGAATACTACAAGAGCGTCCAGGCGCAGATGGTCGACCAGACCAAGAAGGAAATCAAGCGGCTCCTAGACGAGGCAGAGGTCAAAGACGAGGCGGCCCTCGACAAAATGATCAAAGAGCTGGAGCGGCTGATCAAAAAGGCCCGTACCAAGGACCTGGGAGGCGATCCGGAAGAAGAGACGGCGGCGGCGCCCGACTTCTCGCTCGTCGACGTCCCCGACGAAGAGCTCGACGAGGCGGGCATTAAGGCGAAGCGCCAGCAGCGCCTCATGAAGTCGGGTCACGACGCGCGGGCGCGAGCAAAGGCCGAGAAGGAGGCGGAGAAGGCGCGCATAGAGGAGGAGAAGCGGCGGGACGAGGAGCGGCGGACCAACAACCTCGAGGCCTGGCTCGACGAGAAGCGGGCGGCGCGGCTCGAGGCGCTGGCCAAGATCAAGGAGCGCGAGCGCCTGTCCAAGGACATGGGCAACCGCAAGAACCTGGCGTCGTACATCCGCATGAAGAACATTGCCAACCTGGCCAGCGACAACCCGTCGGGCGCGTCGGGGTCGCGCAAGCGGCGGCGCGGCGGCGACGACGACGACTTTGGCGCCGACGACGCCGACTGGGGCATCTACCGCGACATCGCCGTCAACCGCGACGACAGCGACGGCGAGGACGAGGACGACAACCCGGACGCGGCCCTGCGCACCCTCGAGCAGGAGCTGCTGCGCCACGACCCGGACTTTAGCTACGAGGACACGCGCGAGGCCCAGGACGACTGGTCCAAGAAGCTGCTGCACGCCTTCGAGCGCGGGCCGCGGCCCTTTGACGGCGAGTCGCCGGCCCAGCGCCACCAGGTCCACCTGAGCGTCGAGCGCGTGCGCGTGCCCGAGGTCGTCTTCCGCCCGGCCGCCCTCGCCGGCCTCGACCAGGCCGGCCTTGTCGAGATGGCCGCCGACATACTGACGCAGCGCCTGCCCGCCGCCGACCGCCCCGACTTCCTGCGCGACATCTTCCTCGCCGGCGGCGCCACCCTCTTCGACCACTTCGACGATCGCCTGCGCGACGGCCTGCGCGCCCTGCTGCCCGCCGGCGCCCCCCTCCGCGTCCGCCGCGCCGACGACGCCCTGCTCGACGCCTGGCGCGGCGCCGCCGGCTGGGCCGGCTCCGATGCCTGGCGCACCGCCGCGGTGACGCGCGAGGAATACCAGGAGAAGGGCCCTGAATATCTCAAGGTATGCGGAACATCCCGAACCCCCTCCCTCTCCCTCATACCCCCCCTTGTTTTTCCTCTCTTCGTTGTGTGTCGGGTCGAAGCGTCTTGCTGATACATTCGGAGCAGGAGCATGACTTGGGCAACGCCTTTGCTTGAGGGTGTTCTCGGTTGTGAACATCGCTAGCGTGCTCGAAACAGGAGGTATTGATGACGGACGGTGAAGGAGGAGCGGGCCGCCACTGAGAGCTGGGATGGGGACGCGCTCCTCTTGGCGTTTGCGTTTGTACCTATAGTAAAATCACAGCGACGCGAGAAATATCGGGCTCTTAGGGAGCCAGACGCCATGGGAGTACATATATGGTCCATCACCAACCCAGTCCAAGTCAGAATGACGAGCAGGTTTGAGCCCGAGGTACACGCCTGCTGCTTCGGCGTCGTCTTTCTTGTCGCAAGTATGTAACCTACACATTGCTTGTACTCACACCCACGTCTCGTCGAGGACATCCGCGACCGATCACCTCACGTCCACCGTCTAAGCAGAAGCTTGCTTTTCTCGGGTCTCACCGTCTGCCCCCCTTATACCTCCTCGCTGGCGCGAGTTCGCCCAGAATCATGCAGCAAAAGCCTGCGACTGTCTCCGGTCGTTCTTCTACTCCACCGTCGTGCGACGCCGCGCGGCACCCAGCGGCAACGACCATGCGCCGGCCCCCCCTCCCTTCTCGAGACCGGCTAGCCCGCGGGAAGGAGCCGAGAAAAAGGCTGTAGGTT